>Ga0310122_10003231_pt1 | contig 10344 bp, 5 predicted proteins | sample CB6_Bottom_1051__FD_203503 | JGI IMG/M metagenome (GOLD analysis project Ga0310122, IMG submission 203503) | Marine microbial communities from Western Arctic Ocean, Canada - CB6_Bottom_1051 | ecosystem: Environmental > Aquatic > Marine > Oceanic | place: Canada: Western Arctic Ocean | collected...
CTGCCCGACAAACTGGCTCGCCAGGCGATCCAGGCCTACTACGCCACGATCACATTCGCCGACGCCCAGATCGGCCGGATTCTCGACGCGCTCAAAGAGACCGGCCTCGACAAGAACACCGTCGTGCTGTTCACCTCCGACCATGGCTACCACATGGGCGAGCACGGTCACTACCAGAAGACCACGCTGTTCGAGAACGCCGACCGTGTGCCGTTGGTGATTGCCGGGCCCGGCGTGACGGCTGCCGGCGGGACACACAAGGGTCCCGTCGAGATGGTGGACTTCTACAAGACCCTGGCCGATCTCTGCGGTCTCGAGGCACCTGGCACCGTCACTGGTGTCAGCCTGATCGGGGCCCTGAAGGATCCGGGCAAGAGCATTCGCACTTCGGCTCTGACGCAGTACGCGTCCGGCTACAGCCTGAGAACGACTCGATTCCGGTACACCGAATGGGGTGAGGAGGGCCGGGGAGGTGCCGAGTTGTATGACCGTGACAAGGACCCCGCGGAGCTGGTCAATCTTGCCGGAGAGGCCCGGGTGAAGTCCACTCAGGCCGAACTGGCCCAGGCATTGCGTCAACGCGTGGCCGAGGCCCGCAAGAAGCCGGCGGGCCTGGTCCAGATCAAGTTCACCAATCGACGGCGCGTGCGATGAAGCTTCGGGCCGGGACGCTGGCGGCGTGCGTGGCCATGGTGCTGCTGGGTCCGGTGCAGGTAGTGGGGGCCGAGTTACCGACGGTTCCCGAGGGGTTTCGGATCGAGCTGGTGGCTCGTGAGCCCCTGGTGCGGAACCCGTGTGCGGTGGTCTTCGATTCGCGCGGCCGGATCTGTGTGGGCATGGGGCCCCAGTACCGCACTCCACGACAGAATACGCCCGGCGACAGCGTCTACATTCTCAGCGACACCGATCGGGACGGCGTCTTTGACACGCGTCACGTTTTCGCCACGGGCTTCAACAGCATCCAGGGTCTGGCCTGGCACGGCCGTGACCTGTGGATTGCCAATGCTCCGGACCTGACGGTTGTCCGCGATCTGGACGGCGACGACGTGGCCGACCGCTACACGCGTCTGTTCACCGACCTCGGTAATCTCGAACACGGCCTGCACGGGCTGCACTGGGGCCCCGACGGCCGGATGTACATGTCCAAGGGCAATTCGAAAGGCCTGACTCGCCCCGGCCGACTGGCCCCCCTGCCCTTTCGCGAACTGTGGGGAGTGGAGTCGCCGCGGGACGCTCCGGTCTTTCCCAAGCCGCGGATCTCGGGGCCGAAGGACTACCAGAAGAACTACCACGACCCGCGCGACGACTGGGGCCGCGAGGGAGGCGTACTGGTCTGCGACGACCAAGGAAAGAACCTCGAAATCGTCTCGCGTGGCTTCCGCAACCCGTGGGACATCGCATTTGACAGCGGCTTCAACTTCCAGGGCACAGACAACGACCAGAACGAGGGCGATCGCGTCTTCAACCCGTTCTTCGGTTCGCACTACGGGTGGGGACACCCCTGGAGTGCCCACTGGAGCGGAAAGGACCACCTGCCAAGTGCCCGGATCAGTGGACCGGTGTTTCATGGCTCGGGCACCGGGATCACCTTTTACGACGACCCGCACTTCCCCGAAGCGTTCCGAGGCGTCTGGTTCTTCAACGACTGGTTGAGGCGTACGACGTTTGTATATCGAGCGAAATGGAATGGTGCACTGATCGAACCCGACGGGGGTCAGTGGCGTGAGTTCGTTCGCGGAGGCCAGTCGCTGTTCAAGCCGACCGATCTCGAGGTGGGGCCCGACGGCGGTCTGTACATCCTGGGCTGGGGCACCGAGTACGGTGCGGTCTTCGACAAGCAGGGGCAGCAGCGAAACGAGGGCCGCATCTTCCGTGTGACGTGGGGCGAGCAGCCTCGGACGCGTCGTGAACAAGTCGCGAACGTGCAGAGAATGCTACCGGCTGCACTCATCGCCGAATTGGCCACTTCGATCGAGGCCCGGCGTGTGGAGGTGCAGGAGGAGTTGATCCGTCGTGGCGATGCGGTCCTGCCGGTCCTGGTGCAGCAGCTGGAACGAGGAACTCTGCCCGACCGTACAGAGACCTGGGCGGCGTGGGCGGTGGGTCGCATGGGACTGGGTCAGCGGAAAATCGACGACCGTGTGGCCGATTGGGTGATGCCCTCTCGAGGGGTCAACCTGCGGGTGCAGGCCATGCGGATCCTGGCCAACCGGATACGTGTCACCGGCCGCCATCGCGAATTGCCAAGGGTGGTCGCGAGGGCGTTGGCTGATTCGGAGCCACGGGTCCGGCTGGCAGCCGTGCTGGCGATTCGGCGGGCGGGCGATCGGTCACGGGCCGGGGCCTTGAGTCAGCGCTTGGCGATCGAGCGAGACCGGGTCGTCTTTTATGCCGGTTGGCAGGCTTTGCGGAAGCTGATGACACGCAAGTCGCTGTTGATGAGCCTGTCAGACCGCTCCGGAGGTGTTCGCCTGGCGGGACTTCTGGCATTGGCGGAGGATCGTGTGCTGCAGGCCAGACAGGTCAAGCCTCTGCTCGAAGACGAGGACGAGCGGGTCCGCAGCGTGGCGGCATTGTGGCTGGCTCGGGGGGCGGGCAGCCCCCTGGTTCGGGTCAATCCGGCCGGAGGCGAATTTCGTGATCGAGTCAATGTGACGGTCGAGGCGGGGGTGAAGCCGGGACGGGTTTACTACAGCACCGACGGCACGGTGCCGACGATGCGGTCACCGCTCTGGAGTGGTTCGAAGGTGTTCTCGCGGAGCGTGGTCCTGAAGCTGGCGGTCTTTGTCGGTGAACAGCGAGTCGGGCCGGTGGGCGAATACCGCTTCACTCGACTCTCGACTCTCGAATCAGCCAGCCGAAGCGGAGTGCTGGCCGCTCGGGCACTCAGTGGAAACAGCTACCGGGTGGTCGACGGGGGACTCGTGCCCGGAAGGACTGTCTACACCGACCGGGAGTACGTCTTCAAGGAGATCCCCAAGGGGTTCGGCGGGTCGATGATCATCCAGACGGCCAATAACGATGCCTCGTCTCGAGGCCCGCGGTTCCTGGAGATCGACACGGTGATCCCGGTCACGATCTGGCTGGGTCATGACACACGTGTGGCCAGCTCACCAAAGTGGATGTCTCTGAAGGGTCGAGACGCCTTCGGCCGCACCGAGGTGATGGTCAAGACCAGCGACGCGACGTTTCGGCTCTTCGAACGCAAGTTCCCGGCCGGACGTATCGTGATCGGTGGCAACACCGACGACGGGCTGGACGGGAACAAGTCGAATTACCTGGTCATCCTTCGCCCCGGCGGGCTGCCACGACTCTCGAAAGCGACCACGGTCAAATCGGTTCTGCCGCTGTTGAGCGCGGGTCGGATCGACGCGGGCAAGGCGTTGTTCTTTGCCACCGGCGGTGCCGGGTGTGCCAAGTGCCACCGCATCGACACGAAGCAGCAGCCGGGTTTTGGTCCCGACCTGGCGAGCCTGGTGAAGCAGGCCGACGCAACGAAGGTGGTCCGCTCGATCCTCGAGCCAAGCGTCGAGGTGAAGCAGGGGTTCCGGATGCTGTTGATCGTGACCGAGGACGGAAAGACGTTGACGGGGCTGCTGAAGGAGGAGACCGGCACGGTGTTGACGCTGTTGCAGCCCGACGGTCGGCAGGTGGTGATCCCCAAGGGGTCAATCGAGGAGCGGGTCAGCCAGAAGATCTCGCCGATGCCGTCGTTCGAGCGATTGCTGAGGCCCGAGCAGGTGGCCGATCTGGTGGCCTGGCTGATGACTCGCCCCGCGCCGCGGCGGCAGCGAGAGTGAGGAGATTGGTGTGGGCAAACGAGTGGGCTCGTGGATTCCTCTGCGTGCTTGCAGCCATGTAGCGGTCATGCCAGACTCCCCTCGTACGAACCCGGTGGCGAACCGGATGCTCGATGTGAGGGAACAGGAATGATCCCGCAATCTCCGCTTTCCAAGCCCGAGAGCGAGCCGGGCATTGGCGAGAGTGTTGTTCCCGGGGGGGAGGTGCCGGACCCGGCGCGGTCGACTGCTCCGCCGCCGTTCGAGGGAGCCGAGCCTGAAACGAGCGAGCCGATGCTCAATGCGATCGCGGACGGGTCCAACGAGGGGCCGGCGAATCTCTCGCAACTCGATCCCGAGCCGCCCGCGGTGCAGCCTGTCTCGGGGGAGTCCGAGCCGAGCGACGACCAGCGGGACGGCCTGATCGGGCTTGTGGGCAGTACGACCGCCGAGCCGAGCGAGTCGGTCGAGCCGATCGCGGAGTCGGCGACCGAAGCCGGTGAGGCCGTTTCGGTTCCCGACCCGACCCCACCTGTCGTGGAGGAACTCGCGGAGTTCAAGAACCAGGTGGCCGGCTCGCTGGATGGGTTGAAGGGTGAGTTGGCCGAGTTGAGTAGCCAAATATCGATCTCGCAGCGGCGCCTGTCCAAGATCGGGCAGGTCATCCAATCCCAAGGCGAAGTGTTCGAGCAAACGCAGGAGATTGCCAAGACGAGTGCCGAGACGGTGTCGCGGGTCGAGGCCGAGGCGATCATGGAGTCGCGACGGCCTTTCGTCGAGTCGCTGATCCAAATCCACGACCAGCTGTTTCGACGGGTCAACGCGATGGAGGCCGGTGAAGAGAAACAGGATCCGTTCGTCGTTCAGTTGTTTGAAACGCTCGAAGGTGAGTTTCGTCAAAATGGCATCGAGATGATCCGTCCGGAGCCCGGCGGGCCGGTGGAACTGAACTACATGAAGCTGCTCGAGCAGGTGAAGTGTGCCTTCTGGCGAAAGCCGGACAGCGTGGCAAAGGTCTTTCGCTGCGGCTTCCGATACATCGATCCCGAGCGGATCATTCGAAAGGCCGATGTGGCTGTCTATCGAAAAGATACTGGTGGATGAGTACGGCTGGAGTGGGCCAGGCAGGATGTCCTGAAGTGCATTGAAGGCGGAACCCATGAAGCAACACAAGGCGGTTGGGATTGACCTGGGGACGACGTTCAGCGGGTTAGCGGTGATCAACCCGGCGGGGAAGCCCGAGATCGTCCCCAATGCCGAGGGGGAACGCACAACCGCGTCGGCGGTGTTCTTTTCTCCCGACGGACCCGAGTTTGTCGGGCAAGATGCGGTGGATGCGGCTGGTGGGTATTCCGACCGTGTGGCGCGATGGGTGAAACGGGAACTGGGGACTGGCTGGAGCTTTTCCGTCGAAGCAGGCGACGGCGAGGAGGGTCCGCCGTCGCGTGAGTTTTCGGCAATCGATATCAGCGCCAAGATTCTGTTGAAGATCAAACAGGACGCTGAACTGACGCTCGGTGCGATCGAGAAGGCTGTGGTGACGATCCCGGCGGAATTTAGCGATGCAGCGCGACGGGCGACCAGAGATGCGGCCGAGCGAGCGGGACTGGATGTGCTGAAGATCATCAACGAGCCCACGGCCGCTGCGCTGGCGTATGCGTCGTCGGGCCAATCGGCCGGCACCGTGCTGGTCTATGACTTTGGTGGCGGGACCTTCGACGCCAGTGTGGTCCGGATCAACAGCGACAAGGACATCGAGGTGCTGTGCTCAAACGGTGAGAAGCAGCTGGGTGGGCACGACCTGGACCTCGCACTCGCCGAACACCTCTCCGAGTTGTTCCAGTCGCAGGAGGGTGTGCACCTGCTGCGAGACGGTGATGCTAACACGCGACACCGGGTCATCGAAGCGGCAGAAAAGACCAAGAAGACTCTCTCGCGGATGGAAGTCCACACGGGGATCCCGCTGACCTACAGACAGGGGGCCTCGATCACCTGCGAGGTGACTCGCGAGACTTTTGAGGATCTGATCAGCACTCATATTGAAAAGACCATGATGTGTGTCGAGTTGTCGCTGGCCGAGGCGGAAATCGAGGCCGCAGCAATCGACGACGTGATCCTGGTTGGTGGATCGACACGCATCCCGGCCGTCGAACGTTCCCTCGTCGAATTGTTCGGCAAGCCGCCGCTGAAGTCGATCAACCCCGACGAGGCGGTTGCGCTGGGTGCGGCGATCCAGGCGGCGATCCTGCTCAAGGACGAAGCGGACCTGCCGAACGAGGTGATTCAGTCAATGAGTGACTTCACACTGAGTGATGTGGCCCACCACAGTTACGGGACGGCCTGCGTCGAGGACATATTCGGGACCGGCAAGCTGGACGAGCGGAATGACATCATCATTCCCAAGGGGACCAAGATCCCCTGTTCGGTCACGAAGTATTACCAGACTGTCAGCGACAACCAGACCGAAATCAACTGCCGGGTGACACAGGGCGAGGGCGAGATCATCGACTTCGTGGACGTGTGGAAGTCGGGTGTGCTGCAGGTCCCGCCGGGCCGCAAGGCGGGTTGTGAAATCGTAGTGACCTACTCCTACGACGCCAACGAGATCATGTCGTGCGAGTTCAAGGACGCAGAATCCGGAAAAGTCACCGATTTTGCGCTGGACCTGCAGGACAACCAGGCGTCGCTGGCTGTTGATGAAAGCGACGACATCGCCGGCCTGGAAGATCTCACTTTCGAATGACCATGATCCTGGCCGACTCGTCCTTTGTACCCTGCATCGTCGTACTCGTAATCATCGTCGGATTAGGGGTGCTGGGCTCGCTGGTCGGGGACCGTTCAGGTGGTGCAGGGCAGGCCACTGGCGGAAGGCAGTCGGAGCAGGGGCTTTCGGTCAGCGTCGAGCCCGACACGGTGCTCACCGACGATGGCGAGTCGTTCGAGATCATGCGGGTCCTGGTCAGCGGGACGATCACGGTACCGCACGACGGCTATCAGTCGATGTGGCATGTCTGGCTGTCGGACATCACCGAAGGCGCCAATTCGCCTCAACCGGTCATCTGCATGATTCCGGATGTGGCCGATGAGAACGGGTGTTTTGCGATCGAGGAGCGGCTGAGGGTCCCGCATGCCTGTTCGGAGATCGAGGGCGTGGAAGTCGCCACCGTGCCGGCTTTTGCGCTGGTGTGTCCTCGCCGGGGGCCTCGGCGGTTGCGTGTGACGGTGGCCGTGACGGCGGCGATGGATCCTGATCGGGTCTGGTCGACTGGGACCAAGACGATTGAGCATCACGAGCCGAAGGTTGGTTATCTCGAGTACGAGCGACATTCCCGCGAGCAGGACGAGCGCGTTGCACGATTGGCTGTCGCGGTGGCCCTGGCCGACGGCCGGTTTGACAAGGCCGAGGCGCGGGTGATCCGGCGACACTTCTTCCAGAGATACGCCGGCGAGACAGACGAGGCACAACGCAAGGTCTCGATCAGCCGCGTCATGAAGGAGACGTTGCGGGGGTTGAACGAGGGGGGCGAACGTGTCGGTCGGATGATCGGCCGGATGGCGAGGGAGATGCAGGACGAGGACGACCTGAACGACAAGCGAGACGCCTACGAGTTGTGTGTCCAGATTGTCGGAGCCGATGGGGAAGTCACCCACCGCGAGTTGAAGTCGATCGACCATATCGCCGGCAAGCTGGAATTGCCTTCCGCTGTCGTGCAGGAGGTGCATGACAGGCACTTGAGGGTTTCGATGATCCGCGAAGAGGCATTTGATCCCCTGTCGATGCCTGCGGAACTCTCGAAGGCGGAAAAGCTGAAGTGGCTGGCCGAGGAGTACAGGCGGTGGCATCCGCGTCAGAATCACAATGATCCGGACGTCCGCCAGGAAGCCGAGAGCCGGATCGAGTTGATCGCCAAGCGTCGCAAGAAGGTTCGGGATGGAGACGGATAGCCGCTTCCACCGCCTGTGCCGGTCCGTGCAGTTTGTGCTCGATCGGCCTGCTGACCAGCCGCGAGCCCACTCGCGGGGCACGCACGGGTTGCTGGGACGTGTCCGGTCACACGGATTGCGGGTCAACGAGGTGGCCACGCCGGGCCTGTACACCGCGGCTCGACGCGTCAGCGAGACGCTGCAGTTGCCCGAGGTGCTGGAGCTCTACGTCGTCAACGACCCTCATGCCAACGCGTACGCTCCGGTGCTGGCGCCCCATTCGCGGCCCTTTGTGATCATCAACAGCGGCCTGGCCGAGTTGCTGGGTCCCACCGAAATGGAGTTCGCGATCGGTCACGAGTTGGGACACCTCGGTTGCCGCCACGGCGTCGATGAGGACGATGAACAGGCCGATCGGTCGGAATTCGAGTCTCTGCAAAGACGTTCTCGTTCTCGTTACGCCGAAATCAGCGCAGATCGGATCGGGTTATTGGCCAGCCGCAGCGTGTTCACGGCCGCGCGGGTGATGGTGAAGATGGCCAGCGGTCTCAGTGACAAGTCTCTGATGCTCGACATCGATGCGTTCCTGGCTCAACTGGACGAGTCACCCGAGTCGGTCGGCCGCGAGTGGGAACTGCACGAGTCACACCCCGGGTTGCCCTTGAGACTCTCGGCCGTGATGCAGTTCAGTCGGACTCGCGAGTACGCTCGGATCTTGGGCGGAGGCCAGGATGGGCAGCCCTTGCAGGCGGTCGACGAGGCACTGGCCGCCGAGTTTGCCGCGGTGGGCGACGGGCATCTGGATCGGATGGAGCAGGAGTTCATCCACCTGGCGCTGGCTTGGGTCGGGCTGGCACTTGTGATGGACGATTCGGTGATCGAAGGGGCCGAGGAGCGAGCGTTGCGTGAGCTGGTAGGAGCTGAGCACGCCGAGAGCGCCATGGCCTACGCACGGGCCCAGGGCCGCGACGCAGTCCTGGCCAAGCTCGGGGAGGCGGTTCACCGGATTCGAGGCAGCCAGGAGGGGCTGCTGCAGCGATTTCGCAAAAGTGTCCGGTCCTTCTGCCAGCAGCTGGGAATGCAGTGGCAGCAGACTGCCGCCGGGCCGATCCTGGGGGGAATCATGCACGAACGGCCCGAGTGACGCCAGCGAACGTGCCGGGCAGGCCGCGACACGGTGCAGCCGGACGTGAACGGTGCTGAGCGGGCCGCCGTGGGCCGAACGAGCACGCCGAGAGGTCTGCTGGTTTTAGCGGTCGGCGGTCAGCACCGGCGGCAGGTGGTCGACCAGGCCGGCCCTGGTCCGCCTGAGCTCCTGGACCGTGTCGCGGCGGAAGCGCGTGAGCCGCCTGGCGTGCTTGGCATCTCGAGCGAGGTTGGTGAGCTCGTCGGGGTCCTTCTTCAGGTCGTACAGCTCCTCGATCTGGTTGGCTTGCAGCGTGCGGATGTACTTGTAGCGGCCCCGGGCCAGTGAGACCCACCAGGGGACTCCGCCGCTATCGAGTTTCGACGAATGGGGCGGGATCGTGTTCGTGTCGTCTCCGTACTTGCGCTGGGTGTAGATGGTCAGGGTCGGGTGAGGCCATTTCGAGCCGGGCTTCTTGAGCAGTGGCGTCAGGTCGTGGCCATGCATCTCCCAGGGCAACTCGAGCCCGGCGAAGCGGAAGAAGGTTGGCACCAGGTCGACCCCAGCCACCGGGTGTCGGCAGACTTTGCCCTCGGCGATTCGGCTGGGCATGCTGACGATCAAGGGTGAGCGGATGGTGCCGTCGTAGGGAGCGATCTTGCGGCAGAAGCCGTGCTGGCCCCAGCCGAAGCCCTGGTCGGAGGTGAAGACGATCAGGGTGTTCTTGTACTGGCCGGTGTCCTTGAGCGTCTTGACCAGCGTGCCGACCGATTCATCCAGGGCCCTCACGCCCTGGTGGTACTGTCGGACCCAGTCGGTCAACGTGTTGCCGTGGATCCCCCTGGAGCCCTCGACCGTCTGGCCTCCGAATTGTCCCCCCTTGAGTTCGGGGCGGCCGTTCTTGTCCTTGACCCAGTACTCGATCTTCTGCATGTAGTCGGGCTTGCCGGGCCTGGGCGGGTAGATGTCTTTGGGCGTGGGGACGCGGAGGTCGGGGTAGAGACCCAGGTGCCGCTTGGCCGGTGTGAAGGGTCCGTGCACCGCTCCGTAGCACAACCACAGGTACCAGGGCTTGTCCGCCGTGCGGTTCTCACCCTTGATGTAATCGACCGCCCATTTGGTGTAGTTGTCGGTCGAATAGCCCTTGGTCAGCTTGGCCTTGCCGCCATTGGTTTCGATCAGTTGGTCGTAGAAGTAGTTGCCCGAGTTGTCGGGGTGGCGAGGCCGATTCCAGACGACCTGGTAGTCCCAGTCTCGGCCGAATCCGGTGTCGGTGCCGGTGTGCCACTTACCGATCTGAGCGGTCTGATAGCCGTTCTTGCGGAAGACCGAGGGCCAGAACGGGGCCTGCTCGGGGTCGTAGGTGCTGCCGGGGTACTTGCCTTCCATCCTCAGCGACTTCACACCGTAGGGGTGGTGCCCGGTGAGCAGTGCCGCTCGAGAGGGCAGGCACCAGGTGCCGATGTAGGCGTGAGTGAAGCGGACTCCCCGCTTGGCCAGCGCGTCGATGTTGGG
>Ga0310122_10003232_pt1 | contig 10341 bp, 10 predicted proteins | sample CB6_Bottom_1051__FD_203503 | JGI IMG/M metagenome (GOLD analysis project Ga0310122, IMG submission 203503) | Marine microbial communities from Western Arctic Ocean, Canada - CB6_Bottom_1051 | ecosystem: Environmental > Aquatic > Marine > Oceanic | place: Canada: Western Arctic Ocean | collected...
CCACCTTTCTGAAGTTACACAGATGGATATTGAGATGGGTTTTGCAACAGAAGAAGATACTTGGGAAGTTTTAGAGGGACTTATAAATAGAATTTATTCAGATATTTCAAAAAAGCAAAAAGATGCGCTTGGAGTGCTTGGACAAAAAATAAAGGTTCCGAAAATGCCGTTTAAGAAAATGACTTATGACGACGCAGTTAATCTTCTAAATAAGAAAGGAACAAAATTCAAGTGGGGAGATGATACAAGTCGTGAACAGGAAAAAATGCTGACAGACCACAGTAGGGGTCCAGTTATTGTTCATGATTATCCCATGGAGATGAAACCTTTCTATATAGCACACCATGAAAATGATCCTAAACTCTCCTATGGATTTGACCTTCTTATTGACGGTATTGAAATCTGCTCAGGTGGAAGAAGAATTCACGAAGCAGAGAAGTATATTGAAAATCTTAAGGCGAAGGGCCTAAATCCAGATAGCTTCGCTGATATAATAAAATTCTACGAATATGGAATGCCACCCCATGCGGGATGGGCGATTGGTGTTGACAGGCTTACAATGCTTATCAGCGGAGTGGACAACATAAGAGAAACAGTTCTATTTCCGCGGGATTTGAAGAGACTCAATCCTTAGCTGCCAAGTAAGAGATTTAAGCAAATACTAACTATAGGATTCCCTGGTACTATGATAAAACGACTAGAGCTTGAGGGTTTCAAGTCTTTTGATAAGAGATTATCTATTCCACTTTCTAAAGGATTCACAGCAGTAGTTGGTCCAAACGGCTCCGGGAAATCAAATATAAGCGATGCTATTTGTTTTGTTCTTGGAAAGACCTCAGCAAAATCCATGAGAGCCGGAAAGCTGACTCAGTTAATTTTCAACGGAGGGAAAGGGAAAAAACCTGCAGCAAAAACGGAAGTTTCCCTGATTCTTGATAATTCTTCAAAGAAGCTCCCTTATGACGAGGATGAGGTCTGCATAAGCAGAAGACTCACCCAGAAAGGAACAATGAGTTATCGGATAAATGGGAAAAAGGTGACGAGAGCCGAGCTTGTGGATTTATTGTCATTCTCCGGTTTTGATCCTGAAGGTCATAATATAATCCTCCAGGGAGATGTTACAAATTTTATTGACATGGATCCAATAGGGAGGCGCCAGATACTTGATGATATTTCAGGGATATCCGAATATGATGATAAAAAGTTAAAAGCCCAAAAAGATCTCGATGTAGTAGAATCACGTGTAAAAGAACTTATAATAGTGATGGGAGAGCGGAAGAAGCATCTGAGCGGACTCAAGAAAGAGAGAGAGGATGCGGAAACTTATCTTTCTCTTAAAGACGAGCTCTCTGAAACTGAGGCAAATCTACTCTATACAAAGCTTAAGAATATTGAGAAGGAGGATGCCCGCTTCAAAGAGAAGTTGTCATCTGAGGAGGCAAAACTTTCAGAAGTAGAACGGGAATACTCACAGACAGGCTCAAATCTTGATAGCAAGGAAGAACACCTTTCTGATATAGATTCAAAACTCATAAAAGAAGGAGGGGAGGACCGTGTCAACATAGGAACGGAGATAGAGCACTTTATCGGGCAAATTTCTATCAATGAAAACAAGACTGAGTCAAAACAGTCAGAAATATCCCACCTCGACGGACTTATAGCAAAGCTTCAGTCTATGAGTGGTGAGAGGACGAGCGCGATTTGCAATACTCTGAAGGATGAGGTAGACGGAGTTTATGGAACTGTTGGCTCACTCTTTACAGTGGATCAGAAATACGCAGTAGCTATTGAATCAGCTCTTGGGAGCAGAAACAATTTTATTATTGTTGAAAATGAGGACACTGCTATAAAATGTGTCAACTTCCTGAAATCTGAAAAAATGGGAAGAGCGACCTTCCTCCCAATTAATAAGATGCGAGGTCCCAAGCCAGAGCCAAGAAGTGGAAGTGGAATAGTAGGTCCGGCCAGGAAACTCATAAGCTGTGATGAGCGCTACAGTAATGTGTTCAGCTATGTTCTTGGAAATACCTATATTGTCAACAGTCTGAAGGAGGTACGGAGTCTCATAGGAAAGATGAGAATGGTGTCACTCGACGGAGATGTGGCTGAGAGGAGCGGGGCAATAACTGGCGGATTCAAGAAGAGAAGAAAAACCGCTACATCAGAAATAGATGAGTACGTAAAGAGTAGAGACAAGCTTCTGGATGAAATAGGGGAGATACAACTGCAGACTTCTGAGATTAAAAAAGAACTGAAACATAAACAGGTACAGTCTGAGCAGCTTGGTCAGGATTTTGAAGGATTGCAGAAAGAGCGGGAAACACTTCTCGAAGAGATAAGCAGCCTCAAGGTTAAAAGAGATGATTTGTCTTCTCAGCGTGACAATGCCCGAAGATCCATTGGTGATCTCAGAATAGAAAAAGCCAGAGTGGATGCCGGACTTACTGATTTACAGATAAGTATGAAAAAATTTGAGGGTCGTGAAATGCGAGAGATAGATGCTGATAAAATGGAGAAATCTCTTTCTACGATAAAAAGGCAGATGGAAAAGTTAGAGCCTGTCAATATGAAAGCGATAGATTTATACAAAACTTCTCTTGCTGATTTTGAGTCCTTTAATGAGCGCTTTACAACCTTACAAGATGAACGAAATGCCGTTCTTAATTTCATAGAAGATATTGAGCTAAAAAAGAAAGGTGTGTTTATGACAGTCTTCGATAAAGTCTCAGAGGAATTCAGCACAATTTTCCCCAGGCTATCTATGAAGGGAGAAGGAAGATTGTATCTTGAAAATGAGGAGGATCCTCTTTCTGGAGGTCTGAATATAGAGGCAAGCCCCGCGGGGAAGAAAATCACAAGTCTTGAACTTCTCAGCGGAGGGGAAAAGGTTGTGACAGCTCTGGCTTTCATCTTCGCTCTGCAGAGATACAAGCCAGCGCATTTCTATGTTCTTGATGAAGTTGATGCCGCTCTCGACCAAAACAATTCAATGCGCTTCATAAATCTTCTAACTGATATTATGAAAGATTCTCAGGTTTTATTGGTCAGTCACAATAATGCTGTCATTAAAAAAGCGGACAGACTATTTGGTGTTTCAATGACTGAGAGAGGGACCTCCCAGCTTGTAGGTATGGAAATGGGAGAACTGGAGGAAAAGGGAGGACACGTAAATTAATGGAACTTAATCTGGACCAAATATTGCAAAGTGAGAGAGCCTGGGAGTATGTTCTTCTGGATATTGTTCGCTCGGAAAATTTGGATCCCTGGGATATTGACATATCACGGCTTACAGCGAAGTATACGGAAAGAATTAACCAGATGAAGGAGTTTGATCTCAAAGTTCCGGCCAGGCTTCTCTTGGCAGCGGCAATCCTGCTCAGAATGAAATCTGACAGGCTGGTTGACTCTGAGGAGAGAGAAGCATATGAGGAACTTCTCAGAGGAGATGAAGAATTCCTCTTTGGAGATGATGACGAGGAAAGTGGGCCAAGCGAGGAAGTTCCTCTTCTTACTTTAATCACTAAGAGAAAGCATCTCCGAAAAATAACACTTGAAGATCTTATAGGGAAACTTGAAGTTTCTATGCGACCCAAGGAACGGAAGGTGAAGATAGAGCCCTTTGTCTTGGTATTTGATGAAGTTGATATAACTGAACAGATAGAGGAACTTTATACGAAAATAATGGAAAGTAAAAAGGATAAAATACCTTTTGACGACCTTTTACCTTCGAAAACTAGGGAAGATATTATAAACACTTTAATGCCACTTCTTCATTTGGCAAATGACAGCAAGGTAAAGCTTGTTCAGGAAAAGCTTTTTGAAGACCTTTACGTTCTTTCTGAGAAAAATTAGCTCTAAAGACCTATGTTGAGGACTATGGTATCGCCAACTTTTCCGAAACCGACCATTTTTCTTTTTATTTTGTGAATTGCCACAGTCAGGTCAGGTTTTACGTGGACCTTGGTACCTATACCAGAGGGAATATCAACAGAAACTATCACTGCCTTTGAATTGTTTATTTTAGATATTGCGCTTTTTATTGGATCTTTTACAGATCCTTCTGAGCCAGTTCCCAGAAGACAGTCAATAATTATGTCGGCTTTTATGTTTTCAAGATCCTTTGAGCTAAGAACGACTGCAATATTTGTCTTTTTTTCAAGAGAGAGGCTTTTGAACTCTTTTGATTCAGGGCTGTGTGGTTCTCCAAAGGAGAGAACTTCTATATTTGCTCCCTTTTCCTTCAGATAAAGCGCTGCCGAATAGCCGTCTCCTCCATTATTTCCGGGACCGCAGTAAATAGCTATCTTTTTTCCTTCGACTCCGAATCTTTTGTCAAGAATTTCTGCGAGACCTTTTCCAACATTATCCATAAGCTGGCGGACCGGAATTTCGGAAGCTTGTTCAGCATTTAGCATTTCATCACAAGTTATGAAATCGGCCAGCTCAGAATGGAGGAGGTCACTCATTGCAACCTGTGTTGAAACTTCTCCGAATTTTTCTACAAAACCGGCTCTGAATTCTGTGTAGCTTGTTATTTTGTCAAAGGCCACCAGATTATCTCCGTATGCAACTATTTTTTGCTCAAGTGTTTCAGGTATGAAATCTTCATCAGGAAGTCCTTTTACAACTGCTTCTTCTTTTGGGATTCCTGAACCGACGTGGTTTCTTGCGCAGAGTGCAACTTCTTCAGGGACACCGAGTTCAAGAAGTATCTTGTAACCTTCGAAACCTTGTCTTACACCGCCATCGATGACCCTTCCGACATCATGGAGAAGAGCGCCGTAGTTTACAATTTCTTTGTCAGGATAAATGCCTCTAGCTTCCAATGCCTTTACGACCTTGTCACAGCTTTTTTTGACAGTTTTGCAGTGCGTTCGGAGAGGCTTGGGCATTTCTACGGCGTCCCAAATAGCCTCGACATCAATTTTCATTTTTCTTTTCATGCAGGTACTCCATTATGTCAGAACTTTCATACATCATAGTTTCTCCGTCTATGAGGAAAGGAACTTGAAGCTTTCCGCCGAGTTCTATGAGTTCATTGGCGTTTTCCTCCGTGTTGGCATCAAGGAGAATGATATCTTTACCTTCCTCGTAGCCAAGCTCCTTCAGTGTATTTCTGACTTTTATGCAGTAGGGACATGTTTCGTATATGTACAGTTTCATTTGAATAGCCCCGCTCGGATTCGAACCGAGGTCGCCGGGACCAAAACCCGGTATGATTGACCACTACACCACGGGGCTGCAACTATTGGGTGGTCCTTCCTGTATAAAAACCTACAGTTCTGAGCTCTTTTTCCACTCAATTCCTTTGGTTTCGAGTGTTGAAAGTACTTTTTTTCGTGCCTCACTTTTGAGACCTTTCCAGTCAATTATAGCAAGTTCTGCACCGCTTTTTGTAACTGCTTCTAAAATTATTTCTTCCGTGAGAAATTCAGAGGCATATCTCGGGGCGATATGTCCTATTGCGATATTTGGGTTTTCTATTTGTATTCTGTTGAAACTGGGGCAATAGTGTGTTCCGCCGAAGGCTACTGCATTGTCGTATTCGTCAGAGTCGTCTATTATTTCTGAAATTGCAGATGCTGCTAGCTCACCAGCCTCTTTTATTTTCCATTCTCTTTCTGAACTTCCTATTTCTATGAAAAATAATGGTTTTTTCCACTTTGTAGGTCCGTGGTGAGTAACTTCCATAGATACTTCGAAGCCTTCCACAGGATTTTGCGCAAAGTATTGGAGTCCTTTTTTCTGACCTGCTGGATAAGACATGGAAAGAGTTCGCTCTTCCCCTCCAAGCTCTGCTTTGCCCCAATTTCCTGTTGGATGAGTTACGAGAGCAGGTTTTCCTGCAGAACTGAAGTGACTAGAAGCAGCTATGAAGACTTTTGCTGAAGACTCTGGCTCATCCAGGAACATAGCCTCTTTTTCTAATTTTAGGCAGATATCTTCGAGCCCTATCTCTGAGCAATGCTCAAAAATATTCATAGACGCAGTATTGTCCCAGTAGAGTATAGAGAATTTAGACAAGTTTCTTCACCTCGCCATTTTCAAGAACAATTGGCAAGGCATAAGGAGAATATCCGTCAACAATTTCAATATCTTTCGGGGTTTTTAGTCCTTGTTTTTCGGCGTTTTTTTCGAGACCCAGAGATATCTCTTTGTCGAGAGTGATAACATAGGCTTTCATCTTTTCTATTTTTAGGTTTCCAGCGGCAACGACTCTGTGATGACCGTCAACTAATATTTCTCTGGAACCATTTCTGATAATGAGGATTGGTTCTGCAAGACCCTTCTGTAATTCGTATTCTCTGGCACGGAGCTCATCTAAATATACTTTTGGCTGAGTCGGGATTAGTGTTTGAATTTTTATTTCTTCTCTTTTTGTTGATATGCCGACTTTGTGGATGGCTGAAATCATTTTTTTCGTTGTTTCTATCTTCCTTGGTGTTACGCGCTCTATACTTGCTCTTATGACATCGTAGTTTCTCAGAAGTCCAAGAAGTTTTCCCTGTTTATCAACGACTGGAAGTCTTGAAAAGCCTCTTCTGAACATGAGCCTTGCAACTCCTTGCATATCCATTTCAGGTGGAACTGCAACAACTTTCGTCTCCATAATTTCATTGACTTTTGTTTTTGGACTCTGAAGAAGTGTGTCAACGTAAAAGAGAATTCCGACGAGGCTTTTTCCACTGACAACAAGAAGGCCGTCCCGTCTGCGTTCTTTCATTTTAGGAAGAATCTCTTCTAAAACTGCATCCGGACTTACAGTCTCCGGATTCTTTGTCATGAAATCTTCTGCTTTGTTATTTGGACTCATTTTTTCAGATGAACGTCCATCTGCGGGAATGGTATTGCAATCTTTGCTTTATTGAGATCTTTGTATATTGCTGTATTAGCAACGTCTTTCACAGAGAATTTGTTTTGGAAGCGGTTTATCCAGATGTAAACTTTGAATTCGAGAGCGCTGTCTCCCATGTTGGTGAACCTGACCATTGGCTTTGGCTCTTTTAGGACGTTTTCAATTTTTTCAACAGCCTTGATAACTATTTTCTTTACTTTGTCAACATCACTACCGTATGCCACACCGAAGGGGATGGAAAGACGAACTCTCTTGCTTGGAAGTATGTGATTTATGATTTTTGCGTCAGCTACCTGTCCATTTGGAATTACAATAAGCTCGTTTGAGAAAGTCCTTATTCTTGTGCTTCTCAGTCCGACGTCCTCGACAGTTCCCATTGTTGTGTCAATTTCAATAACGTCTCCGGGTCTGACAGACCTGTCAACTATAATTGAAACGCCACCGAAAAGGTTTCCGAGGGTGTTCTGCATTGCGAAGGCAATTGCAAGACCGGCTATTCCAAGAGATGCTAGTAGAGGACCTATATCTGCTCCCCATATATCAAGTATTATTACAACAACGATTATTATTCCAATAGCTTTCGTCAGTTTATGAAGAAGTGCTATTATCTGGTCGTCTGTTGTGTCCTCTGTTTTTTCTGCCCACTTCTTTACCCAGCGATCTATCGCTTTGTCAGTGAGGAGCATCACAACTCTGATGGTGATTATTATAATTACGGTGTGGAGTACTTTGTTGATTAATGAAAGATATGGCGCGAGTACTGTTAGAGGTGAAAGTGACACGCTAAGACCAAAGAGGAGAATGATAAAAGAGAGAATTCTACCAACTTTGGCCACGAGGACACGACCGCTGCCGAACTTTCCTAGAATAGTACCTAAGAGAGTTCCGGTAAGGTATCGCATAGCTATCGCGGCGATGACAGTTATCATCGCATAAAAAGCGGACTGTATGTATTCATTACCAGCCGCCAATACTAGGTCCGAGGCTGCTACCATAGGTAGGTCTATAGAGTCCTCACTTATATATTTCAGTATTGCTAATCACTGTTATGGTTATTAAGTACGAGCCGGCTCCTGACGTGAAAAAGCGCCTTGTTGAGCTTATCACTGAGAATGGTTTTTCTAATGTAGATCCAAGCAAAATATATTGTTTTCGGAGCCGCGGCTCAAAATCGAAGAGAATATTAGCTAGGATTTGGAGTTTTCCAAAAATTTGGCAGATGGCCCTCTTCATGCCGCCCCGCTATGTAATAGAAGTTCTCTCTGAAAGATATGACAAACTTTCAAAGGAGAAGCAGGACTATGTTTTGATACATGAACTAAAGCATATTCCAAAGAAGTTCAGCGGCGGCTTGAGAACGCATCATAGGGAAAATCCGAAGCATTTGCGTAAGTGAGAATTCCTTTTTATTTGAAACGTTTTAAAATAGAGAGTCCGAAAGCGAAAAAAAGAACGAATAGGATTAATTTTCCGGAAAATATTGCGTAGGCAAGCAGGTCAATACTCATAAGTTTTATTGTTCACCACTGTACTTATCTTTTTCCTGTAGAAACTTTCCAATTTTTTGGAAATCTTCTTCAATTTGTTCTCTCCAGGCAGGTCTGTAGAGTATGGCGGCGGGGTGGTAGATTGGGATTACTGTGAATTCCTTGTTTTCGAGAGAAATTTTAACAGGAGTTCCTCGGACTTTTGTAATTCCCTCTATGTCCTTCATTTTATCTGAGTCAAAACCGGCGAGGATGAATTTTGTTGCGAAATTGCCGAGAGTTACTATCACTTTTGGCTCTATCACCTTTATCTGTTCTATTAAGTAAGGTGTGTGCTCTTCTATTTCGCTTTGAGTCGGATCTCGGTTCTTTGGAGGTCTGTATTTTAGAATATTAGCGATGTAAACCTCTTCTAGAGAGAGATTTATCATGTGAAGAAGTTTGTCGAGCTCTTTTCCAGCTCGACCGACGAAGGGAATTCCCTGCAGGTCCTCTTTTTCTCCGGGGGCTTCGCCGATTAGAAGTATTTCAGCATCTGAATTTCCTTTTCCGAAAACGAGATTTGTGGCACTTTCTCTGAGAGCCAAGTTTGTGTTTTCAAGAATGTTTTTGCGTATCTGCTCTAATTTTTCTTGATTGTTCATTTTGCTCAAAACTGGAGAATTCTTTTATTTCTTGCCAATTACTTTTGTAGACATGTAGGGATGCAGAACTTTTGGAACTTTTATTGTACCGTCCGCTTGCTGGTGGTTTTCAAGAATTGCGACGATTGTTCTTCCGAGGGCGAGAGCTGTACTGTTAAGAGTGTGAAGAGGAATTCCCCTTTCTCCGGCTTGTGGTCTGTATTTGATATTGAGGCGGCGTGCCTGGTAGTCTGTGCAGTTAGAGCAGGAAATGATTTCTCTGTACTTGCCCTGTCCAGGCAGCCATGCTTCTATGTCGTATTTCTTTGATGCGACATTTCCCAAATCTCCTGTGCAGATGTTTACAACTCTATAAGGGATTTCAAGGTCCTTTACCAGTTTTTCGGCTATTGCCAAGAGTTTTTCATGTTCATCCCAGGACTTTTCGGGCTCTGTGAATGAAAACATCTCAACTTTCTGAAACTGGTGAACTCTGAAGATTCCTTTTGTGTCGCGACCGTGGCTTCCCGCTTCTGTGCGGAAACAGCTGGAGAGGCCGGCAAGGCGAATTGGGAGCTCCGTCTTTTCGAAGCTTTCGTTCATTAAGTAGCCGCCGAGGGAGTGCTCTGCTGTCAAAGCGAGGTAGAGGTCTTCATTTTCTATTTTAAAAATCTCATTTCTGGACTTGGGAAGCATTCCGACTCCGTACATTACCTCTTCTCTTACGAGGACTGGTGGAATCATTGGAGTGAAGCCCTCTTTTATCATGACTTTCATTGCGTACTGGGCAAGAGCCATTTCAAGTTCGGCTCCTTCGTTTTTGAGGAAGTAGAATCTTGCCCCAGAAGTTTTTGCGGCTCTTTCTGTGTCGAAAAGCTCGTGTTTCATGCCGAGGTCGATGTGGTCTAGGGGTTTTTTTAATGCCAGTTTTTTGCCGACTGTTTTTATGACTACATTGTCCTCGTCGTCTTCGCCAGGGGGGACAGAGTCGTGCATCAGATTTGGAAGTGTGCAGAGAAGTTCATCGCGTTCTGCGAGTTTTTTCTCGGTTTTTTCATCTGCCTTCTTGATTTTTGAAGCGATAGCCTGCATTGCCTTTATTTCCTTTTCTGCTGGCTTTTTGGCCTGTTTGAGCTTCGCTATCTCAAGATTTACCTTGTTCCTCTCTGCTTTGAGACTGTCTCGGTCTGTAAGAAGGTTTCTCCATTCCTTGTCGAGTTTTAGGACATCATCAACGATGTTCTGTGGCTCTTTTCTCTTGCGGAGATCATCCTTGAAAAGCTCAGGATTGTCTCTGAGAAGACTGATATCAATCATAGAAAATGTTTTGGGGGGGGAGAGTTTTATAGTTTATGTTAAGAACTTATTGCAAGCC
>Ga0310122_10003234_pt1 | contig 10338 bp, 6 predicted proteins | sample CB6_Bottom_1051__FD_203503 | JGI IMG/M metagenome (GOLD analysis project Ga0310122, IMG submission 203503) | Marine microbial communities from Western Arctic Ocean, Canada - CB6_Bottom_1051 | ecosystem: Environmental > Aquatic > Marine > Oceanic | place: Canada: Western Arctic Ocean | collected...
GGTCGGGTACTCGACGACGTCTCCGGTCGTGGGATCCAGCTTGCCGATCGTTGAGTTGCTGTTGCCGGTGTACCAGATGTTTCCGTCCTCATCCGGGACGATAGTGTGCGGCCGTGCGGTCTCCGGTAGCGGGTACTCCTTCATCTCGCCTGTCGCGGGGTCGAGGCGACCCGCCAGACTCGCCCACATGCCCGTCCACCAGATGGCACCGTCGGGCGCTTCGGCCGGATCGCGTGAGCGCTGGCCGAGTGTGGGCACCGTCCACTCCGTGATCTCGATCTCGACGTCACCGGCCGCCAAGGTCGGCGCACGACCCGGTTTGGGCGGGAAATGAGCAGCCAGGTACCCGGAGACTCGTCGGGCTTGGGCGTCCGGCAAAGCCACCATCGTGCCGATCAGATCGTGCCATCCGTCGGCGTCATACCCGGCGGAGCCCATGATCTGCCGGAGGCCGTGGCACGTCGTGCACGTAGCCTCCACCACGTTCTTGCCCTCGCCATCGGGAAGGGAAGGCTGCGCACCACCCCGTTGGGCCGCGGCCGTGGCCGGAATGGACAAGCCTATCAGCAGGGCCAAGGCCCACAGAACGTTCCGCATATCCCTCTCCTCGGGCAGCGCGGCGAAGCTCGAGCAGATCGACTCCCAGCCGCGGGTTATGACGATCTGATAGTGTGGGGGCAGGATCCGGCAGGCAAGGCGGCCAGGCGGCACACTTTCGGGTCCCAGGACTGAGGCCCGACGGGCTCCCCTTCGGTCAGACGTATCTCGCTGCCTCGCGGACGTTCGTGCTTCCGCTTGCGCCTACCGGGCCACCCTCGAATGTTGGGCGCAGTCTGATTCCGGAGTCCGCCCATGTCCGACCCCATCGGTCGCCTGAACGCAGCCCTAGAGGGCCGCTACGCCATTGAGCGTGAGCTCGGCGAAGGCGGGATGGCCACGGTCTATCTTGCCGACGACCTGAAGCATGAGCGCAAGGTCGCGCTCAAGGTCCTGAAACCCGACTTGGCCGCTGTAGTCGGTGCCGAACGCTTCCTGACCGAGATCAAGACCACGGCGAACCTCGGGTACTACGTGCGAGTCGTGCCAGGTTGGGTCGCGCAGATGAAGCGCGCTGTCGACGAAGCCAACCGATGAAAAGAGAGGCGATGCCATGACGAACCCGCGTAGATTCACCTACAGCTCGACGTTCGGAGTCCTGCTCGGATTGTCGCTCGTGATGGGCGCCGCCTGCGGCGGGAGCGCCCCGGAGCGCCCGAACATGATCTTCGTACTGGTCGACGACCTACGGTGGGACGACTTCGGCGCGGCGGGGCACCCGTTTGCCGAAACGCCCCACATCGATCGCCTCGCGAACGAAGGCGCCATGTTCCTGAACGCGTTCGCGGCGACGCCGCTGTGCTCGCCGAGCCGCGGGACGTTTCTGACCGGACTCTACGCCCACACGTCTGGGATCATCGACAACGTGGAGCGCGGTCCGGCCAGCCACGAGCTCACTACCTTTCCGCAGGCGCTGCAGCGCGCCGGCTACGAGACAGCGTTCATCGGAAAGTGGCACATGGGCCGTGACGACACGCCCCGCCCAGGCTGGGACTATTGGCTGGGCATGCCGGGTCAGGGCCAGCTGTTCGACCCCGAGCTCAACGAGAACGGGGAACGCAAGGTGTTCGAGGGCTACATCACCGACATCTTCGCCGAGAAGGCGGTCGAGTTCATCGAGCGCGATCGGGATGCGCCGTTCCTGATCTACCTGCCGCACAAGGCGATTCATCCGGACTTGACGATCCGTCGGCCGGGCGGCGGGTCAGCCCTCCTCAGCGGAGGCTTCCTGGCCGCGCCCCGGCACGAGGGTCGCTATGCGGACGCCGTGATTCCTCGGCCGGTGAGCTACGGTGTCACGCCGGTCGACAAGCCGGCGTTGATGCGGGAGGCCGAAGGCCTGCCGCCGCTCGGGCTGGAGACGGTGACCGCGGACGAAACGATCCGGGACCGGCTCGAGATGCTCCTGTCGATCGACGACGGGGTTGGTGCGATACTCGAAGCGCTCGAACGCACCGGGCAGCTCGACAACACCATCGTGATGCTGGCAGGCGACCATGGTTACTTCTACGGGGAGCACGGCCTTAACGCAGAACGGCGCCTGGCCTACGACGAGAGTGCCAGGATCCCCGTGGTTGCCCGGTATCCGAGCCTCATCCCTGCCGGCACGCGGCCCGACGGACTCGCGGTGAGCATCGATCTCGCGCCGACGCTGCTGGAGCTCGGCGGCGCGGAGATCGACCCCGGGCTACAGGGCCGCTCGTGGGTGCCGCTGCTCAAGGGAGCCCGACCGGCCGACTGGCGGACGTCGGTTCTGATCGAGCACCACAGTGATCCGGAGTCGTATCTCGGTCGGTCCGCTTTGCGCCGAGCCATGAACATGGGCTACAAAGCGGTCCGGACCGAGACGCACAAGTACATCCGGTACACCGACCTCGAGGACATGGATGAGCTGTACGACCTGGAGGCGGATCCATACGAGATGCAGAACCTCATTGACGATCCGGGCGCTCAAGGGACGCTGCGAAGGTTGCAGGCCGAACTCGATCGTCTGCTGGAAGAGACGGGCGCGCCGTAGAGCGTATGACGCAGGTTGGATCTCCGGCGCTGACGCACTGAGGAAAAACCAGGAGGCATGATGAGAGCAGAACGCGTGGGCCTTACCCTCGTCCTCGCTGCCGGGCTCGCCGGCTGCGGCGCCGAGAACCGGGCACAAACAGCGGGCGAGATGGTGAAGGGTGGATCCGACGAGGCCGGCGAGTACATCGCGGCTGCGAACTGGTGGAAGCCAGCCTCGGACCACACCGACCCGGCCGCTTGCCCGAGCGGTCGCGGTGGCCGTGGCGGCGGACAGCCGAGTACCGGCCCATGCTGGGTGTGGGGAGAGGTCTCGGGCATGGCGGCGGACACCCCGGATCGGATCATCGTCGCGGTGTGGGGCGACCGGGACCAGGTATCCGGTCAACCGAGGCCCGATGGTAGCAACTACGTGCTCGAGGTGGACGGAAACGGGGACCTCATCACCCGATGGGCCCAGTGGGACACCCTCTTCAACACACCCCACCAGGTTTACATCAGCCCCTACGACCCCGAGCGTGCCATATACATCATCGAGCGCGGAGGCAGGCAGCCCGGCCCCAACGGGGTCGACGTGCACGAGGCCATCTACAAGTTCAGCAACGACGGGAATACGCTGCTCTGGAAGCAGGTCGATCCGGCGTCGAAGATGAGCCGCCAGGAACAGCGGGCGATGACCAACCTCGGGCACACTGACTTCGGCGATCCCGCTGTGCTTACCTTCCTGCCGGACGGTGAGCACTTCCTCCTCGCCGACGGCTACCAGAACGGCCGCGTTCAGAAGTGGACTACATCAGGCGAGTGGGTAAGCGAGTTCGGCATGATCGATCGTGACCCGGCCGTCGGTGGACCTCCCGGTGCGTTCGATCTCATGCACGGTATCGCGGTAGACCGCGCGCGGCGGATCTATGTGGGTGACCGCAACAACGACCGCATCCAGGTCTTCACTCCCGAGGGGGAATTCATCGAGGAGTGGCCCGGTGTGATCGATCCGGTCGGTATCTTCATCGACGAGAGCGAGTCGATCTGGGTCGTCTCCGCAGGGCTCAACCGCCTGCTCAAGTACAACACACAGGGCCAACTCCTGTACCACTGGGGCGCGTACGGACGGACGTCGGGCGGGTTCCTCGGCGGCCTCGCGCGCCCACACCAGGTCGATGTGGACCAAGAAGGCAACGTCTACATCTCGAGCTGGGACTGGCCCGGCTACCTCAGCAAGTTCACGCCAAAGCCCGGTGCGGACCCGGCCAAACTGATCGGTCAGAAGCTGGGTAGCGCTAGAAGGTAGGTGAGCCGTCCAGCGAGGTGAGGACCCTAGGGAACCCTCGCCTCCACCGCCGGAAGGAAGCGAGGCGGCCGTCTATGATTTGTGGCCTGCTCGTATGCATAGGCGACCCGAATCAGCGTACCCTCTGTCCACGCACGCCCGAACAGCGACATCCCCACCGGAAGACCGAACAAGAATCCCATGGGCACGGTCATGTTGGGATAACCAGCCATAGCGGCAGGTGTTGAGCACCCACCCCCTGATCCGCTCGAAGACCCCGTGTAGTCGCCCGGCGCGGGGATCCCCGACGTGGGACCGACGATCGCGTCGATCTGCTGCGCCTGCATCACCCGGTCGATGCCTTCGTCCCGGGAGAGGCGGTGACTCGTGCTGAGCGCGGTGATGTAGCGCTGGTCCGTGAGCGGGCCCCGCTCCTGCGAGGCGATCAGCAGGTCCTGGCCGAACAGCGACAGCTCCAGGTCGGCGCTTTGCTCGTTGTAGTCGATCAATTCCTCGAGCGATCTGATCGGTGCATCGGGACCGAGCGACTGCAGATAGTTGTTCAGATCTGCCTTGAACTCGTGGTACAGGACCTCCATCTCGTGTTCGTTGCCGAAGCGAAGCTCCTCCGGCAGCTCGATCGGGTCGAGGACGGTGGCGCCCTCAGCCCTCATCACATCGAGAGCGTCCTCGAGGAGGCGGTCGACCCGCTCGTCGGAGCCCATATAGCCTCGGGCGACTCCGATTCGGGCGCCGCCCAGGCCAGCTGGATCGCAGAAGCTCGAATAGTCGGTAACTGAGTTCCCGAGGCTCGGCGTCGTGAGCGGATCCCGCTCGTCGACTCCCGTCATGGTGCCGAGCATGATGGCCACATCCCGAACCGAGCGCGCCATCGGGCCTGCGCTATCCTGGCTGTGGGCGATCGGAATGATGCCGCCTCGGCTCATGAGCCCGATCGTCGGCTTGAGTCCGACCAGACAGTTCCGGGACGAGGGCCCAACGATCGAGCCGTCCGTCTCTGTCCCGATCGCCGCGGCGGCGAGGTTCGCTGCAGTGGCCGCACCCGAGCCGGAGCTCGAGCCACCCGGCGTTCGGTCGAGAGCATAAGGGTTCTTGCACAGACCCCCCCTTCCCCCGTCCCAGCCCCGGCCGCTCCAGCCCGAGGTGCCGCGCTGGAACGACTTGAAGCCCGCCCACTCGCTCATGTTGGCCTTGCCGAGGAGGACTGCGCCGGCTTCGCGTAATTTGTCCGCGATATATGCGTCCCGGAGTGGTGTGGAGCCGCGAAGGGCAGTCGAGCCGGCGGTCGTGGTCATCCGGTCCGCAGTATCGATGTTGTCCTTGAGCACGATCGGAATACCGTGGAGCGGACCTCTGCGCCGACCACCTCGTAGCTCACGATCGAGTCCGTCCGCTATGGAGAGGGCGTCAGGGTTGACCTCCAAGATCGAGTAGAGGCTGGGTCCCCGCCGGTCGAGCGCTTCGATCCGCTCGAGGTACATCTCGGTCAGCGCCCTGCACGTCCAGTCGCCCGAACTCAGTCCGCCGCCGAGGTCCTCGATCGTCAGCTCTTCGAGCCTGAACTCCGGAATGGAGAACGGAGTGCCGACCTCGCTCACAGACTGGACGTCCTCCGCAGGGTCGCAGCCCAAGGCGGACACGGCGGCGCCAGAGGCCACCCCAGCACGAATGAAGTCCCTGCGATTCATGTCGGACATTGTTCGCCTCCCCTCGAGATATCTGGCCATCGCACCTGGCGACCACGTCCCAACCGCGACCTGCTAGACAGCCGCATCCTGTATCCGGATGGGAAGGACATTCTACGGACTCCGCGCCGGCCAAGCACGAGGGGTCTCCGTAAGGTGTCCCCGGACTCCCCGAGGCCGGAGTGTGAGCATCCGTGGGATCCACGCCACTTCCAAACCATGGACCCTACGGAGGAGGCTCGGTGGATGTCATACAGTGCGGCCACTCTCATCGGTTGCCCGCGCGCCTCCCTCCGCGCCTTGCCACTGCGACTCCTAGTGAGCTAGCGGATTCGGTCTGACTTGAAAGTGCACGACGATCGGCTTCGAGCCTTTGCCGCCTTCCTTCAGCCACGGTGTCCGCCCTCCTTCAGGCACCCAAAGCCCTCGCCCCTTCCAGCCAGCTTCAGGATCGTCGATCCGCCCTTCGAACCCTTTTGAGTAGAAGCCCATCGGATAGGGAATTCTCAGCGTGACGAACTCATCGTCGACGAGCGCATGTACACCGTCGAAGAGATTGCCCGTGGCGATCGGAACGTCTTCGCCCAATCCGAGCGAGTTATGCTGATCGACCCAGGTGTAGTAGCTGGACTCGACGCTGTATTGCGGCAGGTCCGTAAATCCCGGACCCGGCAGGTCGTGCATCGTCCAGCCCTCAGGGCAGTGCTCGCCGGTGGCTTCCGGTCCGTTCAGGGGACCCTCGCATTTGCGGCGATCGAACTCGCCGAGATGACCGCTGCCCATCGAGCTCCAAACCACGCCGTTCTTGTCGATATCTGCGCCCCGAATTCCGAAGCCCGGCAGGGGTGGGTGGTAGACCTCCGCCAACGCCGTTTGAGGTGGATTGGCGCCCGGCATCAGCCTCGTGATCGACCCAGGGTAACGGAACGCATTGGATCCCCAGATCGCGTCTCCGCGAGGTTCCGGCATCACGGCGTAGAATCCGTTGGGAATGCGCGTGTCGAGAGCAGGATCCCGAGCCTCACCCGGCTCTGTCCAGGCGTCCTGGCGCCCGTTTCCATTGGTATCGAGAATCAACGGTGCCCAGCCCTGCGACCCAGCAGCGTCTCCTGTCTCCAGAAACTTGTCGGTATCGAGCCACCCAACGACGTCGCCACCACCGCTCGTCCAAAGCGTGTTCGTTTCATCGTATGCGAATTGCAGATGGTGGGTGCTGAAACAGGTGTCGACGAATGTGTACTCACCCGTTGACGGGTCGAGTACGGCGAGCTGTCGTCCCGCCCGCTCCTTCGGATAAAGCATGGCCGACGGGTGCCCCGATCCTTCTCTGCAAAAATCGGGATTCTCAGGACCACGGATTCTCGCCGTCACCCACACTCTTCCGTCCTGATCTAGCATCGGGTTGTGAATGTTCGACTTGCTGTCCCAGATACGCTCATCCCCCCAATAGTGGGAGGGCGACACCACCGGCGCGTCGTGCGTCGTCGGCGTATCGTCGTCACGCACGGGAACGTTGAACACAGACGCCGTGTTGGCGGTCGGGTCCAGGATGGGCATCTCGTCCGTGCTGAGCTCCGGTGCGCCATACAACTTGCCGTAGCCGTTGACCGTCGGGTCACGCCGATCCGTGCCGGACAGATCGTGCATGTAGAACTGGGGACTCGACCAGTCACGGACCGTCGCAACCACGTTTCTTTCGACGCCGGACGGGCGCTCCGGGACCTCGTGGGGTAGCTCGCCCGCGGCGATCCGGTCGGTCCATTCCGCCATGTACTTGAGCGGCAGACCCTTCAAACGGCCGGTCGCCAGCCCAATCATGTTGTTCCCGGCTTGCCCGGAGGAAATACGCCGCGCCCAGGCCTCTTCAGACGATGCGACGTCTGCCAGCGAGGCGGGAATCGTGCGGGTCCTCTCGTTGCCGAGTTGGTGGCAACCCACGCAGCCCATGTTCTTCACCCAGGTCAGGTAGGCGTTCATGCCACCGTCGACTTGGGCCACCTCATCCTCTGTGGGCAAGTTCATCATGGAGTACCAGTATGCGGCCGGGTAAACCTGAGCAGCGGCTGCAGCGTGAGGTGCGACGGTCGCGTTTAGATCGAGAAGCTCGCCTCGCCCCGCGGCGACCTTGTCCGAGTCGACGAGGCCGTATCCCCGCACCCACAGCTGGTAGTCGGCCTCCGGCAGATCAGGAATCACGTAACGACCCTCGTCGTCTGTCACCACGATGCGGGCAAACCGGGTGCCGAGGTCGTCCGTTTCCGCAATGACCCAAACACCCGCTTCGGGCCCGTTCGTGCTGGTCACGACGCCGGCAATATCGTCATCATCGATCGCGAGACCCGATACGCCGAGGTCCGACTGGGGCTGGCAGGCGCCGAGCAGCAATGAGACCAGCGCAGAAGCTGTTATGACTCTCATGACCGGGTCCCTCACGTTGGTTCGTTGATTTCCACAGAACGACACGCGGATCTAGTGAGCCCTATCAATAACCGGATCAGACACCCGGTCAAATCCGATCGTGGGACAGAGTCCAAGCCCACGATGCGATGGAACTCGAGGTCGGGTAGGGCTCTTCAGTAGACGCCGGCGCTGCGCTCCGGGTCACCGCCCGCCAGGTCCTCTTCGACGCCACGCCCTATTGGTCGGACCCCGCAGCCCAGCAATACGATGTCGCTCCCGACGACCAACGCTTCATCATGCTTGAACGGGAGGCGAGGTCCACGTCCCTCGTCGTCATCTGGAACTGGCTCGACGCAGTGAAGGCCCAGTTCGAAGAGGGAAACGACTGACGGTCGGACTCTCTATTATTCGTGCCTAATACACCGGCGAACACTCGCTGCCAGTCAACTCCCCGCGAATCCACGCCGCAAGCGTCTGCCACTCCGTATCATTGCGGGTCTGCCACCGCCTCACGCCGTTGTGGGCATACGAACCGCCACCGTCCGGGTGCAGGGGCTTCAGCAAGAAGCGACTTCCCTCGGGATCGCCGGGCACGATCAGTCTCTGGAGTGACTCGAATCCCTGTCGGGCTTCCGCAACCGTCAACACGCCACCGCTGGCGCTGCGTGGGGCGAACCCTGCCAAGCCGGCCGTATGACACGAGGTGCAAGGGAGCTGCCCGTATTTCCCGACGCTGAGCACCCCCGGGTGGACGCAACTGCGATAGTACTGGAAGTCGACGACCACCTCCGGATCGGCGGGCGTGAACTCCGCTGCCGGGAGGGCACGGATCCAGTCGAGTATGACTTGGTATTCGGGGTCCTCAGTCGAGTCCCAGTGGGCGCCGCCCGTGTGACGCAGCCCGCCGGCTACCACTGCCAACGGCTTCCGTAGAAACCTGCTGGACTCCGGGTCGGAAGCATTGACCAGTTGGGTCACGACCTCGTAGTTGCGGCGAGACTGTTCCTCTGTCCAGGCCCCTCCATCCGGTGTTTCGGTCGGTTCTTCGAGGGAGAAACGAACGCTCGTTTGCCACACGTGGCACATGACACAAGCGGCGTTGCCGTCCGTCGACCCCGGGTAGCCGCGATCCCTCAGGAACAGCGGCTCGATGTTCGTCCGGTAGTAGTCGAACGGATCCTGCGGCATCGCACCGTCGGGGGACGGCTCGGTGGACGCCTGGAGCGGCTCGGCCGACCCCAAGCCCTCGGAGGTCGGGCCGAGACCCACAAGAATACCGACGCCGGCAATCAGGGAGAAGCCGGCCACCCATCCGCCCAAACCACGCCCTCTAGTGTTCGGGTTCATGGCTTGCCACCACCTCCGGCGCGGGTCTCCACACGGTCCAGCGGAAGGACCGCCGTGTCGATGCGCTTGGGTCCGGCGCCTACGGTCATTTTCGCCACGATCTTGAGCTCCTGGAGGTCGACGGCCACCGTATAGTCGGCGCCTGAGACGGCCACATACATGTACCGACTGTCCGGTGTCGGCGACATCCAGTTCGCCGCGGGCCCCACCTCGACTGCGCCGATGTACTCGAAATCAGGCAGAGACCAACCGTAGATTCGGCTGTCCAAGCGGCTTGACGCCCAGACTGCGGAGCGATCCGGCAGCACTGACAAGCCATGCATCGGAGCGCCCTGGTTGGCCTCGGCGCTCTGCTTCCACGCTGGCAGACGCGGCGGGTAGATGATTTGCTCCGTCTCCCCCGTCTCCCAGTCGATCACCCAGAATCCGTTGACCGCGGCGCCTTGCGCCAGAATCTTGTCCGTCGACCCGTCCTCCGCGGCAAGGAACATCATGGGTCGGACGCGGTGGATCTCGCCGCTGGGCCCAGGCAGCGAGATTTCCCTTACAATTTCATCGGTGCTGGCGTCGATGACCTGAATAGACCCTTCGTTCCGGCCGTTCAAACCGGCAACCACCCACTTTCCATCCGGGCTCACATAGACGTTGTGAATCCCGGTCGGCACGCGGATGCTCCCAAGCTTCTCGTGGGTGTCTAGATCGATCACATCGACGAAGGGCCGGTTGGCGATCCCCACGTAGATCTTGCGGTTGTATTTGTTGTAGGCGGCCTTGTTGGGACGAGCCGTGAGCGGGATCTGCTCAACCAGCTTCAATGTGACCGTATCGAAGACGTCGAGCGTGTATTCTTCTTCGTTCGCGCAGTAATAGTAGAGCCCGTCGGGATGCGCGAAGATATTATGAGCCCGCGGACAGCCCTCCAGGTACCCGACGACCTCGTTCACAGCCGGATCGATGATGGCGTGCACGTTTCCGGCATTGTTGCTCTGCAGCATTCGTATCGCG
>Ga0310122_10003235_pt1 | contig 10337 bp, 5 predicted proteins | sample CB6_Bottom_1051__FD_203503 | JGI IMG/M metagenome (GOLD analysis project Ga0310122, IMG submission 203503) | Marine microbial communities from Western Arctic Ocean, Canada - CB6_Bottom_1051 | ecosystem: Environmental > Aquatic > Marine > Oceanic | place: Canada: Western Arctic Ocean | collected...
TTCGATCCTCATCAACACGAGCCGGGGTGCCCTGGTCGACGAGGCGGCTCTCATCGACGCGCTGCAGCGGGGCGAAATTGCCGGTGCCGGACTCGATGTGTTCGAGGAGGAACCACTGACGCCGGACAACGCGCTGCTGAGAATGGACAATGTTGTGGCGACGCCGCACAGCGCCGGTACGACGTGGGACACCTGGTCTCGTCGCGCCGAGTTCGCCTACGCCAACATCGAGCGCGTCCATGGAGGTGAGTCTCCGCTGGCTGTCGCTGTAGAATTTCCCGGATGACACGCATTCGCGGGGAGACGACCCCATCGAGTCTGCACCACTCTCCGCTCGAGTGCATCGAGCAATCAACAACCTGGTCCAGAAGGCAGATGCCATCATTGGGCTGTACCCGCAGACGGAGGTCTGACTAATGACCGATTATACCCCTTTATCCTCACTAACCCCCCCACTCCTCCAGATCGCCTGCCGCCGTCTTTGACAGGCACACGAACGTGGCCGTTCAACCCAGGCGGGACCTTGTCCCGGCGCCTTTGAAACACCTATACTCAGAAGGCGCGGAGTTTCCGCATTTGTCCTGGTAGACACAATGGGGATATACGATGAAAACAGTCACTCTTGTTTGCACTTTCAATCCTGGCGATTTCCGCCCTCCGCGCCCAGCAACCACCTCAGCTGGACGATTCACAACCGGGCGAGGTCTTTCTCACCCCGCAGGTAGATCTGGCGTTGCAGCCCGTGCCTCTGATCGTGCCGGATAAATTCAAGGGCCAGGTACCGGAGGGAGAAGTGCTGAATCTGCCGGAAGGTTTCACCGCCAGCGTCTTCGCAGCCACCGGGTTGGTGGGACCGCGCTTCATGGATTGGAGTCCGGACGGAGTCCTGCACGTGGCCAATATGAAGGTGAATGGGAGCGAATGGGCCCCCACGCACGACACCAGTACTCCGCCTGCTGCCGACCAGATGTTCGCCCAGATCGTGGCGCTGCCCGACCGCGACCAGGACGGCGTCGCCGATACCGTGCTGGTCGTCGCCGAAGGGCTTTGGTTTCCCCACAGTCTACAGTTTTACCAGGGCGACCTCTACGTGGGCGACATGCACCAGGTCGTGCGCCTGCGCGACGGCGACGGCGACGGGGTCTACGAGGAGCGCACCGTGGTGATCGGAGATCTGCCAGCGGGCCACCACCGCACCCGCACCCTCCTCATTGACAAAACCACCGACAAGCTCTACCTGTCCGTTGGTTCCAGCTGCGACCTGTGCCGCGAGACCGACGAGCGCCGCGCCACTCTCCTGCAGGCCGACCCCGACGGCTCAAACCTGCGAGTGTATGCGCGCGGCTTGCGCAATGCCATCGGCATGGCGTTCCACCCCCTGACCCGGCAGCTGTGGATCACCGGCAACGGCCACGACCAGGAAGGGGATCACCTGCCGCCCGAAGCAGTTACCGTGGTAGAGGACGGCGGGTTTTACGGCTGGCCTCTGGCCTACGGCTACCAGGTGCCGGTTGATTTCGGCATTAGAAAGTACCGCGACGAGATTTTTCCGCTTACTCGGCAGGACACCCTGGACGTGGAGAGCATGGTTCGGCCCACGATCCAGGTTCCGGCTCACCTGGCGCCGATGGGCATCTATTTTAACACCCACGACCGCTTCCCACCACAATACAAACATGCCGCCTTCGTGGCCCTGCGCGGCAACGGCCGGGATGAGGTGGGACAAAAGGTCATCGTCATTTTCAGCGAGCCGGACGGCAGCCAGGCGCGGGTGGGGGATTTCCTCACCGGCTTCGAGCGCAACTCGCGCGGCGATACCTGGGGCAAACCCGTGGGACTCATCGGCGATGCCAACGGCAGCCTCTACCTTTCCAGCGACTGGATCAACAACCTGATCGTCAAGATCGAACCACCGCCTGGATCGACCGCGATCGAAGAATACGGCGAGGCGCTACCCGCCCACTTTGCCCTGAGACAGAATTATCCCAACCCCTTCAACGGTACCACGGCGATCCGCTTTGACCTGCCGACGCCACACAAGGTGCGCCTGGCGGTCTACAATCTAGCGGGACAGAAGGTCGTCGAGTTGGTGCGGGGAACGCGCGGCGCCGGCAGCTACGCGCTGGCCTGGGACGGCCGCGATCAGAACGGCCGCCTCCTGGCCAGCGGAGTTTACCTCTACAGACTGGAAGCGGGTGACCAGGTAAGGGTCCGCAAACTTCTGCTACTGCAATAAGGAGCCCGACTGTCTTGGCGATCGGGCCGTCGCGATCGTCCCACCGACAACGATAGTGATTGTCCCACCGACAACGATAGTGACTGGGGGAGCGTCAATAACCGACGACAGGGACCGATCCTTACCATCAGGCAGATAGCTACAGCAATCAGACCAACGACCCTGGCGATGTCCATTAGTCACCTCCTTTTGGCGATGGCTTATCTCTGGGCCAGTAACCTTTGTCCCAGCGACCGAGCCTTCGGGTACCGCTCGCGGGTCCGCTGCGGGGTGATCTCGTGGGGCCTCCTTCTGTTTCTATTCCCTCCCCTACTGCACGCGGAGGGTCAAAGCGAGCGCTGGGCCTGTGCCGGCCCCGCGGCAAGTGGCGCTGTAGCTCCGGTAGCAGCCAAGCTGGCCCGGCCACTGGTCTCCGGACGACCTCGAGCCCTTGTGATCTTCGCCAAGTTCCACGGCGAGAGTCCGGACGAGACCCGGGCGCCTGACTGGGCGACTGATATCTTCGATCCGCGACACCCCGGCAGCTTCACCCATTTCTACGAGGCTATGTCCTTCGGTCAGCTTCGACCGGAGGGCGAGACGACCATTTTCCAGTACGAATCCGAGCGGGAATCGGACGCCTACACTTCAGAGGATGCGACCGAGTTCGGCGAATTTGGTCGCTTCAGCCTCGAGATTCTTCAGGCCGCGGACAGGGAAATTGACTTCTCGCGGTTTGACAACGACGGTCCTGACGAAATACCCGATTCCGGCGACGATGACGCCGTCGTGGACCTGCTCTTCATCGTCACCGCATCCGCCCCCGCGAACTTCATTCGGGGGCCAGCCACCGGCGCGGGGACCCTTGGGTTTGCCGGCGCCTACACCACCGACGATGTGGGCCGGAATGGGCGGGCAATCCGCATTCTCCCCTCCAACGGGACCCTCCAGAGGGGGAGGTCCTACGTCGAAGCGGTAGGCTCCATGTGTCACGAGTATGGACACATTCTGGGCCTGCCGGACCTGTACAACACGGCTTTCCTGCGTGCCAAGGGAGCAGAACCGGCAGACGACTCGGCGGGAATCGGCGCCTGGGGACTGATGGGTTGGGGCGCCCTGGGGTGGCACGGCGATGACGGGCCAAACAGCTTGTCGGCCTGGAGTCGGGAGAAGCTGAGATGGGCCCGGGTAGAGGAGGTGACGATGTCGCCCCAGGCGCTGCGACTCGAGCCCGCCGCAACAGGTGCCTTGGTGCGGATTCCCCTGACACGGTATGAGTATTTCCTCCTCGAGTACCGGACCCGGTCGAGCAGCTTTTACGAGCGCAATCTGCCGGCTGAGGGCGTACTGGTCTGGCATGTGCGCGAGATCAGAACAGGGCCGGGCGCCGGTCGCACGGTTGTAGACCTCGAGTGTGCCGACGGTCGATATCTGGATGCGGGATACCCCGTCGGTACGGTGATAGACTCTCGAAATGGGGGTGACAACCTCGACTTCTGGGCACACGATCAAGCGTATGCGGCCGCCTTCGCCGGCAATTTGGGTGATGCCACCGACCCGTTCGATGGCGTGCGGGCCCATGCCTTCACACCCGATACCAACCCCGATTCCTACGACAGCAGCCGCCAGTTGAGTATCCGCATTCAGGACATACGCCTGGAAGACGAGGTTGCCTTCGCCGAGGTGTCCCTGGGGCCGCCGCCGGACATCGAGGTGACCGATCTGTCGCTACATGGAGCCCTGTCGGACAGCTTTCTCCTTCACGGTGAGGAGGTGGAGGTCTGGTTTGGGCTGGTGAATCGGGCCAGTCTTCCGGCCACGAATGTCTCTGTCGTGCTCAGCAGTGATGACGAGCTAGTGGACATCACGCGTTCGACGGTGCGGTTTCGCGATCTGCCCTTCGGTAGAGAGACCAAATACGCCCTCACCGACAGCGGCGTCGTAAGGCCTTTTCTACGTCTGCGATTCACCGGGGATTTCAGCGGTCGACACCAGGCAGAGCTACTCCTCGAAGTGCGGTCTGACCAGGGGCTGGTGGGCAGCCGGTCCTTTCAGGTTTCCGCACTGTCTCCCAGACAGGTGATCAGAGCGGTAGCTGTAGTGGACTCTCTTGGTAACAACGACGGAGCAATCCAAGCGGGAGAGATCGTGGGACTCGACTTGAATCTCGGCATAGAGCCGCCATCCATGCTCAACGCCCTGCATTTCACGCTGCGACCGATCGGCGACGATGCCGTGCTCTTGAGTGATCCGGCCGTCGAGTTCTCAGATCAGACGGCCGTGTCGACCATCGGCCCAGAGTTCCTGATATCGGGTGACTTGCCGCCTGGACACCTGCTGGCGTTCGAGCTGGCGGTGGCGAGTCCGGTGGGCGGGACGTGGCGCGACACCCTATCGATCGCGGTGGAGCCTGGGAGCGACCCGACGGCGCCCCGCCTCGGGGTGCCCAGCACGCGGCTGTCGGATGCGGGGTTGAGTCTCCTCCTGCCCGCAGCCGAAGTAGTGGAGGGCAGCGACGTTATCGAGGTGACTGCTCTGCTGTACGACTTGTACGGACGGCAGGGCTCGCCGCCGATCGCCCAGGTCCCTCTGCTGCGGCTGGGAGACCGCTTCGAAGGCCTCTGGAAGGATGTCTTCGATGGCATTTTTCTGCTGCAGGCAAGGGCGGTTGATCGGGTGGGCAATGTGGGGGTGAGCCCTACGCGGACAGTCGTGGTTGGTTTGGACGACCCTGTGCGAAGTGCCGATCTGCCTACCATTGGTGTCCCCAGGGGTAGGCTGACCGACGTGCAGTTTTCTCCCGACGGAAGCCTGCTGGCGGTTGCCAGCCGCCATGGCATCCAGCTATACGATGCAGAGACACTGAGTGAGCTGACAGTTCTTGAAGGTAACGTCAAAGCGATTGGCTTCAGCCCGAACATGCCGTGGCTGGCCGCTGGGCTGGAGGATGGTAGTCTTCAGATATGGGATATCGCCAAAGAGAAGTCCGTGGCCACTCTCGCAGGTCACACGGGCAGAATCCACCACCTGGCCTATAGCTCGGACGGCAGCTTGCTGGCCACGGCGGGAAGAGATAACCTGGTACTTCTCTGGGATGCAGAACCGCTGAGACTCATTGGTGAGCTCGAGGGGCTTGGGAACGCGGTCGGGGCCGTGGCCTTCTCAGCCGACGGTCGGTTTCTGGCTGCCGGCAGCCACGATAAAACCGTCCGCATTTGGGATCCGGTCGAGCGGCGGGAGCTCGGCGTCCTGGAAGGGCATCGCGGCCAAGTGGAGGCGGTTGCCTTTCATCCGCACCGGTCGCTCCTGGCTTCCGGCGGGGGGCCAAACAACCGCTATGTGAGAGTGTGGGACGTGACGGAGATGGCGGAGATATTCAGGCTACAAGTCGAGGCAGACGTGAATGACATCACCTTCAGCGCTGATGGCCAGCTCCTGGCATTTGGTGGAACGGGTAGCGAAAATCCTATTCGCGTCTGGGACATGATGGGACAGGTGTATGTCGCGATCCTCCGTGGGGATGCGTGGCTCGGCAGTCTCACCATGGCGTTTTCTCCCGACGCACAGACCCTGGTGTGGGCCAGGGATCGCTCGGTGCGCGTCTGGGATCTGCCAGTCAGACACACTCAGACGGCAATAACTGAGCAGCAGTCGGAGCCGCGTCAGACCCGCCTGATGCACGCCTACCCGAATCCGTTCAATAGCATGACTCTCATTCCCTACACCATCGCACAGGAGCACCGGGCGACGCTAACCATCTACAACCTGCTGGGCCAGCAAGTCAGGCTGCTCGTAGACGAGAAGCAGCAGCCAGGTCGTTATGAAGTGGTGTGGAGAGGAGTGGACGACAGCGGAAACAGCGTTGGGAACGGCGTTTACTTCTACATGTTACGTGCCGGCAACGAGAGGCGTGTACGGCGAGTCGCCTTGGTGAAGTAGCCTCCACTTCGACCTCGTTGAGCAGCACGGCCACCAGGTATTGAAATCGATGCGCTCGAGAGTCCGCATCAGGTCATCGCGGTGTGTGGTCCTACGGCGCCGCTGACACCGACTCGCTCATCGACGGCTGCCGCTTCGACATGGACAAGAGCAGGCGAGCTCGAGCCGAAGCGATCGTCATCCCCTCGCCATGCTCGTCGACTTCCGCCCGAACCGGTGCCTACTCCTCTCCTCCCCCTGACCTTCGGGACTCCTCCGACGTTGTCTTCATATCCTGGATGTAGTAATCTGTACGCTCACACTCACACACACACTGGGAGCAGTCGCATTGAGCAGCCGATCATTCGAACAGGAGTGGAAGAGGAAAGTCGCCAGCGTCAGGCGCTCCTCGTTCTGGCGGGAGGTGTCACGACCTGCCGAGGGCCGGCTCGAGCCGCCTGCGCGTCGTCTCCGAGGTGAGGTGCTCGTTGATGCCGGCTGGACCCTCCTGTTGGAAGGGGACATCGACGACTCCGGTCCGGCGGCCGTCGCGGCGGAGGACCTGCGGCAGTTCTTCCACCGCCGACTCGGTCTCTCGGTGCGCTCGAAGCTCCCCGCCGCAGCGGCGCAAGACACCTCGCCCCGCCTCATCTTCGCGCTCACTCCGGCCCAATCTTCGCCTCCCTCGCGGTGGGACAGCAGCTTCTCTCTGATTGTCGAGCCGACGCGAATCACCGTCCGTGCCGCCACCGAGGCAGCGCTGCTGAGAGCTTCCCTGTACCTGTCGAACTACTGGAGTCTCCGCCGATCAGCCTCCCTCCCGCTTGGTCGCCGCCGCGTAAAGCCAGCCGTGTCCCTGCACGTCGGCGCGGATCTATGGGGAGGCTTCTGCACCACTCAGGCGTGGATTCATGGCCGCGAGAGCGACGACAATTTTCTCGAGCTGGCTCGCATGGGGATCAACGCCGTACCCATCATGACCCTCATCGAGGACTATCTCGAGCCCGATCTGGCCGGCCCCTTCCGCGATCTGGCCAATCCGCGGGCACGCGCCAACCGGATGCGCCTGGCGCAGCTGGCCCGGGCCGCCGCCCGCCATGGGGTGCACATAATGTTGATGGGCTACAACCCCAAGCTCGACCCCAAGCACCCGCTGTTCGCCAGAAATCGGCGCGCCAGGGGTGCCCTCCAGAGTGGCGACAGTTTCCGCACGCTCTGCACCAGCGACCCGCGCACCCGGCAATTCCTCGTCGACTCCTGGGCCTCTTTGTTCACCGAGATCCCCGAGTTGGGAGGCATCGTCGCCATCACCGGTGGCGAGGGGTTCTACCACTGCTTCATGCGCAGCCGCAATCGAGCCGCTGACTGTCCCCGCTGCTCCCGACGCCAGGGCTCGGAGGTGGTGGCGGAGTTCGTCAACGACGTCGCCCGCGGCATTCGCGGCGCCAACCCCGAAGCCGTTCTCACCACCTGGCCCTACTCGGCCGGTCACTGGTCCGGAGATCGCGATCAGGTCGACTACATCGAGGCGCTCGACCCCGAGCACGTCATCTTCCAGACCGAGATCGACAAGGATTCGGTTGACTGGCGCCCGGCTGGCTACGCCAAGAACATCTGGGACTACTCGATGAGCAAGGTGACGGTCAGCGAGCGCTGTCGACGCCAACGTCAGCTGTGCGCGGACCGCTCACTTCCCTTCAGCGTCAAGCTCGAGATCGGCAATTCGATCGAGTGCCTGAACGTCCCCTACCTCCCCACCCTCGAGAATCAACGGGCTATCTGGGAGAACGCCCGCCGTCTACGCCCGCGCGCCATCCACTCGCGCTGGCTCTTCGACGGCTCCTGCAAGTCTCCTTCCGAAGAACTCGGTTTCTGGGCCATCTGGGGCCGAAACACGGAGTTCGCCGACCTCGACCTCGTGATGACCGCCATGGCGGAACGCGATTTCGGCGAGGCAGCGGCGCCCTTGGTGCGTCGGGGATGGCGCTGCTTTTCCGAGGGCATGCGGCACCACCCCCAGCTCGCCTACTACGTGGGTTCCTACTTCATCGGCCCGGGCCAGCCGCTGGTGCTCGACCCGAAGGTCGCCGTGTCGCCGCGACCAGCCAGAGCAGGACGCACCGGCGACCGAGACGCCGAACGCCTCGACGCCGCCTTCTTCGGGCGCTTCTACTGGCAGTGGGAAAACTCCGTCACCGGAGACGACGACTCCCTCGTGCAGGACAAACCGCTTTTTTATGCGGATCCCGGGTTTCGCGCGGTGTCGAGACGCGGGCCAAACCGCGGGCACGACGTGGCCCTTGAAGAGCTGCAGGCACTAGCTGATCTGTGGGAACAAGGTGTCCGCCAGTTCGAGAAAGCCGAGTCCGCGGTATCTCGCGCTAGACGACCTCGCTTTCAGCGCGAGATGATCCTGGGCCGTCACCTGGCCTACACCTGGCGCAGCGCCGCCAACGTGGAGGAGTTCCTCCGCTTGCGCGACACCATCGGCGAGTTCAGTGGTCAATCGTGGGTGCGCAGCGGCCATCGACGCGAGAATCTGCGCGACCTCGACCGCATGGGTGAGATCGCCGAGGCCGAGGCCGAAATCGCGCGACTGGATCTCGAATTGGTGGCAGGCGTCGACTACCTTGATCTGAGCTTGCGACTGGATATGGGCACCGCTTCGACCGAGGCGATCCTGAAGGCGAAAATCCGCCAGGTGAAGCGACTCATCGACAAGGACTTGCCGCGTTGGCGGGAGTCCCTGCTGCGGTGGTAACCCAACGGATGGAGATCTGAACATGCGCCTACAAGGCAAAGTAGCTATCGTCACCGGCGGCGGAGGAGGCCTGAGACGCGGGATCTGCGCCTGTCTCGCCAAGGAAGGAGCGGAAATACGGCAAGATCATCAACATCTCCTCTGTTGCCGCCAAACGGGATCGGACGGGAGCAGGGCCAGTCCATCTGTGTCGACGGCGGCATCGCCATGGGTTGACCGCTGGACGCTTCGCTCACCTGACTCAGAAAGATCGGAGACTCCTGCAGGCATGACTGCCGTCAGTACTTCCCCTCCCCGCGAGCGTGAGGAGTTGCCACTATGACCCACGAGATTCGCGTCGGCTTGATCCGCTGCGACACGCACGGCGCCTACTACGGTCCCCTCATGCAGCAGCACGACCCCATGCGCCTGCAGAGGCCACTCCCCATCGACCAGCCCGCCCACTACTCGTGGCAACACGGCGGCGCCCACTTCTACTTCTACACCCACTACGCCGATCCGCGACAGATAACGGTCGACACGGTAGAGGGCTTCCGCCTGGCCAGAATATGGGACGAACACCGCGACGCCGCCGAGTGCCTGGCCTCGGTGTTCTACGAAAAGCCAGTCGTGTGCGAATCCTTTGAGGAGGTCAGCGACGACGTCGATCTCCTCTTTATCGCCGACTGCAACGGCGACGGCAGCGACCACCTGGCTCTGGCAACACCCGGTATCGAAAAGGGAGTTCCCACCTTCATCGACAAGCCGCTCGCCTACTCAGTCGAGGACACGCGGACGATTCTATCCCTGGCAGAGAGCCACGGCGTACCCATAACCTCGATCTCCATACTGAGCGCCCTGCCTGGATTTGCCCAGTTTGCCCAGCGACTCCCCGAGACCGGCGACCTCCAGTTCGGCACCGTGCAGGGCGGCGGCACCCAGATGGCGGGCCACATCCACGCCATCAACCTCGCCCTGCGAATCTTCGGGAACAACGTGCAAACGGTGCGCTGTATGGGCGACACCCCGCTGAACACGATCCATCTCGGCTACGGCGAGCATCCAGACCGCCCCGCTCGTGGCGTTACCATCAACTGCGATGTGGGAGCTGTATGGCACTGCGCCTTTCACGTCAGCGCCTATGGCACGGCTGGCGCCATACACTCCCCGCCTCTGGGCGATTTCGTCTTCCCCTTTGGCGCCGCCGAGATCCTCAGACTGGTAAAGGGAATGGTGGAGACGGGAGAGCCGCCGCCGATCACCGCCGACATGCTCGAAGGTGTCGCGGTAGCCGAGGCGGCCCGACTCGCCCAGCAGGAGGGTCGATCCGTGGAGATTGCGGAGGTCGGTGGTGCTCTATGAGATGCGGCTCCGCCTGAACTGGGTGTAAAGCGGCAGGAACACCAGCTTCTGCTCGTCGAGCACCGATACATTGGCCGCGGAAAACACCAGACCCAGCTCGCA
>Ga0310122_10003236_pt1 | contig 10336 bp, 9 predicted proteins | sample CB6_Bottom_1051__FD_203503 | JGI IMG/M metagenome (GOLD analysis project Ga0310122, IMG submission 203503) | Marine microbial communities from Western Arctic Ocean, Canada - CB6_Bottom_1051 | ecosystem: Environmental > Aquatic > Marine > Oceanic | place: Canada: Western Arctic Ocean | collected...
AGACGCGCGCCTCGTATTGGCGCGTATGCAGGAGGTCGAGGTCGTCGTCGGGAGGTAGAAGGGCCATGCGCTTTTGGTAGCACGCCGCGAAGGCGGAGATCCAGAGGGAGTCAGTCCGTTTTCGGCCGCGGTCTTCTCGCTATAGTTCGCGAGCCCGAACTCAACTTCACCCGAGATCCCCTCCCGGGCCACCTTCAAATAGAAACGAGATCCCCATGACGCAATCCGAATACGCAGAAGGTCTTCAGCTCCAAAGTACGGTCACCAAGGACGGCCAGCTCGAAATCGCCCTGGCCTCCGTGGCGACGCCGGACCCCGGACCGGACGATGTAGTCATCCGCGTCGAGGCGGCGCCGATCAACCCGTCCGACCTCGGCCTGCTCTTCGGTCCGGCCGACATGGCGGCGGCGAAGCAAGGTGGGACAGACGATCGTCCGACTCTCAGCGCTCCGGTGCCCAAAGAATTCATGGGCAGCATCGCGGCGCGGCTCGACCAGGACCTGGCCGTCGGGAACGAAGGTGCCGGAGTCGTCATCGACGCCGGTAACTCCGATGCCGCGCAAGCACTGCTGGGCAAAACGGTCGGCTTGGCGGCCGGCGCGATGTATTCGCAATACAAGGTTGCCCCCGCGGCGCTCTGCCTCGAACTTCCTGACGGAACGACGCCGGCGCAAGGAGCTTCGTGTTTCGTGAATCCACTCACGGCCCTCGGCATGGTCGAAACGATGCGGATGGAAGGACATAGCGCGCTCGTCCACACCGCGGCGGCTTCCAACCTCGGACAGATGCTGAACAAGATCTGCCTCGCGGACGGAGTCGATCTCGTCAACGTCGTTCGCCGGGAGGAACAGCAAGAAATCCTGCGTTCGCTCGGTGCGAAATACGTCTGCAACTCGAGTTCATCCGACTTCAAGAGTCAACTCACGGATGCACTCGCGGAAACTGGAGCCACGCTGGCCTTCGATGCGACCGGTGGTGGCAAGTTGGGAGGGCAGATTCTCTCCTGCATGGAAAGAGCGCTCAACCGCACCGCTGGCGAATACAGCCGCTACGGCTCGACGACCCACAAGCAGCTCTACATCTACGGACGACTCGATCGCTCGATGACCCAGCTCTCCGGCGAATACGGAATGGCCTGGGGAATCGGTGGCTGGCTGCTTCCACCCTTCCTGGGAAAATTTGGACTGGAGGGGACGGCGCGCCTGCGGGCCCGCGTCGCCGCAGAGATCACGACGACCTTCGCCAGTCACTATACGGCGGAGATATCACTGCGCGAAGCGCTCACTCTCAAGTCGGCTGCCGCCTACGGCAAGCAGGCCACCGGTGAGAAGTATCTGATCAATCCGCATCGATAGCGCGAGCGACTAACCGCGCTTGGCGAGGACTTCGAGGAGACCGTCGATTTCGGCGGTCTCCGCAGTCGCCGAATTCAGCCAGCATTCCTCGACACCCAGCTCTTCGAAGGCGTCGAGAGAGGCACGCACAGCGTCGGGCGATGAACGATCGACGCCTAACGAGACGGCGCGTGCGCCCGCGTCTCCCAGGAATGCGAGATATTTCCGTACATAGGCCTTGAGCCGATCATCGGCGTTCGGCGCCAGCGAGTACCAGAACCCGGCCACTCTACGTGGCGGCCGGTCGCGGCCGGCTTCCTGCCATGCTTCAACGACTCGCGTCTGTTGCTGCTCCATTTCTTTCGCATCGCCGTTGCCCGACCACGAATACACCCCGTCTGCCCACTTCGACGCCCGCGCGATCGCCTTCGGGCCCATCACCCCCGCCAGGATCGGGGGTCCCCCGGGCTGGATCGGCATCGGCCCAACCGGCGCGGCCCCTTCGAAGGGCGCTTCGCCTGCCCAGATACGACGAATCTGCGCAACCTGCTCGTCCATTCTCGCATGCCGGGCGACGGGCTCCTTCTCCATGCACATATAATCGTGAACCCTTCCGCCGACGCCGACCGTGATCGTAGTTCGACCACCCGAAAGCAGATCGAGTGTCGCGGCATGCTTCGCCACCTTGATCGCAGGGTGCATCGGAAGGACGTAGAGCGTCGGTACGATTTCGACGCGCGTGGTGACGGCCGCCGCCGCCGCCAGAAGCGCCATCATATCGACGCCGGAACCGACCAGTCTCTCGCCACAGGAAAGCGCCGAGAAGGGCCCTTCGTCGACACGCCGAAACCATTCGAGAATCAATTCGCGCGACAGGTCATCCTGCGAGTAGGGAAAGCAGAGGCCAATCTTCATCGCCATTCTCCGGACTTTCTAGGGGACCGGCGAATCTAACACTGATTTCAGATTGACGAGGAAGCACTCACCGCGCGGGGCGATTTCGCGATGCTCAGTGGGCGTGCCGGCGAAACGAGAGTCCGACGAGTCCGACCGCCAGAAGAATGACGGTTCCCGGCTCTGGAATCGGAATCGTCTCGAGCGTCAGGACCGGCTTCAGAACGAGCGAGAAGCCGGTCGGGTCGACGTCGGTAAAGCCGAAGAGAATTTCGTCGAGTTCCCCGGGATCGTCGAAGGAATGGGTCCCGAGCCGCTCGCCCATCGCAAAGAGTCCAGCGCCCGCGCTGTGGAGGTCGAAGAGCGCATCGGGGGAGAGTCCGAAAGTGAGGTCCGTGTTGGGATCGCCGGAAACCCCGGGCGCAATATCGGCCGGCAGAACGGGAACCGAGGCGTAGGGCGTCGCGAATCCCAGCGAAGCGAAAATCATCATGTTCTCGCCCGCTGTGTTGGTCATATCGGCGACTTCGATGGATGCAAACGGAATCGAGGTCGGCTCGTAGATCTCGGGAACACCGGGGAGTTCATCGGTGAACAGACTGCCGGGAACCAGAGTCAGCGTCAGGGTCGCGGAGACGATGATGTCGGTGATGACCGGCAGATCGAAGATGAAGAAATTTCGCTGTTCGACGTAGGGAAAGGGATCGCCGACCAGCGCAGTGTGAGCGACGAAGTAATTCTGGAAGGTCGGATCATTCTCTGCGGTTCCATCATCGAGAAACCGGCCCGTCAAATCGGCGTCGATCATGATCGTGGCAGCCTGTATGGGCTCTGCGGGCGCGATCAGCAACAGGAACGACAGGCATGAAATAGAGGACACACACCGCTACAGAATTCGACGCATCAAACTCCCCTTCCCCGGAAAGTTCGGATCCATCACCATATTTTGCGGCAGGGCCTTCCGAGTCAAGAAAAACCCGAATGAATCGACCCGATTCGCGCTGCAGTCGGCGAGCCGGGATGCTGGGGAGGCATCAGACTATCGATCGGGAGCCATCAGGCTATCGAGAGCCGTCAGCCAACTGAGAGCCGTCAGCGCGCGGTCATGCGAAAGAGGTACACCTCTTTGACGTTTTCGTTTCGCGGACGAATTCCATATTTCGCTTCATAGCTGTCCGAGAACGCGTCGAACTCACCCTGGTCCTCGACGCGGGAAGCGCTCAGTTCATAGATCTTCTCATCGATGAGAACACGGACGGCGGAATCGATCTCCATGTGTTCGACCCAGGCCGCTCGATTCGCGCCGGCGTGGATGTAGATCCTTTCGCCGCTCCCGATCGCCCAGATATTGACGGAATAGGGGTCGCGGGGACGGGTCTCGAGCTGAATCGTCGAAACTTCATCCGTCCAGGCCCAATCACCGGAAGGCGAGGTCGCCGTCCCGCTGAGTTCTCCGCCTGGGAGCAAGAGGATCGGACCACAAGCAAGACATAGAGTACAGATCGACAAAGCAATCCATCGATGAATCATGAAGAACTCCTCTTCGGGCTGGGGCTATTCAAATCGCTCATTCTGACCATGGCCGTTGCACGCTTCATCAGGCGATCTCCTCGGCCACGTCGTCACCGATGACGTCCGAGATCTTTTCACCGACCGCGGTTCGCGATGCGATCTTCTCGAGCGCCTCTTCGCCGCCCACTTGCTTGACGACCGCCTTGATCATGGCGTCCATCACATAGCCTTCGGGCAGCTTCGGCAGATCGGACGACGACGCTTCGCGTCGCTCGAGCGCGGCATCGACATACCGTTCGAGTCGGGTCGCCTTGGCGGCGCGCAGCTTCTCGTCTCGGTCCTTGAATTCTGGCAAGACCTCGCGACCAAAGAGTTCGAGTGACTCCATGATGTGCTCGTGTTGATTTCGGCCGGCTTGCTGGATGAAGATCAACTGGTCGATGCCCGCCTCTTCATAGCGACGCAGGTAATCGCGAAGTTGATCCGGAGTCCCGACCGCCCCGCGCAGTCCGGAATCACCTCCACCCGCCGCCACTTTCGCACCGAGCCGTTCTTGTTCGAGCGCCGCAGCGACCTCCGGCGAGTAGCCCATCTCGTGACGGCGTTCCTGAAACTCGCTCCAAACATCCGTCTTGCCTGGCACATGAGATCCGAAGACGTAGAAATGTGCCAGCGAATAGCCGAAGAAATTGCCGCCTTCGAGTCCACGCTCGATCGCCGTTCGCTCATCGCGATGCAGCATCATGTTCGTCACACAGGCGATGTCCGTATTGACGGCGTGGCCGATCGGAAGGCACTTTTCCATCATGACTTTTTCGCTGTCCTTGACCCAGGTCTGCGCTTCTTCGGGATCGATGAATGCGAAGGTCAGTGCGCCAAGCCCTTTCTCGGCCGCCAGCAAGAGCGTGTCGCGTCGCGAACACGCGAGCCAAAGTGGCGGATGGGGAGATTGAACCGGCTTGGGAACGACGTTCCGGGGTGGGACACTGCAATGTGTCCCCTCGTGACCGGTAAACGGCACTTCGGTCATACAGCGAACCGCGACTTCGAGACCTTCTTGCCAGGCCGCCCGCTTCTGTGCGGGATCGATTCCGAAACCTTCTAGCTCGGCCGTCGAACTCGATTCGCCCGATCCGAAGTCGACTCGACCCTTGGAAACGAGATCGAGGGTTGCAATCCGTTCAGCGGTTCGGGCGGGATGGTTGTATTGCGGTGCGGTCTGGATGATTCCATGACCGAGTCGAATCTTCTCTGTTCGCTGCGAGACCGCCGCGAGAAAGACCTCCGGCGCGCTCGAATGTGAATATTCTTCGAGAAAATGATGTTCGACTTCCCAGACGTAATCGAGACCGATCTTGTCCGCAAACTCACATTGGTCGAGCGCGTTCTGGAAGAGTTCGAGTTCGTCGCCGGGTTTCCAAGGGCGCGGGAGTTGATGTTCGAAGAAGATTCCGAACCGCATGGTTTCATGACCTCCTGGATCGAGCAGCGGGCGCGCAGCCTGGAACTCAGAGTAGACGAGGAAATTGTCGCCTGCAGCGGCTCGAGTCCGGCGACAATCGGCTAGGACGCGCTCGTCGAAGGGCTACTTCCCCTTTCGATTGCGTTCCCCGTAGTCACCGAAGGGTGCGTCGCGCTCCGAGATCACCTCGCGGAAACCCTTCTCCGAAAAGCTCTCGACCCATTGATAGGCCTCCTCGGTATGACGAGTCATTCCGTCGAAGAGTGTGCCCAGAAGCTGGGTCGTTCGGAGTCCCATGTTTTCGAAGGCCTGATTGATGAGCAACTTGTTCAGGGCAAGCTGGTTGGCGGGAATGTTCTCTAGGCGCTTCGCATGAGCCAGGATTCGCTCTTCGATCTCCTGGGCGGGGCAGATTTGAGAAACCAGTCCGATCCGATGAGCGGTCTCGGCGTCGATCGCATCGCCACTCAACAAGAATTGTTTGGCGTGTTCGAGTCCCAGTCGATAGACCCACATCATGGTCGTCGGTGTCCCGAAGATCCGTGAGGGCGCATAACCGATGAATGCATCGTCGGCCATGTAGAGAAGGTCACAGCAGAGGATCAGATCCGTTGCTCCACCGATCGCCCAACCATGGATCTGGCCGAGCACCGGCTTGGGACATTCCCATATCTTCATGAATCGTTTGACGTTATGTCCCATGAACTGAAGATCGCGAACGGGATCCCAAGCGCCTTCGCGTGGCTTCGGACCCGGCGCATCGAAGGGGCTCCCCCACCCGCCTTCGATTTCGCTGCCCGAACCGGGGTTCAGGTCGTAGCCGCCAGTGAGAGCGCGACCTGCGCCGCGCAGGACGATTGAGCGAACGGGCCGGGAGGCCGTCGCCCGATCGATCGAATCGGCAACGCCCTGCACGACCCCTTCCGTCAGCGTGTTCATCTTGTCGGGCCGGTTGAGCGTGATGATGGCCACGCTGCCCTGCTCTTCGTAGAGAACGACCGGTTCACTCATGCTTTCACCTCTCACTCTTCCGCCATCCGATTTGAAGATCGATCGAGAAATCGAATGCGTCGACGACGTGTTCGCCAGGACGAACGCGCGGGCATGATATCTGGCTCGCCGCGATTGCACCCGCGACAAGGATCGATCGAGAAAGGCAGCGACCGCGACGAACGTCTACGATGGTCGACTGGAAATCCACGAGAGCGCTTTCCAGGGAGTGACATGAACGAGGGCAAGCCCGGCGGCGTCACCTACCGAACAGCAGAGGCGAGCTACTTCGAAAAGCGAAGTCTGCGTCGATTCGCCGGAGTCTGGTCGCTCTGGGCTCTCGGTGTCGGGGCCGTGATCTCGGGCGATTTCTTCGGCTGGAATTTCGGACTGCTGTCCGGGGGTTTCGGCGGCCTCCTCGTCGCGACCGTGATCGTGACCATCATGTATATCGGCCTCTGCTTTTCGATCGCCGAACTCTCCCCTGCGCTTCCCCATACGGGCGGCGCCTACTCCTTCGCGCGAACGGCATTCGGACCCTGGGCCGGTTTTCTGACGGGGCTGGCCGAAAGCATCGAATACGTCCTGACACCGGCCGTGATCGTGGTCGGCATCGGCGGTTATGTCGGCACGATTGCTGAATCTTCTTTCGGCCTGACACTTCCTGCCCCGTACTGGTGGGCGATTTTCTATGCGATTTTCGTGGGAATCAATATCGCAGGCGTCGAGCTGACGTTTCGCATCACCGTCGCCATTACGCTGCTCGCGCTCGTCGTCCTGATTGTCTTCTGGATTGGAGCCCTCCCCCTCTTTCGTTGGGAACACGCGCTGGACGTCGTACCTGACCCGGGCGCGAGCGTGTGGTTTCCAAAGGGCCTTGCGGGAATCAGCGCTTCACTCCCCTTCGCAATCTGGTTTTTCCTGGCCATCGAACAGCTTCCCCTCGCGGCGGAAGAGAGTCACGATCCCAAGCGCGACATGCCGCGCGGCCTGCTCTGGGGGCTCGCGACCCTGATCATCGCCGCCTTCTTCACGCTCTTCTTGAACGCGGGCATCGCCCCGGGTGCGACGATCGTCGGCGCCTCCGAAGAACCCCTCTTCCTGGCCTTCCGAACGATCTTCGGCGAGGGCACGGGGTCGACGCTCCTCGCCCTCGCCGCCGTCGCGGGACTCGTCGCCAGTTTTCATGCGATCATCTACGCCTACGGGCGCAACATCTTTTCACTCGCGCGAGCGGGATATTTCCCGACCTGGATGTCGCGCACGCATCCGACCCGGAACACGCCCTACGTCGCCCTCGTCGTTGGCGCCGTATCCGGATATGCCGTGGCCCTCGCGATCGAATATGGCGGCCAGCTCTTTGGCGACGTTCCGGTCGGAGGCGTTCTCCTCAACATGGCGGTCTTTGGCGCCGTCATCGCCTACATCATGCAGATGGCCGCCTACCTGAGGATCAAGTCGATCGAATCTCTCGAGCGACCCTTCATCAGTCCGCTCGGTCGGTCGGGCGCGATCGTCGCGGGCCTGATCGCGATGGCGACGCTGATCTTCCTCTTCGTGAATCCTGACTATCGCCCGGGCGTCTACGGTGTCGCTCTCTGGTTCGCGCTCTCACTGGCCTATTTCGGGCTCTACGCGCGACATCGCATGATCCTCTCGCCCGAAGAGGAATTCGCGCAACAGGCGATCGACTCGTGACCGTTCGCCCGGCCGCGCTGACCTCACGTTGATTCGACGTTAGTTGCCCTTGAAGATCGGAGAGCGCTTCTCCATGAAGGCGCTCCTCGCTTCCTTGAGATCATTCGAGTTGAGCGTCGTGATCATCGTCCAGATGCCATTCAAGAGAAGGCTCTGATCCGTCGTGAGATCCTCGCTCTCACTCAGTACGAATTTCGTTCCGCGCACTGCGAGCGGCGCGTTCGCAGCGATCTCGAGCGCCATCGTAAACGCTGCTTCGTAGGTTGCATCGAAATCAGCGTAGACATCGTTCACGAGCCCGATCTTCTCCGCACGCGCCGCATCAATGTCCTTGCCGGTGTACGCGAGCTCCGCGACATGGCCGGCCGTCACCACCTTCGGAAGTCGCTGAAGCGTGCCCACGTCGGCGACGATGCCGATTTTCGTTTCACGAACCGAGAAGATCGCGTCCTCGGATACCAGTCGGATATCGCAGGCGGTCGCGATATCGATCCCGCCACCGAGACAATGTCCATGAATCGCGGCGATGACAGGAATGGGTGTCTCCGCAATCGCACTGATGCAGCGCTGGAATTCGTGCGTCACTTCGAGTTGGGCCAGATTCGCTTCCGCGCCCGAGAGCGGCTGAGAGAATCCGCCACCTTCGCCGCCCGGCCCCATCATCACCAGGTCGAGTCCGACACAGAAACTCTTGCCCTTGCCCACCAGAACGATCGCGCGAGTTTCGCCATCGGACGACAGCGCCGAGAGTGCGCCGGGAAGATCCTTCCACATCGGCGGACTCATCGCGTTTCGTTTCTCGGGCCGATCGAGCCAGAGTGTGCCCACCCCCGACTTATCTCTCGATCGACAAGACCTCTGACGAAAACGAAGAATGCATTCTCGACTCCTCCGGCCCGCTTCCAGCGCTGGGCGAACGGTTATGGCATAGTCGATGTCGATAGAGAATTCCACAGAGGGCCGACCTGATGAACACGAAGCTTGCACGCGACCTGGGGCTCGAATTTCCGATCTTTGCGTTCACACATTGTCGGGATGTCGCGGCGGGCGTTTCGAAGGCGGGCGGCATGGGCGTCTTTGGTGTGGCCGCGCATTCGGCCAGCGGCTTGCGCGTAGAACTCGAATGGATCGAAAAGGAAATCGGCGACAAGCCCTATGGCGTCGACCTTTTGCTGCCGACTCGTTTCGTTGGAAGCGACAAAGCAGGCGGACTGGGACTCGATGAGCTCGACGCAAAGATTCCGGAAGAACATCGTCGCTTCCTCAACGATCTTCTCGAACAACATTCCGTTCCCGAACTGCCCGATGACGTTCAGCTCGGCGATGGATTCGCAGTGGGTTACGAACGGCAAAAAGACGTCATTGAGATCCTGTTCGAACATAACATCAGTCTTATCGCCAGCGCACTCGGACCCCCGCCTTCCTGGATGATCGACATGAGTCGAGAGAAAGGCGTGCAGGTCGCAGCCCTCGCGGGAACCGTCGAACATGCACGGCGCCATGTCGAAGCCGGCGTCGACATCGTCGTTGCCCAAGGCTACGAAGCGGGCGGCCATACGGGCCAGGTCGCGACCATGGTGCTCGTCCCGGAAGTGGTCGACGCGGTCGGCGACATTCCCGTTCTCGCTGCCGGCGGAATTGGTAGCGGCCGACAGATCACGGCGTCTCTCGCCCTGGGCGCACAGGGCGTCTGGATCGGTTCCCTCTGGCTCACGACGGAAGAAGCGGAGACGCATCCGGTCGTGAAAGAGAAATTCTTGAAAGCGACCTCGAGCGACACCATTCGCAGTCGGTCGCTCACGGGCAAGCCGGCTCGCCAGCTGCGCAGCGCCTGGACCGATGCCTGGGACGACCCGAGCAATCCCGATCCACTCCCGATGCCGCTTCAACCACGACTGATTCGCGAAGCCCAGGCGCGTATCTCACGAACTGCACACAAATCCGCGGGAGCCGCCCAGCTGAGCAACTATTTCGTCGGCCAAATCGTCGGATCGATGAATCATACGAAGTCGGTGCGTACCGTCATGGAAGAACTGGCGATCGAGTATGCCGACACGATGGAGCGACTCGACGAGTGGGCGGACAGCGAATAGGCGAGACCATGGGCCTATCGCGACGCGAGTTGCTCAAACTGACGATTGCTGCGGCCCCGATCGGGCCACTCGCATGCCGCAGCGACGATGAAGGGGCTGGCACGGCTGGAATCGCGGCGACCTCTGCCACTTGTTGCCAACGGCCTCGCATGACGCTTTCAATATCAAACTCTCCTTTCGCGAGCCGATGGCCGAGCCGCCGATCCTTCGCGTGGGAAATCGGTGGGTTCCGGGAACGCAACAAGATTCTTTCGGGCGCTTCTGGGCCTTTCGAGTCGCAAACCTGGCTCCGGACACCGAATTCCAGCTCGACCTCCATCGAAGCGCGAGGTCGGGCGCGTCGAGTGATCGAC
>Ga0310122_10003237_pt1 | contig 10335 bp, 8 predicted proteins | sample CB6_Bottom_1051__FD_203503 | JGI IMG/M metagenome (GOLD analysis project Ga0310122, IMG submission 203503) | Marine microbial communities from Western Arctic Ocean, Canada - CB6_Bottom_1051 | ecosystem: Environmental > Aquatic > Marine > Oceanic | place: Canada: Western Arctic Ocean | collected...
CTACTTGTCCACTAGGGTCATAAAGGAGGCCCGCCGCCCCCGCAAACCGGTCTGTACTGGCGGTTAAACGTGTAGATAAACTACCAAGGCGTTTAATGACCACTTCCAGATAGGTCCATAAATTATCCGCACGAGAATAAAATTGGGCACGTCGCTGGCTAGGTTTTGGGTTTTGCAAGCGATGCATATAAATATGCAGATACTTCACGCCTTTATCGTACTCAGATTCTGTGGAAGGTAAGGCCCATGAATTAGGCTCATAATAAAAATAAGGTTCTGCCAGCGACAAATCTTTATCTTCAAGGGATTGTGATTGATCTCGGGCAAAATGATTTCTTAATGCCGTTGTTCCATCACGCAACATGACCAACGCACCATATTCCCAGCTCCGAATATTATCTAAAAATAAGCCGGGAGGCGCGACATCGTTGGAGATATAGCCGCCGGGTTTTTGCATCAGTACTTCAGCTATATGAGCCAGTGTATTGGTGTACACATAACCAATTGGCAGGGATGTAAATTCCGGGTCTTTATTTTCCATCCGTATAAGGGCCTCATCCTGTACATTGAACGTGTCGGGCTCAGCGCCCCACCATGCCCCAAGACCGACAAATACCATAACAATCATAGTCGTAAAAATACCAAAAAACCAAAGTATTCCGCTAGATCTAGCGTCTATATCAGTCATCTCTAAAAACCCTAAGTAACATAATTAAATTCTACGTTTATCCCATTGAAAACCCTTTAATATTAACAGGTTTATATTTTAAATTTCATTTATTCTGTTTATTTTTTGCTCTAGGGTGAGTGCGGTCATAAACCTCAGCTAAATGCTGAAAATCCAAATGAGTATATATCTGGGTGGTACTAATATGACTATGCCCTAACAATTCTTGCACAGCCCTGATATCCTGACAGGATTCTAACAAATGACTGGCAAATGAATGCCGTAACATATGAGGATGTACATGTTCAGGTAATCCCCGTTTTTTACACCACCGGTCTAATCGGAGTTGAATGCTACGCTGACCTAATCGACGGCCTTGTTTGGAGGTGAATAGTGCATTTTCATCCGTGCCATGTATGGGCTTACGAAATTTAAGCCACTCGTTAATAGCTCTCAATGCCTGTCGACCGACCGGCAACTCTCTTTGTTTGCCACCTTTACCCGAGCGCACACGTAAAGATCGTAAAGAAAAATCCAGATCATTAATATTGATGGCGGCCAGTTCACTTAACCGCAGTCCTGATGAATAGAAAAGCTCAAAAATAGCCAGGTCTCTTATTTCCAACATGGAATCCGCCGGAGATTCCAGCATGCCTGTCAGCTGGTCCACATCCAATAATCTGGGCAGTTTTCGTGGCTGTTTAGGGGCTCTGATATGCACGGCAGGATTGGTATTGACCTTATGCCGTTGTAAAAGATAGTTATAAAAACTGCGAATAGCAGACAATTCACGCTGTAATGATTTGCTACTGAGGCCTTTTCTGTGCCGATTTGCAATATGATTACGCACATCAAGAGCCTGAAGCTCACCCCATCGTCTTAGCTCTTGATTTTCACAATAATGCCTTAGTTGCGTTAAATCCCGTTGATAACTATCGAGCGTATGGATAGATGCGCGTTTTTGAATTTCCAGATATTTAAAAAAATCATTAATTTCCTGTTGTGCATTATTATGCATGGTCATAGCGGTGCTTAACGTTCACATGCCAGCACAGAAATTAAGCGTGTCCCAATCACCTCACCCATTTGGGTCAGGAACAAATCGCCCAGACTGTAGTGAAAACGAGATTCATCTCGACTGCCAATCACAATAAGGCCTTCCAGTTCGGTAAATATCATAGGAATAATGGCACACGATTTAACTTCCGGGGCTTGCTGCCCAAAAAGAAACCGGGCCTGGGTTAAGGTTGGCGGGCCACAATTGGGCTTATTCGACATTAGCTCAGCGCTGAAATGCTGCAGATTGTCATCCTTGCGATCAATAAAAAAAGGATTACCCGCTTCATCATTGCTATCGTTAATCACCCGTAGCGCCACAAAATCGGTTAAAAAACAGTCTGCCAATACTTTTTCAAGATTAGCAACGACATCTTCAATGGTTTTTGCTTCCATTAATGCCAGCGTTAATTCATGCATCCGGTTAATCGAGATATCATTTTCTTTCGCTATGTCGATTAAGGCAGTCAATTTCTCTTCCAGCGCCTGATTTTTGCTTCTGAACAGCTCCAGTTGTTTTGACAGCAGCGAGATGGCATTGCCACTGGGATGCGGAATACTTAAATTTTCTAATATCCCTAACTGGTCATGAAAAAAGTCAGGGTTTTGCTGCAAATAGACAGCAACCTGTGTCGCATCAAGTGCATTGTCAGCCTGTTTTCCGGCGGGGGGGTTATCACTCATAGTTTAATGTGTCCTTCAAAAACAGACGCGGCCAAGCCTTGCATCGTAACCGCGTGACCTCGACCGGGCCAGTTGATGGTTAAATTTCCACCCAGCAATTCCACCTTGATGTCTTGCTGATCTAAAAGCTGTTGTTCAATACCAATCACCACAGCAGCACAAGCGCCACTGCCACAGGCTAAGGTTTCTGCCGCACCCCGTTCGTAGACTCTTAACTTGATATGTTGCCGGTTTATCACTTGCATGAAACCAATATTTGCGCGCTCTGGAAAAATGGAGTGACTTTCTAACATCATGCCCAGTTCCGATACCTGTGCGGATTGAATATCGTCCACTTGAATGACAGCATGAGGATTACCCATGGAAACCGCCCCAAAACTGAGCGTATCATGGTTAACCTGCAAGCTATAGCGGCGTAGTTCTTGCTCCATGTTTATAGGGATGTCAGCCGGTGAATGCCTGGGAATACCCATGTTAACAGTGATTAAATCATCCTGCGCAAAACTTAATATTAATTGGCCGGAATGAGTATCGACTATTATGTCATCCTTGTCAGATAATTTTTTGTCGCGCACAAATCGCGCAAAACAGCGGGCACCATTGCCACATTGTCCGACTTCACTACCATCGGCATTAAAAATACGATATTTAAAATCAGCCGTTTTAGTGACTGCTTTTTCCACTAATAACAATTGATCACAGCCCACACCAAAATTCCTGTCGGCAATGTATCGGATTTGTTCCGTGGTTAATGCTATCTGTTGGTTAATTGCATCAATAACGACAAAGTCATTACCTAGCCCGTGCATTTTTGTAAATTTAATCATGTTCACATCAGTTGTATCAAAACAGCGATAACGTGTAATACTCTATTTTTATACGCAGGCCAGGGTGCCTGAGCAACGAAACCCGGTTTTTACCTGTATGCTACAGAGCTTAAGGTAACAGTTTTTCTCCCTGCCACAGTTGAGAAATACTTTCCCGGGCTCTAATTAAATGCATCTGATGACCGTCCACCATCACTTCTGCCGCACGGGGTCTGGAGTTGTAATTAGAACTCATCGTGAAGCCATAGGCCCCGGAAGATCGTACCGCCAATAAATCGCCCTGAGCAAGTTGTAATTTTCTATCTTTGCCTAAAAAATCCCCGGTTTCACAGATAGGCCCCACGATATCCCAAGAATATTCCTCTTCTGCACTGCTGTTGTCGACAGGAATAATATCTTGCCACGCACTGTACAGGGCAGGACGAATCAGATCATTCATGGCCGCATCGACAATGGCAAAGTTTTTATGTTCTGTAGGTTTCAAATATTCGACACGAGTCACTAAAATACCGGCATTACCCGCTATGGCCCGACCGGGTTCCAATGCAATCTCGTAGGGACTGTCGCCCAATCGCTGTAAAATAGCGACCACATAATCCTCGGGTGATGGTGGCTGCTCATCTTGATAGCGTATCCCCAGCCCCCCTCCTAAATCCAGATGGTGTAACTCAATCCCTTCCTGCTTTAACGTATTGGCTAAAGCCAACACTTTATCCAGAGCGGCTAAAAATGGCGTCGTATCCGTCAATTGTGAGCCAATATGACAATCCATTCCGATCACTTGAATATGTTGCATTTTGTCAGCACGTCTATATTCAACCAGTGCTTTTTGAATATCGATACCAAACTTGTTTTCTTTCAAGCCGGTAGAAATATAGGGATGCGTCTGTGCATCCACATCCGGATTTACCCGGAAGGAGACAGGGGCAATGACACCCAGGTTTGCAGCCAACTGATTGATTCGATCCAATTCACCACTGACTTCAATATTAAAACAGCGAATACCGATTTTAAGCGCTGCAATGATCTCATCTTCGCGCTTCCCTACGCCAGAAAAAACAATCTTGTCAGGGCTGCCACCCGCCGCTAACACACGTTCCATTTCACCCTGTGAAACAATATCAAATCCAGAACCGAGTCTTGCCAAGATATTAAGTATGGCAATATTCGAATTGGCTTTTACCGCATAGCAAATAAGATGGGGATGCTTGCCAAAGGCCTGGTTAAATGCTTTCCAGTGTCGCTCAAAGGTCGCCCGGGAATAAATATAACAAGGAGAACCATAGCGTGAGACTATCTCTTCAACAGCCACCTCTTCGGCAAAAAGTTTGTTTTTCCGGTAATTAAAATGATCCATATTTAGTGATCTTCTTTGGGGTCTGAGTATTGCCCATCCGGCACATAGATAGGTGCTTGTTCATCAGGGTGGTAAAGAGGGCCTATTTGTCCGCAAGATGACACGGCACACCCAACAATCAATACTAGTAAAAACTTTTTCATTGGTTTATTTATACCTCAGCGTAAATAATCGAGGGCAGCCAGGTTGCCAGTTCCGGCCAATAGGCCAAGATAGCTAACATGATAAGCTGAATAACAATAAAAGGCATCACCCCTTTGTATATTTGTACCGTAGTCACTTCTTTTGGTGCAACCCCCCGTAAATAAAACAAGGCAAAGCCAAAAGGCGGCGTCAGAAATGAAGTTTGCAGGTTAATAGCAATCATGATGCCCAGCCACACGGGGTCAATGCCCATGGTCAAGAGTATGGGGCCGACTATCGGCACTACCACAAAAGTGATTTCGATAAAGTCTAAGACAAAGCCCAGAAAGAACATAATAAGCATCACAAAGAACATGGCGCCAAACTTACCACCAGGAAGTTCCGCCAATAATTCGATAATCAGCTCATCGCCTTCAAAGCCTCGAAAAACCAGTGAAAACAAAGCCGCACCTATCAAAATCATGAACACCATACTGGTGACATGCGTGGTATTTTGCATGACTTCACGTAATTTATTCACTGACAACTGTTTTTTAAACAGCGCGAGTAATATGGCACCTGTGGCCCCGACAGCCGCAGCTTCAGTCGGCGTGGCAAAACCACCAATAATTGAACCCAGAACAGAAAAAATCAGACCTAAAGGGGCGGCCAGACTCTTGATAATCCGTCGATAAAAACCCCGTTCGCGTGAGACCGCAGCGGGTGCAGGCATGGACTCCGGAACCATCCAGGCCATCAAGACAATATACAGCAGATACATAAAAACCAGACCTATACCGGGGATTAATGCACCTGCAAATAAATCCCCGACAGAAACCGTTTCCGGGGCAAATATGCCCATTTCCAGCTGTGCTTGCTGATATGCCGTGGAAATCACATCCCCCAGTAAAACCAGAACAATAGACGGTGGAATAATCTGACCTAAAGTCCCCGAAGCACAAATAGTGCCACAGGCAATCGAGGGGCTATACCCATTGCGTAACATGGTCGGTAACGAGAGCAAGCCCATGGTGACCACTGTTGCTCCAACAATACCGGTGCTTGCAGCCATTAACATCCCCACCAGCGTCACCGCCAGCCCTAGACCGCCGCGCAAAGAGCCAAAGAGTTCGGCCATGGCTTCCAGCAAATCTTCAGCAATTCGTGCTCGCTCCAGCATCACCCCCATAAAGACAAATAACGGTACGGCCATCAATGTCGCGTTATTCATGATGCCAAATAAACGATTGGGCAAGGCATTCAAAAAAACCACATCAAAAACACCAAATTGTACGCCCAAGGTAGCAAAGGCAAGGGCTGTCCCACTCAAAGCAAATGCCACCGGATAACCCGATAAAAGCACCAGAAAGACGGCAGCAAACATCCATAGAGCCAGATAACTATCCATTTAAAGCTCCTCAGTCTGCATGTCTAAAGCAGTGATCAAGTTTTGTAGAAACCAAGCGATACTTTGCAAAAACAACAAAGCCGCCATTAATAGAATCGTGGTTTTGAGTAGATAAACACCGGGCAGCCCCCCTGAATTCCTTGAGCTTTCTTGAATAGCCCATGAATCTGAGACATATCCCCAGCTACTGAAAATAATAAATCCCATGACCGGCATGAGTAGAAACAGAGTGCCTAGACAATCTATCCAGGCTTTATTTCTAACACTGCAAGCCTGATAAAAAATATCCACTCTGACATGTTTATCATGTTTTAAGGTATAGGCTGCCCCCAGCATAAACACCAGCGCGTGCATATATGAAACTGATTCCTGCAAGGCAATCCAGCCAAGATCAAAGGCATATCGAAGCAACACAACCAGAAACGTGGTCAGCACCATCAGTAACGTTAACCAGGAGATGGTTTTACCTACCCCTTCATTAATACAGTTAATAGTTTGAATACAAAAACGAATGATTTGAAGAAAGCTGGGCATAAAAAAGGATTGTACTTTGGGTGATTAAGACCCCATTCCAATCATAGACTGATGTTATGGGTCAGGTGTAAAGCAGTTTCGATGCTATTTTTTTACTTCGGTCACAATAACATCAATATTATTTTTTCTTAATTGGGTTTTAAGAGCCGCCACATTGGATGGTCGACTAAAAGGCCCTATTTTTACTCTATTCCAGGTGACACTGCCAACGTTGGCTTTTTCTATTCGTGATTCAATGCCCAAAAGAGCCAGACGCGCTCTTAGCTTATCTGCCTCGGAAAATTCTCTAAACGCACCGACCTGCATGACATATAGGGTGGATTTCCCTTTGCCAAACTGTTCTTCACGACTGCGTGTTTTGATTTCATAATCAGGAACCAGCACTTCTGTTTCTGGAAGAATCGTATAAAAATCAAAGCGGGGGACTTCAGGTTTTGAATTTTTCTCGCCGGATGCAGGCTTAAGCCTGCCAGATGCCTTTGGGATGACACTATTTTTTGCTATTTGTCCGGCTTTAGGCTCAGGAGCCGTATATCTTAACAACATTAAAAAAAACACAAACAGAGAAATCAACAGCATAATTAACAACCATTTCCACCAGGCAACGGCAGACTGTTGCGATGTTTTCTTGTTTTGGTCCGCTCTGTATCTGTAATCTCTGGCCATTACATAGATTCAGGCGTGTTTATTTTTAAAAGATTTAAGCCATTGAACAGTATTTGTTTGGTCGCCCCAATCAGATTTAACCGAGCATTACGCAGTGCGGCATCGTCTACCAGAAACTGATGCGCATTATAGTAAGTATGAAAGTGAGTCGCTAAATCACGGAGATATTGAATTAACAGATGAGGCTCATACTGTAATGCTGCTCGCTCCAGTGTTTCAGGATATTTAGATAAAGAGGTTAACAATGCCGTTTCATGCTCCTCTACCAGCAGGTCTAAATTTTCCATGCCAACCACCAAGTCTCGCTCCCAGCCTTTTTCATCCAGCTGCCGCATCACGCTACAAACCCGGGCATGAGCATATTGTACATAATACACTGGGTTTTCATTGGTTTTGGATCTTGCCAATTTCAAATCAAAATTCATATGCTGTTCAGACTTACGCATGATATAAAAAAAGCGGGCCGCATCGGTCCCGACTTCACTGCGCAATTGCCGTAAAGTAACAAATTCACCCGAACGTGTAGACATAGGCAGCTTTTCTTTGCCGCGATAAAGTATGGCAAACTGCACCAGTTTCACTTTAAGTTTGGAAGCATCCGCGCCTAATGCAGTCATGGCCGCTCTCACTCTGGGAATATAGCCATGATGATCTGAGCCCCATATATTGATGATCTGATCAAAGCCACGATCCAGTTTATTCATGTGATAGGCAATATCAGATGCAAAATAGGTGGACTGACCATTCTCTCTGACCACCACCCGATCCTTGTCATCCCCTAACTGACTGGATGCAAACCAGGTTGCTCCCTCTTTTTTATAAAGAAAACCTCCTTCGTCCAGACGTTTTAATGCTTCTTGAATCGAACCATCTTCTATTAACTGACGCTCGGAAAACCATTCCTGATAACTGACACCAAATTCCTCAAGATCTTCTTTTATATCATCAAGAATGACCGATAAGCCCGCTTGAAACAAATCATGATAGAGCGATGTACCTAATAGGGTTTTAGCCCGGTCGACCAGTGCATCAATATGTTTCTCTTTATCCCCGCCATGCGATTCATCCGCAGGAATATCTTCCAGCAGCAATTCTGCCGGTCTGCGATATTCGTTACCGGTCTTTTTATGTATATTAAAGGCGATATCTCTAATATATTCTCCACGATAACCATTGCATGGAAAAATAATCACTTCGCCACATTCTTCAAGATAGCGTAGCCAAATGCTGGTTGCCAGTATATCCATTTGTCGACCGGCATCATTGACATAATATTCTTTAGAAACATCAAAACCGACTGCACTGAGCAGATCAGCCACCGCCGAGCCATAGGCCGCACCGCGACCATGCCCAACATGCAGTGGCCCCGTCGGATTTGCAGAAACAAATTCCACCTGAACTTTGCTTCCGGCGCCAATTTGACTTAAGCCAAATTGATTGCCGGCATCATGTATCTGTCGAACGATCTGAGACTGAGAGTCCCCTTGAATAAAAAAATTAATAAAACCAGGCCCTGCAATTGCTACTTTCGCAACACTGGCGTCATCGGGTAACAATGCAATGATTTTTTCGGCTAATTGTCGAGGGTTCGATTTGGCCGATTTCGCCAGTATCAAAGCAAGATTGGTAGCAAAATCGCCGTGACTGCTATCACGTGAGCGTTCGATATTAATTTGAGGTGTTAAATTGTTATCAAGCACGCCTTCAGATTGAAGACGTTCAACAGCCTGCAGCAACAGAGATTCCAGCTTTTGTTTCATTATAATGAGTTAATCAAGGTCTAACTAATTGCTGCATTATCCATTAAAAAACGATATTTATCCAATGTATATGGCTTTTAATGTGGATTTTTCCTGCCCCATCCTGAGATCAAGAATATACCAAACTTACCCCGACTCTGGCCCGTTTTGCAATTCAGAATAAATGAAGCTACTTATCCCTTTATTGGCTGCCGTTATAGCGATCGACGCCATGAGTCTGAAGCTCAAGATGATTTTCTTCCGCGCATCACCTCTCTTGTTGTAAATTGTTAACAACCCGCAGCCGGGCATTCGCCGAAAGTATTTTCATGCTAACTCGAAAGCTGGCCGGTTTCTTTGCGCAGGGCAGGAGCATTTTAATCATGGTGACACCCCTTTGATGCCTAGATACATGCGCCATTGCCCCCCGATATCAACCGCTGAAGCACTGACAGTTCATTATTCAACCACATGAAGACTCAGCACGCTTCGAATAAGGCCCATAAAAAATGCTTCAAACCCTCAGCAACACTGTGCACAGCTTATTGTTTAACGCGCCCCAGATAATCCTTGCTCACTTTAAAGACCACCGGACTTAATAAAGCTAAAGCCATTAAATTGGGTATGGCCATCAAGCCATTCAGGACATCCGCCAATAACCAAATCATCGTCAGCTTACCCATTGCCCCAACAGGAATCGCGCACAACCATAAAATCCGATAGGGTAAAATCACCTTTTCCCCCCATAAGAACTCAGCACAACGCTCTCCGTAATAACTCCAGCCCAAAATGGTTGTAAAGGCGAACACCACCATCCCAAAAACCACGATATACCCTCCCCAACCGGGCAAACCCTGATTAAAAGCCAATGTAGAAAGGGCAGCACCATTTTCACCACTGTCCCAAACGCCGGTTAAGATAATGACCAATGCGGTGAGCGTGCAAATAATCAAGGTATCAATCAATGTCCCCAGCATCGCGATCATACCTTGTTGTACAGGGTCTTTGGTTTTGGCTGCTGCATGAGCAATCGGGGCACTCCCCAATCCCGCTTCATTGGAGAAAACGCCTCTGGCCACACCGAACCGGATAGCGGCCCAGACACTGGCGCCGGCAAAGCCTCCATAGGCGGCTGTTTCGCTAAATGCACTTTTTATAATAAGTAAAAAGGCCTCTGGAACCTGCTGAATATGCAAAAACACCACACAAAGTGCGCCGAAAACATAAGCGATGGCCATAACAGGAACCAATTTCGCCGCGACGCCGGCAATACG
>Ga0310122_10003238_pt1 | contig 10334 bp, 9 predicted proteins | sample CB6_Bottom_1051__FD_203503 | JGI IMG/M metagenome (GOLD analysis project Ga0310122, IMG submission 203503) | Marine microbial communities from Western Arctic Ocean, Canada - CB6_Bottom_1051 | ecosystem: Environmental > Aquatic > Marine > Oceanic | place: Canada: Western Arctic Ocean | collected...
CTGTGCCGGTATTTGCTGGGGAGGGGGCCTTGAAGTTTCCCATGCGTGAAGGTTCCAGTGCTAGCGCCGATAAACATAATGAAGAAGGTATTTCTCATTTTAATCAGGGAAACTATGATGTTGCTTTGAAACATTTCCAAATGGCTTCCAGCATTGACCCCGCTGTGGGTGAGTCACATTACAATGAAGCGTTGTGTCTTGATAAGTTAGAAAAGCACGGAGAAGCCACAAATCATTTTTACGCTGCCAGAAAATATGCCCACGGAAATCCTGCGATTCTTAATTCCAGGATTCTCAATGATCACGCTCCTATGAAAAGAGAGGGCTCTTAATTGAGATAGTAATGTTGACGAAATTCTAGAAGCAGGAAAAGTAGTGTTCCGTTGATGGCCTTTTTATCGTTTTTTTAGCTTTTTGGCTTAAAAGGCATGATCAGCCGATCAACCGGACGGTTGTTTTGGATGTGTTCGGTGAGAATTTCTTCCATGTCTTCTTGGGTCTTCGGGGCATACCAGACATCATCGGGGTAAACCACCATGGTTGGCCCCTGGGCGCAGGCATCCAGGCATCCGGCCTTGTTAACCCGCACCTTTCCTTTTAGACCCAGTTCGTGGACACGGCCTTTTATATAATCCAGGAGTTCTATAGAACCCCGTGAAGAACAACAGCCTCTCGCATCATCGGCTTTTCTTTCGTTGATGCAGATGAAAATATGTTTTTGAAAACGTGGCATGGCTGATCGACAGGTTTTTCCTGGTTTTATCGGGAATACTTGAGATTAGTCGATTTTGGGAAGGTTGTTGGAGTGGGTTTCGTAATATTGTTTGAATTGTCCAAAATTGACGTAACATCTTTCGCAACTGTCGGGGAACACGGTTACAATCACGCCACGTTTAATCTGCGAGGCGAGTCTCAGGGCCCCCACCAAGGCGGCGGCAGAAGATTGCCCGACCAGAATGCCTTCCTGCTTTTCCAGGGTCTCGACCATGTCATAGGCCTCATCGGTCGGGATGCTGATTTTGCCATCCAGTTCTTCTTCTTTATAAATTCCGGGAATGATGGATGTTTCCATATGTTTGAGGCCTTCCAGACCGTGCAGGGACTCTGCCGGTTCCACCGCGTAGCATTTGATATCAGGATTAAATTGGTGCAGGCCCCGGCTGGTTCCCATAATGGTACCTCCGGTTCCGATACCAGCCAGAAAATGGGTTACCCGATGATTGGTCTGGTTCCAGATTTCGGGGGCCGTGGTTTCGAAATGCGCTTGCCAGTTGGAGTCGTTGTTGTACTGGTCCGGCATGAAATAAATATCGGGATTTTCCTCATAGATTTTTTTTGCCATGATGATCGCGCCATCTGAGCCTTCAAAGGGACTGGAGGTCACAATTTTGGCACCGTAAAAACCCGCCATCAATCCTTTTCGTTCTTTGCTGACATTCGATGGCATGACCAGCTTGACCTTATAGCCTTTTACCTTGCCAATCAGGGCGTAGGAGATGCCGGTATTGCCGGATGTGGAATCGAGGATGATTTTATCTTTGGTGAGTTCGCCGGATTTCTCACCATCTTCGATCATTTTCAGGGCAGGGCGGGATTTTACCGAACCGCCAGCGTTTTTCCACTCGGCTTTGGCATATATATCCACATCCTTGAATTCCTTTCCCAGGTTATGAATGCGGATCAGAGGTGTGTTGCCAATCGCCTTTAACACCGATTGATCGGCGATGAGGGGGCAAGCCGGGGCCTGAACCTCTAATGGGATAGGAAAATTCTTCGGTTTTGACATTTCAGGTATTAGATATCTTTAAAACCGGTTACGGTGCGAAAAAATCCGGTAATCCGGTGTTTTTTATTTCCTCTGTCAGCGCGACAACCCACAGAACTCTTCATAGTCAATCAGTTCGGTGATCGTGGGTTGGTCACTGCAAACGGGGCATTGAGGATCTTTTTTTAACTTTAGTTTTCTGAACTCTGTTTTCAGGGCATCATAAATGAGCAGAGATCCTATCAGGGTTTCCCCTTTACCGATAATCAGTTTCAGGGTTTCGACCACTTGCAGGTTGCCAATCACTCCCGCCAGCACCCCCAAAACGCCACCTTCCTGACAATTGGGAACCATGCCTGGAGGTGGAGGTTCCGGGTAGAGGCAACGGTAGCAGGGGCCTTCATCGGATTTGAAAATGGTTACCTGCCCTTCAAAACGGAAAATACTGCCATGGATATTAGTTTTTCCCATCATCACGCAAGCGTCATTGATGAGATAACGCGTGGCGAAATTATCGGTGCCATCTAGGATATAATCATAGCCTTCGAACAGGCGTAAGATGTTTTCCGAACAAAGTTTCTCGTTAAAAACTGTGACGTTGACATCCGGGTTGAGGGCTGTAATAGTTTTTTTGGCCGACTCGGTTTTGAGCATGCCAATGCGCTCGGTATTATGAATGATTTGCCGTTGCAGGTTGCTGAGGTCGACCGTATCGAAGTCGATGATTCCCATATTGCCGATACCGGCGGCGGCAAGATAAAATGCAGCGGGAGAGCCCAGCCCACCTGCACCTACCAAAAGAACCTTTGACTCCAAAAGGCGACTTTGTCCCTCACCTCCTACTTCAGGAAGGATAATATGACGACTGTAGCGCTCTATTTGTTCATCGGTAAAATCTATCACTTCAGGCCCCGCCAGCAATTGCCGGTATAATAGAGATTTCATCGCCATCTTTTACAGCGGTACTTTCGCCGTCAAGGAATCGGATGTCTTCTTCATTCAAATATATATTAATGAAACGACGGGGAGTGCCATTTTCATCACAGATGCGCTCTTTAATTCCCGCAAACTGGCTTTCCAGATTGTTGAGAATTTCGCTGATAGTGGCACCTTCTGCCGTTACTTCGCTCTGATTGTCGGTCAATTTCATTAATGGGGTGGGAACTCTTACTTTTACAGCCATGCTTTACTCCTTTAAACCGTTAAACTGTTTGCAAAAACCTCTTCAAAACTATATTAATGGAGCCCATTTAATGCCAAATCGTTTGAAAAAATTTCTTCAAAACTATCTATTTTGGCCTCAATCACAGCAGGGGCAGAAAAACAATCGGCCAAGGCTTCCTGGGTTTTTAATCCGTTACCGGTGATACAGATCACGGTTACCTCATCCGGTTTGATCCGGCCTTGTTGGACCAGTTTTTGAGTGACGCCTACGGTAACGCCTCCCGCGGTTTCTGTAAAAACTCCTTCAGTCTCGGCCAGCAATTTCATGGCAGAGACTATCTCTTCATCCGATATATCTTCCCCGTAGCCACCACTGGCGTTTGCCGTCTTAATGCCATAGTACCCATCTGCGGGGTTTCCAATGGCGATTGATTTGGCAATGGTATTCGGTTTTACCGGAATGATGTTTTCACTGCCATTTTTTATGGCTGTGGTAACAGGGGAACAGCCGGTGGCCTGGGCCGCAAAAATTTTGGTTTGCACTTTGTCGACCAGCCCGAGCATTTCGAATTCGTGAAATGCTTTCCATATTTTTGTGATCAGAGAACTGCCTGCCACGGGAACCACGACATTATCCGGTGTTTTCCAGCCCAGTTGCTCGGCAATTTCGTAACCATAAGATTTAGACCCATCGCCATAATAAGGCCGGATATTAATATTCACGAAGGCCCAATTATGGTTGACTCCGATTTCACTGCAAAGCCGGTTTACGTCATCATAACTGCCTTTGACAGAAATTAACTGCGCCCCGTAAACCAGGGTCCCGAGAATTTTTCCCGCTTCAAGTCCGTCAGGAATGAAGATGCAACTTTTCAGCCCGGCTTCAGCAGCTTGGGCTGCAACAGAGTTTGCCAGGTTACCCGTTGAGGCGCATGAGATGGTGTCAAACCCAAACTCAATGGCTTTGGAAATCGCCACCGATACCACTCGATCTTTAAAAGAAAAAGTGGGGTGGTTGACGGAATCATTTTTCAGGTAAAGGTGGCTCAGTCCAAGGGCCTTGCCCAGGTTTTTCGCCCTGACCAAAGGAGTAAAACCGGTGTGAAGACCCACTTTTGGGGCCTCATCCAGAGGCAAAAGGGCCTCATAACGCCACATGGAGGGCGGGCCGGATTCAATGGACTGCTTGGTTACGACTTTTTTGATGGCTTCATAATCGTAATTGACTTCCAGGGGCCCAAAACAGAATTCACAAACGTGAATAGGCTCCTTGGCATACTCTTTTTTGCATTCTTTGCAGATTAATCCTTTTACATGACCCATTTCAACATGCCCTAAATTTTTTTATGTGAAAACGAAAAATATTTGAGCTTACAGTTTTCGGTATTTCCGAGCCCTTTTTATTTTAGAAGTACTTATTAAAACTAAAATAACGTTCCCCCGTATCCGGCAAAATCACAACAACATTTTTGCCGGGGCCCAATTCTTTAGCCAATTCATTGGCGGCAAAACATGCAGCTCCGGAAGAAATTCCAACGAGAAGACCCTCCTCTTTCCCCATTCTCTGGGCAAATTGAAAGGCGTCTTCATCGGACACGGGCAAAATGCGATCCAGTAGATCCAGGTTCAGTACATTGGGTTTAAAACCCGCTCCAATTCCCTGAATTTTATGGGGACCAGGAGGCCTGCCCGATAAAACTGCCGAGGTAGCCGGTTCGACACCCACTACTTTAACCTGCCGATAATGTTTTTTTAAGACTTCTCCAACGCCGGTGATGGTTCCCCCGGTTCCTATTCCTGCAACAAAACCATCCACCGATTCACCATTCATGGCGGAAATGATTTCTGGTCCGGTTGTTTGTCGATGCACTTCCGGATTTGCGGGGTTGTTGAACTGCTGAGGCATGAAATAACCCGGATTCTCAGCCAGCATTTCCTCCGCCCTCTGGATGGTGCCTTCCATCCCAAATTCGGCACGGCTCAATTCAGTTTTTGCGCCGAAACTTCCCAGAATCATCCTTCGTTCGGCGCTCATGTTTTCAGACATGACAAGTACAACGTTATAGCCCTTGACGGCACCCACAAGAGCGAGGCCGATACCCGTATTGCCACTTGTAGGTTCAATGATCGTGGAACCGGGTTTCAACAGGCCCTTTTTTTCCGCATCTTCCACCATGGCCAGCGCAATACGGTCTTTGACACTACCCCCTGGATTGCAGAATTCCAGTTTAGCGAAAATGTTGGCACCGTTTGATGGGATAACGCTGTTCAGTTTAACTAAAGGGGTGCCACCAATCAACTCTAAACTATTAACAAATTTGGATTTAACCATTTCGACCCTGGGAAACCGGCACTCCAATCCGCTTTATTTGGAATGGCTCCTCCGTGCGCCCTAAATTAATGCGAACGAGAGGGAATTATAGAATAAAAGAATTCCTACTATGCTTGAGATTAGCTCTGATTTCAAGCACTTTATGGGGTTTTGCCCTGGATGAGATCTAACTTTTCCTGAGCCTCGAGAGTTTCAGGTCGCTCAGGCGTCTTTTGAATTGGCGAGTGACAAACTCAGAATCTTCAGAGTTGGAAATAACGTGGGGGGTGATAAATATCATCAGCTCCGTCTTTTTAAGGCTGGTGGTCTCGGAGCCAAACAGCTTTCCTATATAGGGGAGATCTTTCAGAAAAGGAACACCTGAGACCGTGTCTGTGGTATCCGTGCGTATCAACCCGCCCATGACCAGAACTTGATTGTCTTTCAGAACCACTTCGGTATTCACCTGCCGGGTGTTAAAGGAAGGCTGGTCTCCTACATCAGCACCACGGCTGGAAATTTCCTGGCTGATTTTCAGGTTGATATAGTTATCTGAATTGATCTTGGGCGTAATATCTAGTTTGATTCCGACACTGCGGTATTCTACCCTACTGGTGACAACCGAGCCCCCTCCTGATGGGACCTGGGCCTCTTGAACTATGGGAATTTCATCCGTTATCGAAATGCTTGCGGCCTTGTTATCTGAGGTTACGAGAATGGGATTCGCCAGAACATTGGTCTTAGAATCAGACGCGAAAAGTTGTAATTGGGCTATAATTTTGTCAGGCTCACCGATGAAAAAACTTCCTCCTGCCAAAAATGAAGCCGTAGCGGTTCCGATGGAAGCCCCCAGGGCGGAGGCATTGGCCGTGCTGGAGCTAATGCCCCCGGAGATCGTCTTGGAACCGGAGGAACCTTGTAACGCCAGTTCCAGCCCGGCGGCGGTCGAGTCAGTAATGCTAAGGTCGACGATCAACACCTCGATCAAAACCTGTTGTGGAAACAGGTCCAGTTTATTAATCAGGGCCAGTATGGCCGGGTAATTGCGTGGACTTGTCCGAATGATCAAGGAGTTAGTATCCGGGTCCGGCAAAATAGTGATCTCGCCTTCGATTTCACTGTTGAGGCCAGCCGTTGTCTGAACTACAGGCTGATTGGATGTGGCTGTAGTGGTGCTGGCCCCGGAAGCATTTGCCTCTGTTTTGGTAGCGGTCGAACTGGAGCCCGTTGAAGCTTTTGTTGTGCTGGTGGTTTCTCCCGAGTCCTGAAAAATTCCATTTAATAGGCTGGACAATGCTAATGCATCGCCGTTTTGTACATAATAAACGAAGGTACTTACTTCTCCTTCCGAAATTGGTTGATCCAAGCGGTTGACCCAGAACTCGATGATCGGCAGGATTTTATCAAAAGCATTGACCACGAGGACAGAGTTTAACCTTGTTAGCGAAAGGAATGTAAGCGAGCCGCCCAGAGCTTCTTTATATCCCATGGAACTGAAAATTTCATCCAGTTCCTTGACCAGCACCTCAGAATCCGCGTTTCGTAGTTTATAAAGCTGGATGTCTGAAGAGGCCAGTTTGTCAATGTCCAGGGCCTGTACGACCTTGATGATCCGTTTGACGTTATAGGCCATTTCGATCATCATCAGGTTGTTCGTTTCAGGAATCTCAATGTAGCTGGCGTTGGTTGTGAGAAGCGGACTGATAATTTTCTTCATCGATTCCACAGAGATATGCTGGAGTGGAATAATCTGAATGATCATACGCTCTTTATCCGGGATGTTCGGATCATCGGCGAAATGGATGCTCATGGGTTTTTTTGCCGCATCTGGGGCTCTGAGGAAACGATAAAAATTTCCGCTTTTGACAACTACGACATTATTCAGGGCAAGAATTTGCTCCAGGACGGAGTACAGGTCGCCAACCGGGATTTTATTGAAAGTTTGCAAAGTTACCTTGCCTTCAACATTTCCTTCGATGACATAATCAATTTTCAGTAACTCACAGAAGGTGGTGATAACATCATAGAGATCCGTTCCCTCAAAATTGAGAGTTATATGTTTTGCTTCTTTCAATTCAGGGGGAAGTTCGGGTTCAACGTTCACAATAGTTTCCATCTGACCAAGCGAAGATTTTTTTCGCTTTTGAAGCTCGATTTTTTCAAGTTTGTCCTGGAGGACCTCCTGTCTGGCCATGGATTCGGACAATATTGGTTCCTGCTCTTGGGTAGTTTCAACGGAAGGCTCGGCTTTTTCCCGGAAAATGATTGATGATTGGCTGGAGATAAAAAACTTGCCTCCGGCAGCATCTTCAGCGAGGTACCAGGTTTGGCCTTCGCTATAACCTCTTTCAATACGAAGCAGTTCGAAGAGGTCTCCCTTTGCGGCAGTACCAATTTTCGGGTATTGGACTCCCGGTCCCTTATGCAGGGTGGTGCCATCACTTGTGACGCGAATTTTTTTTAGGCGTGGAGATTCAGGAATATTCTTGAATTTATCGGGATCTATTAATTCTTCAGACCCAGCCTTTTTGGCACTGCTGGTTGGGTCTGGAAGTATCATGGCATCTACCACATCGGTTTTATTCTTGAGCCGATGCATGGTGGATTTTTTTGTTACCCCACACCCGTACAAGGCGGTAGACAAAATGAAAATTGTTAAGATGATTGGAATTCGTTTCATATCGGTTTTCCGCCTTGAGGCTCCAATTCCTGAATGAAGCCCGTTATCATTAAACGGGTTTGCAGGTCTTCCGGATCCGTTTTATTAATTCTCCGCAATCGGAGCTCTTCTATGATTAGAAATTTTTCATGATTTTCTATACGCATTAAAAACAGAGACAGGTTTTTAAGGCTGGAACGAACAGATATTTCAATTGGCACGGCAAGTATGCCTTCTATGTGTTTTAGTTTATTCACTTTAGTCCGTTCAATGACTACGGTTCCACTTGAAAAACTTTCGACAAGTTTTTGCAGGCTGGCTGCGGCGAGGCCGGGTTGCTTTTCCTGGAAAAACCTGCGAGCCAGACTCACATGGGTGCTCTGGTTGGCCTTTTCTTTTTCCTGATAATAGGATTTCTGATTCAGGACCTCATAATATTTCTGGATGAATTGGACCTTGGTTTTAATTTTATCATCTGTTTTAGCCTGCTTTTTATAAATCGGCTCTGCGACAAAAAAGAACAGCAGGTAGCAAACCACAAAAACAATACCGGCTATTAAAACTTTTTTGTCTCTTCGGCTGATGTTCATGTTCACGAAGCCGTTTCCAAATCAGCGCGAATGGTGAATTTTTCGCCCCCGGATTCATTGATAATGGTACCCACAAACCCTGTTCCCTTGAAGGTTTTGGATTGCTCTAATATAGGGATAAGTTTTGAAGCGACCGGGGAATATCCTTTGATCTCAATTTCTCCCTGTTTAAATTTTAAGTGTGTCAACCAGGTATCACGAGGAAGTGAGCGGCTCAATTCTCCTAGCACAGGAAGTTTGTCCTGATATCGCCTTCTTATGGTATTTAGAATGTCCACATATTGTTTGAGTGAATCGTATTCCAGATCAATTTTTTCCAAGCTGGTTGCCTGCCCTTTAATTTCATTCAACTGCTTATCCAAAGTGGCCAGTGTTTTGTTAGTGTAGACCACCTTGTTGGCAAACCAACCCGCTAGAAGAAGGACTACCGTGGCAACCATGGCCAAGGTGAGCTTGATATTCACCTTATTCCTTTTTGGCTGCATGTCTGCAGGTAAAAGGTTGGTTTCGATTTTTTGTTTTTTTAATTCTCTTAAGCAAAGACCTAAAGAGGTCAACATAAGCGATGGGGAAAATGATTTGGGCAGGGTGGGACTTACGGACTCAGGGGTCTGCAAAGCTGTTGTCGATACTTCTGTTTCCTTTTCCAATTGTTGCGTAATGTGGGGAACCAGAACCCCTCCTCCAGTTACAAAAATGTGGCCCACGAGTTCATTTGCCTCAATGCTCCTGCACGATGAAAGAGCTTGTTGCAGTTCATCGACAATGGATCCGGTGATTTCCTTGGATAAATTTTTCAACTGTGCGGGATCGCTAATTTCCCCTGAATTGGCATCTTTGATTGCAGGTCTGGCCCAACTCAAGCTCCTTGAAAATTCTATAGCATCATTTTTTATGAGAGCAATGTCCAACGTCTCTGGGCTGATGTCTGCCAGTGCCCAGATAGGGGAATCGCTTTCAATTTCCTGTGAAAAGGCAAGGTTGACATTTGCGAACGTGGAAACATCTAAAATTGTGGTTTTCAGATTAAGCTTTTGAACCAGTTCGAGATAATAATTGGCAATTTCCTTTTTAATCGCCGCCGAGGCAACATGAAAAATATTTTCAGCCTTGGGAGTAATTTGAAAGGTGAAATATAAATCTTCGAGCCCGGCAGAAAACTGGCGTTCCAGTTCAAACTCTACCATGGATCGGACCGACTCCAGGTCAGGAGCGGGAAGCTCAAAAGTTTTGAAAGTAACATAACTTCTGGGAAGACTCACCACCACTGACTCCGGCCAGGTGTCCTGGTCTATAAGGAAGCGGTTGACCTTGTTGAGGAAATATTTTTCTGCCTTTTCGTCTTTGCCGGTCAATGGCTTTAGCGCAATCGTTTTCCCCGCCAAGACTTCCATTGTGCGTAGCTTTTTCCCGACAAGAGTCAAAGATACCGATTCCTCCCGGATATCCACTCCCAGAGATTTTTCTATAAATACGGATTTCATAAGTCCAAGACGTTATCGTTCCAATAATGAGTGACCATGTTTGCGTTGTTTCCCGTGCCGGTTTTTTCGAAAACCGCTTCAAGAGTGTGTTCCGTTCGGCTCCCCTGTACTTTCCCCGTTGCAGTGATCCTGAAGAGGGTGGAGAGACTGTTAGAGTGATAGCCCTTTGAAGTCCGGTTGTTTAAAATCACCTCTGTTTCCTCAGGCGAATAGATAATATTTAATACCTCTTCGCTCGCTGTATTCGGGTTGACCGATGGATACTTGTAAACGGTTAAATACTGGGCAATGCCTTTATACTCGCCATCTTCTTCTGAGGAACCGTAAAGGATTTCTTTTGTGATTCCTCGGATTTTTAATA
>Ga0310122_10003239_pt1 | contig 10334 bp, 12 predicted proteins | sample CB6_Bottom_1051__FD_203503 | JGI IMG/M metagenome (GOLD analysis project Ga0310122, IMG submission 203503) | Marine microbial communities from Western Arctic Ocean, Canada - CB6_Bottom_1051 | ecosystem: Environmental > Aquatic > Marine > Oceanic | place: Canada: Western Arctic Ocean | collected...
CGGCGAAGCAGAGCGCGCCGCACACGGCGAGCAAGCCCGACAGCACCCAGGTGACCAGGAGCAGACCGGGAGACCCGACCTCTCGCGCCACATCGGCCGGCACGAGAAAGATGCTGGCGCCGATGATGCCACCGACGACCAGAGTGGTCGCCTCGAACCGCCCGAGGCCACGGTCGAGGGGGGTCACGATCGCCACCGCCTATTCGAGGGCCGCCCCGCGGAGGTCCGCTTTCGCAAGATACATCCCCGCCGGCGCGCGGCCACTGCCTCCTGACTTGGCGAGCCGGACCAGGATCCCTGCCGACCTGGCCGACCCGGCCTCCGTCTCCAGTCGACGATAGTCTTCAAGCTCCTCGACATATCGTTGAATCTGATCCTTCTTGGCTCTCCGAACATTGACCCAGACGAGCACAAAGCCAAAGAGCACGGCATCGAAGAGCAGCCCCCACGCCTCGACCATCACGTCACCCAGCGCCACCGGGGCAAACGCCTGGTACCCGAGCAACCCGAGCAGGACAGTCGCTGCGAGCCCGCCACCGACTGCGATCTCCGGGTGGCGGAACTCCTTCACCAATTCGCGAAACGGACGACGCTCTCGCTCGGGCATTTCTGCAGCCTCTCTCTCCGGGTGCCGGAAGGGTCATCCGCGTCGCTGGCGGCGGCGCTCTCTCCGGACGGACCTGCGACGGCGCCATGCGTCGAGCGCCGTCTCCCCGGGCTTACGGACCTTGACCTCCACACCGCCCATCATCGCCACGCCGTTGATCCTCAGGATCGGAGCCTCAGGGTCGTGTCCAGCCCTGACCTCGTCAGAGCACTCGAACCCGCCCATGATGCCAATGCCGTCGGACTCCACCTGCAGGTCGGGCGGCACGATGATCTTGACGCCGCCCATGAAGGCAAACGCGGAGAGCTCGCAGACGCCGGATCCCATCCGGGCCTCCCGGAAATCTAAATCGACCCCACCCATGACCGCGACGCTCCACAGGTGGCGCGGGGGAATCCAGTTCCCCTTTCTGACAGCACCACTCAACACTCCGACCAGCACCTGGTTCTCTCGCACGAGATCTGGGCGGACCGCGTGGCCTCTCACCCGCGGCGTGGGAGCCGATGTGGGCTCCTCCGCGGATGGCACACCGCCGGTATCCGCCAGGGCTGGCAGATCCGTCACCAGATCCCGTAGCTCCTGGACCGTGTCGACCCTGTGGGTAAGGTCTACCCGGCGCTCGAACTCGTCGTTGTCGAGCGTTTCAGTCGCGAAGTGCTGGCACAGGGCGTCGATCGTCCGTTGGCGGGTCTCCTGCGACGGCTTGACTCCCCCGCCTGCGCGGACCTCAACGCCGTGCTCGGCAGCCATCCGCGTCGGAGCACGCTCGGTCGGGGCCGGTTCGAGGTCGGCTCCGCCCGCGGGTCCGACTCGCAGATGGCCCGCTGGAACCGGTCGCGCCGCGCTCGAGAGCAGGGCGCGATCCGCGTCGATGTCGCGCCTCACGCGCCTGAGGTCCGCACGCAGCTCCGCCGCGCTTTGAGACCGCAACCCAGGATCCTTCTCGAGCGCCTTCCCGATCACCCCGTCGAGCGCGTCCGGCAGCTCCGGGTTGACCCGCCCGGCGGGCGCGGGCATCCGGTTCAGGATGGCGTCGAAGATGACCGCGACCGAGCTACCAGCGAACGCCTGCTGACCCGTCGCCATCTCGTAGAGCACGGCGCCGAGCGAGAACAGATCGGTGCGATGGTCCACCTTCTCACCCCCGCCTGCTCCGGTGACATATACGCCACGGTCCCAAGCGTCGTGCCGAGGCCCGTCAAGTTCGGGTCGTCGGAGATCTGCGTCACCTCGACCGACTGTGGTGGAACCGCCACTTTCGCCAGCCCGAAGTCGAGAATCTTGGCGTGACCACGAGTGGTGATGAAGATGTTCGCCGGCTTGATGTCGCGGTGGACGATCCCCTTGGCGTGCGCAGCACCGAGGGCGTCGGCGAACTGTGCCCCGAGCTCGCGCACGAGGTCGAGGGTCAGCGCTCCCCCGGCGATCCGCGACCGCAAGGTCTCGCCCTTGAGCAACTCCATCACCAGGAAATGCCGGTGCTCGTGCTCCCCGATGTCGTAGATCGTGCAGATGTTGGGATGGTTGAGCGCAGAGGCGGCGCGCGCCTCCCGCCCGAACCGGGCGACCGCCAGCTCGTCCTGCGAGAATTCCTCCGGTAGGAGCTTGAGTGCCACCGCCCGGCCCGGCCGGGTGTCCTCGGCTCGGTAGACGACACCCATCCCACCTTCACCGATCTTGCCGGTGACCTCATACGGACCCAACCGAGTGCCGGGATGCAGGGACATGGCGACTGGAGACCGACCGATTATAACCGGGCGGTAGCGGTCACCTGGGCCTCCAACCCGACCTCCAGGCTGCCAGCCGGGCTGGCGGATCCGACCCAGGTCGACGACCGGGAATCAGGTCCGTGCGCCTGCCACGAAGGATTGAATCCGGTCCTGCGTCTGCGACGACAGATCAAGGAACTCCATTCCGACGCCGTGACCGGCGATGTTGTTCCGTACGACGACAGTGGACATGATGAACCCAGGGGCATCCGGCAGGCGAAACTTGAGATGCATCACGGAGCCGATCGAGTACAGCTCACGGATGGGAAGAAACGCCCCACTGGCACTCAAATTGCCGAACGAGCTGGTCACCCTGACGAATATTCCGTCCTGACCCATCCACGCCTCCGTGTCGAAGCTGACGCGGGGGTGCCGCCGCTTCTCCTTGAGCATCCGTCCGTCGGGGCCGCGCGCCGTGCCGGGCTGCAAGGGCATGGTCTGGTCCGGGGCAAACGAGTCATTCTACGCCCAAGCGGCCACCGCCTCCAGCCTCTGGCTCAGATTCCCTCACGGCCTGGTCGGTTCCCAGTTCAGTAGTACGGCCGCAAGAGCAGGTAGACGACCGGACCCGTCACCGCCACGTAGAGCCAGACTGGAAAGACGCGTTTCGCCGCTCGGCGGTGTTTCGCGAACTGATTCGTGAATCCGTAGACAAAGGTCATCAGGATGAATGGGAGACTCAAGGCGGCGAGGGCAATATGCGACAACAATACGGCGAGGTAGATCGATCGCAGGACCCCGGCGGCGTCCGCCTCGCCTGGCTGCAGAACCCCGTCTCCACTCGTATCGCCGAAGACGGTCTCGGGCATCGTGAAGTGATACGTCACATAGGAGAGCAGGAACAAGAGCGAGCAGCCCATCGCAACGTAGATCCACACCCTGTGCTTGTCGATCCGCTGTCCCTTGATGGCCTGCACCGCCAGGACGAGGCAGATCGCCGCGCAGGAGTTCAGGAGCGCGTGAAACGGAGGTAGGAACCCCAGGCTCACGCCCTCCGGCAACTCGATCGTCACGAGCCGCATCATGCCCACGAGTCCAAGGACGACCGCCGTAACGATCCACACCCCGACCGTCAGCTTCTTCGCGAGCGTCAGATTGGCCTCGCGGCTCCGGTAGTCCTCGAACTCGCTCACGGTCTCTCGCTTTCGGGTGCGGCGCCGGTGGTCGCGGGCCGCGGGAACGTTCACGATGGCTGGCGGAGGCGGTCCAGAACCCGACGCGCGGGCGATGGCGTATTGACCGCCACCAGTCCCTGCCAATCATGCACGTCGATCGCGATCACGGTGATGCTGGTCGACGACACCTGCGAGAGGCGCCGGGTGAGGTTGGCAATGACACCCGCGAGCTCGCGGCGTGGCGCCAGAACGTCGCCAATGAGAAAGAGGCACAACTCGCGACTCACGCCACCCAGCCGCACGGCTAGGTCCCAGGCCGTTCGGACCGCGTCAGCATCGACCCGCGGCAGCAGACGCCCACAGATCATGAAGGCTGGCTCACGTCTGAGGAGTCCGCGCTTCTGGCGCGCACGATACACGACGTCGAATCCGGTCTGCCGAATCTCCTCCCCGTCAACCAGCTCCGCGGCCACGGCTTGGCGCAGTCTGTCGAGTGCCGCCCGCCGAACAAAATCCCAGCTCACCTGATCCTGACGGAACAGGTCCGAGGGCCGGGTCGAGGGTGGGGGCTCGACCGCTGGCCCATCGGCATGCGCGTCGCGATTCGAGCCGCCCTGACCCGCTGGCTCAACAGAGGATACCGGTGGTGCCGTCGCCACCAGTCGATCGTACGCCGCGCGGAGCCCCGGGCTCGACAGTTCCCGATGGGCTTTCGTGATCTCCCTCGCGCGCTCGGCCGCCACCTCCTGGATCTCCGGGCCAAGGTGCTGGACCTTGTCCGGGTGATATCGAGCGATCTGCCGTCGAAACGCTTGTTTGATTTCGTCTGCCGTTGCCCCGGGACCGATACCAAGCACGTCGTAGTGTGCCGTCACCGGCACCGTGTCCATCCCCCGCATTCTGTGATCATGAGAACCGATCGGGCCATCGCCCAGGAGCGGTGGACAACCCGGAATCCTGGACCGCACTCACATCGATGACACCGGCGGCGGGCAACGCGGACGGGTTCCGCGGTGCCTCTGTCTCGGAGTTCCCGTTCGTGGTCGCGACCGCATGCCCCGTCTTCTCGTTCGATGTCGCGCTGAGCATGTTCCGTGTCGAACCCTCCATGCTCGTCGCACAATGCGGACAGAAATTCCATCCGGGTTGCAACGCACGGTGGCAGGACGGACACCCCCGCGAGAGCTGGTGTCCGCAGTAGGGGCACACCTGGAAGCCGACCTCCACAGAGCCGTTGCAGGCGGGACAGACCGACCTGACCTCACCCACTTCTGGCACCACCCGCAACAGTTCCTCCGCCGTCGTCACTCCGCTCTTTAACTTGGCGAGACCGTCGGCACCGAGACTCGCCATTCCGGCACTCACCGCCTCGTCGCAGATCGCGTCTTCGCCTCGGTTGCCGGCGATCAAGCGCCGCAACTTGTCGGTAACCGGCATGAGCTCGAAGATGCCGATCCGCCCGCGATAGCCGGTGTGATTACACTGATCGCAGCCCTCCGCACGGCAGAACGAGTGCGTGTCGGCGTCCGCGATGTGCAGCGACCGCAGCTCGTCGGACGTCGGCGTGTACCGGACACGACAGTGCACGCACAAGCGGCGCACCAGTCGCTGCGCCACCACACCGATCAGGGCTGAGCCGATGACATACGCCTCGGCCCCCATGTCCATGAGGCGCGTCAATGTCGACGGGCCGTCGTCGGTGTGGAGCGTCGACAGGACGAGGTGCCCAGTTTGTGCGGCCCGCAGGGCGATCTGCGCCGTGTCGAAGTCGCGGATCTCCCCGACGAGAATCACGTCCGGGTCCTGGCGCAAGATCGCACGGAAGGAACTGGCGAATGTCAGGCCGACCTTGTCGCTGATCTGCGTCTGGTTGACGCCCTGTAGTTGATATTCTGTCGGGTCCTCGATCGTGATGATGTTCGTACGCGTCGACTGGAGTTCGGCGATCGCCGAACTCAGCGTGGTCGTCTTGCCGCTGCCGGTCGGCCCAACGACGAGAATCATGCCGTGCTGCCGGCGCAGCAGGTGGCGCAGCGTCTCCAGTCCACCGGACGGGAGCCCCGAGCTCCCTCAACTGCGGTGGCCCCTTACGCTGGTCCAGCACGCGCAGCACGATCTTTTCGCCGTACATCGTGCGCAGCGTGGACACGCGGAGGTCGACCTCCCGGTTGTCATCGACCTGCACACGGAGCCGGCCATCCTGGGGCAGGCGCTTCTCGGCGATGTCCATGCCGGCCAGTATCTTCATGCGCGCGACGAGACCGTCGTGGACCCACTTGGGGAGCGCGAGCACCTCGCGCAAGATGCCATCGAGGCGGTGGCGCACGACGATACGATTCCCGGTCGGCTCGACGTGGATATCGCTGGCCCTCCCCTTCACCGCCCGATTGACGATGCGACCGACGAGGTCGATAATCGGCGCCTGGTTTCCGCGGCCGTCATCACGAGCATCGCCTTCGAAGAGGAGGCTGTCATCGACCGGCGTGAGCGCGCCGGCCAGATCGCTCTCGGCGCCGCCGTCACGCCCGGGGGGCCGGGACATGACCGCCGACCAGCCGGCATCATCACCGACCGTCGCAAGCGCTTTGTCGGGATAGCCGGCATAGATGGCGGTCAGGATGTCGGCCTTCTCCGCGACGACCTGCCTGATGCGGAACCCGGTCCGGAACTCGAGATCCAGTACCACGTTAAAGACCAATGGATCCACCATGGCCACGGTCAACTCTTCCTGCTCGCGCTTCAACGCGACACAGACACGCTCCAGCGCAACGCTTTTGGGAATCAATGTGATCGCGCCCGGCTCGGGTGGCTCTTCCGTGGGATTCACATAGGGGAACCCCAGCTGGAATGCCAGGGCCTTGGTAACCTGCGTCTCGCTGGCGAGCCCCAACCGGACCAGCACGGCGCCAAGACGTTCCCCGGAACGTCGGTGCTCTGCGAGGGCCGCCTCCAGATCATGATCGTCGATGAGACCCGCCTGGATGAGGCACTCACCGATCAGGATTCGCATGCTGGACGGTCACAGATGTCAAACAGAGACGAGAGGCCGCGTGACGCCGCGTTCGGCTTCCTCCAATGCGCCCCGACTCGGATAGCGTCGGACGACCACGCCGACCGAGCCCCTCGTTCCGAGAATGCCGCGACGGCGGGCTGAGGTCAAGGCCGAGTTGGGCACCGAGGCACGCGTCGGGCGTGCTGAGGTCGAAAACCAGGCGGCGTGATCGTGGCAAGATGACGCATGGCGCCCTGGCCAGATCGCGACCGACACGACGTTCGCGACCGCGCGTCGGAGCGACGACGAGGTTCGCCGACCGCCCGGTCTCAAGATCTTCGACGTGAGGGTGGAAGGCTAGGACGCCGTGGTGATTCTCGAAGTAGCGATACTCAACATAGTCCCCGGGGAAGAAGTCCGGTTTCAAGACGACTTTGGACGAGCACAGTCCATCATTGCATCAATGAAGGGCTATGCTAGCCACCAGCTACAGCGATGCATCGAGACGCCGTCGCGATACATCCTGCTTGTCCAGTGGCAGGCGTTAGCCGATCACACCGGTTTTCGTGAGTCGCCTCGCTATCAGGAATGGAAGAATCTCCTCCATCATCACTATCATCCTTTTCCGGCGGTAGAACATTACGAGTTGATTTTTTCGTCAGACGGGCTGCTACACACAGGAGGGACCCAGTGAGAAGTCATGAAGTCGACTACGAGATTATTGGCGATGATATGCAGATCATGGAGGTGGAACTGGACCCGGGTGAAACAGTAATCGCCGAGGCGGGCGCCATGAACTACCTGGAAGCCGGCATCGAGTTCGAGGCCAAGATGGGGGACGGCACAAACCCGCATGCTGGAGTCCTGGACAAGCTCCTGAGCGTGGGCAAACGGGTCCTGACCGGAGAGAGCATGTTTCTCACCCATTTCACGCACCGTGGCTCCGGCAAAGGACGGGTCGCCTTCGCGGCCCCGTATCCCGGCAAGATTCTGGCTATGGACCTGAACGACCTCGGCGGGGAGCTCTTTTGCCAGAAGGATGCGTTTCTTGCCGCGGCCTTGGGTACCGAAGTGAGCCTCGCGTTCAACAAGCGTCTGGGGGCGGGATTCTTTGGCGGCGAAGGGTTCATTCTGCAGAAGCTCCGTGGTGACGGCATGTGCTTCATCCACATCGGCGGCACCGTCGTCGAAAAGCAACTCACCGGAGAGACGTTGCGCGTGGATACGGGCTGCTTGGCCGCTTTCACGTCGGGCATCGACTACGACATCGAGCGCGCGGGCAACCTGAAATCGATGTTCTTCGGCGGCGAAGGCTTCTTTCTTGCCACACTCAGTGGTCATGGCCGCGTGTGGCTCCAGAGCCTGCCTTTCTCACGTTTGGCCGACAGGATAATCGCCAGTGCACCCAAGATGGGCGGGAAGAACGTGGGGCAGGGCTCGGTCCTCGGAAAATTGGGCAACCTGCTGCAGGACTAGTCCAGCGCCGGTCGAATGCCGCAGGACGTTCACCGCGGGCTGCTAGGTTCGCGAGGCGTGTCTGGCGGCTCAACCAGACGCCCGCCGGTCGTGAACCGGCGGTGGTTGGAGAACTGCTGTGTGCGATAGTAGCGCGGCACGAACCCACTCCCCCGCAGTGTCCAGCCGCGCTCGATCGAGCGCGGCAGCATCACCGTCTCGGCCGGGTTCTCAAACGTGACGCGTTGGTAGCGAATGCTCACGTCGTCGCGCTCGAGCGCGATCCACCCCGGCGGCGCCGGCCGGCGGCCCTCGGGCTGGTGGCGGAACTCGAACCGGCGCGTCAGGCGCTCATCGAGCCGCAGCACGTCGCCGGACTCGACATCGACCCAGATTTCGCCGCGCGACCGGCCACGGAGCGAGATTGACACGCAGTCCTCGTCCCACGTGACCTCGGCACGCCCCTCCTCCACGGGCGTATACTCCAGCCGTGCCACCCGCCGGCCGTCAATCCGCTCCAGCTCGCGGAGCGAGAACGTGAACTCTGCCTGCCGCATCGGCAGGAGCACCGATAGCGGATCCTCGGTTTCCGACTGTGGCATGAGGCATGCGTACAGGTCGTCCTGTTGCGGCTCCCGCCCGTTGACCGACCGCAGCTCACGGAACACAGTCACGGTGGGTAGGCCGTTCTCCGCGGACGTGCCCCACTCCACCCGGCGCTCGAACTCAAGCCGCCGCGGCGATCCATTCGACCGCATGTCGTGGCCGAACGACCGCACCCACACCATTTCGGTGGAGACGATGTGCAGCGACTGTTGGTAGCGGCGCTCCAGTTGCGCGCCAACCCGGGCAAGGGTGGCCTCGAGGTCAAAGGGGCGCTCCTGGCCCGACGTGGCGCCCGAGACCACCAGCAGCACCCCACCGACGAGTGCCGCCAGACGCGACCGGCGAATGGGAACCACCATGCACTGCTAGTGTAGCGTCTCCGAGGTACGGGGCGTCGGCCACGTGCTGAGGAACTCGGGGTGCGTAACACGCACCGAGAACCGAGTACACTGGGCGTTTTCGCGGCGCGACGGTGGTCAACGGGAGGGACAAGCGTGAAGGGCATTGTTCTCGCGGGTGGGTCTGGGACGCGACTACACCCGGTGACGCGGTGTATCTCCAAGCAGCTGCTGCCCGTCTACGACAAACCGATGGTGTACTACCCACTGTCGGTCCTGATGCTGGCTGGGATTCGCGACATCCTGCTGATCTCCACGCCACGGGACTTGCCCCTCTTCGAAGAGATGCTGGGTGACGGCTCCGACTTTGGCATCACCCTCAGCTACACCGAACAGGCCGAGCCGCGGGGGATCGCCCAGGCCATCACCATCGGCGCAGACTTCATCGGGGACGATGCGGTGGTACTCGTGCTCGGCGACAATATTTTCTACGGCGAGGGCTTTGTCGAGAAACTGCGGGAAGCCGCGACGCGAGAGCGCGGGGCGACGATCTTCGCATACAAGGTCCGAGACCCGGAGCAATTCGGCGTCATTTCGTTCGACGACACACTCCGCGCCGAGACCATCGAGGAGAAACCGACCGCGCCGCGGTCCAGTTGGGCGATCACCGGGCTCTATTTCTATGACAACGACGTGGTGGCGATCGCTCGCGACCTGCGTCCGTCGGCCCGCGGGGAACTCGAGATCACGGACGTCAACAGGACCTACCTGGAACGGGGCGCCTTGTCTGTCTGCCTGCTGGGACGTGGCTTTGCCTGGCTTGACACCGGCACCCACGAAAGCCTTCTCGAAGCCAGCCAGTACGTCCACACCATCGAGAAACGACAGGCCATGAAGATCGCCTGTCTGGAGGAGATTGCCTTCGAGCGCGGGTGGCTGACGGTTGAGGCGGTTCGGACAAAGGCGGCAGCGCTCGGCAAGTCCGATTATGGTCGCTACCTCGCTGCACTCGTCTCAGCGTGAATAGCGCCGTCGCGGCGGCCGTTCTCCCGGCGCACCATGCATACAGCCCACCGTGCACGATCACGGTATGATTCGCCCATGCGCTTTCGCACGGCCCTGCTGGCTCTGGCGTATCTCGGACTGGCCTCCAGCTCGGCTCCCCAGACTCGCGCCGTGGAGCTGTATCTCACGCCGTATCTTCAGAACGTGACGCCGACCAGCATCACGGTCATGTGGGAGACCACGGGTGTCATCGTCGGCACGGTCGAGTTTGGCGAGCACGACCGCTTCGACCGGGAGGCCACCGATTCCAGGCCCCGCACCATCCACGAAGTGCATCTGACAGGGCTCGACCCGGCGACGACCTACAGCTATCGGGTGCGGTTCGGCGACCAGGTCTTGTCGCCCGCCTCGTTTACCACCGCCCCCCACCCCGGGCACCGAGAACTG
>Ga0310122_10003240_pt1 | contig 10332 bp, 3 predicted proteins | sample CB6_Bottom_1051__FD_203503 | JGI IMG/M metagenome (GOLD analysis project Ga0310122, IMG submission 203503) | Marine microbial communities from Western Arctic Ocean, Canada - CB6_Bottom_1051 | ecosystem: Environmental > Aquatic > Marine > Oceanic | place: Canada: Western Arctic Ocean | collected...
GCCCGTCGCCGAAATGATCCTCGATACCTACGTCTCCCAGAACATCCCCTCTCTGATCCAGGTTCCTTTCCACGAGCAGAAGCTGCGCAGACATGCCGAACCGTTCTCCGGCGAGCGCTCCGAGCCGCTGCCGTCTGATGCCGACGAGACTGACGAGTATGTGGTCGACAACGAGGACGAGGGCTTCACGGTGCTGGACGCTGAGCGCACCAGCTGGTTGCGGCGCCTGATCGTGGACCTGTTCGACCTTGAGGAGAGCGAGGTACATTACACCGGTCTGCACGCTTGGAATCCACCTAACTCCTGGTCGGCGACCAGTGACGGGAAGTTCTACGGGCGTTTCATTCTATCGGGCTACTACAAGAAGGCGGGAGACGGTCGCAGCAAAGTGGCGTGGAGAACCCAGATCGATCGAGAAGGTGACTTCGACCTCTACTACTACTGCGGCCATCCCGACGAACTGAGGTGGGCGAGAAGAAACCATAGGGGAACCACGAGTCTGTCTTTCATGGTCTACCACGAAGACGGCGTCGAGAATGTCAGCCTCGACTTGCAGGATGCCGAAGAAGGATGGAACCTGTTGGGGAGCTATCGTCTGGCCGCGGGACCGGCCCACGTGGAGCTGTCCGACCGCGGCAGCGGCCGCACCGTCATCGCCGACGCCGTCAAGTGGGTGAGACGAATATGAGTGAGATCCCACGGGCCGGACGCTGATGGAGAGGGCCCGACCGCGAACACCCGAATAGGGTATTGTCGATCCGTGCAATCGGAACTGGAGACCTGCGCAATGAGCTACAGGGGGAACGCGATAGTGTGCGACAGGACACTAGTGATATGGCTGTTCGTCGTGATGCTGACTCCCGCCATCGGCGCCGAGCAGCTGGCCCTGGACGGCGCCCTGGCGATCGCCTTCGACCGCAGCCCCACCATTCGGGAGGCGCGCCACGGCCTGGAAATCAGCAGGCGAAATCTGCTGGCACAACGCGCCGCGCTCAAGTCGAAGTTTAGTCTGATCCTCACGCCGTACGAGTTCACCAGAGACCGGGTCTTCAACGCCCTGGTCTCGGACTACAACACGCAGGAGCAGACCCACGTGGGCGGACGTCTGTCCATCCAGCAACCGATCGAGTTTACCGATGGCTCCCTGAGCGTGGTGCAAGCCCTGGATTGGCGGGAGGCGTCCAGCTCGTTTGCCGGCTCGGGCTCACAGAAGACGTACAGCAACTCGCTGTTCCTGCGCTACAGCCAGCCGCTGTTCACCTACAACCGCACCCGGCTCAACCTCGAGAGCCTGGAACTGGACCTCGAAAATGCCCAGCTGAACTTCGCCATCCAGAAGCTCCAGATCGAGAATCAGGTGACGCGACTGTTCCTCGACCTCTATTTCAAACAGCGAAGCGTAGCCATATCGGTCGAGGAGCTGAAGAATGCCACCCAGAGCCTCGAAATCATCCAGAGTAAAGTGAACGCTGGAATTTCGGCTCGGGAGGAGGCCTATCAGGCAGACCTGACCCGCGCCAACAGCCGCGCCAGCCTGGAGAATGGCCAGCTTCAGTATGACGACGCCCTCGACCGCTTCAAGATTCAGCTCGGTCAGCCGCTGGACCTAGAGGTGGAAGTCACCGCCGACGTCAGCAAGCAGCTGGTCGAAGTCGACCTCGACCGCGCCACCGCGTATGGCATCGAAAACCGCATGGAACTGCGTCAGCGCGATCTCGCCGTGCGCCAGGCCATGGACGATCTCATCCGCACTGGCGCCCAGAACGAGTTCAGAGGGACCATAGATGTCACCTATGGTTTGATAGGCACCGACGAGAGCCTGGCCGATCTTTACTCCTCACCCACGCGCAACCAGGCCGTCGCCCTTCAGCTCAACATACCGCTGTTCGACTGGGGGGAGAGAGAGCACCGCATGGCCGCCGCGCGCGAAAAAATCGCCAGTCGCGAGCTCTCAGCCGAGGAGGAGCGCCGGCAGATTTTGCTCGAGATCCGCCAGGCACACCGGAATCTTCGCAGCCAGGTGACGCAGATAACCATCGCTGAGAAGAGTGTGGAGAACGCGCGGCGCACCTACGATATCAACCTGGAGCGCTACCGCAACGGCGACCTCTCGTCCAAGGATATCGCCTTCTACCAGGACCAGCTGTCGCGCCAACAGCTCAACAAAGTGCGCGCCCTCATCGACTACCGGCTCGCCCTGCTGGACCTGAAGGTCCGCACCCTGTGGGACTTCGCCGCCGACGAACCGGTGGTTACGCTCGACCCGAATTAGTGCATCGGCGGCCGAATGCCGTCGAACTTGCGCCGCGAATGAGAACATCAGGAGATTCGCCTATGAATGCCCGACTGATCCCCCGCCACCATCTCGTGGCCGTCGCCGCCGCCCTGGTCGTGGCAGGGTGCGAGGACGACGGTCCAAATATCGATGTCGAGTCGTCCATACCGGTGCGCGTCGAACCGGTGGGCAGACGACCGATCGCGGAGTACATCAATGCCACCGGCACCCTGCGGGCGGCCGCTGAAGCGCGGCTGACATGCCTGCAGAGCGGCAGCTACGAACTGCAGGCCAACCCGCGCACCGGGGTGCCCTTTTCCATGGGAGACGCCGTCGAGGCGGGTGAGCTGATCGTCCGCTTCGACAACCTGGAGTTTGAGAACCAGGTAAGCATCGACTCCAAGAGGCTCCAGAACACCGTGTCCCAGCGGGAGTACGACAAGCAGAAGGTCCTCTTTCAGAAGGGCGGCATCACCCTGCGTGAGCTCACCGACGCTGAGCGCATGGCCATCGACGCCCGTTACGGCCTCGACAACGCCCGTCTCCAGCTGGCCAAGCTCGAAGTGAGAGTGCCCTTCGACGGTGTGCTCGTCGATCTGCCGCGCTTCAATCCCGCTCAGTGGCTGGAGACCGGCACCGACCTCGGACAGGTCATGGACTACGCTGAGCTCTACGCCGAGATCTCGCTTCCCGGCGTGGAAATCGACCGCGTTCACCCCGGTCAGGAGGTGATGGTCACCCATTATGGCGCCGCCGCCGTCGACACCTTGACCGGCGAGGTGAGTCAGGTTTCGCCGGTGCTGGATCGCGACAGTCGCATGTTCAAGGCCACCCTCGTCATCGCCAACGACAGTCTGCGAATGCGGCCCGGCATGTTCGCCAAGATGGACCTCGTGGTCGCCTCCAAGGATTCGGCGCTGGTCATCTCCAAGGACGTCGTCATCGACAGGGGGAACGCCAAGATCGCCTTCGTGGTGGAGAAGGGAATCGCCCTCGAGCGCACCCTGGAAATCGGCCTCAGCAATCGCCTGGAGATCGAGGTGCTCAGCGGGCTCGAAGCGGAGGAACGCCTGGTCGTAGAGGGCTTCGAGACCCTGCGGAACCGCTCCAAGGTAAAGACCGGCAGGTAAGGCGGCCCATGAACCGACTGGCGCGATTTTCGGTCAGCTACCCGACGACGGTGCTGATGATCATCCTGGCGATCCTGCTGTTGGGATATATCTCTTTCCAACGGCTGGGGATCGATCTCTTTCCGAACCTGGCCAACCCCAGACTTTTTGTCGAAGTCGTCGCCGGCGACCGACCTCCGTTGGAGATGGAGCGCCAGTTTGTCACCCGCCTCGAGGCCGCCGCCGCTCGTGGCCGGGGCGTGGAAAACGTCACCTCGATCGCGCAGACCGGGAGGGCGCTCATCGCGGTTGAGTACGGCTGGCAGGTCGACATGGACGAGGCTTTTCTCGATCTGCAGAAGGGAATGGCGGACTTCTCACAGCGCCTCGAGGCCGACGAGATCACCGTCAGCCAGCACGACCCCAATGCCATCCCGATCGTCGTAGCCGCGTTCTCCCATCCCGAGGTCGAGGATCTGGACGCCCTGCGCCAGACGGCGGAGAGCATTATTCGCAACCAGCTCATACGCCTGCCCGGGATTGCCGCCGTTGAACTGATCGGGGCCCGCCGCCGCGAGGTAGAGGTCCTTACCGACGCCTACGCCCTGGAGGCCCATGGCCTCACCATAGAGCAGCTGGCCGCCGCCATTCAGGGCGCCAACCGCAACATGTCGGGCGGATCGATCGTCGAAATGGGACGCCGCTACATCATCAAAGGAGTAGGCGAGTTTTCCTCACCGGAGGAGCTCGACGAGCTCATTGTCGTCAACCGAGCTCCAGCATCCAACCAGCCCTCCCCCGGCGATCCGCGGGCAGATGCCTCCACCCGCGCCGCCACGGCTTCGCGGACCCCCATCTATCTTCGCGACGTCGCCACCGTGCGCCACGTCCTCAGCCAGCCGGAAAACATCGTGCGCCTCGACGGCCGGCGCTGTATCGGGCTCGAGATCTTCAAGGAGGCCCGCTTCAACACCATCGACGCCTCCGCCAGCGCCCATCAGGAGCTCGCGGTCCTGCGGCGCGCCTTACCATCTTACCAGATTGAGGTGATCCAGGACCAGGCGCGCTTCATTGAGGCAGCCGTCTCCGAAGTCGAGAAGACCGGCCTCGTCGGCATCTTTCTGGCGGTGCTCGTGCTCTACGTCTTCCTGCGCCGCGTCGGCGTTACCGCCGTCATCAGCGTCGCCATCCCGATCTCCATTGTCGCCACCTTCAACCTCATGTATTTCGCCGATCTGTCGCTCAACCTGATGACCCTGGGTGGGCTGGCCCTGGGGGCGGGCATGCTCATCGACAACGCCATTGTGGTAGTGGAGAACACCTATCACCACCTCGAACAGGGCAGGTCACTTTCGGAAGCTGCGGTGCTTGGAGCGGGTGAGGTAGGGGGCGCGATCACCAGCTCCACGCTGACTACCATCGTCGTCTTCCTGCCCATCGTCTACCTCCACGGGGCGGCTGGCGAGCTCTTCCGCGAACAGGCGTGGACCGTCGCCTTCTCACTCCTGTCGTCGCTATTTGTCGCCCTCGTCGTCATCCCCATGCTGTGTTCGCGTCTACTGGGTCGCGGCAGCCGCCCCTTGCCGAATCGCGTCGTTCGCTTCCCCCGCTACGCCGCTCTTCTCGAAGCGCTGCTCAAGCGCCGCCTGGTCGTCCTGCTGGGAGCCGCCGGGCTGGTCGCGGCTGCCGCTGCCCTGCTGCCGTCGCTGGGCAGCGAGTTCATGCCGCGCCTGGACCAGAGCGGGCTGACGCTGCAGCTGACCTTACCGGAGGGCACCAGCCTGGAGCGCACCGAGGGGGCGGTCCGCAATGTGGAGGCCTTCATCGAGGAAAATTTCTCCGACCACATCCACCACCTCTACTCGCGCGTCGGTCCAGCCGGAGGATCCACCGCCGCCGCCGCAGATGTGCTGGCAAGCGAGAACAGCGCCGTCATCAACCTCCTCTTTGAGTCAGCAAGCCGTCTCTCGCAAGCGACCGTGATCGAGGCGCTGAGTCGTGAATTGGCGGGGATTCCGGGACTCACGACACAGTTCCTTCTGCAGCAGACGGCGCTGGAAACCAGCCTGGGGCGGACGGCGGCGCCGCTGGTGGTAGAGATCAGGGGGAGGGAACTGGACGTGTTGGCCGGGTTGGCTACCCAAGTCCAGGAGCGGCTGGCTGGTCTGGAGGAACTGACCAACGTCGAGACCAGCCTGAAGGAAGGCAGGCCGGAAATAAACGTCGAGATCAACCGCACCGTTGCCGCCCAGTTCTCGCTGAATATCGACGCCATCGGCACGCAGCTGGAGGACCTGCTGTCGGGGCGCGACGCCGGGCAGCTCCAGCACCGGGGAGAGGCCTCTGACATCGTAATCAGGCGTGAGCGCCTCTCGGTGCAGGAGCTGGGCAGCGCTCTGCTCGAGGCGCCGGAGGGACGCCGGGTGCGCCTCGACCAGGTGGCGCGGCTGGTGCCCGATGTATCCTTGCGAGAGATCACCCGCAATAACCAGATGCGTGTCGCCAGCGTCAGCGCCCATCTGGACAGCGAGCTTCCCTTCGACCAGATCGCCGCCCGCGTCGACCGGGAGCTGGCGGCCATCCCCTTGCCCCCGGAGTACGGCTTTGCCATCACCGGTGAGGAGAAGCTGCGCCAGGAAGCCTTCGGCAACCTGCGCTTCGCCCTGCTGCTGGCCGTGGTCCTCGTCTACATGGTCATGGCGGCCCAGTTCGAGTCCCTCGTGCACCCCTTTGTCATCTTGCTGACCATCCCCATGGCCGGTGTTGGGGCGGTGCTTCTGCTGCTGCTACTGGCCATGCCGCTCAATGTGATGTCCTTCATCGGTGTCATCATGCTGGCCGGCATCGCCGTCAACGACTCGATCATCTTGGTCGATCGCATCAATCAGAACCGGCGAAGTGGGCAGGCGTTGGCAGCGGCCATCCTCAACGCCGCTCAGACCCGCATCCGGCCAATTGCCATGACCAGTCTCACCACCATGCTGGCGCTGCTGCCGCTGGCTCTGGGCATCGGCGAGGGCTCCGCCCTGCGCGCCCCCATGGCGGTGGCCGTCATCGGCGGCCTCGTCACCTCCACCGCTCTGACCCTGATTGTCATCCCCTGCGTCTACCACCTCTTCGCTCGCCTCGACCGACTCGACCGACTCGACGACCCTGGTCGTCTTGGTGACCCCGGCCTGACCCCGGACGCCGAATGAGTGAGTTAGTTGCATGACGGCGTTTTTCATCAGACGGCCGGTGTTGGTCTGCATGCTCCTGCTCGGGGGGTGCCTGCTGGGTACGGTCTCCTACAGCCGCCTGGCCGTAGAGCTGATTCCATTCGCCGAGCTGCCCATGCTGATCGTCAGCGTGCAGAGCGCGCGCACCGAGGACCCGCACCGCGTCGAACAGCTGGCCGTCATCCCCCTGGAGAGCGCCATCGCCGGACTTGAGGGCATCGAGCGCATCGAATCCTACATCGAGCCGCGACGCGCCACGCTCTTCGTCTACTACACCCTGGACAGCGACCAGAGATTCGCCTTTCTCAGACTTCAGGAGCGCGTCGCCGCTACCCGCGCCAGGCTGGGAGACGACTTCTTTGCCGTGGTCATGAAGCTCGACACCGAGCAGCTGTCCAACCAGTTCATGTCCCTTCAGGCCAGGGGGGTGGGCAGCCTCGACCAGATCCGCCAGGTCGTTGACGAGAAGGTGGTGCGCGAGCTCGAGACTGTCGACGGCATCGCCAACGTCGCCGTCTACGGAGGGCGTCAGCGCTCCATCGAGGTTGTGCTGGACGAGGACGCCCTGCACAGCCACGGACTGACGGTCTCCCAGGTCGCCTCGCGGATCTCCCAGTCCGCCCAGCCTCGCCGCTACCTGGGCCGGGTCGTAGACGGCAGCGGCGAGCACTTCGTCAATCTGGTGACCGACTACACCTCCCGGGCCAGCCTCGATGAAACGGTGATCCGGACCGAAGGCCCGCTCCTGCTGGGGGACATCGCCACCATCATCGACGGCGGCGCCGAACGCGAAACCATCTCCCGCATCGACGGCAGGGAGGCGGTGGCCATCACCCTCCTGCGCGATCGCCAGGCCAATCTGCTCGAGCTTTCGAGCGCCACGCGCCACCGCATCGACCGCCTGAACCGAGAGCTGGCCGTTGACGGGGTCGAGCTGATAATCCAGAGCGACGCCGCCGAGGTCATCCAGGAGAACATCGGCGACATCAGATCGCTGGCCCTGCTGGGAGGGCTTCTCGCCATCGCCGTCCTGTGGATCTTCCTCCGAAACCTCCGTCTGGTCGCGATCGTCGCCGCCGCCATCCCCATCTCCGTGCTGATTTCCCTCAACCTGTTCTACGCCCTCGACATTACTCTCAATACCCTCTCCCTGGTCGGCATCGCCATCGCCGTGGGCATGCTGGTCGACAACAGTATCGTCGTATTGGAGAATATCTACCGGCAGTTGTCGCGCCGGGGCGACGCTCATGCCGCCGTCGTTGCCGGCGTCTCCGAAGTGTGGCGCGCCGTCGCCGCCGCCACCCTGACTACGGTCTGTGTCTTTCTGCCCTTCGCATTTTCGGGCAATACCCTGGTGCGGGTCCTGGGTCGGCACGTGGGCGTCTCCATCATCTCCACGTTGCTGGTCTCGCTGGCGGTGGCCTTCCTGCTCATTCCCGTATTCACCTATCGTCTTTTTGCTGCCGCCGGCGCCGCGGATCCGACTTCGAGCTTCCAGGCGGTCTCGCAGCGACATCGCCTGGTGCAGATCTACTCCCTGCTGCTCAAGTCCTGCCTGCGCTTCCCGGCGCGGACCGTTATCGTCGCCGTAACCGCCCTCTTCGTCAGCATCCTCCTCTGCCTCGCGGTCAGCATTGACGCGCCGAGTGAGGCGGAGTTGGACCGCTTCGATCTGTATGCCATCATGCCAGGTGGCACCACTCTCGACCTGGCCGACCAACAGGCACTGGAGATGGACGTCCGCCTGGCGGACGTCGCCGAGCTGTCCGAGCGGCGGATCGACATCAAGGCTGAATACATACACCTCGACTTCGAGGTCGAACAAGGCTACCGGGAGATCGCCGGCCGCGACATCGGCGCCATAAGAGAGGATGTCCGCGAGCGCCTCGAGAAAGGTTTCCCGCGCCTGTGGTTCAGCTACCAGCAGCCTCGAAGAGAGACCCGTTCTGGCGGCGGCGGCAACAGAGGCGGGGCGCGCGCTTTCCAGAGGTTGCTGGGGATAGGTCAGACCTCGGAGCGCATCGCCATCCGGGGAAGCGACCTCTCCCTCCTGAAGACGATTGGAGACGACATCCGCTTCAACCTGGACCGCATGCCTGGTATCCAGTACTCCAATCTCGGCATCGCCGCGAACGAGCCGGAGATCGACCTGTTGCTCGATCGCGGCGCCCTCGCCCATTTCGGCGTCACCCCCGCCGCCGTCGCCGCCGAGCTCTCCAGCTTCCAGTCCCAGGTTCCCGCCGGAGTCCGATTGAGAAGCGGCGGCGATGAGATCGACATCCTGCTCAGGAGCAGCACGCAACAGGAGCGGCGCGTCGATGACCTCCGCCAGCTCCAGGTGGCCACGACCGCGGGCGGCGCCGTGCCCCTCCTGCAGGTGGCGGAACTGGTCTACGCTCAAGGCTATGGCGACATCACCAGGGTCAACCAGGAAAAGGAAATCGAGCTGACCTACTCTTTTGAACGGGAGATCTCGGACTCGAATGAGTTGCTGGAAGAAGCGCGCGCCGCCGTCGACCGTCTCGCCGCCGACATGGTGCTGCCTGCCGGTGTTGCCCTAGAGGTGATCCACGACGAGACCGATCTCTCCGATTTCTATTTCCTGATCGGAGCGTCCGTGGTGCTGATCTACATGATCCTCACCTCGGTCTTCGAATCGCTGCTGGCGCCCCTGGCCATGATGATCACCCTGCCGCTGGCCACCATCGGCGCCCTCTGGGGTCTTATCCTGACCGGCAACTCGATATTCAACGCCAACGCTCTGGTCGGTTTCCTGATCCTTCTCGGCGTGGTCGTCAACAACGGCATCATGCTGATCGATTACGCCCGCCTGCTGCAACGACGTGGGTATAGGCTCGGGCGCGCCCTGGTAACGGCCGGTCAGGTACGGGTGCGGCCCATCCTGATTACCGCTATCAGCACGGTGCTGGCCATGCTGCCCCTGGCCATGGGCAAGGCCGAGTACGTCGCCCTCATCGGCGTGCCTTTCGCCACCGCCGTTATCGGCGGCCTCGTGGCCGGTACGCTGTTCACTCTGGTGCTGGTGCCGACGGTGTATTTTGGTCTGGAGCGCACCCAGGCCTGGATGCGGCAGCTCGACTGGAAGATCAGAACCGCACAGCTCGGGGCCCTGTCCGCCGGCGCCTGGCTGATCCACGAAAGCGTCGACTCCACCTTCTGGCAGTTCGCCGACGGCACCGTTCTACTCGGGTTGGTGCCGGCGTTCACCTACTTCGTCCAGAACAGCCTGCGACATACAAGAGGAACGATCGTCCCCGCCGACCACTCAGTGCGGATCTCGATCCGCAACATCGTCAAGACCTACGACGAAGACTCCCGTTTCGTGCGCCAGTGGGGTCGCGGCGAACGCCAGCGGGCCCACCTGGGTCGCGACGGTGGGACGGGGGTCCCAGACCGTATGCCAGACCGAATGGCCGCGCTCGCCTGGCAGCTCCCCGGCCTCGCCTTCCTCTTCTACTTCGCCTATCTCTACGTGGAAAGCGAATTCTGGGCGCTGATCTTCTCGGTGGGCTTCTATCTTCTCTCTCTGCGCCTGGTGCGTTCCTTCCTGCCCCCGGCCGCCGCCTCCGGTTTCCGCCGCCGTCTCGTCAGGGCGGCGTATCAGCTCGCCATCTGGCTGTCGCCACTGGTTCACCTGCTCTGGTACCACAGCCGGTGGGAAATCTGGGGACCCGTCATCGCGGTGGGAGCGGTGTGGTATCTGGCCGCC
>Ga0310122_10003241_pt1 | contig 10329 bp, 8 predicted proteins | sample CB6_Bottom_1051__FD_203503 | JGI IMG/M metagenome (GOLD analysis project Ga0310122, IMG submission 203503) | Marine microbial communities from Western Arctic Ocean, Canada - CB6_Bottom_1051 | ecosystem: Environmental > Aquatic > Marine > Oceanic | place: Canada: Western Arctic Ocean | collected...
CGTCGATGAGCCGGGTGAGGTAAGCGACATCATCCACGTCGCTGCCGAAAAAGTTACAGCAGGAGCTGGACGCGTTCCAGAAACGACTCCGTCTCTCGCTCGCTTCCTCGGTGCCATCGGGGGCCACCAGGATGAAGCCGTAGTCATCGACGAGGCTACTGAGGTTGAAGTATGCATCCTGCTGCGCGCCACTGGCGGTGTAGCCGTGAAGCAGCAAGATCAGGGGCGCTGGCGTGTCTCGATCGTAGCTGGCAGGCACGTGCACCGGCACCTCACCTCGGCCGGCGTCGATCGTCTGAGCGGCGGCCGTCGCCGGGGTCATGAGAAGCAGGAGCGTCAGGAGTAGAGAGCCAGTCTGCCGCATCGGTCGTTTCTCCTCGTGTGTGCCGGAAGGGAACGTCAAAAGGGGCATTGTAGCGGCACCGGTGGCCTTGGCCAGATACATTTCTCTTGCAAGGCTTCTGGCCAACCACCAAGGTGAGTGTTCACTTATCTAAGAGCGGCCCCAGAGGAAAATCCACACAATGCGCCGAATGTCCTACGCACTCGCCACCACCCTCAACGGCCCGGGCGGCGAGTGAGATGAGGCGACCGACAACGGGTAACGCGGCGGCGGCCGTGCTGCTGGCGATGTTCGCAGCGGAAGACGCACACGCCCAGCCGGGCCCCTGGCAGACCTACGGCACCGAGAACGGCGAGTGGCGCAGCTACGCCGGTAACATCGCCGGCCGGAAGTACTCGCCTCTCGACCAGATCGATGCCGGCAACTTCAGCCGGCTCGAGATCGCGTGGGAGTGGGCGTCGGTCGACCAGCACGTGAGCCGCACCACGCCCGACGGCGGCGAGTGGTACGCGGTGCTGGCCACCATCGTCGAGTCGCTGGTGGCCGACACCCCGAACCTCTACCGCGACGGCCAGTCGCCAAACCCGTCTCGGTTTCAAGCGACGCCACTGATGATCGACGGCGTGCTCTACTTCAACACGCCGCTGTCGCAGGGCGTCGCCGTCGACGCCACGACCGGTGAGACGCTCTGGGTGTTCAACCCGAAGACCTACGAAGAGGGTACCCCGTCGATGTCCGGTCCATGGACCCAGCGCGGCGTGGCCTACTGGACCGACGGAGACGGCGACGAGCGGATCTTCTGGGGCACCGGTGCCGGCTACCTGGTCTGTGTTCAGGCGACGTCCGGACGGCCGTGCGCCGACTTCGGCCCGAACGGCAGCGGGATGGTCGATGCGATGGCCGACATTCCACGCGCGAAGACCGGGACTACCTCAACGCGTTTCTCTACTCCATCAACTCGCCGCCGATCATCGTACGCGACCGGGTGATCCACGGCTCGCACATGGCCGACGTGCGTGTCACCAAGGAAGCGGTTCCGGGGTGGGTGCGGGCCTGGAACGTCCGAACCGGCCAGCACGAGTGGGACTTTCACACCGTGCCCAACAGCGCGGACGAGTTCGGGTCTGACACCTGGCTGAACGAGTCGTGGCGATACTCGGGCAACGGCAACGTATGGGCGATGCTGGCGGGCGACAACGAACTTGGCTACGTGTATCTCCCGACCGGCACGGTCACCAACGACTACTACGGGGCCGATCGACTGGGGGACAACCTCTTCTCAGAGTCGATCATCGCGGTCGACATCGAAACGAGCCAGCGGGTGTGGCACTTCCAAGCGGTGCACCACGGCCTGTGGGGCTGGGATTTTCCAACCCACCCGAACCTGGTCGACATCACTGTCGACGGCCGCGACATCCACGCGCTGGCACAGGTCAGCAAGCAGGGCTTCACCTATCTGTTCGACCGCGTCAGCGGCGACCCGGTGTGGCCAATCGAAGAACGTCCGGTGCCGCAGGAGACGAACCTGCCGGGCGAGGTACCGTCGCTGACCCAACCGTTCCCCACCAAACCGCCGCCGTTCGAGTATCAGGGCGTGACCATCGACGACCTGGTCGACTTCACCCCGGAGATCCGGGCGATGGCCGTGGAGGCAGTGAAGGACTTCACGCTCGGTCCGATCTTCACCCCGCCACGTCGTACCGTCGAAGGGGTGACGCAAGGCGTCATCCAGCGTCCCGCGATCGATGGGGGCGCGAACTGGGGCGGGGCGGGAGTGGACCCGGAGACCGGCATCCTGTACGTGCCCTCACAGAACCGCTCGTCGGTGCTGCACTTCTACACCCCGGACGAGTCGACCGGCGCCACCATGGCAATTACCCAGGCGGCGTTCGGCAGCGGCCGCCAGCCGGCGCTGCGGCAGGGGCTGCCGCTCTTCAAGCCACCCTACTCGCGGATGACCGCGGTGGACCTGAACGTGGGCGACAACATCTGGATGCAGCCGAACGGCGACGGCGATCGCCTGCGGAGCCACCCGCTGCTACGCGACCTCGACCTGCCTCCTCTGGGCGGTGACGGACGGGGTGGTCCGGTGGTGACGAAGACGCTGCTCATCAGCGCGTTGACAGCAGGGGGCACGAACGACGGACCACGGCTAGTGGCCCGCGACAAAGCCACAGGGCGCATCGTCGGGTCCGTGGATCTACCGGCTGGAGCGATCGGTACCCCAATGACCTACATGGTGAACGGTCGTCAGCACATCGCCCTGACCGTCGGCGGCGGTCCGCGGCTGATCGCGTTGGCGCTCCCTCGCTAGCCGGCTGTGGGAGCCACGCTCTGTAGGCCCGCCGGGAGAGGTTCCGATCCCGGGAGGAATGGAATGAGACGACTGCTCTTGCTGCCGCTGACCGCCCTCTGCCTCGGCCTCGTCCTCTGGACCGCCGGACTCGACGCGGAGCAACCGGCGATTCCGCCCATAGAGGTGCATCGAATCACCGACACGCTGCATATGTTGGGTTCCGGCATGGAGACCGGCGGGAACATCGCCGTGCTCGTCGCCGAGAGCGGCGTGGTGCTGGTGGACACCAAGAACGAGGGGTATGGCCCGACCATCCTCGACCTCGTGCGGACGATCACCGACAAGCCGGTGACGATGACCATCAACACACACGTCCACTTCGACCACAGCGGCGCCAACACGGAGTTCCCGGATACCGTCCAGTTCGTCGCCCACGAGAACATCCGCCGGCACTGGGCCCGCACCGACTGCCAGCCGGTTCCGACCAACTGCGATGACTTCCAGGGCGAGAACGCGAAGTATCTGCCAAAGACCACCTTCCGCGATCGGCTGAGCCTGTTCGCCGGCACCCCGGACCAGATCGACCTCTATTACTTCGGCCGCGGGCACACCGACGGCGACACCTTCGTGGTGTTCAAGGAAGCGCGCACCATGCACGTGGGCGACATGTTCTTGGGCAAGACGCTGCCGTTCAAACCGGCGCGTTACGGTGAGTATGCCGCGAACAAGGGCGCCGGCCCGTTCACCGTGGACGCCATCGTGAACTACATCTACGCGGGTATCTGAACCGGGCCCGCGCATCGCTCGTCGACCAGGCCATGTTCGTGACGCACCCCAGATCGTCGTCGAGGACCGGCCGTCGCCCACTCTCGGTCACAGTCCTGTCCCCGCAGTTGTCTTTCCGGCTCATCGAGTAGACTACCTTTTTCAGAAGGAAGCACTCTAGTGCCTATCGTCATTCCAATCAGGCTGACCCTCGCCATCATTGCGATTGGCGTGGCTGCTTTGGCCCCGGCAGCCGGCTATTCACAGACTGTCACGTTCACCGAAGATCAGGCGAGTGCCGGCAGACTTGCCTATGACATGAACTGTGCGACGTGCCACGGTGTACATCTGGAAGGCGCCGCGGTTGCGCCAGGCCTTGCCGGCGAAGGCTTCGCACTCAAGTGGAGCAATGTGCCTGTCGTCGAGCTCTTCACGCAAGTCCAACGCATGCCACCCGGAAATCCTGCTGAGCTCACGCAACAAACCTATCAGGACATCGTTGCGTATCTGCTGCTGGCCAACGGCGAAAGCGCCGGCTCTGGCCCACTCGTGGCGTCGGGCCTACTCCCGGAGATCGCTGGCCACGGAGGCAGTGTGGAGATCACCGCGTCCATGGATGAGAGCGCCAGACAGTTATTGGCGAACATGCGCACCGTCACCGACGAGCTGCTGAACAATCCACCGGCATCAGACTGGCTGCTGTGGCACCGGAGCTATGACAACCAGGGCTATAGCTCTTTGAACCAGATCAACCGGGACACCGTGGCCAGGCTGCAATCGAGCTGGCGTGTGCCGCTCCTGTCCGGCGAGAACAACCCGGGGCCCATCGTGCACGACGGCGTGATGTTCCTGTTCACCTACCCCGACACGGTGCTGGCCATCGATGCCGGCAACGGCGCGCTGTTGTGGCGCTATCAACACGCAACGGTGGGTCCTGCCAGTCAGAAAAAGGGCATCGCCCTGTATGGCGACATGGTGTTGGTTCCCACCTCCGACATGCATGTGCTGGCCTTGAATGCCAGGACCGGCGAACTGATCTGGGACCACACCATCGCCACCGAAGAGGGGCTGACGGGATACCGGTTGAGAAGTGCCCCCTTCATTGTCGGCGACACGTTGATGCAGGGCGTCGCCGCCATCAATGTCCCCAAGGGTGGCTTCGTCGTTGCGTTGGATATCGACACCGGCGCGGAAGCCTGGCGCTTCCACACCATTCCCCGCCCAGGGGAGCCCGGCTTCAATAGTTGGAACGACTTACCGATGGAGGCACGCAGCGGCGGTTCCGTCTGGAACCAGGGGGCCTACGACGAAGAGCTGAACCTGGTGTACTTCGGTAACGGGCCGACCTATGACACGGGACCACTGCTCTATCCAGTGGATACACCGGGCATCACCAATGACGCGCTCTACACGAACGCCACCGTCGCGCTCAATCCAGACACCGGTGCTCTGGTGTGGTACTTCCAACATCTGGCCAATGATCAGTGGGACCTGGACTGGGCCTTCGAACGCCAACTCGTCGATATCGAATTCGAAGGCGAAATGCGACGCGTGGTGATGACCGTGGGTAAGGCCGCGATTCTCGATGCCCTGGATGCCGCCACCGGCGAGTACCTCTTTTCCATCGACATGGGCCTGCAGAACATCGTCACCGCCATCGATCCGGAGACGGGTGCCAAGACCAAGAACCCGCTGACCTTTCCCTCTCTCGAGACTACCCGGCTCATCTGCCCTAACCATTACGGGTCCAAGAGCTGGCCGCCTGCTGCCTTCAACCCCGACACCAAGCAGCTATACCTGCCGCTGAACGAAGGCTGCCTATTGGCCGGCCCCGAAGGCTACGGCCTGCTCAGTTCCGGCGTGCGCATGGCCGCTGCCCTGCACCCGGACAGCAACGGCCAGATGGGCCGCCTGCAGGCGATCGACTTGGAGCAGCAGGCGTTCACCTGGCGCCATCGCCAGCCCAGTCCGGTGATCAGTTCCCTGTTGGCCACGGCCGGGGGACTGGTGTTTGCCGGCGACATGGATCGCTGGCTCAAGGCCTTCGATGACCGCAACGGTGAGCTGCTCTGGCAGACCCGCCTCGACGCTGTGCCCAGTTCGACCATCGTGACCTATGCCATCGACGGCAGGCAATACGTGGCGGTGGTAGTGGGGCAATCCAACTATCACGTGACCGACTGGGCCCGCGTGTATGACCTGCTGATCGAAGAACAGGGGCTGTCTGTCGACGAGCCAACCGCAGGTAGCGCAGGGATCTGGGTGTTCGCGCTCCCTTAGCCCGGGCGCGCGGCCATGCGCCGCCCCGCGACCGCGGCGTGGGGCGATGGGGCCCCACAAGCGGTCGCGTGGGGTTCGGGGCGCAGCCCCGTCTAAGCAATACCGCGCAGCCCGGTCTAAAATTGGAAGACCGCCGACCGGAGGGCGGGCCCGCCTCCCGGAACGGGTTCGTCCTTCATGCTGCAGCGCGGCAACGGTGCGCCTTGAGGTACCAGGGACCGTAGATGACCGACGATGGCGTCTTTCACCTGCGTCATCGCCTCCGGCTCGGTGGAGCCACACGCGTGCAACTCAACGAAGGCCGGGCAGTAGGCATGGAACGAACCGTCCCCTTCCGGTTCGACAACGATTGACATCTGCAGGGTCAGCGTCTGCGTATTCATTTCTTGGCCTCACCATGGACTGCTAGATCTTATGACGCCAGGCACTACCGTCGGGTCTGACCTTTTTTGGTACATCGGCAACCTCGACCGTTATCTGTATGTCCTGGGCAAGTCTGCGGTGCAGTGCGATTTTCGAGCCAAGATGTCGCGTAGGACGGTAGGATAGGGTCGCGATACACGTCATCCCGGTGTGCGAGGAGGTCCACGTGACTGATCGAGGCCCGTCGTCGGTGTTCGCGCTGGTCGTCGTCGGTGTGCTGAGTGTGGCCCCGGCCGTGGCCCAGACCCAGAGGTCTGCTCCGGCAGCCGAGTCTTCACCCCGGACAGCGTGGGGCGCGCCGGACCTGAACGGCGTCTGGGACTTCCGCACCTTGACGCCGTTCGAACGTCCGAGTGCGCTGGTCGACCAGGAGTTCTTCACCGACGAGGAGGCAGCCGCCTTCGAGGCCGAACGGCTCGCTGAGTTTGCCGTACGCGACGACCAGGAACCGGCGGACATCGTTGGCAACTACAACCAGTTCTGGTTCGACCCGGGCAACAAGGTCAGCGAGACCAACCAGACATCGCTGGTCGTCGACCCACCGAATGGGCGCGTCCCACCGTTGACGACCGCAGCTGAAGCGAAGCGAGCGGCCCAACGAGAGACCCGCGAGGGCGTGGATCGTCATGCACCGACCTACGGCGGATTCGTCGAGGACCTCGGGTCGGGGATGTTCGCCGTCCGCTGCATCCTCGGCTTCAATTCCGGGCCGCCGATGACACCGGCGGGCTACAACCAGAACGTCCAGGTCGTCCAGACGCCGGACTTCGTCGTACTGCTGAACGAGATGGTGCACAGCGCGCGGGTCGTGCCGCTCGATGGACGGCCACATCTGCCTCAGAGCACGCGGCAGTGGATGGGGGACTCCCGCGGTCACTGGGAGGGCGACACACTGGTCGTCGAGACTACCAACTTTCTGCGCGAGACGAGCTTTCGGGGCGGCATGACGACGTCAGACCTGCATCTGACCGAGCGCTTCACGCGGGTGTCGGACGGCACGCTGATGTATGAGGTGACGACAGAGGATCGGAACACGTGGGACCGGCCGTGGACCTACCGTATTCCGATGGTGAAGAGCCAGTATCCGATCTACGAGTACGCCTGCCACGAAGGGAACTACGGCCTGTACAACATCCTCGCCGGGGCCCGCGAGCTGGAAGCGGCGGCAGAGGCGGCGGCGAGATAGAGAAGCCCACGGTCGCCAAGACCCCGAGTCGGGCGTGAAGGGGCCCGCTGGCAAGGCTATCGCCTTGCTCGCAGGCCTGAAGGCCTGCGCCACAACAACAACAACTGATGTGCACTTCGATCGCGCTGCGGCCGGTACTTCGGGACCAGCAGGTCGGTGTCGCTATCGTCCCGACGGCAGCGCCAGAGCGACCAACTGGGCCCCCTGCAGGGTGAGTGCGATGAACTGCCGACCGTCCACCCGGTAGGTCATCGGCGTGCCGAGCGGACGTGCCGGCAGCGCGACCCGCCCCACCACCTCACCGGTGGCCTTGTCATACGCCACGAGCCAGGCGGAGTCGTTCGCCCCGGCTGGCCCGAGCCCGAGCATCACGACGGTCCGGGTGATGAGCGGGCCGCTCGTCGTCGCCTGCCCCCCCAGCGGCGGGAGGTCGAGTCCGGCCAGCGCAGGATGGTTTCGAATGCGGTCGGCGCCGGGACCGGTCGGTCTCTGCCAGGCGATCTCGCCCCGGTTCATGTCGTAGGCCGTCAGCCGACTGTAGGGCGGCTTGATCAGCGGCAGACCGCGGGGGCCAGTCACCGCCGGGGGACGGTCCGGATGGAGACTCTCGGGCCCGAGCTTGCCGTTGGGCACATACCGCAGGTTCGTGAAACTCGGCTTGCCCTCGACCAGCACCATGCGCGTCAAACCCGAGCGGGACGGCACATAGAGGAAGCCGCTCTCGGGGTCGGCGCCGGACCCGCCCCAGTTCGCCCCGCCACCGGACCCGGGCACCTGCAGGGTGCCGTGCGTCCCGTTCCTGTCATACAGCGTCTGTGGTGTGAACATCCCACCATGGGCATACTGCCCCATGATCTCGACTGCTTCGGCGCGCAACTCGGGCGTGAAGTCGATCAACAGGTCTTCGGTCACCCCTTGGTATTCGAACGGCGGCGGCTTGGTCGGAAACGGCTGGGTCGGTGCCGCTTGCTCGCCCGGCACGTCGGACGGCGGGACGGGGCGCTCTTCGATCGGCCAGACCGGTTCGCCAGTGCGGCGATCGAAAACGTAGGTGAATCCCTGCTTGCTCACCTGCGCCAGCGCCTTGATCGGTCGACCGTCGACGGTGATGTCCATCAACGTCGCGGCCGTCGGAAAGTCCCAGTCCCAGATGGGGTGGTGAATCGCCTGAAAGTGCCAGAGCCGCTCGCCGGTCTCGACGTCCAGGGCCACGATCGACTGCGAGAACAGGTTGTCCCCCTTACGCTCCCCGCCCCAGTAATCGTTGGTCGGCGCCGTCGTCGCCAGATACACATGCCCCAGCTCGTCATCCCCGCTCAGCGTCGACCAGACGTTCGCGTTACCCGTATACAGGTTCGACCCGTCCTCCCAGGTGTCCTCGCCGAACTCGCCCGCCTGTGGAATCGGGTGGAACACCCACTTCAGGTCGCCAGTGCGCACGTCGAACCCCTGCACCGAGCCGGGTGGCCACTCCTTGAGCGTCGGTCGGTCCGACATCGCCGCCCCGGAGATGACCGTATCACGCACGACCACGGGGGGCGAATTGGGCGACACGGTGTGTCCCTCATTGCTGAACAGCGGCAGATTGCCGCGCGTCGCCCGCGGCACGGCCGTGTGCAGATCGGACTTCCCGTCGACACCGAAGCTGTTGATGGGGCGACCGGTGCGCGCGTTGACCGCGATGAGAAAGCCGTCGTGCGTACCGAGCAGCAGCCGGTCGTCACCATCGCCGTCTGACCAGTACGCCAGCCCCCGCGTCTGCCACGGACCGACGATGCTCGCGTTTCCACCGGTGGTGTAGGCCTGGGGGTTGTACACCCAGAGCGTCTCGCCGGTCGCGGGGTTGAGCGCGACCACCTGGGCCAGCCCGGTGCTCAGATACATCACGCCGTTGACGACCAGCGGTGTCGCTTTCAGGCCATTGGCGTCGAGCGGTGGCAGATAGCGGCGCTGGAGGCTCTCGATGAGTGCGATGTCCGCCGACTCCCAGGTCCAGACGATCTGCAGCTCCCCGAAGTTGGCGCCGTCGATCTGGTCGAGCGGCGAGTATTTCTGGCTCCAGTTCGTCCCGCCATAGCTGGGCCAACCGTCACCGGGGTCCGGGGTCTGGGCCGCGGCCCATGTCGCCGGCGTCGCGACCAGCGCGACTATCGTCAGCACCGCCGCCAGCGGCACCCTGAGACTCCCACGTCTCCACACGTCTCTTATCCGCACGGCATCCCCTCCAGCACGTACGACGCGAACCGCCGCGCGTGCGCGCTGGCCTATTCTGCGCCACACGAAGGTTTCTGTAAAATGGCCGGTTCTATTCTTGAATCGAGCCGATCAGATAGAACACCACCTGGTCGGTCGGTAGCTAGACCCGATGCACCGCGGTGTGAGCACGCTGTTCCGCTGGAATCGTCAGCGGCTCGGACGGCGCCAGGTTGAGCGCAATCTTGTAGATCAATAGCTCGACGGTGGCCAGGTCGACACGCGCGCGCATACGCCACAGACGGACGAACGCGTCCTGGGCATCGTCCATGTTCCAGACCCACCGGAACACCACGTTGCACAGGGGCTTCTCCAGGCGTGCGTACAGCCGCTCGAGATCGTCCTCGCGCATGGATGTCATTCATGGCTCGAGGTCGGCGGACATCACGTAGTACAGCGTCAAGAGGTCCTCCGGTGCGGCGTCCGGGAAGGCAACCGTCGGATCGCCGCCGAACCCGGCCTGCCCGACGACGAGAAACTGACCGGGCTCCAGCATGACCTGACTCTCGAACATGTTGCCCGTGACCGGGAGGTTGATCGAGACATAGGCCACGACCGTATCCCCGGTTCGAGTCGCAGTCTGTTCCACCTCGGCGAACTTGCCGAAGGCCTGCCCCCGATCCTGAGACATCGCGGTCACCTGGATTTCCTCCAGCAGGGCAAACTCGGTTGCCCCCTGCACCGTGCCAATCTGCCGGAACACGGGCTCCAGTTGCGGGAGCCGCCGCCCCCCCCCCCCCCGCCCCCGCTCGGCGGGGCCGGGGGGGGGGGGTGGGGAGGGCG
>Ga0310122_10003245_pt1 | contig 10325 bp, 8 predicted proteins | sample CB6_Bottom_1051__FD_203503 | JGI IMG/M metagenome (GOLD analysis project Ga0310122, IMG submission 203503) | Marine microbial communities from Western Arctic Ocean, Canada - CB6_Bottom_1051 | ecosystem: Environmental > Aquatic > Marine > Oceanic | place: Canada: Western Arctic Ocean | collected...
CAATCAAACTTTCTGATAAATCCTCTCGAATTCCCCGAATTGTAATCCGTTGATCTGTAACAGAGTTATTATACCGAGCCTGTCGAATTGTAACAGAGTTATTATGCCGAGCCTGTCGAATTGTAACAGAGTTATTATGCCGAGCCTGTCGAATTGTAATCCGAGGGGTTTAATTCGACGGTAGGTAGAATCCAAATGTTTAGTAATTATTCCTCAAACTTTTCACCTCGTACAGATCTTTTGTAAAAATCTCCTAATATATATCCGGACATATTAAATGCTACATCTGAAATTCTACCATACCAGAAATCTTCATCGTTACCAGTTAGATTTCCATTGGCAGCACTAGAGCCAATTAATACAAATCGTTCTCCGTTTATCATTACTTTATGCGTTCCGACATATGTTTCGAATAATTCCCATATAACACTTATCAGCAAGAAATGCAAATGGTTGTCAGGAAATAAGTATCCAAACCATGCAAATAATGCAAAATGAGTCGCAGCCCACCCATCGCATCCATTACAATCCATAAAATTTCGTTCTAATACATCTGGACTTTTGGTTTTTCGTATTAATCTACCATATGAAATAATAAATAATATAGATATAATACTAATTATATAGAAAGTTGTTTCCATTGATTTATGCCTCTGTCAAAAATATTACGGTTGGATAAAAATGAATATAATTTTCAACACCACCCTGATATATTATCAAATATTACTGTTGATGATATCCAATACTATAATAACAAAATAACAAACCAAGAAGTTATATTAAAATTATCTAAAATATTATGTGTAAAAACGTATAATATGTTAATAACGGCCGGCGGCATTGGTGGAATAGAATTATTATTTAATGCTTACCTAAGAAATACAAATTTAATCACTGCAGCCCCAACATATTCCGCTATTAGTAAGTATGTAAAACGAAATCGTACAAAACTCATAAAATTAAATACGTATCTTGATAAGAAATGTGAAACTTTTATGCTACCTGCTGATGATGCCGCGGTATACATATGCAATCCAAATAACCCCACGGGGCTAATGTGGAATGTAAATGATCTTAGAAAATATGCCTCTAATACATCGCGTATGGTATTTATAGACGAAGTGTACGTAGATTTTGCAAAATCTACTTGTATAAGCTTAATAGATTTAAAAAATATAGTAATAATCCGATCATTTTCAAAATCATATGGATTAGCAGGCATTAGATTTGGTTATTTATTAGCACATCCCGATACTATCACATATATGAAACAATATTATGAACCCCTGCACGTTACTCCTCTTGCTAAATTATTTGCTTATAATGTGATGGAACATTGGGATTTTTATCAAAAAAATATAAAACAATGCATCTCCATTAGAAATGAACTTGCCAGTACACTAACATCTATGGGATTAGTTGTTAAAAATACCCCCACAAATTTTATATTGTTATATATTGGTAAAAATTACTTAAAATTTATCGATGAAGTAAACCGCGATAATATTCTGATACGCGATGTTGTATTGGATTATATACTCACTGGATTCGTACGTATCAGTATGGCTGATAATATGGCACCATTTCTAAAATCAGTTCAGCGCAATATATCACTGATAGATAAGCATCCTCCATTAATGTTATTTTACACCCCTTGTTACATTATAGGCAAATTATTACAGTTGCTTAAAATATTGGTGAGAGTTTTAGATGATCATAATATAAAATATTGGCTGGCCGATGGCACATTATTAGCCGTAGTAAGACATGGTAGTTTTATGAAATGGGATGATGATATAGATATAGGAGTAATGGTAGATATTGAAAATATCAAAGACAGTTTACCAGATAATATGACACTAGTTAAAAATCGATTTGGTATGTATTGGCAGTTACGATATACCGAGGATGTATTTTTGCCATTAGATGACTTTTATACGTCTTTGAATTATAAACTTCCGCATATTGATGTGTTTCAATATAAATCAATTATTCGCAATAATGAAAAAATATGGATTAATTGTGATGATAGATTTGTTCATCTAGAGTACTTAACGGACCTTGATTCGGAAAACCCTGAATCAGATAATTTACACGTTCTATGCGATAGCATATATCCGGATAAATTATTATTTCCATTAAAAACACAATTATTTGAAAATATTAGTGTGACTATACCCGCATTATCTGAAAAAATATTGGATTTTAGTATAGGCGAATCATATAAAAATACAATCGTCACATCGCAAAACGGCACGCTTTATAAATATGATATCCGAAGATGATATTTGTAATTTTACGAAATATACAGAGCAGCAATTAAAAAAATATGCGAAAAATAAACTGTCTTTCCCTGATTTGGAGGATTATATCAAAAAACAGTATTGTCACGATATATATTATTGTTTTTTGCGCTCTATGATACAAATCAAAAAAAATTACAGAGGTCATGGGAATGAATGTGTTATAATAGATTTAGACGAAACATTCGTACAAAATTATTATTTCCGGCATTATACATTTCATATCTGGGACCATATTACATCAGTGTATGATATACATATGAAAAATGCCAAACGCAATTTTGATCCTATATTACCATTTATGTTTATTTTATACCGGTATTGTTTACACAAAGGAATTAAAGTTATTTTTGTATCGGGAAGATTAGAACATTTACGCAAGCAAACAATAAGGCATCTAAAATTTTCAGATGTACATGAATATGAATTATACTTATCTCAAGGATCTTCTATGTCAGAAAAAACCAAAATTATAAATCAAATACAAAAAAAATACACAATATTAGCAGTTTTAAATGATCAAGATGATTCTCCGCATCCTAAATTAATAAAATTTCCGGCATTATATATTGTCTCATTTTCCTAGGCTCATGTAATCAGGGTACCCATCACATATCCCACAAATGTCATTAGAATATCCCCATTCCCCTGGAATAAAATCTTCATAAACATTTCCATATATATTACAATCGGAGCACCTACAAGGTGTAAGACGTTTACATATGCATGTATATTGTTTATTCTCCGTATATGATACATAGTTTTGTGCGTTTTGATTCTTGTATTTCTCATCGCGCTCACGTTTTCTGTTCTTTTCACGCTTACGTATTTGATTTTTGGAGGGTTTCATATTTAAAAGACTATTTTAGTCGTTTATGAGTTTATATAGAGTATACTAATTCATTTTTTATAAATTCTAAGGTCTTGAAGAAGTTAGGCTAAATTTTACTTTTTTTCATCGTATAATTTATTATACTTGATATCAGTTTCAACTGGAATACAAAAATATCTACAATTAACTGTGTAATTTGTTCGTGGTCCATAATTTTTATGTGCTAAATCGGGTCTATAAATAACATTGTCACGCGAATCCATTCTAAACACACGTAATTTACCAGGTTTATGAGAAAATAAACCATTGGAGTCCTGTCTATAAAAATGATAATCATCCCCTGGATCCATTGACAAAAATCCTTTATAATACCCACTCGCGCATCTATCATTAGCAGTAGATGTATATAATTGAGGTATATCCTCTTGCATTTTAGCAAATACACTATTACATGTATCCTGTCGGTTAAATCCAGACTTTTCAGGAAGCTCTCCTTGCAATAATTTTTGTGTGTATGCGTACATACCAGGTTGAGGAAAATTGGTAATATTCGGCATTATATCATCTAATAAATATGCATAGCAATTATGCGTAGATATTATGTTATCATCATTCCATCTGGTTGCATTGTAATTAGGTTCGCTACCAGACATCGGTAATATATTACGTATATCGAATATCTGTTTCTTTTTCATGGAACTTATATATTTATATACTAAGTACAGTAAAATTAATATCGGAATTAAATACCACATTATGTTCCGTTTTTGTTCCGCTTCCTAGTTCCTCCTTCGGCGTCCGGTCGTCATTCTATATATTAATCAATAATATTTTATCGCGAATATTAAAAATATATTAAAAATAATACAGGCACGTATATATAGGAAGCGGAACAAAAACGGAACATAATGTCCTATTTATCTACTGATAATCCTCGTATTGCAGAGGACATATTATTTCGTAAGGAGTTTTATCAATTTAAAGACCTTGATCAACAATCATTATTTGATGATAATAAAGATATAATCCCCCAATTTGCACTTGATAGATATATATCAGAAGGGAAATTTCTGCAATTATCAAGTTATCAATTATTCGTACGAAATTTAGTAAACCCAAATACATCGTATGCGCGATTGTTTTTAAAATGGATGACAGGATCCGGAAAATGTTTAGGGTCTATTGTAATTGCTCTTGAATTTATTAAACAATACCGACATCAAACATTTGCTGGGGAAATGGACATAGGATCTGTATTTATTATAGGCTTTACCGAGAGCATTTATAAAAGAGAATTTCTTAAATTTCCAGAGTTAGGATTTATATCCAGACGCGAAATACAAAAATTAGAAACATTACAACAAAATGCTAAAACTAATCTAAAATTTGACGTAGAACGATTATTGGAATTTAATATTATGCTTAAAAAAAGATTCTCCAACCGAAAAGGAAATGGATTTTTCAGATTTTTTGGATATAAGCAACTGATTAATAGATTGTTTATCTATGAAACATCCGATATTGCCAACATGAAACCACAAGAAATTACAGAAGCATTACGAACAGGTAGAATGAAACATAATGAAGAGTTACTAGACCAATTCCGCAATTCTTTAATTATATGTGACGAAATACATAATACCTATAACTCTTTAAACATCAATAATTGGGGTATTGGAGTAAAATTTATTCTAGAAAAACATCCCAGTATACGTGCGGTATTTTTATCAGCTACACCAATTAATAATAATCCGACTGAAATTGTAGATTTGCTAAATTTATTAGTTCCTGCTGAATATAGACAAATTGCCATAGAATGCCCCCCACAAAAAAAGGAGAGAACGTTGTCGCTAGCGAAATCTAGCGAAAAAGAAAAATCCCCTTATCCCCGAATTGAGCTAATAAAATCGGATTTGTTCGAAAAATATGAATCCGCTGATAAATCAGTAAAACTTAAACCTGATGCATTATCTAAAATAGCGAAAATGATTCAGGGTCGCATATCATTTTTACGTGATGTAGATCCAAAATACTTCCCCAGTAGATGTATTATTGGACAACGTATTAAAACAATAGACTATCTTCGATTTATACGATCTCCTATGTCAAAATTTCATTATAACACATATAAAAATAATTTCACAGGTACATTACCACAAGATTCCCAATATTTAATAGACTATGCTTTGCCCAACCCTGATGGGTTTAATACTTTGGACTCTAGTAGTAAAGTCCAGGATACCACAATGGACATCGATGGTTTATATAGAACCCGTGATACACAACGTAAATTAACACACGCTTCTAGAGAATGGAAAAATAAATATAAAATAGATTACGTGAATAAACTTATTGTTGGAGATTTTGCTCACCGCGATAATTTACATTACTACTCATCTAAATACTTCGCCATGATCACCAATATTCGTAGCAGCATAAAAAATCAAAAAGGTAAAATATTCATATTCCATCCCATGGTGTATATGTCGGGTGTAATTATGATTCAGGAAATACTGTTAAAAAATGGCATAGTGGATGAATTTAGTACACCGGTAAGTGAAACAATATGTTCAGTTTGCGGTGAAGAAATGCAATATCATTCAACCGCAAACCTTGACGATTACTACGCTGATGATGAACTTAAAAGTAATATATTAGTAGCTAATAAAACTAAGAAAAAAGGCGGTGAAGATGACACGAATATAAATGACACAGGTGGGATGAAAAAATTTAGCGATTTATTAGTTGATAGCGGGATGCATTTTGGCGGATTAGCACGATCAAAAAAAGCTAAAAAGAAAGCACAGAAAGCGAAAAAGAAAGCACAGAAAGCGAAAAAACCTACAAAAAAAGCAAAAATCATTGACCATAAATTTCAACCTGTTAGATTTGTGATAGCCCATTCTGATGTGAATAAACAAGTGATTTTAAAAAGAATAGAAAAATTCAATGACTCAAATAATGCGGAAGGACACTCATTTATGATATTGGTTGGATCAAAAATTCTTCGAGAATCATATGATATTCACTGTATACAAAATATGTTTATTATGGGAAGACCCGATAATATTGCCACATTAATTCAAATACTTGGGAGAGCAGTGCGTAAATTTAGCCATCGAGATTTACCTGAGAATAAACGACATGTTAGTATTTTTATATACACCTCATGTCTGCCAATTAAAGATTCCAGTTTGGGTGATTATGCTATGTCATATGAAGAAAGTAAATACAAACTAAAAATATCAGATTATAAAATTATACAACAGATAGAACGTATATTTCACGAAAATGCGATAGATGCAGTTATTAATGAAAATATCATTGCACCAGATGGAAAATTTACTAATCAAGCCACATCACCATATGAATTTCCGACTGTGTCCCGAAAAATATCTAAAACAAAATGTTCATATGAATTAGATGTATTACCGTTCAAACCGGCATTATATAAAAAATTAGGAAAACAACGTATTAACAAAGTCTATAAATTGCAAGATTTACAACTGTCAACATTTGACGTATATCACAATAAACGGGAAATAGATATGATTATTTTCATTATAAAACGTCTATTTATTGAAGTGTCACATGTGTGGGAATTTGATGCACTGTGGACGACCGTTAAAAAATATCCGTACAATTTAGCCATAAATACTAAATTATTCGATATATCTAATTTTATCATAGCTTTACATACTATTGTTGGAATCGATACTGACAACGAATGCACGCAATATACAGAACCATACGTTGACTCAAAAGAATCGAGATTAGAACATCGTAAATCTAAATATCACTTACAAACTATGATAGATAGAATATTTGATTCAACTCATGCTAGAATGATTCATTCAAATGGGCAAGAATCTGTTATTAAACAATTTGATAAATATTATATAATGTTCCCAACCAATATAAAAACACAGCGTCCCATAATAGATATTGAACTACCCTACCGGGGCTTTATACAAAAACCCGAGAGGAAAATATCAGTTAAACACTATTTAGAAAATGAAAAAAATGAAATGGGATACACAACAAAAAAACAACGATTTTATAACAAGTATAGAGACATTGAATTAAAAGATATGGGAGACGCTATATGCGAATGCAGTGGTGACTTTCACATTCAACTAATTGAGGATAGTATAGAATGTATATTCGCCAGTTGGGTTTTTCCAAACCAGAAATTATCATCGATGCATAATTTTTATTTTAAAATGATCTACTATTATGACGCTATGAATGCCCTAATATGGTGTTCCACTGCTAAAGAATATATAGTTGAATTGTACAAAAAATACATGTTGCCCATAGCTTTGAAAACTGGAAAAAAATCATCTAGAGATGAGAATATTAATAGATCTACCATGCTTAATTTACTACAAAGTCAAATCGATAAAGTTACATGTATTGATTGTACACAGGATATTGTAGAAAAATACGAGGACTCATATTCACACAACGCAAAAAAACTACAAACCTCATCAAAAACTAAAAAAAGTTCCGACGCAAAGGGCTCTAGCGTTGAAATAATTGTACCAACCGCAGCAAATGTATTACCCATAGGCCATTTTTTCAAATATATACCCCGATTTTATCATCCCATACGAGGCTGGTTTTCTGCTCCTGAATACATAGAATCTATCGAATGGGTTGAAAATGATATAATCATAGGATATGATGAAAAATTAAAAACCGCGCTTAAAACTCGATTCAAAATACGATCACCGGTGCATAAAATAAAAAAATTTAAAGATATTCGAATGATAGAAAAAGGAAGTGTTTGCGCAAGCAAAAATAAAAAATATTTGCTTAATCTATGCCGATTATTAAATATAGAAATCGTTCAAAAACGTAATGTGACTGTCCTATGCGATAAAATTAAAGCAGATTTACTGCGACGTGAAATGAATGAACGAAGAAACCTCAAGAGTAATATTAAATATTATTATCTTTATTTCGAAAAACAAATAATTTTGAATAAGTAATTTTTCTTCCGCTTCCTAGCGAAAGAAAATATATGCGAAATCTATGATATTACATTTCAAAATTCCACACAAAAAATGGACATACCGGGATTCGAACCCGAACTAATGGCTCATAAGACCATAATGCTACCATTACACTATACGTCCATCTATAAACAATTTATTTGTTTAATATAAAATAAAAATTGAAAACTAGTATAATGATTGTAATCCGTCGAGTTCGAATTCTAGCTGTTCAGATTCTACTTACCGTACTCGAGAAATTTGAGGTAACCCGACGGTAAGTAGAATCCGAATGTTACAATTCGAATACTTCGTTCTACTTTCTTTTTTTAACTTAAAAATTATTAGCCATGTATCCCCATCCTAATAATTCCGAATTACCAGGAAGATCAAGATGAATAGAATTTATATTAGCGGCGTCAAGATCTATTTCGTCCATCATCATATCATCCATGTTACCTGAGGAATTATTGTTTCCCATATTGTTTTCCATATTATTCCTGTTATTCGCACTTGGATGTAAAACTATTATATTAGGTTGAGTGGGATTTCCCATTACTGCCGATGTTTCTGGTGGAGGAGGAATGGGCAATGGTCTAGCAGGAGTTAATCGAGGTAATGGAGCCGGTGGCAATATCAATTGTATACTAACCGGCATAGGTGATGCGACAGATTGTGCTGCTGTTGGATATATTTGTTGTGTAGCAACACGTGGTACAGAAGGTGATTGTATCATAGGATATTGATACATATATGGTGCAGGCATCCCAATATCCGACATTATAGGTTTATGACGTGGATATGTATTCCATCGATTTTGTAATCTATTATAACCATTATGTAAATACTTGTTATTCACACTTTGCATATATAAAACGAACAATACCAGGATTATTAATCCTATTATTACATCATTTTTCTCATACATTGAAATTAGTTACAAAATTAAATTTGGTTTAGATCCCCGAATACGATTATCTATAAAAGTTTGAATTTTATACAATCAGTATAATAAACTGACAAGAGTTTGCCATTGTTAAAAAAATATTCTTCCACTTTATACCCTACTTCCTAATGTTCCCTCATCGATCGCGTCCGTTGCTCAATAGGAATAATAGCTAGAAAATAATATTAGAGCAGCGCGGAAGAAAAAGTGAAAATTACAATATAGTACAATTAGGGGTAATAGGAGGACGACCGCATTGTCTATCTTTTGTAGCTTCTAAATATGCTGGATCGTTATTTAGCATGGCGTTAAGTAGTTCAAATTGATGATGTGCTTCTCCAACCTGGCCCGCAGCTGCATAAGCCGTGGCGGCGGCATCAGCTTTACTCATAGCGACCAATAACTCAGGGGCACCAAATAGATCTGGAGGGACAGGATCGGCAGCATTTCCAGCTGCTACACATGTAGGATGCTTTTCTATATACCATTGACCGTTACAATTTTCAACATTATTAGGATCTAATCCAGCAAGTATTGCCGCCTGTGCCCAATAATCACTAGAAGCCACATTAACATTACATTGCCAACCGAACGTTGCATTCCCACCTAGTGGCGGTGAAGTAATCGAAGGGTTTGAATAATATCTATCATATACCATGTATAATATGTATAAAATCAATAATACCAATACTATCATTTTTGCTTGTTCCATCTGTTCAGGCGTCATGTTTTGATTACAAAATAATCAAAAAGTTATTTATGCTATTTAGAATTTATAAACACAGGGTTTCCAAAACGTAACGTATAAAAAAGAAAATAGATTTTTACATAAAAATTATATTATAGTTTTTCTTTGGCAAAGAAATATAAATACAGAAATTACTCTACGCATGGGACACACTGATGAAGTATATAACTCTTTGATTATTTTATAATCAAAATGTCTCTAAATTATATTTTTATTTTTTCTTACCTCCTGGTTGCATTGATTTTGTAACACATGTACATATATTTGACAGAACCAGCCACTGAAAAAAAATAAAAATATAATTCAGGTGTCTTATTAAACAAGACACTTGAAAAAGAGAAAATCGAGGTGTCTTATTAAACAAGACACCTGAATTATATTTTTATTTTTTCTTACCTCCTGGTTGCATTGATTTTGTAACACATGTACATATATTTGACAGAACCAGCCACTGAAAAAAAATAAAAATATAATTCAGGTGTCTTATTAAACAAGACAC
>Ga0310122_10003246_pt1 | contig 10323 bp, 7 predicted proteins | sample CB6_Bottom_1051__FD_203503 | JGI IMG/M metagenome (GOLD analysis project Ga0310122, IMG submission 203503) | Marine microbial communities from Western Arctic Ocean, Canada - CB6_Bottom_1051 | ecosystem: Environmental > Aquatic > Marine > Oceanic | place: Canada: Western Arctic Ocean | collected...
CAAGTTCAGGCAAGGTCAGGCAAGGTCCCCCAGAGTCAGACCCTCTCGCACAGTGCCCGACTCCTGCGCCTGCCAGATTTCATCGCTGCGGAGGTCGACGCAGGTCAGGAATCCTCCGGCCCAGCAGAGCGTGTCGATGCACAGCCAGCCGTCGCTGACCAGCGGCAGGCCGATCGGCTGAGGTGTGTGGCCGCACACGATTCGACGACCCGAAGCATGAGACTCCTCGCGGCCGGTGAGATGACTCCAGCGCAACCACTCGGCACTCTGCTCCGCCAGAGGGACTCCCGGCTCGAGATTCGCATGGATGCAGATCTCGCTGTCGGTCTCGAAGTAGTCCACGCCTCCGGAAAGCCACTGCCGGTGATCCTCGGGAACGTCCTCGACACGGCCGCCGTAGGAATCGAGAGTCGTGCGGCCTCCCCACTTCAGCCACTCATCACGGCCCGGACCACGCAGACCCGAGAGCATCATCTCCTCGTGGTTTCCCAGCACCATCACCAGGCGACACTCACCCTCCAACAACATCACCCGCTCCAAAACACCCCGGCTGTCCGGTCCGCGATCGACCAAATCGCCCAGCAAGACCACCGTGTCAGACCGCTCGACCGCAACCGCCTCGAGTAACAACGACAGCGCCCGCGCACACCCGTGGACGTCACCAATCACCAACAATCGGCCCGATTCACTTCCCACGTCTCGCTTCACCAAACCCCTCACTTGCACAGTTTACCCTATCTACGCAGAATCTTTTATTGACACACAGTCAATACGTTGGAAGAATAGGGACTCTGGGTCGAGTGTACCGGCTGGGTAGTGTCCGTTCATTGCTTGGCCTGATCCCGCGTGATCGAAGGCTGTTGTGAATCGCCGCAGGCGGATTCGGACGGCAGAAGCTGATTGGAGTGGAGACTGACATGATCGGCCGCATTCTGGGAATCGCGATGGTGGGGACGGTGCTGGCTGGCACCTTGGCAGCCACGGTTCCGGTCCATCCGCTGCTGAACAGAGGCGAGTTTGCTGACATCGACCTGCCGCAGATCCGTCATCAGGCCTTGGAATCTCAGGCTACTTTGGCCGCTGCACAACCCAACCGCAACCGGCCAGCGTCTCATTCGGCACGCCTCTCCAAGGACGGTCTCCTGGTCGGCCGGCTGAACATCGTCAACCCTCACACCGGCAGCCTGATCCCTGCCACATCCGTGACGATCTATTTTCTCCAGGCCGGCCGCGTGGTGCGAGTGGTCCGCCCGGGTCCCTCGGGCATCTTCCAGGCTCGTCTCCTTCCGGGTCGTTACGACATGGTCGCCGGCGGCGGCGACGGCTTCTACGCGGCGAGTGTGTCGCTCACCGCGTCCGACGCGAAGGCCCCCGACGTCACCAGTCCCCAGATCGAGGCCGCGGTGATCGGCCCGGTCGATTTTCCGGGCCTGCGAGCCGCTCTGGCCGAGTACCTCTCGCACAAGGACATCAGCCCCAGGGTGATCGGTTCGCTCGCCAACGGCCGCACGCTGACGATCCACTATTCTCCCGGTGGAGCCCTGCAGTGGTACCTGGTCCAGGGTGCTCGAGTGCTTCGTCGCGGCCGCGCGACTGACGGCACAATCACTTTGAAGGGACTCGCACCCGGCGGCTACTCACTGGTGCTCGCCGGACGCGGCGGTTTCGCTTCCTTTGGAGTCGTGATCCGCGGCACAACCGACACCGACAAGACGACCATCGAGCGTCGTGTGACCTTGATCGACCCGACCAGCCTCGCACAGGCGCTGCAGATCGGCGACTCGCACCTCCCCGGCGGACTCAGTCCCAAGGGCATTCAGGCCGCCCACGACTCGCGAGCCCTCCGCAACCAGGCCGCAGCCGCCGCGGCACTCAGCACTTCATCCGCATCACCCTCGGTCGGCGGAGCCTCGCCCGGCACCGGACTCGGAGGGGGCAGCACCATGGGCAGCCTGGCCGCGGGCGGAATCGGCGGCCTGATCGGATACGCCCTGGGCAACAAGGCCAGTGGCGACCCGGACCCCGACGGAGACACTTAGCGCCAAAGCGCCAAAGCGCCAAAGCACAGCACAGCACAGCACACTCACGACATTTCAGTCGAGAAGCGGATCGAGTGACAAGCAGGTCACTCGGGCAATTGCGACGGCCAGCCCACCGGGCATCGCCAGCGGAAACGTGGTGAACCCGACGGGACCCGTCGGCCAAAAACAGACAGGAGGACGGACGACAAGTTGAGGAGCGTTCAGTCACGGAAGGCTATCCCCGGAACACCGAGACGATTGACACACCGTGACTGGTACGAGCGATCATACTCCATCGGAGTCTGCTCGAAGCCCCCGGACCACCCATCTCGACACGACCTACGCCGTGCCGAACCACGCTTCGGATCCTCGATCCGAGTTGGTGGGGGGTACTGCGGGCCGCCGCATTGCACTGACGATCCGCCTGCTGCTTCTCGCGGCGGTCTCGCTCGCGCCCTGGTGGTTCGGCGCCGCTCAGCCGGTGGCCGGCTTCTGCCTGGCCACGGCAGTGACCCTGGCCGTCGGCTTGTGGCTGGTTCAGCTACTGTTCGATTTCCACCCTGCCACCGCCCGGGTCCCGATCCCCATCGTGGCCGTCGTGCTGGTGGCCGGATTGCTGCTGGGACTGTTTCAACTCTGGCCGCTCCCTTCCTCGCTGCTGCAGTCGGCCAGCCCCTTCGCCGCGGACCTCTATGGAACACTCGATTCCGCCGAGGCTGATTCCGTAGCCCCGATCAGCCTGCATCCCTCAGCAACACGTCTCCAGTCCGCTTGGCTGGCCGTGGCCGCGCTGCTGGTCCTTTTGGGAGCCCGTTTCTTCGCTGATCGGAGGTCCCTGGCCTGGTTCGGAGTCGCTCTCGCCGTCAACTCGGCGGCAGTCGCGGTCCTGGGCATCTCCCAACAACTCCTCGGCGACTCTCGCCTGTTCTTCCTGGTCGAGCCGGCTGAGATGACGACCGGGTTCGCCTCCTACGTCAACCACAGCAATGCTGCGGGTTTCTTGCTGATGGGGCTTGCCGCGGGAATCGGCTGCTGGCTGTCTCGCCCCAATCGTCCTCGTCCCACCTGGGCGCTGGGACTGATCGCGCTGTCCGCCGCCGGGCTCCTCTGTTCACTCTCACGCAGTGGTTTCCTCGCCGCCGCCTGCGGCATCCTGGTCCTGGGCCTCGTCTCTCTCGCCTCACGTGTCTCGAGGCGTCAGTGGGCCGGCCTGGCCGCGTCGCTGGTCCTCGCCGTGGGGGTTATCGCCTGGGCCGGCCAATCCGGGCTGGTGACCCATCGACTGGCATCGCTGGTGGACAACTCGGCCGTACCCGACCAGAGACTGGCCCACTGGAACGACTCACTCAACGCAGCTCCCCGGTTCCTGCTCGCCGGCAGCGGCCTGGGCAGTTACCGCTACGCCTACCTGCCTTTCGAAACGACTGCGACCGACGAGTGGTTCTATTACGCGGAGAACCAGTACCTGCAGGCTCTGTTCGAAGCCGGGCTACCGGGTTTGAGCCTGCTGCTGTTGGGGCTGGGCCTGTCGCTGGCCGCCGCCTACCGGTTGATGGTCTCGGCGACTGAACCACTGGACCGCGGATTCGCAGCCGCATACATCTTTGGCCTCTCGGCCCAGGCCGTCCATGCCGGCTTCGACTTCGGCCTGTATCTCCCGGCCAACATGGCGATCCTTGCTCTCGCCACCGGTGCCCTGTTCGGCCGTCTGTTCGTGCTGTTCCCGGCTCTGCACTTCCGCACTGCGATTGGCTGGCCGGGTCCCGCTCGACCCGCGACCGCCATGGCAGTGGTGCTGGTGTTGCTGGCCGAGAGCCTGTTCCCGGCGTTCGAGACACACGCTGTGGCACGAGTCACATCGGCCCGTCACCAATTGCGGGCCGCGCTCGCCGACCCCGACCTGACGGCTTCGGCCCACGAGGCGGCCGCGTACAACTTCTCGCGTGCGATCGAATGCCGATGGGATGATCCCGAGGCCCACCGCACTGCGGCCGAGGCATTCATCGAATTGTACCGCCGACGGACCTCGAAGCTGCTGGCCGCCGAGCGGCCCGAACTCAAGGCCTCCCATCACGCCGAAACCCAACACCATCTGTCTGACCCCGCCGTGCTGGGTCGCTTTGTTTCGCGTCGTTTGGCTGCCGGCGACGCCCAGGCTCTGGACATCTACCGCGAGGATCCGATTGTCAAAGAGACCCTGGTCCCGGCCACCCGCCACCTCTGGCTGGCCCGCCGTCATGGCCCGTTGCTCGCCGGCGTCCACTTGCGGCTGGCCGAACTGGCGTTCCTTGTGGTCGATCCCGCCGAGGGTCCCAACCCCTTCCTGGTCCCGCTGGAACGACTCGCCGGACACCGACCCAACCTCTGGTTCCGCATCGGCCAGATCGCATTCGACGCCCGCGACGACTCGACGGCCCTCAGGGCCTGGCGACGTGCCCTCATCTCTCGTCAACACCCACCCCGCCAGTTGATCACCCACGTCCTGGATTCCGCAGAGTCCCGCTGGCCCGGTTCCCAGATCGTCGAGCACCTGCTGCCGTCGCGGCCGGCTCTGCTGATGGACCTCGCCGCCGATCGATATGCCGGCGAGCGCCATCGCCAGATGCGAACCGCCGTGCTGCAGCGAACTCGTCAACTGCTGCTCGCCCACCGCGGCAGCGCGGCTGAAACGTGTTACCTGCAGGGTCGCTTCGAGGCACTGCACGATCGGCCCCGCGTCGCCCTGGTCTCGTTTCAGAAATCGATAGCGATGACTCCCGTCGACCCGCGTGTCCGCTTCGAACTCGCCCGCACACTCGACAAGCTCGGCCGCCGCCGCGAGGCGTTCGAGCAGGCAAGACTGTGTGCGCAACTGGACCCGGGTCACCCCGGCGCCCAACGCCTGCTGAAACAGCTTCGAAATCGGCTCAGCGGTCTCCCCGAGGAGGCTCGGCCATGATCTACCTCGGACTGACTCTCTTTGCCGCCCTGCTGGCCACGCTGCTGGCCACACCCCTGGTCCGGGCCGCCGCCCGACGCCTCGGCGTGGTCGACCGTCCCGACGGAGTCCGCAAGCTGCATGCCCACGAGGTCCCCCTGGGTGGAGGATTCGCCGTCCTGATCGGCCTGGTCGCCGGCACAGCGGCCGTCCTGGCCACGTCCTCCCGCTGGAGCGACGCGTTGGCCGACAGCGGATGGTTGCTGCCGGCGCTGTTGGCCTCGGCCGTCCTGATCTCGCTCGTCGGACTGCTCGATGACTCCTTCCAGCTCCGGGGACGACAAAAACTGGCCGGCCAGGTGCTGGCCGTCGGCATCCTGACGCTCTCGGGGCTGGTCATTCGGGAGGTTCACGTCTTCGACTGGCGGATCGAGCTGGGCCTGCTGGCGGTTCCCTTCACGCTGTTCTGGTTGTTGGGAGCCATCAATGCTCTGAACCTGATCGACGGCATCGACGGGCTCGCCAGCAGTGTCGGCATCATTCTCAGCCTGGCCGTCGCCGCGATGTCGTTGCTGACCGGTCACCTGCCCGAGGCTCTGCTGGCCACGGCGTTGGCCGGAGCCCTGGCCGGGTTCCTGGTCTACAACGCGCCCCCCGCCTCGGTCTTCCTTGGCGACGCGGGCAGCATGTTGATCGGGCTGGTCGTCGGCGTGCTGGCGATCCGCTGTTCGCTGAAGGGACCGGCCACGGTTGCCCTGGCAGCCCCGCTGGCCCTGTGGTCGATCCCGATCCTCGACGTGACCATGGCCATCATCCGCCGCAAGCTGACCGGCCGCAGCATCTACACGTCCGACCACGGTCACCTGCACCACTGCCTCAGACGCCGCGGCCAAAGCGGGCCGCAGACGGTCGTCTGGATCGGGCTGCTCTGCTCGCTGACCGCCGGCGGCGCACTGGCCAGTGTGCTCTTCGGAAACGAACTGCTGGCCATCGGCACCGTCGCCGCGGTGGTTGGCACCCTGATCGTCAGCCGCATCTTCGGCCACGCCGAATTCGTACTGCTGTACCGCCGGGCACGATCGGCCCTCGTCTCGTTGATCACCCGCCGCCACGACCACAGTCACCCCGACACGGCGACCGTCACGCGGCTCGATGGGAACCAGCACTGGGAGGCCGCCTGGGAACAACTCGTGGAATTGGCCAAGCAGCAGGGCTACGACGAAATCCGCCTCAACGTCCAGGCTCCGTTCCTCCATGAAGACTTTCATGCTCTGTGGCGACAGAGCAGCCGAGCGGATGACGACTCGACTTGGCAAACCGAACTGCCGCTGGTGAACCACCGTCGGACCATCTGCCGACTGACCATCCGCGGCCATCGCCCGGCGGGCAGCAGTACCGATTGGCTGCATCAACTGGCCGACGAATTGAAACCGATCGAGCGTCACCTGCAGTCGCTGCTGGCCGAGTCAGCCGCGCAGCACGAAACCTCTACCCAGTTTGAACACGACACCACCGCCGACCTGAACACGCACCGGATCCCAACTCCCGAGTCTCCGCGCCCGCTGCCGGGCACGATGACCGGCGAGGTGGCCGGGCGCTAAGACGAGTCGAACCGGAGTTCGGCTCGCGACACCATCAAAACACCATGGGGAGACTGGGGACGACTGTCACCCAGAAGGACGGAGTCCGCGCCCATCTCAACGCAGCGAGCAGAAACGACCCACCATGCCCATTCTCGAACGCGAAACCGACCTCTTTCCAGCCACGCTATTTGAGAACATCCAGAGCACTCTGGATAGCGACCGCCGCTGGTGGGCCCTCTACACCCGCTCCCGCCGAGAAAAGGACCTGATGCGACGCCTGCTGGCATTTGAAATCCCGTTTTACGGTCCAACCGTACCGCAACAACGCCGGTCTCCGGCAGGTCGGATCCGTACCAGCCATGTCCCGCTGTTTTCCAATTACGTGTTCCTGTGGGGCAATCCCGACGACCGGTACCGGGCCCTCTCGACCAACTGCCTCTCGCGGTGCCTCGAAGTGTCTCAACAAGACTCGCTCACCAACGACCTCCGCAGCGTGCACTCACTGATCAACACCGGCGAGCCGGTCACCGTCGAGGAACGTCTCGAGCCGGGTCGCGGGGTCCGAGTCCGCTCGGGGCCATTGGCCGGCCAGAAGGGCACGGTGACCGAACGCCGCGGCCAGAGACGACTGCTGGTCGTCGTCGAGTTCCTGCAGCAGGCCGTGTCGGTGGAGCTCGACGACTTCGAGGTTGAGGCAATCTACTGAGCACCATGAACACCACGCTGACATCTTCAATCTTCATCGAACGACTCGAGTCCGCGGACCGCGGGCGGTTGTTCGAATTCCTGGACACCGCCTATCCCGGGCGGTCCCAGTTCAAGCACCCCGATCGCTGGCAGTGGCAATTCGAGCACAATCCATTCCTGGACCACCAGCCGCTGCCGGTTTGGGTAGCCCGCGACGTCGATCGTATCGTGGGCCAGACGGCCGCTCAGATCGAACCCCTGCACGGGGTGGCCGGCGTCGCATCGGTGGCCTGGTCCGTCGATACCATCGTGCTCCCGGAATACCGAGGCCAGGGCATCGGGAAACGACTGCAACAGGCCAACCAGCAGGCTCACACCGCCTTCGCCAGCCTGTCGATGTCGACGGCCAACCGACGCATCAAGCAGTCGCTGGGAGCTCGACCGCTGCCGGCAATGACGGAGATGGCACTCGGACGCGTCGCCCGCCCTCAGTCCCCCTGGAGGCGACTCTCGAGTCGACTCACAGACAATCTTGCGAGACACAGATTCAACCGGGCCACCCGCCTCAGCCGCGCGTACAGGCGGAGGATCCGCTGCGAGCCGATCGAGCGGTTCGGACCCGATACCGACTCGGCCTGGGAGTCGATCCGAAACAGCGTGGGCTGGTCGATCGATCGCACCAGCCGACTGCTCAACTGGAAGTTCCTCGAGCAACCCTTCACCAGCTTCCAGCCCTTTGTGGTCCGGGTCGACTCGCAGCCTTCGGGCTGGTTTGTGCTGCGGTGTCCGGCCGTGGGCGAATCGCCGCTGGGCATCGTCTCCGATCTCGTCATCCCCCCCGACGAACCCCGAATGGCGCGGGCCGTGGTCGTCGAAGCGACACGTCGATTCGAGGAGATGGGTGTCCAGTCGATCCGGATCGGCTCGAGCACTCCGATGCTGCACAAGGTCCTGGCATCGTGCGGCTTTCGACCGCTCCGCCGCTTTGAACCGATGTGGCACCAACAGACACCCGCTGCAAGGCCGCCCGGGTCGATCCTGCTGACTCTCGGCGATCACGACCTCGACCAGTTTCCACTCCGCCGCAGCTGAGCACATCATGGCCACTACCACCAGTACCAGCGCCGCCGCCACCGCAGCCGCCACCGCAGCCGCCACTGAGAGTCACGGCTCCGGTAGCCACCAGCCGCTTGCCGAGTCGATCAGGCGGGCACTGCGTTGCCCGGGCTGCGGCAGCGAACTCGAAGACGGCCCCCCGTTGAGGTGCGTGTCGTGTGGGACAGCCTACCCGCGGACCGATGACGGGCCTCTGGATCTCCGCCTGCACGGGACGCGTTCTTACCAGCTCGACTACGAAATCGGCAGCGGTCACCCCGACGAAACCGACGTCAACCTGGGGTCTCTGCCGATGAACGCAAACCCCGAGGTCGACTTCAGCACCGTCCCGCTTCCGCACCACCTGACCGGTGAATTGCGGAGTTTCTTTCCTCGGGCCCGCAATTCAGACAGCGTCTGCATCGACATTGGCTGCGGGCGTGGCATCTGCCGCGACGTGGTCGAGCACTCGGGGTTTGCCTACCTCGGCTTCGACTACGGCAACCCGGCCGCTGCGACCTGGGCCGACGCCCACGCACTCCCCTTGGCGGACAACTCGATCCAGTTCGCCATCAGCAACGCGGTGTTCGAACACATCCGCTTTCCGCACGTGGCGATGTCCGAGGTGTACCGGGTGCTCGCCCCTGGCGGGGTCTTCCTGGGCAGCGTCGCCTTCCAGGAACCCTACCACAGCCATAGCTACTACCACTTCTCGCACCTGGGCACGCTCAGTTGCCTGCAGTCGTCGGGGTTCCGAGTCGAGCATGTCTCGCCCAGCACCACCCGCAGAACACTCAGATCTCACTCGAAGGTCATGTACCCCCGGCTGCCTCGCAAGATCGCCCGTCCGCTTGTGCACCTGTGGCAATGGACCGATGACCTGTACTGTCGGCTGGCAACCGCGATCGGCCTGGTCAGTTCCGAACAACGCGACTTCTACATCCAGCGGACCACCGGCGTCTTCAAATGGGTAGCCCACAAGGACTGACCCGCACTCGATGATCACGCGCACCACCCGACGCATTGCTCGCCGCAGCATCGACTGCCTGCCGTTCTCGGCCTTGGCCCGCCTGGCCGGCCACGACGTGCACGTGCTGTGCTACCACATGATCTCCCCGACCACACCGCGCCACGTCGTCCACGTGACCCCGGCCAAGACGCCCGAGATGTTCGCGGCCGACATGTCCTTTCTAAGAGACCACTTCCAGGTGATCAGCTACGAAGAGCTCGCCGCGGCCCGAGAATTCGGGCTGCCGCTGCCTGCGGGGGCGGCACTGGTGACCTTCGACGACGGCTACCGCGAATGCCTCGACGTGGCAGCACCGATCCTGGAAGACCACGAGATTCCCGCGGTCTTCTTCCTGACCACCAGTTTCATCGACAACCGGGTGCTGTTTCATCGCAATCTGCTCTCGCTGTGCATCGATCGTCTGCTCACGGCCTCTCCGGCAACACTCCAGAGGTTGAAACGTGAATCGCCGGGTCTCGACTCCGACCGCACCCCCTGGCTGCAATTCTTGGATTCCCCCAGCTCTCGCGGCAGCCGCCCCGAGCAACTCGAACACCTCGCCGGGTTGCTCGACATCGACACCGCAACCGTGCTGCAACAGCACAGGCCGTATCTCGACTGGGAGCAAGTCGCGCAACTGCAGCAGGCCGGGCACACGATCGGTGCCCACGGAGTGGACCACCTGCGGTTGGGAGAGTGCTCTGACTGGAAGCAGATCACCTCCGAGATCGTCGCATCGTGCGTCGAAATCTCGCGACGGACGTCGTGTCCGCAAGTGCCGTTTGCCTTCCCGTTCTCCGGTGACGACGTCGACCGCAACCGACTCGAACACCTGCGTGCCGAGAACCCCGAGGTCGGGCTGCTGTTTGATCGCCGCGAATCGCGTCACGACCGCTGGTTCGTCGTACACCGTGTCGTGGCCGATTCACCCTCGCGAGTCGAAGGGCCTGCGACGGCCTCGAACCTCTCGGGGCTGCTTCGGCGGGCATCCCGGAGAAGACTGAAAACACG
>Ga0310122_10003247_pt1 | contig 10323 bp, 8 predicted proteins | sample CB6_Bottom_1051__FD_203503 | JGI IMG/M metagenome (GOLD analysis project Ga0310122, IMG submission 203503) | Marine microbial communities from Western Arctic Ocean, Canada - CB6_Bottom_1051 | ecosystem: Environmental > Aquatic > Marine > Oceanic | place: Canada: Western Arctic Ocean | collected...
CCGCGTTGCATCCGCCCTCAATCGCCAGCTCGACAATGTTGGCCGGGTCGAAGTAGTCAGGATTGGGCGCGAACGAGGCGCCGGCCGAGTGCTCGATACCCTGGTCGACAGGCAGGATGGACAGATACCCGGTGCCGGCGAGCCGTCCGGCGCCGAACAGGGACTGCAGACTGGTGAGCACGCGCGTCGGGCGGTCGGACGGTGCGTAGCAGCGGTCGATGAAGTCGGGACCTGGCAGCTGCAGCGCCGTGGCCGGAATCGTCGTGCACTGATGCTCGAGCAGCGCCGCATCATCGCCAAGGATGCCTTCGATCGCGCCGAGTCCACCCTGTTCATTGCCGATCAAACCTGAAGCCACGATTCCACCTCTGCTTCGAAAGTGGCCGACGCCTGACGGGACGGTGTCGCTGGCGAACGGCGCGTTGTGCTGATGCTGGTTGACGTGATGGACCGTAAGTTATGTGAGAGCAACATGTTGCTGGCATCAGTCCGTCGAGGGGTGTCCCGACCGGGTCACGTACACCCGCCAGGACGGCCCTCGGACCGTCAATTTTCCGTTGCCACGCAAGAAATTACAAGGTCAGACCGAAGGATGGGTTCCTAACGGTTGAACAGCCACTGGACCAGCGAGCCCACGTCCGCCACCGGCGCGCTGAACTCCTCTGGAGTCCACAGGTCCTGGAAGGCGGCGTGAGTGGGTACGCCGAACGGCACCGGACCACTGATGAGGTCAAAGCCCTCGAGGAACTTGATGCCCGGTGCGCGACCATACACGCTGAGGTAGTAGTTGAGATGCAGGAGCGAGCGCTCTTCGTCGGAGGCTGGCAGCGCCGCGAGCGTGCGTTTCACCCGCTCAAAGTTGATCCCTAGCTCCAGCGGTCGTAGGGCACCGCCCACCTCCAGTGGCCGCCGGGCACCGTCCACGTCCTGCGCGGCAACCTGCACCGGTGCAACGGCGCTCAGTAGCAGCGCGGTGAGCAGCAAGACGATGGCGCGCTGAGTCATGCCTTCAACCAGCCTACGAGAGTGCATCTGGCCCATTGACGTCACATCTCAGAATCGACAGTAGCACCCCTGGGTGACATCGGCAACCGCCTTCAGCTAGGACGCTGGCTCGTATAGAATGGTCGCCACGCGTGATGAGCCCCACCAGACCTGACGATGCCTGACAAGCTGGCTGCGCCGCCGCCGACTCACTCGCATAGCAGCGGTCGGCCCCCGGCGACCCGGGAGGTGTTCGTGCCAGACCTAGTGGAGCACGGCGCCCCGGTACGGGGCGAGCCGCAGACGCTCGAGACCCGCCTGTTCGTACAGCTCCAGGTCTTTACCGGGTGTCTTGACACTGCGTGCGTTGTCGACGCGGTCCGGGACAGCGGTCTGGAGGCGGCCGTGTACGCCAACCTGAACGACCCCCGTGGCATCGGGGTGCTGTTGATGTCGGAGGATCCGACGCTGTTCGCCGAGGCGGGCCGGGCGCTGCTGACCGGGCCGGCGTTCACCGCGCTGATCCCGTTGCCAGATTTCACCATGTTGGGGCGCACGTATTCGAGCGGACGCGAGCCGGACCTCCAGGACTTCCTGCTGTACAAGGTGCGACGCCATGCGCTGAACCCGGATTATCCCTGGGGTATCTGGTATCCCTTACGCCGGACCGGCGCCTTCAATCTGTTGCCGCGTGGCGACCAGGGCAAGATCCTGATGGAGCACGGCATGGTGGGTCGCGGCTATGGTGACGTGGGGCTGGCGGTCGATGTCCGACTCGAGTGCCACGGGCTCGACCGCGACGACAACGAGTTCGTCATCGGCCTCATCGGACCGGACCTCTACCCGCTGTCGAAGCTGATCAAGGACATGCGGGCGACGGTGCAGACCTCGGAATACATCAAGGACATGGGCCCCTTCTTTATCGGCCGCGTCATCTACCAGGCGCCGGTCCCAGAGGCCGCCAGGGGCGACGGACCAGCGTACTGAGCAGAGGCGGGGCAGCTCTGTCTAGATGACACCCCAAGGCGCGTAACCTGCGCGCCCCGCGGAGTGGGGCATTGGCCCCCCCCCCGCGAGCGGCAGCGTGGGGTTCGGGGCGCAGCCCCGTCTAGGTGATTGCTCAATACGCCACCGCCCATCCTTCGCGGCGACGGTCCGCACCGGCGATCCGGCGGCCGGCGATCTGGTCGATGAGCACGGCCTGCGCGCCACCGAACTCGGCCGTCCAGCCGCTCCGAGGGTGCACCGTGTAGCCTCGGGTCTCGAGGGCGTCGCGCACCTCCTGAGGCACCCGGTCCTCGATTGCGAGCGAGCCGTCCCGGAGCCGCCGAAGCCGCGGCGCGTCGATCGCCTCCTGCGGGCTCATGCCGAATAGCCGGATGTTGTTGAGGACCTGGACGATGGTGTGTGTCTGGCCGTCCCCGCCGGGGGTGCCGACGGCGAGCCAGGGCCGCTCATTGCTCAGCACGAGGACCGGGCACAGCGTGTGGAACGGTCGACGCCGGGGGGCGAACACGTTCGGGTGGTCCTCTTCGAAGGTGAAGAGTGACCCACGATTCTGCAGCACGATGCCGGTGTCCGGCACGACCAGCCCCGAGCCGAATGTCGCGAACAGACTCTGGATCAGCGACACGACATTGCCGTATTGGTCGACCGCGATAACGTAGACCGTGTTCGGGTGGTCCTCGGCGGTCTCGGTCCAGAGTATGGGCGCCGACCCAGACGGGTCGATCGATGCGGCGAGCGCCCTCATGCGGGTCTGGTCGAGCAGCTCGTCCACCGATACGCGCATCGCTTTCGGGTCGGCCACTTCGTTGTCTCGGTCGACGAACGCCAGTCGGATCGCTTCAGAGACCGTATGCAAGTAGTCGGCACTGTTGTGCCCGAGGGCGGCCAGGTCCGTGTCGACCTGCTGTAACAGCGCGAGCTCCTCGAGCAGGGTCACGCCCTGGGTGTTGGGCGGAAACGCCAACACTTCGAGTCCCTGGTATCGCGTGCTGATCGGTTGGGTCCATTCCGGCAGGTAGTCGGCCATGTCGTTGTGCATGACCAGACCGTCCCGACTCTGCAGGAACCCCACGATCTTGCGCCCGAGCGCTCCACCGTAGAGCTCCGCCGGACCATGTTCCTGCAGCGTTCGGAGCGTCTTGGCGAGATCCGGTCGCGCCAGGATGTCACCGGGCTGCGGCGGCGCGCCGCCCGGCAGGAAGATGCGTGCCGCCTCCGGCTCCCGCCGCAGCTTGGCTTCCGCTCCGGCGATATCCTCGGCGAGCCGCTCCGACACGGGCAACCCGTTCGTTGCGAGCTCGATCGCCGGCTGGAGCGCCTGGGCGAAGCTGAGTGTGCCGAACCGCCGCAGCCCTTCCGCCCATGCGCCGACGGTGCCCGGCACTGACACACTTCGTGGGCCGGAGCCGGGCATCCGCTCGAGCCCTTCCGCCTTCAGCTCCTCGAGTGTCTTGGCACTCCCGGACCGTCCCGAGCCGTTCAGCGCGTAGGTCAGGTTGGTGAGCGTGTCGTAGTACAGGAGGAAGGTGTCGCCGCCGATGCCGTTCATGTGTGGGCGTGCGACGGCCAGCATCGCCGCGGCGGTGATAGCGGCATCCATCGCGAGGCCGCCTGCCTCGAGCACAGCCAGACCGGCCTCGGCCGCGAGCGGATGCCCAGCGGTGACGGCGCCCGTATTCCCCCGCGCGTCGCGTCCCGGGTCGGCGTTCCTGATGGCCACGCCACAGCTGGCCGTCATGATCGCGATGGCCGTCATGTGCACCATGGCCACCGTGGCGGCCGTGCGTCTCGTCCGACGACGAGGTGTGCGAGGTATGAGCATGGCCTCCTCTTGGCACGGACCCGGTCAGACACCCGCACAGGTCCGGCAGCTCCATCTTACATCTCTGATAGGATCGCGCGCATGCCGGCCAAGTCAGACTCGTTCGACGCCCTCCCACTACCCGAAACCAGCCTCCGTGGGCTGGTCCGGCACTTTGGTCCTGGGATGATCCTGATGATGACTGGCATCGGCACCAGCCATCTGCTGACGGCCCCGGCGGCGGGTGGCCGGTTCGAGTTCGCGCTGCTCTGGTGTATCCCGGTCGCCTACATCTTCAAGTACTACGGCTTCGAGATGGCGTTCCGTTTTACGAACGCCACGGGACGGAGCATGCTCGATGCGTATAGCACTGCGCCCTGGAAGTGGCCGGTCTGGTATGTGTTGGTCACCACGCTCATCCAGTGCGCGCTCGGTCAGGCGGGCCGGCTGGCGGCGGCCGCCGCGGTGCTGTTCTACGTCTTCTCCGAGGTGCTCGGTCTCGAGCTGTCGACCTACGGGCTTGCGCTCGGTGTGCTGTCGGTCACCATCATCCTCTTCGGGCGGTATGCGGTGCTCGAGATGGCCACCAAGGTGCTGGCGGGTCTGCTGTTCGTGTCGACCGTGGGGGTGTATCTAGTCCAGCCGGCGCCACTGTCTGCGATGGGCCACTTTTTCACCGTCGAGATACCGGGTGGGTCCTGGCTGATCATTGCGGCCTTCCTGGGACTGCTGCCGACCGGCATGGACGTGTCGCTGCAGGCCTCGGAATGGGGCAAGGCGAAGCGCGTCGGTATGGGGCGCATCCGGGAGCAGCTCGAGCAGGAGGGCTTTGCGCGTCCGTTCGACCCGTTTTCCTCCACCAAAGCCGATCTGGCAGTCGACGTGTCGACGTTGCCGGCGCACGCGCAGGAGTATTGTCGGCGCTGGTTCCGGATCGGGCTCTGGGACTTCTCTGTTGGTCACGTCGTGTCGTTCGTGCTCGCGACGATCTTTCTGCTGCTTGCGGCGGTCTGGCTCTACCCGAGCCCGGTTGAAGGGCGCGCGGTGATCGGCGAAATCGCGGGCATCTTCCCGCCGGCGATGCGGGTCGTGTTTCTGATCGGTGCCTTCGCCGCCACCTTCTCCACCGCGTTCAACTACTTCGACGGCTGGCCCCGTGTGGTGGCGGCCTGTTTCCGCAACCTGTTTCGGTCGACGGCGGCGCTGCCCGGGATTGCGGCCGACCGGCTCACCGCCCGGCATCGTCGTTTCTGGTCGGTGTCGGAATATAACGTGTATCGGCTCACTATGTTCTACTCGCTGGCCGCAGCCGTGGCGATCATCGCCGGTGTGCCGCGTCCGGTCTTCCTGGTGCTAGCGTCATCGGCGCTCGCGTTCTTCATCGCGCCGGTCATCTTCTTCCTGAACCTGTACTACTGCCTCACGATCATCCCGAAGACCGACCGGGCGTTCTATCCGTCGCTCTTCGTGAGGGTGTTCAGCTATCTCAGCCTGATCGTGTTCACCGGGCTGACGGTGGTCATCATCATGGCGCGTATCTTCGATGTCACATTGTTTGGCGGCTAGTGAACGAGTTGAGGCGTCCCGACGCCTCCGAGAGCCCCGCGATGACCGACCCACAGACGGCGAAGCCCGCGGGCGCCTCGACGCCCTCGGTGCGTCACCGTCTTCATGACACGGACCACTGAGCGCCGTTACGAGTGGGTGCCGTATCGCCCAGTACCGCCGGTCCGACCGGTCGACTGGTGGGTCAAGGGTGTCCCCGTGCTCGTCGGACTGCAGATGCTGATCGCGACGCTGCTGCGGCTGAGACCGGGCCGGCTGGGGCTGTGGCTCTGGTATCTGGGGCCGTCGTTGCTCGTCATTCTGGCCGGCGTGCTGCTCGTCGGTTCGTTCCGGTCCTCGCGGCAGTGGCGCCATGGAGTCAACCGGTGGCACATTGCTGGCTACCTCGGGCTGGTCGTCTTCATCGCCTCGTTCCGGACATACGGCTCCTATCCCTCCTCGCACGACCATGCGCCGAGCGCGGTCGAGTTCCGCCTGCCGCTCGACGGTCCGGTCACTGTCGCCTGGGGTGGGGAGACCTCCGAGGTGAATTACCACGTGTTTCTGCCGGACCAACGCTGGGCCTACGACCTGCTGGTGACCGAAGGGGGCCGTAGCGCGGCCGGCGACGGCGCACGGCTCGAGGACTACTATGCGTGGGACCTGCCGGTTCGCGCCCCGGCCGACGGGGTGGTGCGCCGGTCGGTGGATGGTGCGCCGGAGGCGGTGCTGGGCGCGACTCGTTGGGGGCTTTCGGGGCTCGGGAACCATGTGGTGATCGACGTGGCGCCGGACCAGTTCCTGTTCATCGGTCACCTCCGTCGCGGCACGGTCGCCGTGGCAACCGGCGAGCGCGTCACCGCCGGGCAGTTGCTCGGCCGCGTCGGGAACTCTGGCAACAGCAGCGAGCCGCACCTCCACATGCATCTCCAGGACACGCTGCGTCCCTATTTCGGGGAGGCGATCCCGTTCTCCTTCTCTGGCTATGAACAGGATGGGCGGTTTGTGGACCACGGGATGCCGGAAGGCGGGCGTGTCGGGGGCCGGTATGTCGGCCAACGCGTAGAGCAGCAGAGACCGGACGATCCGCGGGCGGGGACCTAGCAGCCCGTGGTGCTGTCGCGTCGGCCTGGCATCGTAGAATAATCGGATGATGACCGTGAGATCGGCGTCCGCCCCGCCCCGCGTGATCGCTGGGTGCGCCGGCGTCTGGCTGGTCGTGGTGACGGTCTACACAGCAGCCCAGCCTCTCAACGTCACCGTGTCCCATCACGCTCGTGGCGTGTTTCCGGGTGAGGCGGTCTTGCTCCGGGTCGAGGCGTCTGGGCCTCTCACCGAGGTTCGTGGCACCGCATTCGACAGGACCGTTCGCTTCTATCAGGCGGCGAACGGGGTCTGGCAGGGGCTTGTCGGGATCGATCTGCTGGTCGAGCCGGGGCGGTACGACGTGGCGCTGCGTATCGTGCCCGCGCCCCCGGCGAACGGCGCCACCATCGAGCGTGTCTATACCCTGTCGGTCGAGCACAAGGCCTATCGGACCCGCCAGTTGACGGTGGCACCGCGCTATGTCGAGCCCCCACCCGAGGTGAGCGAGCGGATCGCCCGCGAGGCGCAGCAGCAGAGGGCGATTTTCGCGACCGCGACCGCGGAGCGGCTCTGGCGTGGGTCTTGGCGGCGCCCCGTGGCGGGCCGCGCCACCAGCGCGTTCGGGAGTCGGAGCGTGTTCAACGGCCAGCCACGCAGCCCGCACAGCGGGGCGGATTTCCGCGCCGCGGAGGGCACGCCGGTGACCGCTCCCAACGTCGGCAGGGTGGTGCTGACCGGGGACACCTACTTCTCAGGCGGTTCGGTCATTCTCGACCATGGCTGGGGGCTGTACTCGTATTTCGCACACCTCTCCGCGATTCTCGTCGAGGAAGGGGATCTGGTCGCGCCCGGTCAGGTGGTCGGTCACGCCGGGGCGACCGGCCGGGTGACCGGCCCTCATCTGCACTGGACGCTCCGATTGAATGGTGCCCGGGTCGACCCGCTGTCGCTCATCGACATCTTGGACAACTGAGGACCCGCATGGCGGGCCGGTGAGGATGGCATTTAGCGACGCCGCGCCAGTCGTTTTCCCGGGCGGCGAATCCCCCGCGTAGCGGGGCCATTGAGAATGGTAATTAGCGATTGTGCGCCGGGTGTCGTTCGGGTGTACTTCGGCGCACCCTCGCTAAAAACGCAGCCGTAGTCCCACCGTCACATGGAGCCCACCGAGGTCCACCTCCACGGGGTCATCGCCGACCAGCAGGTCCACCGAGCCCCGCATGTAGCGGATCAGCACGCCGACGCCGATCTGTTTCGCCACCTCGAATCGATTGACAAACGGGAGCTTGCCTAGGACGTACGCATCGATGTCGACGCCGAGGTTGGCGCCGACGGTGGTTTGAGATTGGCCAAGGATCGTATGCCCCGCAAAGTCAATTTCGCCGAATGGGAACCCGACCTCGGTGTGCTCGACCGAGGAGACAAGGTCCTGCTGCGCGTTGATCAGGCTCGGACCGCCAGACACCGACACCACCAGCCACTCGACGAACTGCATCATCCACAAGGCGCGGATATGCGCCCCCAGCTCCAGTCTTTCTAGTCCGCCAACCTCACCCATGGTGGTGCGCGGAAGATCGAAGAAGAACGGGTGTGGCAAGTCGGTGGTGATCTGCGCACAGTTGACCGACCGGTAGCGCGACAGATCGAGCCCCACCCCGAGGTTGCGCCAGACCCGGAACGCCATGCCGCCGTCGATAATCCTGCCCTGGCCGACGTCGTAGTCGACTTGGAAGTTTGCCAGCTCGAAGAAGGCCGGGAAGACTCGGCTCGACCCGAAGGTCCGCGAGGCCGGTCGCGCGCCGCCCCCCAGCCAGAGGATGATGCGTTCGGTGGGCGCCGGCTGCGCCGTCGCGTCGGGCACGCTGCCGACAAGTCCGGCTACGAGGCCGGCGGTGACCACGAGCCCACGTTGCCACCGACGGCTCGACAGCCTTGCAGGCTGAGTATGTTTCCTCTGAAGCACGTGCACGGTTCTCGAGTTAGCTCACGCCGACAGCGGTCCAAGCCTGCGTCACGGCCCGCTCCGCCAGGCTACCGGCGCCGTAGATATCGCGCGCAGACTGGATGGTGGCGGCCCGCGCCGCGACGAAGTCAGCGCTACGGGTCATCAACACCGTGAATGCCCGATAGAAGACCTGCTCTATCTGGTCCCGGTTCTCGGGGCCCACCCCGGTGACCGACAGCCCGGACACGCGATTGACCCCGCCCTCAATCGCGAGGTAATAGGCATGCCCGGGAATCAGCGAGTTGGTGTGGACTCCGCCGTTGTCCTCCGTCCCCAGAAACCGGAGGCTGTAGTGATCGGGGTCACCGAACTGCCATGGGTTTGACAGCGATCGGATACCGCCCGGTTCGACCACATCCTCAGCGATCTGATAGTCGGTGCGGCCCGCGCCGTCCTGATACAGCCGTTCAGCGTAGTGCTCGACGCCCGTTCCGATGATGTCGGAGAATGCCTCGTTCAGCGCGCCCGACTCGTCCTGATACAGCAGCGCCGAGGTGAAGTCGGTCACGGCATGGGCGAACTCGTGGGCCACGACGTCGAGCGCGCCGGAGAGAAAGTTCCATCGCTGTCCGCCAATGGTCAGGTTCGGTGGCAAGCCTTCACCGAACACCATGAGACCGACCTTATCCGGGCCGCACACGCCGCAGTAGAACGCGTTTAGGTAGTAGGCGTTCAGGACCTCGGACGACGCTGCGAACACGTCCGCACGGTTGACCGGATGCACCAGACTGATCATCCGGACGTTCTTGTCGTTCAGCCCCTGGCGTTTGAATCGCGTGAACAGGTAGTCGTAGGTCCACCCCATGCCGACGTGGGCGTCGACGCTGGCGCCGTCCAGCCAATTGTTGTCGGCGTCGCTCGCGAGGTCGCTATCGAACAGTGTTGTGCTATCTTGCCCGACCGCAATCGCTCTGGCCAGATCGCCCCGCGTGTCGACCGTGAAGATCTTGGCAGGTCGGAGCCGGTCCTCGGCCAGGAAGCTGCCTCCGACCGGCGTCACACTGATTTTCTTCCGGTCACCCAGAACGCCGAGGCCCTGCCCAATGGCACATTGCGCGCATGGCAGCGTCGGCTGCTGTGTCTTCAGATCATTGTAGGCCCAGACCAGGTCGCCGGTGGAGGCGTCGATGAAGGAGGCTATCAGTTGCGTCCCCGTGAACACACGCGCCTCGTAGACGAGGCGGTAGACACCGGGGTGTTCACGGTCGGGTAGCACGACCAACTGAGGCCGCGTCGACCCGCCCGGTCGCATGTTACCCAGACCCTCGATGATTCGGGCGGCCTCGTCGGTCGACAGCGCCGGCGTCGTCTCCACCTCGACGTCGAGGTGCAGGGTGCCGAAGACCGACACCGTCACCCCACGAGCCGTCTGGCGGGTGACCTCGGCACCGAAGATCGGCACCCCGTTGTGATACTGGCCGAACCGGTCGTGGGTGCGACCCGGTACAAGCCGGTCGTTCCCACGGGTCGCCAGACGCAGGACCCTGTCCCGACGCAGTTGGTCCACCAGCGCGTCGGCCTCTCGGAGCTGGGAGAGACCACTGAGGCCGCCGGCCGTCAGCGTCAGGACCGAGTCTCTGTCCTGAAGCAGGGCCGTCGATGGGGTCAGGACCGAGATCAGCGCGACAGTGGCCGCGGCGGTCAGGAGACGTGTGAACGGGCGCATACAGGTCCGCGCGGGCCCGGCACCTGGGCTGGCGCCCGCACATTGTAGTTGATCTCGCGGCACGTTCGGCCGGATGGGCGCGCAGTATACAATCCTTCCACCTCGAGAGGGAGTGGACCATGACGAGTAAACAGCGGGACTTTCACCGGCTGGCAGGGGAGCTTTTCCTTACACCGACCAGCAAGACCGAACGCAGCCTCCCTGCCGGAAGCGTTTCTCGGCGCCCCC
>Ga0310122_10003250_pt1 | contig 10319 bp, 5 predicted proteins | sample CB6_Bottom_1051__FD_203503 | JGI IMG/M metagenome (GOLD analysis project Ga0310122, IMG submission 203503) | Marine microbial communities from Western Arctic Ocean, Canada - CB6_Bottom_1051 | ecosystem: Environmental > Aquatic > Marine > Oceanic | place: Canada: Western Arctic Ocean | collected...
AGCGAAGAGTGGTCCTTGTCCGAAATATCTTGACGACTTACAATCGTACGAATCGGCCAATTTCCTCTACGATTCGTGCACCAACGCCGCCAGAGGCCAGAAGGGTCGAGACGATTGCTCGAAATTTGATTTGTCGAGCGAATCAACCAAGCCAATCAAAATGCCCGAAGAATTCTATCCACGATATCATCGCAGCGAGCGCGATGGCCCGCTGACGTTTCGGACGAAGCTCTATCAGGGTGTCGGCGCGATTCCGGATACGGTCAAGAATTGGTCCTTCAATACCTTTACGCTTCTCTATTATAATCAGATCCTCGGAATGGATGCGTTCTTCGTATCCATAGCCTTGGCGATCGCGATCGTTTTTGACGCGATTACGGATCCGCTGGTCGCGACCCTTTCGGATAATTCCCGGTCGCGTTGGGGACGCCGACATCCCCTGATGTTATTCGCATCTCTGCCTTTGGGTGTCGCGCTGTATGCTGTGTTCGTGCCTCCGGCGGGTCTTTCGGAGAAGGGGCTCTTTTTCTGGCTACTGGCCTTCACGATTCTCACCCGCGGATTGATGACCCTCTATTTCGTGCCCTGGGCGGCCATCGCGGCTGAATTATCGGATGATTATCAGGAGCGGACCTCCGTGATGGCCTTTCGTTTCGCGGTCGGCTGGATGGTCGGCGTTGCCGTGCCCCTTTATGTCTTTAGCTTTGTGATGCCGGGTACTTCGGAATATCCCGTTGGGCAGCTCAATCCGGCGGGCTATCCCAGGATGGCCTTGATCGTGGGTTGTCTGATGAGCGCCGGGGCGCTGGCGACGACGCTACTGACCTGGCGAGAGATTCCCTATCTGCGACAGCACACGGGCTATGTGGCTCCCTTCGGATTGATGCAGACGATGCGCGAACTCGTGCAGGCTCTGCGTAATCGACAATTCGCTTTGATTTTCCTCATCGTCTTGATCTCCTCCGCGATTGCCGGAACCACAGCGAATATCGGCATTTATATGACGACCTATTTCTGGGGCTTCACGACCGAGGATCTTCGCTGGTTCACGCTTTCGGCAGCCGGAGCCCTGGTGGCCTTCCCGATGGTCGCCTTGGTTCAGCGGCGCTGGGATAAGAAGCATATTTTGCTTTCGTGTTCGGTGGCGAGTCTGGTCGAAGGCGTGATGATTGTGAATCTGCGTTTTCTGGATGTACTGCCGGAAAACGGAGATCCGATGCTGCTCGCCATTCTGGTAGGAGCCGGTGTGATCGCCGTCATCATTGCGGTGATCCAGGGCATTATCGGAGCGTCGATCGTTGCGGATCTGCTTGACGACCATGAACTTCGCACGGGTTATCGCCAGGAGGCGATGTTCAATGCAGCGCTATCCTTTTCTGGCAAAGCAGTCTCGGGCTTCGGCACGATTCTCGGCGGCCTGATCATCACGCTCATCGCCTTTCCGATCGGCGCGGTCCCCGCGGAGGTTCCGGCGGATACGGTCGTTCGGCTAGGGTTGTTCGTGGGCGTCGCAGTGCCTCTACTGAATCTGATTCCGATTAGTTTGATTACACGTTATCGAATTACCCGAGAGCGACACGCCGAGATTACCGCGGCGCTCGAGGCTCGAAGGGCCGGACGCGAAGAGACGCCAGTCCAATAGTCGCGGGAATCAGCGACTCCACCTGTCGGACTGCGATTCGAAGTTTCCGCCGTTCACACTTCGCGCCGGAACCGCATGCGCGTTCCGCCGAGCCGTCGAAATCTCTACTTCGGTCCGACGCCTCTCAGGGCGCGGGCTGCCAGATCTCGAACTCCGCGTGCAAGGTTGCGCCCTCCCAGCCCTGCGATGCGAGAAAGGCCCGGACGTGCGCGCGCCGCGCATCGAGAACAATGGCGTCGAAGCGCGCCAGGAAGTTGGCCGGCGGTGGCATCCCGCGCAGACAAAGCGAGAACCAGTGGCGCAGGTCCTGATTATCGACCTCCGACTTTCCAGCGATCGAAGTCAGAGCGGGGCGGGACAGGTACACAGTCAAGTCGAGATCGTGAAGACTCGGGTCGATCGAGAAACGCGCCTCGGGCGCCGTTCTGGCCCGCGCCGCAGACAACGTCTCTGCAAGCCGCAACTCGTGTTGACGCAGGTTGAGTGTCGGCACGACGGCCGCAATGGAGAGCCCTTCGAGCACGTGAAGCAGCGCCATCGCAAGGCCGCCTCCCGCCGCTACCCGATGCCAGCGCTCGCGGCCTGGCTTCAGGACAGCCTGACGACCTAACAACGGGACGAGCGCGACGATGCAACCCGACAGCCCCCACCAGATATTCGGCTGCGGATAGGCAAAATAAGCAGCGTTTTCTGCACCACCGATACTAGAATCTGTGTGCCAAGGTGTGGCTTCGCCGGGTTCGAGGATCAGCCTTCGGGTCAGGACGTCGGCTCTTCGCGTGACGACTTCGCTCTGCACGCTGTGCGTCAGTTCGTGATGCGCCGTCGGGCGGCGGCCCGCTTGCGAGCGATCGCAACCAGCGAGGCTGCGAGGCTCAGCGCCAGCGCAGCTCGCCCCGCCAACCCGAGAGCCGGCACCAGGGGTGGGTCCAGGCCGTCGTCGTCGATCACCAGGGACTCGAGATTGCCCGTGGTGACGACGTGGCTTCCTTGCGCGGCCGAGATGTCGTTGAGTGCTTGCAGTGCTGTGTCGGCATTGATGGCTGTCACGAGGGCCGCTGCGACCGTTGCTGCGCTCTGCCCCGCGGTCGTGGTGATCGATACCGTGACGCCGTCGATCGTCACACTGACGGACCCACCGGCCGCGGTCCCGCTGAAGCCCGGCAGCAGGGTCTCGTCGCGGCAATTCGACGCGCAGCCGTCGAAGAACTGCGTCCCTCCGTCGTCGCACTGCTCGCCTGCCTGCAAGCTGGTGTCGCCACATTCGTTCTGACAGGCCACCGGCTCGTCGAAGGCTTCCGTGACGGTCGTAGTGGTGGAGGCGCCGCTCGTCGCGTTGAAGCCGACGCCGCGCCGGGAGAAGGCTTCCCAGATCAGGCATTGGTTCGCGCCTGCGTTGGCATTGCTGTCTGCCAGCAGCACGGCGTCTCGACCTTCCAGGAAGGTCGGATCGCAGGGTTGCAGCTTCATGGCGTCGAGCACGAGTTGCATCAAGAGGTTGTTGCCGCCGCTGCCGGCGTAGAGATCGGGATCGAAGCCGTAGTGATCGACGAGGTTCCAGTAGAGATCCCACAGTGCGCTCGCCCACACTTCGCCGATGCCGTGCGGTTGATTCAAGGTGGCGATGTCGGCCAGGGTGAGGGGGCTCAATGCGAGGTCTCGGCTGTAGGGGTGGTTGCGGATGCCCGGTCCGGTCGCGGGTTGGCCAATCGCATAAGTGCCCACGAACTCCGGGTCGATGGCGGTGTCGGACGCCGTGGCGGTGATGCTGAGGGCCAACCAATCGCCCCAGCCTTCGCCCATGCCGCCGGATTGTGTCGTGTTGAGGCAGCCGACGTTCGAAGGGCCTCCCGTCAACCGGTTACTCAGCCCGTGGCCGTACTCATGGGCGATGATCCCGTTGTCGAACGACGACCCGCGCGCGACGGGGGTCACGATGGTGACGGTCACGCCCGCACCGAGCTGGCCCTTGATGGTCGTGCCGTCCGTCTGTCCGATGAAGATCGGTGGGATGACCAGGCTTGGATCGGTGCCGCCCATGGGGACCAGTGCGTCGCCCGCATTGTTGGCGATGATGATGCCGATGCCGCCTGCCGCCTGAACGTTCGCGGTCTTCTCCACGAACAAACAGTCGCCGCGATCCACGATCGCGATGTTCCCCGCAACCGCACCCGCGTTTGTCAGCGCCGAGCATCCGTCGGTCGTGGAGGGACCCGCGCCGTCCGCCGGGTCGAGCGCCAGGACGACGGCAGCGGTCAGGCCCTCAGTGCCCGCCCCAAAGGAGCCTGCGCTCGCCGCGTAGGTTCCCGCAATGGCGATGGGGGTCAGGACTTCCAGCATCGCGGGACCACCCAGGAAGAGGAACATCTCCATGAGTGGATCGGAGCCGTCCGGAGGCGTGCCGAATTGCGCGTTATTGGTGTCGGAGCCGTCCTGTGCGTCGGCTTGAACGGGGTCGCTCCCCAGTCCGCCGTTGCCGTAGTTGTTCTGCTGGAAGTTGCCCGCCGGCTCGTCGAAGCCGTATTCGTAGAGGACGTCGTGTAGGAGGTTGTTCCAGTAGAAGAGGTTGGTAACGGCGGCAGACTGGTAGCTGCTGGGGTGCAGCGTGAGGTCGACCGGGAAGTCGAAGTCGAGCGTCCCGCCGCCATCCGGCCTCAGTCCACCGAAATCGTCGCCGTCGGTGTCTTCTTGCGCGTTGACGTTGTTGCCTCGCGTGTCCGTGAACTCAGCACCCGAGACACCGTTGGTGTCGTGCCAGCCGAAGGGCGACGACGTGAGATCAGCCGGGTCTGCTTCGAGGCTTCGCGCTCCTGCGTCGGGGCTGCTCAGAGGCGCGGCGTAGACGTTGTACGAATCCTGCGCGATCCAGTCCTGGCGATCGAGCACTTCGCCCGTCACGGCATCGACGAAGAGGTTCCACCAATGGCGACCATCGAGGGTGCGGATGACGAGATTCCAAGTGATGCGGATCGCGCCGTCCGCGTTCCGGATGAAGGCGAGCCGGGCTGGGATCTCGTCGCGCGAGAGCCCGGAAGGATGGAAGACGGTTTCATGCGTGATGCCGCCCGGCGCTCGCTGGACCTGCGGCGGGTCCGCGCTGGTGAGCCCCAGGCTGCTGGCCACCGCGAATAGCGCGGCGCTCGCGCTGAGCTCGGGAGTGCGCGTCTCGATGCGACCGTGCACGCCGCGAATGAAACGGTCGCCGCGGCTCACCAGCCTGCCATTGCGATCGACCGCCGCCACCCAGTCGGATCCCTCGATCCCGATGCCGTCGATTTGCTGACGCAGATAGAGGTGGGTGAGACCGCTGCCCCGGCTGCGATAGCGATCCCGCACCACGATCTCATCGAGGTCGTCCGGAGCAAAGCCCAGCTGGCTGCGATTACGCAGCAGATGATCGCGGGAGATGTCGAGCGGGTCTGCGTTCGACACGACGCCGACAGTCCCGAACGGGCGAAGGCGATTCGACTCGAGCTGCGCCAGCGAGGGTGCAGCGCTGAAGCCGAGAGCGAAAAAAACAGCAGCGGTGGCAGCAAGGGATCGCATCGGCAGACTCTCGGTGGTGGGCGCGTCGCAACGCGGGCTTCGGTTGGGAAGGATAGCCGGCCAACGCGTGACCGCGCTAAATGGAGTGATTCAATGGCAGAGTTCATCCCACGAATTCACCGGATCGACATATCTGGGCCCACCGCTGGACGTGGAGCATCTGGCGGAAGCGCGGGTTCAGCGACGCGACGTGTCTTGTGTGTTGACGGGTTTCAGCACCACGCCATTAGGCGAGGTCCGCGTGGTGAGCTTTGGCATGGCGCAGACCGCCGGCTACCCGCTGATGATCATCGCCAAGCGCTCGCCCCAGATCGTGCTCCACGAGCGACAGCTGCTGCCTCCGGTCACGGGTGCCATCCCAGAAGGCGGAATCGCCATCGAGGTCGCGATCGCTCGACTGCGGCGAAGTTGTCTAATCTCTGGCGCCCCGGACGCCCACGGGGCCGGCTGGCACCTACCCGTGATCGTTTCCGGCGCAGCCCAGTGATGGCGCGCCGGGGAGAGACGTTTCGCTTGTGGGGCACGACCGCGGCGGAGCGCGAGCGAATCTTTCCCTGCGACGAACTCCTCCCCGATCACAACGAGGCCTACTAGCGGGGCGTTACGATCAACGCCCACCCAGAGGCCGTGTTCCCGTGGCTTTGCCTGCTCCCCGTTCCGGGCGGCGCTTGAGCAGGGCGCTGACCTTGCGGTCCAGGGTTTCGCGGGTGAACGGCTTCTGCAAGAAAGCCCGACGCTCGTTCAGGTTCAGATCAGCGAACCTCTCCGGGTCCGTATAACCCGAAACGAACAGCACGATTGCGCCGGGATGGAGCCGGAGCAGGGACGAAGCCAGTTCCGGACCCTGCAGACCCGGCATGACGACATCCGTGAGAAGCAGATCGACGGACCTGGAATGATTTTCGGCAATCTCGAGTGCCCGCTCGCCGCTTTCGGCAATCAGCACGATGTATCCCTGGTTCTTGAGCAGTCTAGAGGTAACACGACGCACGGCGGGATCATCCTCGACAACGAGAATCGTTTCTCCCCGCCCGCTCTCCTCCGCGGATGAGGCCCCCCCGTCCTGGGTCCTTGAGCCGTCTGCCTCCACGACTGGTAGATAGATGGAAAAACACGTGCCTTTGCCCAGGGAGGATTCGACCTCGAGAAACCCGTGATGCTGGGTCACGATGCCGTGCACCACAGACAGCCCGAGCCCGGTCCCCTTACCCGGCGCTTTGGTCGTAAAGAACGGCTCGAAGACACGGCTGCACACAGCTTCGTCCATACCGTTCCCCGTATCGCTCACACGCAGGACCACATGGGGTTTCTCGGAGGCCGGGGACTTGGTGATGGCACTCGGAAGTCTCGAGACCGCTGTCATCTCGATCCGGAGTGTTCCTCCGTGTGGCATCGCGTCACATGCGTTGAGCACTAGATTCATGAGCACCTGCTCGATCTGCCCGACCCCTGCCCGCACCTTTCCGACTGAGCCAGGGCTCTCGATCTCGACGCGAATCTGCTCGCCCGCTGCTCTTTCGATCATGCGGCGCATGCCTTCGACCACACTATGGGCCTCGAGCGTCTGCAGCACGACCGCCTGCTTGCGACTGTAAGCCAGGAGCTGCCCCGTAACGCTCGCGGCACGTTCGGTCGCGGCCTGCACCTCACTCAACCACGCTAGCTGTTCCTTGGTCATCGAACCCGGCAAATCGAGTAGCAGCTCGACGTTGCCCCCGATCACGGTGAGCAAGTTGTTGAAGTCGTGTGCAACGCCGCCAGCGAGTTGCCCGACCGACTCCAGACGTTGGGCGTGTTGCAGCTCCGCTTCGAGGACTTTGCGTTCCTCTTCGAAGAGATTGCGCTCGCGGAGTTCGCGGCTCAGTCGGTCATGCGCGGTTTGAAGTTCGGCGACGCGATCCTCCACGCGGACCTCGAGTTCGGCGTTCACCTGCCGGATGGCTTCGTGGCTCTGGTGGAGTTCGTTCAGCGAGGCGAGAAGCCTCTCGCGGTTTCTCCGAAGATCGCGATCACGAGCCTGCAGTTGATGGATTGCGGCGATGAAAAGAATCCCGCATAACAAAATCCCGATTACGGTGATCGAGCCAATGCCAAACAGATACTGGAGAGAGAGGTGTCCGGCGACAATGGGCATGCCGTTGAACAACGGTGCGTACGGAACCACTCCTTGCTGCTCGAGTACGGTGAGCGTTACGGTAACCAGAGCCCACATCCCGGCGCCAAGCAGCGTCGGCCTTTTGCCGAAGACGGGAAGCGCCGCCGCGACTCCGCCAATGAGTACTACCGCGCCATAGGGCACCGTCCATGTCCCAAAGAAGTACGAGAACACCGCATTGCTGATGGCAAAGAGTTGGATGGGCGCATGGAGGAAGAACTCTTGCTGGTCGAATCGGCCCCGGGCGGCCAGGGAAACAAGGGCGAGCAGGACCCATAGAACCAGAACGCCGTGCGAGAGCTGAATCTGAAGCGCGAGTACGGCGGGATCGATGAAAGGGACTTCTGCCGGGTATTGCGCCGCATAATGCAGCAATGCGGCTGCGTAGATGACCAGGCCCGAGACGATCCCTGAAACCAACGCAGACTTGCGGGCTGCGGGCCATTCATCGAGGTAGGAAGGGAAACTGAGTTCGCCGAACGAAGCTTCTAGCTGCTCGATGTCTCGTTGCTCGGTGTCAGCGGCCATGCCTACGCCCTGTCATTGAAGATTTCGGAATGCATCTGCGGCCCTTCGGCAGGAGCGGGATTAACGACAGACACCAAGTATAGGACGCATTAGCAGGTGGCGGGCGGGGATGTGTTTAGAGGCTGCGACGCGAGGCGCGACAAACGTCTTCGATCCGTGGCTGCATCGGTGGTGAGGCGCAAAACAGAGGACTCAAGACGACGGTGTTAGGTAATTCAAGACGCGGACTCAGTAGAATGCACTAGTTGACGTACGCGCCGGCCGCTTCGTTTCTGCATGGCCCGGAACGGGTGACTATGCCTCCATCCGAGGCTTGGTTGTCATATTGTCTAGTATCGGTTGTGGAGAAAACGCTGCTTATTTTGCCTATCCGCCCTGGGAGTTCTGAAGGCGATCCCGTGGAGCTTGGCCCGAGTGGGGGTCATTCAAGAATCGAAATCATGTCCAGGCATGGCAGAACGGGGAGCAAGGGCACTTGCTTTTTCCATGCTCCCGGACCCGGCCAGGACTTCCTCGATTTTCGTCAGCAACTGCGCGCGATGATACGGCTTGTACACGATGGGGAGCTTCGCGAGGGGGTCGTCCTCGGCCGGCATTTCCAATGCATAGCCAGAGGTCAGTAGAATCTTGAAGTCGCCTCTGATTCGCAACGCTTCGCGACCGATTTCGAACCCGTTGATCCCGCCAGGGAGTACGACGTCCGTGAACAGGAGGTCGAACTCGGCGTCGTGGCGCAGGAGGTCGAGTGCCTCGCGCCCATTCGCTGCCGCGACGACTTCGTAGCCCCGGCCTTCCAGCATTGCGATCGCCATGGCTCGCAGAGCCGGATCGTCCTCGACCACGAGGATCCGGGCGGCCACGCCCGTCGGCGCCAGAGTCGGTGTCTCCAGAGCTCGCGGCACCTCGTCCGAGCGCGGGAGCAGCAGAGTGACCGAAGTGCCTTCGCCCCACTTGCTGGCAATTGAGACGTGCCCGCGGAACTGTGTCATGAACGAGTAGACCATGCTGAGTCCGAGCCCGTTTCCGGTGCCCAAGGGCTTGGTCGTGAAGAAAGGCTCGAAGGCGTTCTGGACGATTTCGTCGGTCATTCCGGTGCCGGTGTCGCGCACCACGACGCGAAGGTAATCGCCCGGCTCGAGACCCTTCAGGGAGCCGGCCGCGACCGTGTCGATCGTGGTGTTCGCCGTCGCGATCGTCAGCTCACCGCCGTTCGGCATCGCGTCTCGCGCGTTGATCGCGAGGTTCAAGAGGGCAGTCTGGAATTGGTGCGAATCGATCAGCGTGCTTGCGTCCTGGGTGGCAAGATCGAGTCGCAGCGTGACTGTCTCGCCCAGCGTGCGGCGCATCATCCCCTCCAAGCCGCGAATCACCTCATCGAGAGCGACGGGCTCCGCCGCCAACATCTCCGGGCGCGAGAAGGCGAGCAGGCGCCGGGTAAGCGCCGTACCCTGCTCAGCCGCCTTGAGGATCTCCTCGGCATTCTCGTACACAGGGGTCGACGCAGCGGAGTCTTCTTCCAACAACTCGGCGTTGCCGATGATCACGCCGAGCAAGTTATTGAAGTCGTGGGCGATGCCGCCAGTGAGGTGCCCGAGCGCCTCCATCTTCTGCGAACGCCGCAACGCTTCCTCCGCGGCCTTGTGTGAACTGATGTTGCGGGCCACTCCCTCGACGCCCAACACGCTTCCGTCGACGTCCTTCCAGTAACGCGTATTGGTCGAGATCCATTGCGGTTCGCCGCTGCGGTCGTAGAGCTGCGCCTCGAAGTTCCTCACGTCGCCGTCGGTGACTTGAAGCTTCGCGACCAACTCGTCCCGTTTGCCGGGAGTCACGTAGAACTCAGCGAGTTCCTTACCAATCAGCTCTTCCGGCCGGAAGCCAAGCATGTTCACGATCGAAGGTGAGATGGTCAGGATCTTTCCATCCAGATCGGCCCGGTAGACGGTGTCCACCATGTTCTCGAATATGTCGCGGTACTCGCGCTGACTCTGCTCCAGCACTTCCGCCTGCTGCTTAGTCGTGGCCACTGTTTCCACGAAATAACGGTTCAGGACGCCGAGGGCGACCACGCAAATCCCGCCGATCATGAGCAAGGAGAAGCCCTCGAGGACCCACGCGGAAGGGCTCGTCGTGTAGGCAACCAGGTCTAATTCAGGCAGCCGCTGGCCGAGGACGATGGAGGTCCCGATCACGCCTACCGCCAGAATCGTGGCGAACAGGACGAAGCCCCCGGTGCGATGGCCAAGGAGGATCGCGGCCAAAACGCCAGCGAACGGAATCCAGGCTCCAGCGCCACCGACGAGGCCGAACGTACCGACCCCCGCCAAGGCGACCGTCATTAAGACGCCAACGACGAACCACGAGCGCACGCCATAGGGCAGACGTCGCCTGAACAGCATGACTATCCAGATGCTGAGTGCGAGGAAGCCATGAAAGGCCATGAGCGGC
>Ga0310122_10003251_pt1 | contig 10317 bp, 7 predicted proteins | sample CB6_Bottom_1051__FD_203503 | JGI IMG/M metagenome (GOLD analysis project Ga0310122, IMG submission 203503) | Marine microbial communities from Western Arctic Ocean, Canada - CB6_Bottom_1051 | ecosystem: Environmental > Aquatic > Marine > Oceanic | place: Canada: Western Arctic Ocean | collected...
CGACAGCGTCGCGTGGTACGGCATCAACATCAGCCATGCCATGCCGGCAAACGCGAACGCGGCGAAAAAAGCGTCATCCGCCAGCATGTACCCCAAAACAAGCACAAGCAGCATGATGATGCTAAAAACGATTAGCTTTTGCAGGCGCAGCGCACCTTCCAACGAACCGGCATTCACGGCGCGTGGTTATATCCGTTTTTTGGAATTGTGCAACCTTGCGGCTCCGCCGATTACTCCGGGTTGATCTCCGCCATCCGCCGTTTCAGCTCGTCCTTCAGTGCGTTTCGCTGCTCGTCGGAAACCTTCCGGGGCACCTCCAGCGGCTCACCGAACACCATGTCGCAGCGTGTCAACGGCCACGGCAACTGGAACCGGTCCCAGCTGTTAATTCGAACCTTGCGCCCGGCCTCACAGCCAAGCGGGACGATCGGCAGGCCGGTCACCTGGGCAAGCGACAGGATGCCTCCCTGTATCTCGTGACACGGGCCGCGCGGGCCGTCCGGCGTGATGGCCAAGTGCAGCCCTGCCCTGGCTTGGCGGGACAATTCCAGCAGCGCCTGGCTACCTCTCCGACTGGTCGAGCCACGGATCGGCACGATGCCAAAGGCGCGCAGAACCTCCACGGCGAACGCGCCATCCCTGCTGGCGCTGACCATCGCCGCCACCTTCCGGCCGGTCTTTGGCCGGATGATATCGCGAGCGGCAAACAGCGCGTAGATGATCCGGTTGTGCCACGCGCAGAGGATGAACGGCTGGTCGCGGGCGGCGTCCATCACCCCGTGCGGGTCGGAGAAATGAACTCGCCACGTAAACCTCAGCAGACGCAGCAACACGCAAACCAGCTTCGCCGCCAGCCGTTGGCCAAGCCCAGCCTCGTTCGGGATGACGACTTGCGTGTCCAACTGCGTTTACCTTCCGCCCTTGAGCGCGGCGCGGACCAACTCCTCGACGGACGCCTTTGGCCCGAGCATCGCTTGGGCGGCTTGGGCGGCTTTTTGCGCCTCGGCCGGCTTGGTGCCAAGTGCCTCGAGCGCCGCCGCCGTGTCGGCGATTGTCTTGTCGCCCGGTGTCGCCGCTTGGCCAAGCGCCGCCACGCCACCGGTCGCCACGCCGACTTTGTCCTTCAACTCGAGCACCATTCTCTCGGCGGTTTTTTTGCCAACACCGCTGATGCTCGAGAGCAATTTCACGTCGCCAGCACCGATCGCGCCCTTGAACGTCGCCACGCTCATGCCGCTCAAAACATTCAGCGCCAGCCTCGGCCCGATGCCGCTCACGCTCTGGATCATCTTGAACAAATCGCGCTCGTCGTCCGTGGCAAAGCCGTACAGCGTCTGCGAATCCTCGCGCACGACGAGCTGCGTCTTGAGCGTCACCGCCTGGCCAAGCGCCGGCAGCTTCTCGAACGACGACAACGGAATCAGCACCTCGTACCCGATGCCGTTGACATCGATCACCGCCTGCGTCGGCAGCGCATCAGCGAGAGTTCCCTTCAAAAAAGTAATCATGCCCAAGCCTCGTTCCAGCCGACACAGAGTCACACGGGGTGGGGAGTTTCAAGTTTCAAGTTTCAAGTTTCACCTCTTGGCCTTGCGTTCCGTGCGGGTGAAACCTAGTCTGCCGCGCCTGAAATGAAGGTCTCAATTTTCGGTCTTGGCTATGTTGGCGCGGTCACCGCCGGGTGTCTCACTAAAGAAGGGCACACCGTTGTGGGCGTCGATGTGCATGCCGAAAAAGTCGAGTCGCTCGCCGCCGGCGTGTCGCCCATCGTCGAGCCGGGGCTGGACGATCTCCTCGCCGAGGCGGCCAAAAACGGGCTTCTCTCTGCCACGCAAAATCACGAGGAAGCCATCGCCGCCACCGACGTGTCGCTCGTCTGCGTCGGCACGCCGTCGGCCGAAAGCGGCGAGCTCAGTTTGCAATACGTCCGGCAAGTCGTCGGGCAGATCGCCGACGCGGTGCGCGCTTCCGGCAAATCGCACGACCTCGTCCTGCGCAGCACGATGCTCCCCGGCAGCACGCAAAAAATCGCCGACACGCTGCTCGCCGATTTGCTCGAGTCGGGGAAACTGCGCCTGTTTTTTTATCCGGAATTTTTGCGCGAAGGCACCGCTGTGGCCGACTTCGACGACCCGTCGCTGGCCGTCGTCGGCACGCGCGACGGCTCGGCGTTCCCCGCTGAGTTGGCGCCGCTTTTCGGCGCGGACGCCCCGTCGGAAAACTGGCCAAGCGCCGAGATGGTCAAGTACGCCTGCAACGCGTTTCACGCGACGAAGGTGACGTTTGCCAACGAGATCGGCCGCATCGGCAAAAGTCTTGGCGTCGATTCGCAGTCGGTGATGCGGTTGCTTTGCCAAGACACTCGCCTCAATTTGTCGCCGTATTACTTGCGCCCCGGCAACCCGTTCGGCGGCTCGTGCCTGCCGAAAGACGTCCGCGCGTTGGCGCACGAGGGTCGGCGCGGCGGCGTGGAGTTGCCGTTGATCGACAGTCTGCTGCCCAGCAACGAGGCGCACTTGGCCAAGCTCATCGAGCAAACCAAGCGCTTGGCCAAGGGCCGCGTGACGCTGCTCGGGCTGTCGTTCAAAAGCGACACGGACGACCTGCGCGAAAGCCCGATGGTCGAGGTTGCGCAGCACTTGCTCGGGCGCGGATTCGAGCTGAGCATTTACGATCCGCAACTGAATCTGGCCAAGCTCATCGGCACCAACAAGCGGCTGATCGATGAAAAAATGCCGCACTTGGCCTCGCTGCTGACCGACGACTTGGCCGCTGCGCTTGGCCAGGCGGGACTTGTGATCGCGGCGCAAAAGTGTGTCGGCATCGAGACGCTCCGGCCGCTCATCACAACCGAACACACGCTGCTCGACGTCAACGGCTGGCCGGAGCTGCGCGACTTGCCGGGCCATTACGAAGGATTTTGCTGGTGAGCAAAGAGAAGCCCTGCGTCTGCATCATCGTCGAGAACCTGCCGGTGCCGCTCGACCGCCGCGTTTGGCAGGAATCGTGCGCGCTGCGCGACGCCGGCTACGAGGTGGTCGTCATCTGCCCGCAAATGCGCGGCTTCACCGAGCCGGAGGAAGTCATCGACGGCATCCAGATTTACCGGCACTGGATCAGCGAGGAAGCCGGCGCGGTCGGCGGTTTTTTGCGCGAGTACAGTTCAGCGCTCTGGGGCGAGTTCAAGCTGATTTGGAAGGCTTGGCGGCGGCACCGCTTCGACGTTGTACATCTTTGCAATCCGCCCGATTTGTTGTTCCTCGTCGCTGCGCCGTACAAGCTTGTCGGCACGCGGATTATTTACGACGTGCACGATGTTTGCCCGGAGATGTTCGAGGCCAAGTTCGGCAAACGCGGCCTGCTGTACTGGGCTGTGCGCGCGGCGGAATGGGCGACGCATTTTTTCGCCGACGTGGTGATCGCCACGAACGAGTCGGTGCGCGACATCGCCATTGGGCGCGGCGGCCAGTCGCCGGACGATGTGTTCGTCGTTCGCACCGCTCCGAAGATCGCAGACACAAGTGTCGAGCCGGATGCCTCGCTGAAAAAAGGGCGCAAGCATCTCGTCGGCTACGTCGGCGTGATGGGCAACGCCGACGGCGTGCGCTACATCATCGAGGCGGCGGATTTCTTGGTGCGCGAACAGGGCCGTGACGACATCCAGTTTTTGCTGATGGGCTCCGGGCCGGAACACGACAACTTGGTCGCGCTCCGCGATGAGCTTGGCTTGGGGGAATTTGTCGATCTTCCCGGCCGCGTGTCGAACGAGTTTTTGTTTACGGGACTGCGGACGATGGACCTCGGCGTGTCGAGCGACCCGATCAACCCGTACAACGATCACTGCACGATGAACAAAGTGCTCGAGTACATGACATTCGCCAAGCCGCAGGTGATGTTCGACCTGAAGGAGGGCCGCTTCTCCGCCGGTGACGCCGCGCGTTACGTGCCGGAAAACTCCGCGCGCGCGCTTGGCCGCGCGATCGCCGAGACGCTCGATGATCTCGCCGAATGCGAGCGGATGGGCCGCCTTGGCCACGAGCGATTTCATACCCATCTCAACTGGGAAAAATCAATCGGGCAACTCAAAGCCGCCTACACCCGCGCACTTGGCCAAGGCGAATAATACGGGGAGGGGCGAGTTCCACCTCGCCGCAAACGAAAAATAAAATGGGGCAAGGTGGAACTTGCCCCTCCCACGTTCAACGCACCTGATCGTTTTGAAGTGTGCCGGGTGTCAATTATAGTTTTCCGCGTTCTCCCTCTCCCCAACCCTCTCCCACTGGGAGAGGGAGCATGGCCAAGCGTGTTCGGTTTGATTCCTTCTCCCTCAGGGAGAAGGTGGCCGAAGGCCGGATGAGGGTGAACGCTCGTTTTTTTACGAAGCGTTTGATCCTCGGATTTAGGCCAGAATGTCCGATACCACGCGGGCGGGGCGGTCGGCGGTCAGTTTCTGCTGTTGGCCGTTGTGTTTGTAAACCAACTCTTTGTGCTCGAAGCCGAACTGGTGCAGCAGCGTGGCCTGATAATCGTTGGCCGTGACTTTGTTCACCACAGCGCGGTGGCCGACTTCGTCCGTCTCGCCGTAAATGGTTCCCGGCTTGAAGCCGCCGCCGGCAAGCCAAGTGCTGAAGCCTTGGCCGTTGTGGTCGCGGCCCGGCTTGGAGCGGGACTGCACCACCGGCAGTCGGCCAATCTCGCCGCCCCAATGCACCACGGTCGAGTCGAGCAATCCGCGCTGCTTGAGGTCGGTCACGAGCGCGGCGGCTGGCTGATCAGTGCGGCGACAGATGCCGGGGAGCGCGCCGTGGATGTTTTCGTGATTGTCCCACGGCTGGCCGTTGAGGAACAACTGCACAAAGCGCACGCCGCGCTCGACCAAGCGCCGGGCGATCAGGCAGCGCGTGCCGTATTCGCGGGTGGCGTCCTGGTTGATGCCGTACAGTTTTTTTGTGGCCTCACTTTCGCCTTTGATGTCGAGCGCCTCCGTGGCGGCGGTCTGCATTCGGGCGGCCAATTCGTAACTGTCGATGCGCGCCTCGAGAGTGTGTTCGCCGGGGCGCTTGGCCAAGTGCGCTTCGTTGAGTTGGCCGAGAAAGTCGAGGTAGTTGAGCTGAACATCACCCTTCAATTGAGCCGGAGCGTTGAGGTTAAAAATGCGTGGCTCCTTCGCGCGCAACACCGTGCCTTGATACAGGCTTGGCAGGAAGCCGTTGGTCCAGTTGTGAACGCCATCGACCGGGTGGCCGCCGGGGTCGGACAACACCATGTAAGCCGGCAACTCGTCGGTCTCGCTGCCCAGCGCGTACGTCAGCCAAGCGCCGAGGCTCGGCCGGCCCAGCACGGCGGGGATGCCAGCGTTGATGTAGCGGATGGAAACCTCATGGCCGTTGTGCCCGGTGTGCATGCTGCGGATCATGCAAAGGTCATCGGCGATGCCGGCCGTGTGCGGCAGCAACTCACTGAAATCCATCCCGCACTGGCCATGTTTTTTGAACTTCCACGGGCTGCCGAGCAGCGTGCGACTGGCCTCGTTGGCGAAGCTGTACTGCACGTCGCCGCTGTATTCTTTGCCGTCGAGCCGGGTCAGTTCCGGCTTGGGATCGGTGAGATCCATGTGGCTTGGCCCGCCGTGCATGAAGAGCGAAATCATCGCCTTGGCCTTCGGCTCGTGGTGGGGCCGCTTGGGCAGCATGGAGTGCGACTGGGCCGCCAACTCCGGCTTGACCGGCTTGGCCAGCAAGCCCTCCCGGTTCAGCAGCCAGCCTAGCGCCAGCCCGCCGATGCCCATCGTGTTGTGACGGAGAAACCGGCGGCGATCGAGCGGATTGTTCATGCCAAAATCTCCTCCACCACGCGGGCCGGTTGGCCGTCGATGAGGCTCTGCACCCGGCCGCCCCGCTTGTAATTAAGTTGGTCGTGGTCGAGGCCGAACAGGCGCAGCAGCGTTGCGTGGTAGTCGTAATGATTCACCTTGTCGCGCACGGAGCGGTGGCCCCACTCGTCGGTCTCGCCGTGGATGTGGCCGGCCTTGAAGCCGCCGCCAGCGAGCCACATGCTGAAGCCGTAAGTGTTGTGATCGCGGCCGGCGTTTCTCGTGTTTTGCACCACCGGCAGCCGGCCCATCTCGCCGCCCCAATGCACGACTGTGCTGTCGAGAAGGCCAAGTCCCTTGAGGTCTTTTATCAGTCCGGCGATGGGGCGGTCTGTCTTTTTGCAGGCCTTGGGCAGCGAGTTTTTAATGCCGTGATGGTGATCCCAGGATTGGTTTCCGCTCAACACATGCACGAAGCGCACGCCGCGCTCGACGAGCCGCCGCGCGATGAGGCAGCGCGTGCCGTAATCCTTCGTCGCGTCATCGTCGATGCCGTACAGCTTTTTCGTCGCCGCGCTCTCGCCGGAGATGTCCATCGCGTCGGACGCGGAAGTCTGCATGCGGGCGGCCAACTCGAAGCTGGCGATGCGCGCCTCGAGGTCCAGTTCGCCGGGGTGCGTCGCGCTGTGTTTGCGGTTGAGGTTGCCAAGGAAGTCGAGATAATTACGCTGGCCGCCGCCGCGCAGATTTGCGGGAGCTTCGAGATTCAGAATGCGCGGCTCGCGTGCCCGCACGACGGTGCCTTGGTACAGGCCCGGCAGCCAGCCGGACGACCAGTTCCACGTCCCTTCGACCGGCAGGCCGGAGGGGTCGCGCAGCACGAGGTAAGCCGGCAGATTTTGGCTTTCGGTGCCGAGGCCGTAGGTGAGCCAACTGCCGAGCGACGGCCGGCCGCTCACGGTTCGTCCGCTGTTGAGGGCGTGAATGGATTGGCCGTGATTGTTCACGCCGGTGTGCATGCTGCGAATGAGGCAAAGCTCGTCGGCGATCTCGCCGAAGCCGGGCAGTAGTTCCGAAAAATCGATGCCGCTTTGGCCGTGCTTTTTGAATTTCCACGAACTGGGCAGCACTTGGGCGCTGGCTCCGGCTGCGTCGTCGTACTTGAGTTTCACCGGGATGTCCCGGCCGGCCCATTCGTCGAGTTTCGGCTTGGGGTCGCAGAGATCCATTTGGCTTGGCCCGCCCTGCATGAAGAGCGAGATCATCGCCTTGGCCCGCGGCTCGTGGGTGGGCCGCTTGGGCAGGAGGCTGTACGACTGACTCACCAACTCCGGCTTGATCGCCTTGGCCATAAGCCCCTCCCGCTGCAGCAACCAAGTCAGCGCCACACCGCCGATGCCCATGGCGTTCCGCGCGAGGAAATGTCGCCGACTCGATTGTAGTTGTGACTCGTTAATCGACATAGATGAAGGCGTTGGAGCTGAGCAGCACTTGGCAGTAATTGGCCAAGGCGGCGAGGCCGGGTTGCTTCTCTTTTTGCGCGGCGAAGAGGGCGGCCTGTTTTTCAACGAACATCGCCGACTGCGCCAGTTCGTCTGCGCCGGGTGCCTGGCCAAGTGTGGTTTCCCAAGCTAAGCCAAGCTGCCGGTCGAGGTTGCCCTTGGCCAAGCGCCGGAACCGACCTGCCATCGACCGGCTTTCGTTAATCACAAAACTGTTGTTCATGAGCATCAACGCCTGCGGCGCCACGGTGGAGACGGTCCGCTTGGTGCAGTTCGGCTCCATCGTCGGGGCGTCGAATGTATCGACAAACGAAAGCACCTTCGAGCGGCGCAACTGCACGTAGAGGCTGCGTCGGTTTTCCTCGTCGCCGAGCGAGATGGTTTTTCCGGTCGGCCGATTGGAACTGTCGTTCGTGCTCACGCCGACGACGATCTGGCCCACTTCGTCCTCCTTCACCGGCACCGGCTTGCCGAACATGCGCGGGTTCCACTGGCCGCTCACGAAGAGAATCGAGTCGCGGAGCGTCTCGGCCTCTAGCCGGCGGACGCTCATGCGGCCGAGCAGTCGGTTGTCGGGATCGAGCTCGTCGAGCTTGGGCGAGCGCCGCGAGATTTGACGGTACGCTTGGCTGGTCATGATGAGCCGATGCAAACGCTTGAGCCGCCAGCCGTTTTTCATGAAGTTGCTGGCGAGCCAGTCGAGCAGTTCGGGGTGGCTTGGCAGCTCGCCCAGTTTGCCGAAGTCGCCCGGCGTATCGACCAAGCCGCGGCCGAAGTGGTGCAGCCAAAAACGGTTGACGAGCACGCGGCCCGTGAGCGGATGCGTCCCGTCGGTGAGGCGCTTGGCCAAGGCCAATCGGCGGCCGGTCGAGGGCCGGTCGGCGGCGTTTTCGGGGATCAGGTTTTTGCCCAACGCCACCACGCTCAAGTCGGCCGGCTTCACGGCGGCCTTGGGCTGGCCGGGGTCGCCCCGGAAAAACAGGTGCGTCACCGGCACCTTGCCCGGCTGCTCGGTCAGCGCGCGGATGAACGGCTCTTCCGGCTTGGCGGTCCGGACGTCGGCTGCTTTTTTGGCCATGGCGTCGAGCACTTTTTTAGTGAGGCTGTCGCGGAAATATTTGATTTGCTCGTCGATTTTTTTCAGCGCCTCTGCGTCTTTTTTGTCGGCAAGTTTCTTGCGCTCGGCGTTGAGCTTGGCGATCTCGTCGTTGAATTCGCGGTCGTAAAGATAGAGCGAGCCGGGGCTGATCTGCCGCACGCTCGGGTGGTCGTCCAAGAGCGCTTTCTGTTCGTCAGTGCGCTTGGCGGCGGGCGTCTTGTAAGCGGCCCGCAACGACTCGCGCAGTTCCTCCGGCTCCTTGCGCAGCTTCCATTCGAGCGTGCGTTCGATGAAGAAATCAACCTTGGTCTGTCGCTTGGCATCGAGCTTCTTCGCCTCGACCTCGATGTCGGCGCACTGCTTCCGATCAGCCTCGGTGAAGAGGGAAATTTGCCGGCTCTGCGGCGTGCGCCAGTTGGCCGGGTCAAGCGCTGGCTCGAAGACAGCGCGCAGTTTATAGTAGTCCGACTGCAGGATCGGGTCGTAACGATGATCGTGGCACTGCGCGCAGCCGACGGTCATGCCCATGAGCGCGGTGGAGACAATTTTGAGCGTCTCGGCTATGACTTGGTTTTTGGCCTCGGCGTTGTTTGCGCCGGAGCCGGTGCCGTCGGGCGCCATCCGCAGAAAACCGGTCGCGGTGAGTTTGTCGATTTGTTCCGGCGACAGGTTGGCGTACGGCGGGGAAACCATTTCATCGCCGGCGAGTTGCTCACGGATAAACCGATCCCACGGGAGGTCGTCGTTGAATGCGCGGACGACGTAGTCGCGGTAGCGCCATGCCCAGCCCCGCTCGGCGTCACTCTCGGTGTAACCCTCCGAGTCGGCGTACCCGGCGACGTCGAGCCAGTGGCGTCCCCAGCGCTCGCCGTAGTTAGGCGAAGCCAGCAGCCGGTCGATCAACTGGTCGTAGGCTTGTGGCGTTTCGTCGGCGAGGAAGTCCGCAATCTCATCCGGGGTGGGCGGCAGGCCGGTGAGGTCGAAGGTCGCACGGCGAATGAGCGTGCGCTTGGTGGCCTCCCTCGAGAAGCCAAGTTCATTGGCTTTCAGTTTGCGCAAGAGAAAGGCGTCGATCGGATTGGCCGCGCCGCTGGGCACGGGCGGGGTTTTGATCAGCTGAAACGCCCAGAAACCACGCTCCTCCTCGGTGATCCATTCGTCGGGACTGTCCGGCTCTGGCCGTGCGGTTTTGGCGCCCTGCTCGATCCAAAGGCGGAAGGTGTCGATCTGATCCGCCGGCAGCTTGGCCTGTTCCTTAGGCATCTTGCCATCACGAATCTTTTTGTAGAGCAGGCTCTTCTCCGCTTGGCCCGGCACGATGGCTGTGCCGTGTTTGCCTCCCTTGAGCAGCAGCTTGTGCAGGCGCACGTCGAGCCCTCCCTTGGCCGACCCGTCCTCGCCGTGGCAGCGGAAACAATGCGCCTTGAGAATCGGCCGAACGTCCGCCTCGAATGTGACCGTCGCCGCTTGGCCAAGGTTGAACGCGAACCCAGCAGTAATCGGCCAGAGGATTCGTTTCTTAAAAATATTACCCATCGATTTGGGAAAACCTACGACCTACTGCAGCTCCGCGCAACGGCTTTTATCAATCGCATCGAGGCTTCAGGGAAAGGCGTTGTAATGTGAACAGGCTTCCCTAGACTGCGCGGCCCGCGACGCCGGCACGTATTGGTGCGTGGCTTTAACGGATGAAGAAACCAACCCTGCTCATTGTGTTCCTGACCGTGTTTATCGACGTGGTCGGGTTTTCGATCATTTTCCCGCTCTTCCCGGAGATGCTTGATTACTACCTCAAGCTCGATGGGAAGGAGAGCTTGATTGGCTCGCTAGTCGCCTGGTTGGATCAGTTCGCCGGGGGCGACACCAACGCTGTGGCAACTCTGTTCGGTGGCGTGGTCGGCTCG
>Ga0310122_10003252_pt1 | contig 10317 bp, 11 predicted proteins | sample CB6_Bottom_1051__FD_203503 | JGI IMG/M metagenome (GOLD analysis project Ga0310122, IMG submission 203503) | Marine microbial communities from Western Arctic Ocean, Canada - CB6_Bottom_1051 | ecosystem: Environmental > Aquatic > Marine > Oceanic | place: Canada: Western Arctic Ocean | collected...
CCAGCGGTTGTATTACAAATTAAACCGAAATTTCATTATATCACCGTCCTGCACGACGTAATCTCGCCCTTCAAGACGTAGACGGCCGGCCTCCTTTGCGCCTTGCTCGCCAAGACAATGGAGAAAATCATCACACGAGATGGTTTCGACACATATGAAGCCTCGCTCAAAATCCGTGTGAATCTTGCCAGCCGCTTGCGGCGCTCTTGTTCCCAATGGGATCGTCCAGGCACGGACTTCTTTCGGGCTGGTAGAAAAAAATGTATGCAAGCCGAGTAATCGGTAGCCGGCCTCGATCACCCGGTCTAGACCTGACCTCTCGAGGCCCATTTCCCGAAGAAATGTCGCTCGGTCGCCGGGGGCCAGACAAGCAATCTCTTCCTCGATTCTGGCGCTGACTACAACCAATTCTGCCTGCTCTGCCGCAGCATGTACTCGGATTCGGTCTACGTGTCGAGCACCAGGGAATTTCTCTTCACCTGCATTGGCAATATAAACGATCGGCTTCGTGGTCAAAAGGCACAGCGACTCTAACGCCGCGCGCTCCCGCGGATCCAGCGAGCCGGAATGAACGCTTAAGTTTTCATCAAGGCACGTGCGCGCTCGTTCAAAGATTTTCAATAACTGCAACTGGGTTTTGTCGCCACCCTTTGAGGCTGTGTGGGCGCGCTCGACGGCGCGCCCTAAAGTCTCAAGATCAGCCAGGGCAAGTTCAGTCTGGATCGATTCGATATCTGCAAGGGGGTCGATTCGATTGGCAACATGAACGATATCTTCATCCTCAAAAATCCGTACCACATGGGCCAGCGCATCCACTTCACGAATATGGGCTAGAAATCGGTTGCCAAGACCTTCCCCGCAGGAAGCCCCAGGAACCAGTCCGGCAAGATCCACAAATTCTATGATCGCCGGTACCGCCTTCTGTGGTCGAACAAACGCTGCAATTTTCTGAAGCCGCGTATCGGGTACGCTTACAATCCCAACATTCGGTTCTACCGTACAAAAAGGATAGTTCTCGGCCGGCGCTTTGGCGCTGGTCAAGGCATTAAATAACGTAGACTTGCCCACATTTGGCAATCCAACTATGCCGCAACGAAACCCCACGTCAGTCGTCCGCGCGGTGTAATTCGTTCATTACTGCCGCATGATCTCCGTTGATCATCGGTTCGATGAGCGCAACTGCACGAGAAACCGCGTCGAGAATCGCCGAACGCTGGCCAGCGGGGGGCGCATGTAATACGTAATCCGTTACATCGTCCGGATGGCCTGGGTGCCCAATGCCTAAACGCAGACGGACAAAATCATTCGAGTCAAGATGGCGAATGAGGTCGCGCAATCCATTGTGTCCGCCGTGCCCACCTCCCTCTTTCAGTCGGACAACACCCGGTTCGAGGTCGAGATCATCATGAACTACCAATACCGAACCGGGTTCAATTGCGAAGTAACGCATCAACGAGGCGACGGACTGACCGCTTTCGTTCATGAATGTCCCGGGCCGCAGGACGCGGATTGACAGCCCTTTGATCTGCGCATTCGCAACCTCGCCCTGGAAGCGAGATTCCAATTTAAAGTCGAGCGGATAATGCTGACTTAATTCGTCAATGAACCAAAAACCAGCGTTGTGCCGGGTGCCTTTATACCCAGGGCCAGGATTGCCGAGTGCGGCAATCAATGCAATGTGACTCATCCGTAAACACCCTGGCAGATATCGAGCCCTCGGGCCCCGCCCGCAAAGGCGGACGAACGATGCTCAGTCGGCAGGAGATTCCGCCGGCCGGGTCCCAGAACCGGCGGGTTCCGTGGCTCCCTCTTCGCCAGCCCCTTCAGCTTCTTCTCCAAGCACCTCCACGCCCTCTTCGACAACTTCCTGTTCCTCGATTATCTTTGGCGGCGTAATGGTAGCAACGGTCGGATCATCTCCTTCGTGCACTGCGGTAGCGGTAAATTCAACCCCCTCGGGAAGAGTGACGCTAGACAGGTGGATTGAATCGTTGATGCCGAGATTGGAGACATCAACCGCGATGTATTCGGGTAAATCTTTGGGTAAGCAAGTGATATCAAATTCCGTCACTAAATACGACAATATGCCGCCGTCGACTTTTACACCCGGTGCATCGTCGGCACCTTCAAAGTGCAGCGGCACGTTCATGTGCAGTTTCTCGGTAGCTTTGACCCGCTGGAAATCCACGTGCATGACAAGCGGCCGATGCGGGTGCATCTGGACCTCGCGGAGTATCACTTGTTCGGCACCGGACCCCGTGTTAAGAGAAACAATGGCTGAGTGAAAAGCCTGGATACCCAGGCTGTGGCTGATTTCGTTCGAGTCGAGCAGCAATCGCTGGTTCTTCTTACCGGCGCCGTATACCATCGCCGGTACTTGGCCACCGCGGCGCAGTTTTCGACTGGCCGTTGTCCCTTTCACCTCCCGGGCCGTCGCATTCAGTTCAAAATTGGCACTCATCTTGTTTTCTCCTTTCTAACCGGCCATTGCGGCCCGCATTTCATCATGTCGTTCTTTCGGTCCGGCTGACCCCGTCGCGGGTATTTAGTCTACAAACAGCGAACTGACAGAGTCACCAGTCGCGATTCGCCGAATCGACTCTGCCAACAAACCCGAGATACTAATCTGTCGAATCTTGCTGCAGAGCTTGGCTTCCTCGCTTAGCGGAATCGAGTTGGTCACAACGACCTCGTCCAACTCTGATTCGCTGATCCGTTGTAATGCTTGCCCCGACAGCACCGGGTGAGTGCAACACGCTTTAACCTGAACAGCGCCAGCCTGCTTGAGAGCGCTGGCGGCCTCACACAAGGTGCTGGCCGTGTCCACCATGTCATCCATAAGCACACAATTCCTGCCGCCAATCTCACCAATAATATGCATCACCTTGGCTTCGTTGGCTCGCGGTCGGCGTTTGTCGATAATCGCGAGTTCTGCATTCAACTGTTTGGCCATGGCCCGGGCCCTAACAACTCCGCCAACATCCGGCGAGACCACCAGCAGATTCTCCGGTTCGTGCCGGTACAGTTCACTATTTAGTACCGGAGCCGCATAAATGTTGTCTACTGGAATGTTAAAGAAGCCCTGAATCTGGTCTGCATGCAAGTCCATGGTCAACGCCCTATCGGCCCCAGCCACACAAATCATGTCGGCCACCAGCTTGGCAGTAATCGCAACCCGGGCGGTACGGGGTCTGCGATCCTGCCTGGCATAGCCAAAATACGGCAATACCGCCGTAACCCGGTCGGCCGACGAGCGCTTTAAGGCGTCGATCATCACCAACAGCTCCATTAAATTCTTTTCAGCGGGCGCGCAGGTCGGTTGGATGACATAGACATCCTGTCCCCGTACGTTCTCCAGAATCTCTACATTGACTTCGCCATCGCTAAAGGTGTTCACCAGGGCCTTACCGATACTGCTGCCCAGATACCGAGCGACCTCCTGAGCCAGATCGGGGTTGGCATTCCCGGCAAAGATTGCGAGATTTTCTATACCCACCGGTGTTGCTCACTCTTTACCATCTGATAATTGGCTGGGGTGCCAGGATTCGAACCTGGGATTGCCGGAATCAAAATCCGGTGCCTTACCACTTGGCTACACCCCAACTGCAGGCTGCACCGCAAGCGGGTGGCGGTTAATGCCGCGAGCTACGAAACCACCGCATCCGGACGGCGCTTGCGCCAGAATCTCGAGGCCACGGATCCGATCGGGAACTTCGACGAACAGCCCAGATCCGCTACCCGTCATCCGGGCGTCGCCAAAACCTCGCAACCATTGGAGGCAGCGCCCCACTATTGGATATTGTCGACAGGTCACGGGCTCCAGATCGTTTCGCACTTCGCCTGTCAAAAGGCCGGGTATTGTCCGGCGCGGCGTGTCACGTGTCAATTCAGGGTCGTTGAAGATGCGGGCTGTCAACACACACACCGGCGGTACCAGAACACAATACCAACGCCCAGGAAGATCGAGCGGCGACAGCCGTTCTCCGGTTCCCTCGGCATAAGCCGAACGTCCGCCGACAAATACCGGCACGTCTGCGCTAATTGAAAGTCCCAGCTCATTCAGCGTCTCGATATCAAGCTCGAGACGCCATAAACGGTTCAGTGCGAGTAACGTGGTTGCTGCATCAGAGCTGCCACCGCCAAGACCGGAACCCACTGGGACCTTTTTGACCACTTCGATGTCTACGCCCGCTTCGGTGCCAGTTGCTTCCTGCAGGCATCGAGCGGCCCGAACACTAAGGTCCTCGACGGGTAACCCGTCGGCCAATGGCTCCCGTCGAATCAGCCCGTCGTCGCGAACATGGAAACGAAGTTCATCCCCGTAATCAAGAAGCTGAAAAATCGTCTGTAAATCGTGGAAGCCATCGTCTCGCCGTCCGATGACATGAAGAAACAAGTTCAATTTTGCCGGCGCCGGCCACGTATCCATGAATTATCCTGCTTTGGGCTCGCTGCTCCAGGAACCAATTACGAGCTTGACCGAAATAGGATGAAGCGGTGTAGGGTCACCGCGATCGAGTGTAACGGTACCCGGCAGAGCCCGAATCACGATCCGGTTCGGCAGCTCCACCCCCTGGAACGTACGATATTCCAGATATTCAATCCGCCAGCCTCGTTGCGTCAGGTAGCGGACTCTCCCACCGTAGTCGAGTCCGATGCCATCATGCTTGCCGGGTGCCGGCAACCCGCGCACCCAGTAGCCCATCTCTGTAAACGGTACTGACCAGGCGAGAGCGCTGAAAAGGACTTCTTCGGCCGACCGCCCTTGTATTTCCTGACCCGCCCCATCTGCCAATATCGCCCGGTCCAGGTTCTGGGAAATGTGTACCCGACCGCCCCCAAAAGGCCCAAACAATTGGATCTCTTGCTCGGTGCCACTGCGTTTCCACCTCAATGAGGCGCTGTCGCCGCGCGCCCCTGCACGTACAGCCAGCCGACCCTTAAGATCCCAGTCGACAAACGTGGCCAATTGTTGCTGCCGCTGCTGCCATAAAGATCCAGGCGTCTCGGCAACAGGCGCTGAATCTACGGCCAACTGTGTGCAGGCTGCCAGCGGCAATACCAAGAAAGTAAAAAACCAGCGTGGCTTCACGGATCGAGTCTGCGAATGGTCTCCTGCAAGACCAGGTTCTTTGCGCCATCCTCGTGTCCTAGTCCGAGATCCCAGACGTCGCGGGCTTCCTCGAAGCGGTCCTGCGCCCATAATACCTCGCCTAAATGCGCGGCAATTTCAGGATCCGAACGTAACTCGAACGCCTTTCTTAGGCTGCCAACTGCCAGCCCATAGTTCCCCAGCCGGTAATGCACCCAACCGAGACTGTCGAGAATAAACGGATCTCCGGGTTGAAGTTCAATGGCTTTATTAATGAGGGCGAACGCTTCGTCCAGTCGTATCGACTGGTCTGCCAAGGTATAACCAAGCGCGTTGTACGCATGCGCATTATCAGGCTGGAGTTCAATTAATCGGCGCATGTCCCGCTCATGTTCTACTAGCCGTTTGAGCTGGGCCGTAGCCAATCCTCGGGCATAGAGGAGATCCGGATCATCCGGGAGATCAACCAGCGCTGCATTCAAGAGCGCCAACGCCTGATCCATTCGATTCGCATCTCGCAGCAATTGCTCCTCGGCTAGGTAAATCTGCACCTGCTCCGCTACAGAGCGCGGCATGATCTCGGCCAGATGGGCCAGTGCTTCATCCAGCCGCCCCTGATCGGCCATGATTCGGCTTATTGTCAGCTGCGCCTCCAGGTAATAACGTTCGCCGTACACCCCGGACAACCACTCTAGAGCCGCTTGATACCGTTGCTCCTCCCTGGCAATGCGCGCGAGGTAGAGTCGGGCTTGGTCAGCGCCCGGTTTGAGTTCGAGATATCGGTGCAACATCTCCGCTGCCGGCTGGTATTGTTTCTCCTGCAAATAAAGGAGCCCCGCCGCCAAGAGTGCATCGCTATTCTCCGGCTCGAGTTCTACCAAGTGCCGAAACTGCTCGAGCGCCGCGGAGTTATCCTCCCATTGCACCAGAAAACGTGCAAATACCAGCTGAAAACGACCCCGGTCTGGATAGTCGGCAAGGAATTTTTCAGCAAATGCCTTGATGGCTTCCCGCTTTTCAGCATCGTTCCACCAGGACAACCGGAAAATCGCTGCTTCTTCCCAGCCGGGCCGCAATTCCAGCGCCCGATCAAGTGAAATATCGGCTTGACCAGACTGACCTGCGCGATGCGCGACAAAGCTGCGGGCGAGATGCACTTCTGGCCTGTCCGGCAGACGGTCCGCTAAACGCTGCATCACACCCAGCCACCGGTCAGCGTCTGGCACACTGCCAAGTACTTCGCCGACATAGCGAACCACCACATCCATGTCGTCACCGGACTGCTCCAGCAGGGTCACCAAATCCCGGTAGACATCATCGGGTCGATTTCCCGCAATGTGGGCACGCAACAACATTGCCTGGGCGCGGACGGTGTCCGTTTTCAGTTTGAGCATCTGCTCGGCCATTTCCACCGCTATGGCCGGACGGCCCGCTTCCAGGCCAAGACCATAGGCCCGAAGGATGGTTTCTTTATCACCACTGATCTTGGCGGCTTGCGCCATCGCTTCAGAGGCTAATTTCAAATCCCCACGGCGCCAGGCCATATCCCCGAGCAGATACTGATAAATAAATGCCTGCGTTTGAGATTTGGGCCCCTCGACCGCTGCTGCTGCGCCAGAAATCGCCGATTTATCTGTGTTCTCTGTCGCCGCCTGTGCGAGTTGTCGCTGTGAGACCACTGGCGTCGTACACATTGCGACGATGGTGGTCAACAACAGACAATAAAGTCGCCGGATCGATCGAAACTGCATTTGCCTCGTACGGAATACCGTGAACGGGTATGAGAAAATACATCTAATACACTCCAGAATACCAGAACAGGATCAGGCAGAAAGCGACCGTTTCTTGGAACTGCATCCTCTTTCATTCCAGGGACAGCGAAATCTGCTCGAAAATGAACCCGGGCATTCCTCTGGCCCCTCGATCTCGATCTTCCTGCATATGAGCCCAGCAATCCAGCAGAAACTCGAAAAGCTGAAAGACAGAGTCGAGGAACTCAACGCACTGTTGGCAGATCCAGCCATCATTTCCGCACACCAGACTTTTCGGGACCTGTCGATCGAACTGTCGAGCATCGAGCCCGTCGTGACCCAATATGCAATGTATCAAACGCTCTCCGGTGAGGTCGACGAGGCGCAGGCTATGCTTAACGATGACGACCTATCCATCCGCAAATTTGCACAGGATGAACTGCCGCGCCTCAAGACAAGACTGACCGCAGAGGAGCGGAGACTGCACACCTTGCTGCTGCCTAAAGATCCGAATGATGATAGAAACGTATACCTTGAAATTCGTGCGGGAACCGGAGGTGATGAAGCCGCGCTGTTCGCTGGAGACCTCTTTCGTATGTACAGCGCCTTTGCTGATAAACAACGCTGGAAAGTGGAAGTGACCAGCCAGCATGCTGGGGAACATGGCGGCTACAAGGAAATTATTGCCCGAGTCATTGGTCGGGGTGTGTATTCACGACTCAAGTTCGAGTCCGGCGCGCACCGGGTTCAACGCGTACCGGAAACCGAGGCTCAGGGGCGAATCCACACCTCTGCCTGCACGGTCGCTGTGCTGCCCGAAGCCGAAGAGATCGATCATATTGAGTTGAACACCAGTGACCTTCGGATTGACACCTATCGGGCGTCCGGGGCAGGTGGTCAGCATGTCAACCGCACCGATTCGGCGGTTCGCATCACCCACCTGCCAAGTGGCACCGTCGTCGAATGCCAGGACGAGCGCTCACAGCACAAGAACAAGGCGCGCGCCATGTCGGTTTTGCGCTCCCGTTTGCTGGAAGCAGCAATACGCAAACAAAAAAGTGAAGTCGACGAGACCAGGCGCTCTCTCGTAGGCTCCGGCGACCGGTCAGAACGCATCCGTACCTACAACTTTCCGCAGAGTCGAGTTACGGATCACCGTATCAGCCTGACTCTCTACAAACTTGATGAAATACTCACGGGTGATCTTGCCCGGGTGATTGAACCGCTCGTGACCGAACACCAGGCGGAAGAACTCGCTGCTCTTGCGGCCGCGTGACTATAAAAACCGCAGGACAGTGGCTGCGACGCGCTAGCGAACGAATCGCCGGGATTAGCGATACGCCCGGTCTCGACGCCGAGGTTCTGCTTCGAGCGGTCTGCACGCTCGATCGAACGGCACTCGCGATCGCTCCCGAAGCTCCCCTTAAGATGGAACAACTGGAGAGACTAGAAAACCTGTTGGTACGGCGGGCCCAGGGTGAACCTGTCGCCTACTTGCTGGAGGAAAAAGAATTCTGGTCGCTGAATTTATGGGTGACCCGGGATGCGCTGATACCGAGACCGGAAACCGAACTGCTTGTTGAATGTGCGCTTGATCGGATCGAAGATACCACCGCTGTGCAAGTGCTCGATCTCGGTACTGGCAGCGGTGCTATCGCCCTGGCCCTGGCAAGAGAGCGCCCTGCCGCCCAGATTACAGCGACCGATGTTTCCTTAAGAGCCCTCGAAGTCGCACGCGCCAATGCCAGGGTGCATGGGCTCCAAAACGTCGACTTCCGTGCCGGTCATTGGCTGAACGCTGTCCCCGGGCAATGTTACTTTCTCATCGCCTGCAACCCGCCATACGTTGCATATGATGACCCGCACGTGGAAACCTGGCACACGAAATACGAGCCTCAACTCGCGTTGATCAGTGGCAAAGATGGAATGGAAGCGCTGCAGCAAATCATCCCTGCAGCCCCCCGCGCCCTGGTCCCGGGGGGTTGGCTAGTGCTGGAGCACGGACACCAACAGGAACCCGCTGTGGACCACCTGCTGCACCAAGCGAGGTTCGGTTCTATAATCCACTATCGTGACGCGAGTGGAAAATCTCGGGTCAGCGCGGCACGGGTTTCCGAATCATTTGCTGAATAGGAACATGCGCCTTCGAACCGATTTTCCCCTGCAACTGCCATCCGCAGCCCAAGCGCTGCCCGGACGATCGCAAGCACTGGTGATCACCAACGTACATCATGTCCACCGGCGCACGATCCAGCCGCCTTTTCCACCCGATTGTCGAGAGGCTCTGTTCGGCCTTGGCTGCTTCTGGGGTGCCGAACAAGTATTCTGGCAACTAGACGGTGTGTACACCACCGCGGTCGGCTATTCGGGAGGCATGACTCCAAATCCAAACTACGAGGAGGTCTGCAGCGAACTGACCGGCCACAGTGAAGTCGTACAAGTGGTCTACGAACCAACCCAGATCGATTACCTGGCATTACTTTGCGTGTTCTGGGAGGCTCACGATCCGACTCAGGGGATGCGCCAGGGAAATGACATCGGTACCCAGTACCGGTCCAGCATTTACACCCTGGATTCGGACCAGGCGCAACTCGCAACCGAATCGAAACAACACTACGGGAAAACTCTGGCTGCAACCGGACGCTCTGCGATCACTACTGAGATCGCAGCGGTAACGGCGTTTTACTACGCCGAGGATTACCACCAGCAGTATCTTTCGAAAAATCCGGCTGGGCACTGCGGCCTCGGTGGTACCGGGGTTCGGTTCGGTTGAACTGCAGATCCTCCGCCGGATCCGACGGGTTATTCCGCGGTCGGGGGTTTCATCGGTATCGGGAAGGGGGCGACGTTGCTGCCCTGCGAATCACCGCCAGGTCGAATTTTGGCGCGTCCTTCTTTTTCAACCTGATCGATCCGAACTATCGCATGCAAAGGAATATAGGTGCGTTTGACGCCATCGAATTCGGTTTTTAGCTTTTCGTCCGACGGGTCCACTACTAGTTTTGAGCGTTCGCCAAAAATAATGTCTCCGATTTCAACAAACGCAAACATTGCGCCCTGTGTGACTTCCCGGGCATACAACTCGTAGATGCTTCCCTGGCTGTGAAAGATGATCCGATAAATACTTTTCTTGGGCATCAATGCGCTTCCTATTGAATCGACAACTGGTCCGGTGACAGGGACAATTATAACAAGTGCACTCTATTTAACAGGGCATAATATGGGGGCGAGTTTCCGCCAATACAAGGCAACACGACGGCCTCGGTTGATCCGGCAATTGGGGTTTAGTTTGGCCGTGCTGCGACCTGGTTCGAACCCACCACGGAATTGATCAAGAAACGATTGACTGCCTGGGCTACCGGTTGTGGGTCATCCAGGTGCAGATGATGGGTGCCCGGAAGCTCTACAACATCGATGTTTGAAAATGCACGGATCCGCTCTTTGGTTTGTGGCTGCCCGTGCAGCAAACCCTCG
>Ga0310122_10003253_pt1 | contig 10317 bp, 9 predicted proteins | sample CB6_Bottom_1051__FD_203503 | JGI IMG/M metagenome (GOLD analysis project Ga0310122, IMG submission 203503) | Marine microbial communities from Western Arctic Ocean, Canada - CB6_Bottom_1051 | ecosystem: Environmental > Aquatic > Marine > Oceanic | place: Canada: Western Arctic Ocean | collected...
CGTCGCATTTATGCGGAAGCGGTACAGGCCAAAGGCGATACCAGTGAAAATTTAATTGGCCTGTTAGAACGCCGTTTAGATACCATTGTGTATCGAATGTTGTTTGTGCCGACGGTGTTCGCAGCACGGCAGTTGATAAATCACCGCCACGTAAGGGTAAATGGCAAACGGGTCAATATTCCGAGTTATCGGGTGCGAGAGGGCGATGAAATTGAAATCCGCCAAAAATCAAAACAGCATCCAGTAGTACTTGAGTCTGTCCAGACTCCGGAACGTGATGTGCCTGACTATATCGACATCGATTTTGAGAAGCTTAAGGGAACCTTCGTGCGTATCCCGATGTTAGCGGATGTGCCTTACCCGGTTCAAATGGAACCCAATTTAGTAATTGAGTATTATTCTCGTTAAACTGCCCGCCTTCTTTTCGTAAACAGAAAAACCGCCTCAGTGGGTGGTTTTTTGTTGCCGGATACATCTGGCATTTTTTTCACTAATATTACGCGTCTTCAAGCTCAACTCCCTTGTTACTAAATAGTTCTGCTAGCTCCCCCGATTCATACATTTCACGCACGATGTCGCTGCCGCCGATGAATTCACCTTTTACGTAGAGCTGAGGGATCGTAGGCCAGTCGCTGTACTGCTTGATACCATCTCGGATTGTCGGCTCGTTCAGCACATCGATGCTCTTAAATTTGGCACCCATTTGGGTCAGCACTTGTATGCACATCGCTGAAAAGCCGCATTGTGGGAAAATAGGCGTACCTTTCATGAATAGCACTACTGGGTGATCATTGATTTCCTGCTCAATTCGCTCCAAAGCCGGATTATCTTGTGTTGCTGTCATTTGATGCGCTCCTATTTTGGGTTCGTTTGTTATACGTCCTCGGGGATCGAAGTTTGAAGCGCCAGTGCGTGTAATTGCTCGCCCATGGCACCTTTGAGAGCTTGATACACCAACTGATGCTGTTGTACTCGGCTCTTACCCTGGAAAGATTGTGAGGTCACGTACGCAGCGAAATGATCACCGTCGCCCCGCAGGTCTTCGATGCGGACCTGGGCATCGGGCATAGCTTCTCGAATTAGGCGTTCAATCTCGGCCGACTTCATGGCCATCAGCTATTCCCCTGACTGAGTACGGGTTATCCAGTCGCCGCGTAGGATGAGAACCAGCGCCCGTGCATATTAATTAATTCAGATATCGATATGGCATTGGCTGAGTTCAGAGTCAACGTATGACCGCCAACCTCCCCAATAGAGCGTACAGGTACGTCTGCTACGTGAGACTGATCAAGGACTTGGTTAAGGGCGTCTGAGGTGGTTGAGATTAGATAGCGCCCTTGGTCTTCCCCAAATAGCTCAGACGGGTTATCATCGATATCGAGATTTACTCCGCGTCTGCCGGCTATACACATTTCGGCAATTGCAACCAAAAGTCCCCCGTCTGAAATGTCATGGCAGGCTGTAACGAAGCCCGCTTTAATAAGCCTGCGTACCAAATCACCGTTCCGACGTTCGAATTTGAGATCGACTGGAGGAGGAACACCCGCATCTTTTCCAAGCAAGTATCGCGCGTAAAGCGACTGTCCTAAGTGTCCAGATCCGTCGCCGATAAGAAGAATCTGTTCGCACTGAGGACCCAGCGCTAGGTTTGTTCCATGGCGCCAGTCGTCAAGCAAGCCTACGCCACCTATCTGTGGCGTAGGGGGAATATTGGATTCCTCAGTCTCGTTGTAAAAAGAAACGTTCCCCGAAACGACAGGGAAATTAAGTGCACGACAAGCTTCTGACATTCCTTCGATTGCTCGCACAAACTGGCCCATTACGGTGGGTTTCTCTGGATTACCGAAGTTCAGACAATCTGTAATGGCAAGTGGTCTAGCACCTACCGAGGTCAAGTTGCGCCAGCACTCGGCAACTGCCTGCGCACCGCCTTTTGCTGGGTCTGCCTCACAATAACGTGGTGTACAGTCAGTGCTAACTGCGACCGCTTTATTGGTACCGTGAATCCTCACTACGGCGGCGTCCCCTCCTGGACCAAGTACAGTATCGGCCATAACTGTGTGGTCATATTGCTCCCAGATCCATTTCCGTGAGCAAAGATCGGGGCTAGCGATTAGAGAACATAATGCCTCCATTGGTGCCACTTTTGGCAGAGGCGGTAGTGTTGCAGGGGTTGGTGGGTCGGACCATGGGCGGTCATAGCTGAGACCTTCAGCCAAAGGCTTAATTGGCATGTCCGCGACGATGTTTCCCTGGTTTTTGAGGACCATGCGACCAGTGTCTGTGACGTGCCCAATGACCGCAAAATCCAGTTCCCATTTATCAAATACTCTTCGAGCTTGAGCCTCTGTGCCAGGTCGTAAAACCATTAGCATTCGTTCTTGGCTTTCGGAAAGCATGAGTTCATAGGGGCTCATACCGGCCTCTCTGCGAGGCACTTGGTCGAGATCAAGTTCGATTCCACCCTCTCCCTTCGCTGCCATTTCGACTGCGGAAGATGTTAGGCCAGCTGCACCCATGTCTTGTATGCCGGTGATTGCATCGCTCGACATTAATTCCAAGCAGGCTTCAAGTAATAACTTCTCGGTAAAAGGATCTCCAACCTGCACGGTGGGACGTTTTTCATCCGACCCCGCATCAAAGGATGTTGAAGCCATTGTTGCGCCGTGAATGCCATCACGTCCTGTCTTGGAGCCAACATAGACAACTGGGCTATCAACACCCCGTGCTCTGGCATAGAAAATTCGGTTTGAATCGGCTACGCCGATGGTCATTGCGTTCACCAAAATATTGCCGTTATAGCGGGCGTCGAAGGTGCATTCTCCGGCCACGGTTGGGACGCCCATGCAGTTTCCGTACCCACCGATTCCGGCTACGACGCCCTCAAGTAAATACTGAGTCTTGGGATGTTTCGGATCACCGAACCGCAGGCAATTAAGTGAGGCGAATGGGCGCGCCCCCATCGTGAAAATATCCCGTAAAATCCCACCCACGCCAGTTGCTGCACCCTGGTAGGGCTCGATGTAGGAGGGATGATTGTGGCTTTCCATTTTGAATACTAAGGCCTGTTCATCCCCGATATCGACCACACCAGCGTTTTCGCCCGGACCACAAATTACCCATGGGGCTTCCGTTGGTAAGGTTTTGAGCCATCGTCGTGATGATTTATAAGAACAATGCTCACTCCACATTGCCGAGAATACGCCGAGTTCTGTGAAGTTAGGTGGACGACCGAGCAGCACATGTACACGCTCGAACTCATCGGCCGCGAGACCCATCTCTGCGGCGAGTTCCAGTGTGATGGCGGTCATGGTAATTGCATAACCAAGGATTTGAACAAGCGACGACCGTCGGTACAATTGTGCGCTTCATCCACTGCGCGTTCAGGATGTGGCATCATACCGAGTACGCGACGCGAGTTACTGAGAACCCCAGCGATTGATTTAATCGATCCATTCGGTGCACTCTCCGGAGAAACTTCTCCATTGTCCGTACAATAACGGAAAGCGATCCTGTCCTCTCCTTCGAGTTCTGCCAAGGTATCGTGGTCGGCGAAGTAATTACCTTCATTGTGGGCGATAGGCAGGGTTATGACGTCGTTAACGGCGAATTCAGACGTGAAAGGTGAATCGTTCGTTTCAACTCTGAGAGTTGTTGCATGACAAAGAAATTTAAGGTTGCTGTTGCGCATAAGGGCGCCAGGTAGCAGTCCGCGTTCCGTGAGCACCTGGAAACCATTACAGATCCCAAGCACGGCGACGCCCTTTGACGCAGCCGTCACGACTGCGTCCATGATTGGGGAATGAGCTGCCATTGCGCCAGCGCGCAAATAATCGCCATAGGAAAATCCGCCTGGTACTGCAATCAAATCGACCTTTGGTAAGGATCGTTCGCCATGCCAAACCATCTCAACCTGCATTCCATCACACTCCCGCAGCGAAACCGCGATATCGCGATCACAGTTTGAACCTGGGAAGACGATGACGGCAGCTCTCATGCGCAGAGCGCATGTCTGGTTGGCGGAATACCCGTCATCCGTCGAGTTCGATCGAATAATCCTCGATCACCGTGTTGGCTAACAATTTTTTACACATATTCTCAAGCGCAGTGCGAGCGCGTTCCGGGTTTGATTCGCTAAGGTTAAGCTCTAATACTTTTCCTTGCCGCACCTCTTTTACGCCCTCGAAACCCAGCCTGGTTAACGCCTGTTCAGTCGCCTTGCCGCGGGGGTCAAGCACTCCACGCTTGAGAGTTATATGAATTTTTGCTTTCAATTGGTGGGCTATTGCATCGTGCCCGGACCCTGCAGGTCGCGGGGTCCACCTTCAGGAAGAATACCAAGCCTGCGGGCAACTTCCTGGTACGCTTCCTCTACCCGATCAAGGTCGTGCCGGAAACGATCCTTGTCTAGCTTTTCGTTGGTTTTGATGTCCCAGAGCCGACAATTGTCAGGGCTGATTTCATCCGCGAGAACGACGCGTACTTCCTCACCTTCGTAAAGACGGCCAAACTCAAGCTTAAAGTCGATCAATTTAATTCCCAGAGCCAAGAAAAGGCCAGATAGGAAATCGTTGATACGAAGCGACATCGATAGCATTTCATCGAGTTCTTGAGGTGTCGCCCACTCAAACGCGGTGATGTGTTCCTCTATTACCATTGGATCCCCTAGTTCGTCAGACTTGTAATAATATTCAACAATCGAACGGGGTAGAGGTGTTCCTTCGGCAATCCCAAACCGGTTTGAGATAGAACCAGCGGCAACGTTGCGAACGACGACCTCAATCGGGATTATCTCCACCTCTTTGACTAACTGTTCACGCATGTTGAGGCGTCGGACAAAATGGGTGGGAATCCCAATCTCGCTTAAACGTGTCATCAAATATTCTGAAATACGGTTATTCAGGACGCCTTTGCCAGTTATAGTCCCCCGCTTCTTATTGTTAAAAGCAGTGGCGTCATCCTTGAAATGCTGCACCAACGTGCCGGGTTCGGGTCCTTCAAAAAGAACCTTCGCCTTACCCTCGTATATTTGTCTGCGCCGCGACATGGGTGCTTCTTTCGCGAGGGTGTCCGTGGAACCGTAAAAATTGACATCGCTATGATCCTGGGGACCACTCACGATAACGCTTTATTACCTCATATGTAGGTTCCAGACAACGCCACGCAAGTAGTTCTGAACCGTAATTCGTATTTTATTATAAATCCTTATTTTTTAATATATTGGCCCGCCAACAATCCACCGGATTTGGGTCAGTCCGATGAATTGAAGCCGGTTGGGTCCAAAGGATTGCATTATGCTAAACAGATCAGGAGTGCCATTCAGTGCTATTTGACGTTGATGATGATGCGCCTCGAGCGGATGACTGGTTCGTGCGGTATGTGATTGTGATCAGCTAACAATAACTGAAGCGTGTGGTTGCCAAGGCCCAAATCTAACGTTACTTCCGTCTGACCCCCTCCAAAGTGTCGATAATTGTCGTCGGCCGGGACCGGTTCGTCAAAAGGTGGCAAAGGAGCATCGATGATCAGATGATGGTGGCCGGTATTGGCCTTTTCCGTTCCCGCTGGCGCAACATCCATGCCCCGCAAGCCAAATTTTATTGTCACTGGTGATGACACTTGCTCGGCATCAACTGGGGTAATGATATACACTTCCGCACCATCACTTGACGCTGTGCGGCCATCGGCTAGTGCAATGGGTACCCCAATAAATCCACTGACCGCTAACATCGTTAGAAACGTGCTTATTCGTGTCAACATGTTATTCTCCTATCGAGCAACGTTCTTTTATGCTTGGTATTATCACAATCTCTAGTTGACGCGTCCAGAGCCTAATGGCGTTTCGATCACACGGTAGATTGCTTGCTTGCGGACTCTGGCTCAAGCGAGATTGGCCAATAATCTCCGCAACTTGGGTAACCCGACGCAAAGTTCCAGATTGGCAATTTATTTTTTTTTGCCAGGGCGGGTAGTGCGATAAGTGACCTGGATGAAGTGCCAAAGCCAAAATCCGTGACAATATTCATCGCTTCCGTTGGATCATCATTCTTTGCGTGGAAGCGACACGCGAGTAGCTCTTTCCATTCTGACCACTCATTGGCATCTGGATCGGGTTCAGACGATTTGGAAAAGCGGGGTAGAAAAGTACGAATACGCGGTGATGTCTCATCATTGAGATCGTGGGATGTCAACATAGATATGCCGGATGGTATGGCATGCACAGCGACCAGGGAAAAGTTTTGATCGTCGCGATGTGCAAGCCAATAAGCGTCGCGATTATCTGCAATCAACATATTGAATGGGCGGTAAGAGCGTCCATCGATCCTGGACAAAGCTTCAGCAGCAATTTTAGCATCAGCATGCTCGAGTGCTTCGAGCACCAGTTCACCTCTTGTGCGTTTGTTTTTTGCTGGGCCTAGAGCGCTGGTGCGGTTTGATACGCCAGCGACTACACCATAGTCATTGATTCCAAGCCAGCTACCGCCAGCTTCGTGGTCAAGACCCCCTACAATGGTTGGACGATCAGGCCAGTGGCGGGCCGGCGCTTCCCAGGCGCGAGTCATCATTTCATCCCGATTGGCTGCAAGTAAAAACGGCCAATGGTGTCTTGGTCGGCGTAATATCGCTAATGTGCACATTGGGTGCAGTGTTCCATTTCTAAAAAGGGGTGTCAGTAAACAATATGCTTACCGCTATTAGGAACTGATATCATCTTCGTAACGGTTGCATGACGCTATTATTTCTATCGAGTGCTCTTGAGGTGCTCCAATTAAGAGGGCCATATGACTACTTTCCAGGACCGAGAACGTGATTTCGAAAAACGGTTTCAACATGACGAGGAGCTCCGTTTTAAGGCGAATGCTCGGCGAAATAAGATGCTGGGTCTTTGGGCCGCCGAAAAATTAGGCATGTCTGGTGCCGAGGCGGAGGCATATGCCAAAGAGGTAGTAATGTCTGACTTTGAAGAGCCCGGTGATGACGACGTACTGAGGAAAGTTCTCTCAGATTTTGAGGCCAAGGGTGTAGACATGGGAGCAGCTAGGCTTCGCCATGAAATGGACCGTTTGATGCCTCTTGCTAAACAGGAGATAATGAACGACTAAGCCGGTATATTCCAACAGAATAGGCATTTAATTTGGCTATGAGGAGAACACACGCGCGAAAATTTCTTTCGTGTGTGTGATTTCATTATTGGAATCAAAGATTTGGTCCAGTTCCTTGGCATTTAACTTGGACGAAATGTCTCGGTCAGCGTTTAATCGTTGTAAAAACGTCCCGCCGTTTTGCCAAACTTCCGTTGCATTGCGTTGAACAATTTTGTACGCGTCCTCTCGGCTGAGCCCGGCCTGGGTTAAGGCTAGGAGAACGCGTTGCGAATGGATTAGGCCACCCAGCTGATCCAAGTTTTTACGCATAGCGTCTGGATAGACCAGGAGCTTATCGATTACGTCGCTCATTCTCGACAAGGCGAAATCTAGGGTAATTGTTGCATCTGGTCCGATCACTCTTTCCACAGAAGAATGTGAAATATCCCTCTCATGCCAGAGCACAATGTTCTCTAGTGCGGGTTGCACCGTAGCTCGGACCAAGCGGGCTAGACCGGTAAGGTTCTCTGACAGTACAGGGTTTCGCTTATGAGGCATAGCCGAGGAACCTTTTTGGCCTGCCTCAAAGAACTCTTCGGCCTCTCGAACTTCGGTCCGTTGAAGATGCCGAATCTCGGTCGCTAAGCGTTCAACTGACCCTGCAATAACGCCCAGTGTTGCGAAGAACATTGCGTGGCGATCACGTGGGATTACCTGTGTTGAAATTGTTTCTGGTTTAAGCCCTAGTTTGTTCGCGACGTGGGTTTCGATCGCGGGATCGATAGTGGAATAAGTGCCAACTGCACCCGAAATTGCGCAAACGGCAATCTCCTCACGGGCCGCTCGCAAACGTGAGCGGGCACGATCGAACTCTGCAAACGCATAAGCCAGTTTTAGGCCAAATGTCGTCGGTTCTGCGTGAATACCGTGGCTTCGTCCTACACATTGGGTGTCTCTAAACTCGTGGGCACGACGTTCCAACACTGCGCACAGTGCATCAAGGTTTAGCATTAAAACATCGGCAGCACGGGTGAGCTGGACTGCGAAAGCGGTATCAAGTACGTCTGAAGAGGTTAGACCTTGATGGACGAATCGTGCTTCTTCGCCAACGTGCTCAGCAAGGTTTGTCAGAAAGGCGATTATGTCATGTTTTAGCTCACGTTCAATCTCATGAATTCTTTCAATCTCGAAGTTTCCGCGTTCAGCAAGTGCCTGGGCAACCCCGCGCGGGATGACACCCAGCTTTTCTTGAGCTTCACAGGCATAGCGCTCAATATCCAGCCAAATCTGAAAGCGCGTTTGCGGCTCCCAGATAAGAGTCATTTCAGGGCGGCTGTAGCGGGGGATCATGCTTAGTCTCGTATAAGTCTAGTTGCTAGCGATGACGTTGTGAGAGTATAGGGGCCCTTTAGCCGGCTAGCCAGCGCGCTGCTAAAGTTTAGAAGACGACCCGCAGTCTCTAGAATTACATCTGTTTTGTGAAAGGAAGGAACCGACGATGGAGAGTCTTTGGTCAGATAATCAAGCTACCGCCTTCGTCGAGAAGTACGCAGAACAGGGGGTTGCATCTGACGTAGCTCTGCGTGTCTATAGCTCCCGATTGCTCGGCACAATGCGTCAACTGGTGTTGCACGGTGGCGGCAACGTGTCCGTCAAAACTAAGGTGACTGACCTACTAGGAAGAGAGGAAGACGTTATTTGCGTCAAGGGGTCCGGCTGGGACATGGCGACGATAGAGCCATTAGGCCTGCCAGCAGTGCGTCTTGGCCCAATTCGAGCAATTTCCAATCTAGATTCCTTGAGCGATCGGGATATGGTTAACGTTCATCGGTCCAATCTGCTGGATAGCAGTTCACCGAATCCATCCGTAGAGACTTTGCTTCACGCCTTTCTGCCGCACAAGTTTGTCGATCATACTCATGCAAATGCAGTATTGGCGTTGACCGATCTGACTGATGGAGAGTCAATTTGCTCTAGGCTGTACGGGGAACGCGCGCCGTTGGTTCCCTATATAATGCCTGGTTTTTCTCTGGCCAAGAAGGCGTTAGAGGTTTACAGCGAGAATCCAGATTGCCAAGGACTTATCTTACTTAAGCACGGCATATTTTCGTTTGGTGATACGGCGCGTGAGTCCTACGAACGGATGATTAACTTAGTGTCACTAGCCGAGACCCGACTGGGAATCGGCGGTGGTGAGGTCGGAAGGGTAGCGCTTCCCAAGGGTCTGGCGCGCCCAGCTGAGATTGCGCCGATCCTCCGCGGCAAGTGCGCACCCTTAAGCGCGGACGGTGGCTATCGGCACTTAATAGCGACGTATCGAACTAATGAATTTATAAAGGCGTACGTCGATGGCAAGGCGCTCCCGCGTTATAGTCAGGCTGGTCCGGTGACGCCGGATCATGTCATTCGGACAAAGCCTAAACCTCTTATTGTGCCGCCACCAGAGGCCGCAAAACTTAACCTCTGGACTGAGGAGGTTGAGAAAAGACTCGCCTCCTATCAGACTGAATATCGAGCCTACTTTGGTCGACACAACAAACGTCTGGAAGAACCCAAGATTGCCCTAGATCCAATGCCCAGGGTGGTACTGGTCAGGGGTCTTGGTCTATTTGGGTTCGGAGATTCTATCGGTGCGGCGTCCATTGCAGCAGACCTCGCGGAAAACACAATTTCTGTAGTATCTGCGTCCGAGCGGCTAGGAAAGTTCGAGAGCATTTCGGAATCGGACGTGTTTGACGTCGAGTATTGGTCGTTGGAGCAAGCTAAGCTCGGTCGAGATACAGCTCTTTTGCTTGCTGGCCAGGTAGTCGCAATTACTGGAGGAGCGGGTGCAATAGGCTCGGCGACGGCGACTGCGTTCAGGGTAAAGGGGGCAGAGGTGGCTCTTCTCGATGTTGACTGTGGAGAGGTGATGAAGGCCGCCAGCCGTGTTGGCGGTTTAGGATTATGCTGTGATGTGACGAAATGCGATCAGGTGGAAACAGCGTTTGAGCATATCTGTGAAAGGTATGGCGGCTTAGATATTTTAGTATCTAACGCCGGTAGGGCTTGGGAAGGGAGAATCGGGGAAGTCGCAGATGAGGTCCTTCGGGAAAGTTTTGAACTGAATTTTTTCTCCCATCAAAATGTTGCGCAGTCTGCAGTTAGGATTATGCGATTGCAGGGCAAAGGGGGAGTTCTTTTGTTCAATGCCTCCAAACAGGCGGTCAATCCAGGCGCAAATTTTGGACCT
>Ga0310122_10003255_pt1 | contig 10315 bp, 1 predicted proteins | sample CB6_Bottom_1051__FD_203503 | JGI IMG/M metagenome (GOLD analysis project Ga0310122, IMG submission 203503) | Marine microbial communities from Western Arctic Ocean, Canada - CB6_Bottom_1051 | ecosystem: Environmental > Aquatic > Marine > Oceanic | place: Canada: Western Arctic Ocean | collected...
CGAGTGCGGTTTCAGGCACATATTCGGCTGGGCGACTTTTTCCTGAAGCGTGACCGAGCGTACGACAAGGCCCGTGTGCATTTTGAAATTGTGGCGGCTGAAGAGAATCGCGATCAGGCGGAACGGGCGGCGGCCACGCTAAAGATGGGTATGTGTTTCTACGAAGCACGCAATTTCGGCAAGTGCTTTCAGGTCATGCGCGACGTGATCGAACATTTCCCCGTCAGCAGCCAGGTGAACGAAGCGTACTACTACATCGGGCTCGGCCATTTCCAATTGGGACACTACAGCCGAGCCATCTCGGCACTCGAAAAGGTCGGTACGGCGATGTCCAGCGAGGACAGCCAGGTTGAAAAGGTCGAGGCCGGGCGTCGGTTGTTTGTTCGCATCGAGGACGCCGACCTCGCCGCACTCACCGCGGATGATCAAGTCGAGGTCAAGTGCGTCGCGGCCAGCGGTGACACCGAGATCGTCAAGTGCTTTTCGGTCGGACGCAACGTGCGGCTGGTGCTGGGCAGTCTGCCGACGCGGCTGGGCAAACCCGTGCCAGGCAACGGCGTGCTGGAAGTCAAAGGCGACGACAAAGTCACGGTCACCTACACCGACGAGCAAACCGCCGACAAGAAGTTCAATCAGCCGGTGTTGCAAGAGGTCACCGTTGTGGGCGACGGGATCGTCACCGTCACCGACGGAGCTTTCGCGGAAACCTTGCACGGCGTCGTCCTGGGCAAGTCGGTCAACATCCAGATTGTCGACGCCGACCGCGATGCCACCGATCAGTCTGACTCACTGAAGGCCGTTGTCGAAGTCCATCGCGCCAAGACCGAGGAAGAACTGGAAGCCGAAGCCATCGCCGCGGTCACGAACGGCACCGAACCACCCAAACAAATGACCGAAGAAGAGGAAGAAGCCAATCGGTACAAGTTAATCGACCGGATTGAGATTACTCTCACGGAAGCGGTTGTCGAACGTAAAGTCGGCTCGCTCTCGACCGCCGACGAAACAGATGCCGATTCGGGCGTCGAATCAACCGAGCCGAAACCAACGACCGATGTGAAAGAACCAACGGCATCAAATCAGACATCCGAAACGAAACTGAATGCGGCGGTCGCGAAAGTCAACGAGCAGGATGTGTCTGTCGCGGCTGCTGATAATACTCCAACGGTTGCCAAATCCGGAAGCCGTCCGGCCAAAGACGACAGCGTTCATTCGGGAATCTTTCGCACCACGGTTTCACTAGCAAAGACCGAGAAAACCATTGAAGGCGACGACACGCTGCAGGCGCTGGCGGGGGATTTTGTGCGGATTGTCTACATCGACGAACGCAACACGACCGATAGCTCGCGAAACGTCAAATTCGATGCCCGCTGCATTGAAGGGAATTTGGGAGGCGTGCGCGTCACGCGGGCTCAGATTTCCGACCTCGAACTTCGGACGCGCACGATGCTCAAAACGGCGCACGCGTTGACGAATATCGGCAACCGCTACAAAGAGTTTGGCCTGAAGACAAACGCCGACGCCAAGTACTCTCAGGCACTGGAAGTTTGCGAAGAGATCATGACCGAAGCCCGCCGCCTGGGCGGCAAGTTGCTCGAAGAAACTTACGTCCAATTGTGGAACATCTATTTTCAGATGGACCGGCTGGAATTGGCGGCCGCGATGGCTCAGCGGTTGCAGCGGGAATTCCCCAACAGCGGTTTCGTTGACGACGCTCTGTTGCAACTGGCCGACGTGGCTCGCAAACAGGGCAACATCCGGCGTGCCATCGGCATCTATGCCCGGCTGGTGCGGATGAAGGACAGCCAACTCCGCGGCGAAGCCCAGTTCGGCATCGCTCAGTGCTACGACGAAATGGCCGAGGCTACCGAAAACGAAAACAGTGCGGCTCAGCTTTATGACCGCGCGTTTCAGGAATACAAAAAGGTGTTCGACAACTTCCCCGACAGCGGCCGCGTCGGTGAAGCGGTGGCCAAGATGGCCAATTATTACTATCGCCAGAAAGACTACGCCCGCGCGATTGACACATTCGAAAACGTGCTTGGCAACGCGCCAGACGCAAAATACCTCGACGTGATCCTGTTCAACTACGGCCGCTGTCTGTACCGCATGAACCGCAAGGCTCAAGCGCGGCAGCGGTTCGACCAATTGATTGCCGATTACCCGGAAAGTCCGCTGGCGACCGATGCGAAAAAGATTTCCGAAGCATTGGCAAAGGCGAAGTAATAGATGGCGGTCCCCTACCAGCTTGTCTGGTGGGAACCAGAGTTTGACCAGCTAGAACGAATGACTTCTAATCAACCAGTCCCCTGTCGGCTTGTCCGACAGGGGAATCAGTTTGGCCGGCTAAGATCAAACTTTGGCTCTTGCCAGACAAGCTGGCAAGGGGCCTTGTTAGACTCAGTGGCAAACGTGTTAGCTTGCCAAACTGATCCACCTGCCTGACAAGCAGGCAGGGGTCAATACGACAGAATTTAATCGGACAGTTCTCAACGGACTAATACGAGAAAGTTGTCATGAAACACTCGATTCGATGCCTTTGGTTGTTGGGATTTGTTGTTGCCTTGAACGCCGACATTGGTGTTGCTCAAGACGACACGCTCGACGAGGTTAGTCGTGAGGCGACTCGGCTTGAGGGCGAACTTGGCAAGTATAAGGACACCGCTCCCGAAGCCGGTGATGCGATGGTGGCGCTCAGTAAGCTATACCATGACAACGGCCGCGTGTTTGGGCTGGTCCGGGTCGCTCAGCGGTTTATCTCCGCGCATCCGAACGATCCCCGGCATAGTGTCGTGATGTTGCAGTTGATGGACGGGTTGGAAGCGACGTCGCGCAATAAGGAACTGACCGCGGCATGCCGGCAGTTTCTGACGAAATATCCCAAAGCCGCCGAGTGTGCGGCCGTCGAAATTCGGCTGGCGCGCACGTTGGATCAGATGATCAATCGCGCGGCGGCCGGGGATGCTCATCGGGCCATCTGGCAACGTCAGCCGAGCAGTGAACTCGGTCGTCAGCACGGCGCGAAAGCTATGCAGCATTACATCGCCGTCAACAATAAGACCATTTACAGCAAAGCCGCCGAACTGGCCGAGCAAATGATGAACAGCCTGCCCAACGGCAGCTTCGCGGCCGAGGTGGCTTGGAACGCCTACAACCAATGGCGACGCGGTGGCGAGTGGGCCAAGGCCAACGCGATGGGGAACAAGATTCTCCAAAAGCGACTGAAGCTCGATCCGTACCGCCTGCGATTGCTGCACTACTGGATGGGCGAGGATTACAACCGGCTGGGCCAGCGAGCCAACTCGGTTGCGAGTTACAAGAAGACCCGCGCCATCAAAGACGGCCGTGAAGTTCATTATCGGTTGGCGACGACTGTTTACAGCGACAACACATCCACGCCGGCTCAGTTGAAACCGCTCGTCGACGAATTCGCCCGCAAGTATCCGAATCACGATTACCGCTATTACCTGCAGGCGTTGCTGGGCACCAAGTATCAACAGGCTAAGGACAACGGCAACGCGAATCGGATGTTTGCCAGCGTGCTGAAATTTCAACCGCGGCAGAATAGCGCGGCATCAGGTTTTGTCCGTACGATCGGCACGGAACCGGCGAATTACGCGGCAGCCGAGCGAACGCTGCTCGCCGCGATTTCGGGATTTCAGGGGCAGACCAATCGTGAGTACCAACTTAGCTTTCTGCGTTACGTCCTGGCGTTTGAAGTTTATCGCGACCGGCTGAAGAAACCGGAAAGGACAAAACAGGTCTTGCGCGATTTGGTCTCGCAATCACCGTCGAACGACGGACACCTCCAGAACGCCATCAGTTGGTTGTTGTACAACGCGGCCGATGACGCGCAATTGCGTCGGGAACTCGATTTGATCTTGAAGTCGCGCCGGAGATTCCTGCACATGTCGAATTTTCGGACGTATTTGACGAGTTGGATTCGCAGCGCCAAACGCAACAAGGACCACAAAGCCAAGGCAGCGATTGCCAAGCAAATGCTCGACGCGGCCGACCGAGACGGTCTCGCCAAACTTTGGACCGCCACCGGGCAGCGCAACAGCAAAGGAGCCGCCGCGGCCAAGAAACTCGTCAACCACGCGGCCTTCAACCAGCTCAGTGACCCGGCGAAGTACGCACTGGTTGCCTACTGGGGATACACGACGCGGCATTACGTCGGCGGAAAGCAACGGCCGGAATGCGTCCAGATTTATGGACGGCTGGCTAAGATGTTCCCCAAGGATCAGACAGCCGCCTACTATTATCTGCACGCGGCGACCGACTATGGCCCGCCCGAAGCGGCTTGGGAAGCGGCCCAGCACTTTATGAAATTCGATCCCAATCCAGACAACAATCTTTACGATAACTTGCGCCGCGTCATCTTGGCGGCCGACCAGAACAAGAACGCCGGCATGGTCCGCACGGCGTTCAATTGGATTCGCGGCATCGAACAGAAACGCGGGCTGAATTCTGGTTACGCGTACTACATCGGCGACGCGCTGTTGAAGTACGAAATGAAGAACGAGGCCGTCGCGTACTGGCAAGCTCATGTCGTGTTGAAACGCGATCAATATGATTCGCGGTACTGCGTCGATCGGCTGACAACACAGTATCCCGAAGACCGGGCTCAGCGGATCAAGATCCTGACCGCGGCGTTTAAGGCCGAGAGTGATTTTCACGGTTACTACGCATCGCGGCTGGCTCAGGAATACTACCAAGCCGAGAAACGTGATCTCGCCGCCATCGAACGTGTTCTGCGTGAATCGTTGAAACGGCAGCAACAACGTCCGTTCCGCAATTGGTACATGGACGACGGGCCAATGAACCTCGTCAATTGGGCGCGGCAAGATAAAGAAATGCCCGACGAGGAAAAACGCCGCATTTTCTCGCTCGTCAAGGAAATGCAGTTTTATCGTCCGTCGGCGACCGCGACGTGTGCGCTGTTGGAACTCGGGCCGAACGACAAACTGACGCCGATGCAATTGCAACTGGTGTATCAGAAATCCACGCGGCTGACGGGCGACGGCACGTACGACTGGGATGTGCTAATGACCTACGTGCAGGCCGGGTTGACTCGCAAGGACTACATGTCGGCCGCGACATTGCTGACGGGCATGCTGTCGAACGTGCGCAGCATCGACGCCGGGCGAAAGAAACAGGGCCGTGATTTGGTCGCTCAGAGTTATTCGCGCATGGGAGCCGTCGGGCTGACCATCGACGAGAACAGCGAGATCGCTCCGCTGTTGCAAGCGGCGTTGTATCTGCGGCTGGGTGACCAGCGATTGGCGTTCGACACGTACTCGGCCAACAAAGCACTCTTCGATTTGCACCGAGGCCAGGTGCCGATCGATCTGCTGTTGTTTGTGTGCGACAACCACATCGCGGCCGGCGGCGACGAGAATCACGACCGTGTCGAGGACATCCTGCGCACGTGGCTCGTGGCCAACAGTGAATCCAAACAGTTCGACGACAAGACCAAGGCCCGTGTGCAGTTGCTGCTGGCGAAAAACTTTTACAGCGCGCGGCGTTACGACATCGCTCGCAGTGAATACACGACTGTCATGAACCGCTATTCCAAGACGACCGAAGCCGTTGAAGCGGAATTTGGCATCGGCGAGACCTTCATGGCTCAAAAGGTGTACGATCAGGCGGAAGCCGTGTTCGAAAAGCTGGCCAACTCACAACAGTCTGAAATCGTTGTACGGGCCGAGTTTCTACGCGGCGTGCTGGCCTTTCGGCGCGGCGACGGCGACGAGGCCCGCGAAATCTTTCGCCGTGTGTTGGAACGCGTTCCGAGTATCGAATTGGCTAATCAGGCGTTGTTCAATCTGGCCGAAGTTTACGGCTCGGAAGAACGCTACATTGACCAGTTGAATCTGTTGCGGACGGTCGGCCGGTTGGGCCGGCACAGCAAGCGCACGCACTCGCCCGGCACACCGTTGTCGATCGTCGTGCAGGATGCCGATCTGGGCATAAGCCGAGGTGGCAGCAAGATTCCCGTCCACGTGACGACACAACCGGGCGGCGATAGCGAGCTGGTTTATCTGACGAGTGGCGGAGCCGGAAAAGGGCTGTTCCGCGTCGACGTCGACACCGAACTCGGTCAGGCTCAGAAAGATGACGGAGTTTTGCAACTGACCGGCCGCGACGTCATCAAGTGTGACTATCCCGACTCATTCAAGCAGGAATTCCGCAGCGTGCCGCTTTCGGATGTCGATATTCAGATCGCATCCGACGCCAAGTTCGAACTGGCCAGCAGCAAGATTGTTGATGTCGAGGAAGAATCGTTCAGCGATCGGCTGGAACGCGAGGCGCGCGAAGCCGACGCCGATCAGCGGCGGTCGCAGGAACGTCCGACGAATCAGATCAAGCCGGGCAATCCGATCTATTTCCGCGTGCAGGATCCCGACCGCGACGTCTCGAACGAACTCGACAAGATTGTCGTCAAGCTGACGGCCGTGAGCGGCGACGATGTTCAAGTGGCTCTGATTGAAACCGGAGCTCACACGGGTGTCTTCGAAGGTACGGCGACGACGGGAGAACTGCCGGCCGGAGCGTTGGCCAGCGACACGGCCATCGAACACAGCCCGCTGATGGCGATCGATCCCGATTCGGAAACGTATTGGCAGAGCGAACCCGACGGCGCGACTCCGAAACAATTGACGGTCGACATGAAAGACCTACGCAGCGTCACGCGGGCGAAGATTCACACACCCGAAGTTGAACGCTACGCTCCGGTGCGCGGCACGTTGCTGGGCAGCTATGACGGCTTGTTCTGGTACCGGCTGGCGTCGAATCCCGACGTGCTCGACGCCGAACCCGTGGCCGAGGAATTCGGACACATGCGGCAACGGATTTATCAGGGCACTTACTACAGCTACAGCCAATGGTCGCAGGTTGCCCGGCTGGGCCGCAACTCGAAAGCGACGGAAGAGGAACAGGAAGTCAACGAACTGAAATGGAAACGCGAGGAAGACGAAGAAGACGCGACACGTCCGTACGCCGCCATCTGGCACGGCAAGCTGGTGCAGGAACGTCCCGGAGCCGTCCGCATTTTCATTCGCGGCGTCACGACCGGACTGGCACTGAACGGCAAAGTAGAATTGCCGGTCGCGCGTGGCAATCGAACGATCGATTTGTGGCTCGAACGTGGGGCTCATGAACTGACGATTTTCGCGGCCACGACCAACGGAGTCGCCGGCGTCGAGGCGCTGATCGCTCGCGCCGACCATCAAAGTTCCCGAATCGTACTGCTGCCGTTCCGTGAACCGGACTTCGATCTCAAACAAGAGGCCGCTCAGCCGAGCGAAGACGAGCCGGCCAGTGACGTCACGCAACGCATTGCTTTGACCGTCGATACGGCGTCCGTCCACAAGAACTCCGAAACATTCGGCCTGCAAACCGAAACGGGCGATCCACGGATCGGCAATTGGACATCCGACGAAGATTGGGTCGAATGGCAGTTCACAACAAATCAGGCCGGAGTGTACGACGTTGTCGTCAGTTATGCACACGCCGGCGGCGGCAGTACATTCAATCTGGAATTCGACGGCCGCAACGTGCCCGTCACGATCACCAATACTGGCGGCTGGGCCAACTATCGCGACAACACCGTCGGAACCATTCGCATCGCGAAGGCTGGCAACCAGAAATTGGTCATCAAGCCGACCCAAATCAACAACGGCCGTTTGATGGAACTGCAGGGCATCACGCTGGTTCCCGCGGACGGCGCGCGAGTCATGCTGGCCCAAAAGTCCTGGGACTTCCATTTCAAACCGTCTCAATTGCGGTACGTCCGCTTCATCGTTGACGAGTATCTTGGCGAAGCCGTGGCCATTAACCACGTTGAAGTCGGCGGCGACGGGCCGGAATTGTACATCCCGACGAAGGAAGACGTGCTGTCGCTGGCCAACAATGACACGTTGGAAATCGCCGGCGGAGATGTCATCAACGCATCGTACACCGACGAGCTAACGTCTCGCGGCACCGATAGCAGCCGCTTGCTGACCGGCAAGTTGACGGCCACTTACTTCAACGCCAACGTCGCCGCGATCGGTTACGACTTCGTGCGGCAACGCAACGGAGCCGTTGATGAAGTTCGCAAACTGGTCAAGCGCATTGAACCCGGCGAGCGGTTCATTGTCGAAATCGTCGACTACGACCATGACCAGACCGGTCAGCCGGACAGTTTGGAATTCGAAGTGCTTGTCAACGACGATGAACCCGTACGGCTGACGGCCACCGAAAACGAGAACTTCTCAGGTGTCTTCACCAAGGAAGTCGACACGACCGCTACCAGCGAAGACGGCAAGCTGTCGGTCAAGAAGGGTGACCGAATTTATGTACGTTACATCGACGAACAGAACACGTTTCCCGGCCACTCGGTGCCGCGCGAATCGGTTGTGTATGTCAACGAGCCGACCGACGCCAAGATCCGCATTTTGGAAACACGCATTATTCCGCGTCCGCCCGAAAGCAATCAGCCGCCGCGCGTGATCTACAACAATCCGGATGAAGAGCAAGAAGTCAGTAACGTTGCGTTTGAGGCTCCGGTGACCGTCGAGGTCATCGATCCCGACGCGGCGAAAGACAGCAGCAGTACGGTGACCGTCACGCTGATGGCTTCGAATGGTTCGACCGTTGAAGTCAAGTGCAAAGTGTCAGCGGCGTTCTCGACGATTCCACGGCGCGTCGTGCGCCAAGTGGCCGAACTGCGGGCGTTGGAAGAGGGCCGTTTCATCGGTCAGGTCATCATGCAACTCGGTGGCAAAGACAGCCCGACTCTTGTGCCGATCACCGCCGAGATGCCGCGCAACCTGATTGGCGACACGCTGAGCGACGACGAAGACGAAGCGTCGGCACTCGACCGAACTCTGGTGACGCGCGTCGTGAACCTCACCGGCAAGGATATTATCACGGCCGGTTACCGCGACGAACTGCGCACCGACGGCTCGGCGAGACCCTTGGAAGCGAAGGGACGATTGATCTCGAACGGCCAACTCGCTTGTACCGACCGCAGCTATGACGACGAAATCGAGAAGCTGCACGTCGGCGAAAAACTGTTCTTGATGGTCACTGATGCAGATCAGGATTCCTCTGACGACCGCGATACGACGACCGTTGAAATCACTTCCGATTTTGGCGAGAAGGAAACGGTCACATTGGTCGAAACGCTGAAGCATAGCGGCATTTTCACGGGATCGTTCACGCTGAAGTCGAACGAGAAGCCGACTCCCGGAAACCTAAAGGCCGACGAGCCCGAAATTGAATGCTATTTTGGTGACGCGTTGCATATTCACTACGTCGACCCGGCTGCCAGCACCGAAGACGGCACGCTCGAATTATTCAGGGACATCCCCGTCGTCATCGGCACCGACGGACTGGTTGCCGCGTTCAGCAAGAAATTCAACGACGAAACACTGGCCGTTGAAACCAAGTTCCACATCGCCGAAAGCTACTTTGAACTCTTCAAGAGCCACAAAAGCCTGGGCCGCACGGAAGAAGAAAAGCACGATCTGCAAGCCGGACGCCGGATTCTGCGTGAGGTGATGGAAGATTATCCCGATCCGAAATACATCCCGCGCATCGCGTACTTGTTGGGGCAATTCTCGCAGGAACTGGGCGAATGGGCCGAGGCGATCGATTCGTACGAGATGATTATCAAACAATTCCCGGAACACTCGTTGGCTGCGGATGCTCAGTACAAGCTGGGTCAGTGCCACGAGGAATCCGGCGACTTTGACGACGCATTGGAAGCGTATGTTACCTTGGCGGCGACCTATCCCAAGAACCCTTTGATCGCGAGCGTCATGATCCGTATCTGCGACTACTTCTACAAGAACGAAAAGTATAGAGTTGCCGCGCAGGTTGCCGAAAAGTTCCTTGAGAAATTCGACAGCCACCGATCCGCGTCGAAATTGGCGTTTTTGATCGGCCAATGTCATTACAAGATCAAAGACTATGGTGACGCGGGCGGGGCCTTCGACCGGTTCGCAAAGCTGTTCCCCGACGACGACCTGTCACCGGATTCCATGTTTTGGGCGGGCGAGAGTTTCCGCATGGCAAGAAACAACCGCGAAGCCTTCCGCCGCTACAACCGCTGTCGCTGGGACTACCCCGCCAGTGAAGCCGCCAAGTATGCTCGTGGCCGCTTGGCACTGCCCGAGATGATCCAACAATTCGAAGCCGAAGCGAGGTCGATCGAGAACAACCAATAGTCGTACGGTACAAGCGGAATTGAGATTAATTGATGTCATCGAAAACCCTCGATCAACCTATCGAAGTCACGCCAGGTCTTTTTACAACGTAGAGGAACGAA
>Ga0310122_10003256_pt1 | contig 10313 bp, 6 predicted proteins | sample CB6_Bottom_1051__FD_203503 | JGI IMG/M metagenome (GOLD analysis project Ga0310122, IMG submission 203503) | Marine microbial communities from Western Arctic Ocean, Canada - CB6_Bottom_1051 | ecosystem: Environmental > Aquatic > Marine > Oceanic | place: Canada: Western Arctic Ocean | collected...
GACCGGCCTGCCCTGCCGCCAAAGTTTCCAGCGCCGCCAAACGCCCCAGCAAAACACCAGCACCGACGACGCGGCCATCACGTAAAACGCAATGACCGACGACGGCGGGATATTGCCGAACGTCTCGCGCGTCAGTTGAATCGTCGGTTCGTCCATTACATTTTCACTCGCTCGGACTTGGGATCGTAAGCCGGTTGCAGCGACAGCTTGGTCGGCACACGCTCGCAGGCGACTTCCAGTTCGTAGTCGCCGCTGAGCAAAAAGTCACGGTCCACCCCGTCGGCGTTTCGCACGTAGCCGATGCCGATGCCCTTGCCGGCGGTATGCCCAAAGCCACCGCTGGTGAGCCAACCGACGCGTTCGCCGTTGCGATAAATCGTCTCGCGGCCAAGCAGCACGATCTCCGGATCATCCACCGTGAAAAACGCCAACCGCTTGGCCAAGCCGTTGGTCTTTTGCTGCTCGAGCGTGTCGCGGCCGAGGAACGGCGTGTCGGTTTTCAGCTTGGCCGCCCAGCCAAGCCCGGCCTCGAGCGGCGTGTGGTCGGGCGTCACGTCAGCACCCCAGATTCGGTAGCCCTTCTCCAATCGCAAACTGTCGATCGCGCGGTAACCGGCGTTGGCGATGCCGTGCGCTTGGCCAAGCTCCATCAGCAAATCGTAAACCGCCGCTGCCGACTCGACCGGCACGTGCAGTTCCCAACCCAGCTCGCCGACGAATGTCACACGCATCGCCCGCACCGTCGCACCGGCGATTTGCAGCTCGCGCGACATCGCAAACGGAAACGCATCGCTCGACAAATCAGCATCGGTCGCCTGCGAAAGCACCTCGCGAGCGAGCGGCCCCATCAACCCCAACACCGCGCCCGCCATCGAGATGTCCGTCAATTGCACGTCGCTCCCGTCAGGAATGTTGCGCTCGATCCAGTTGAAATCGCGCGCCGCCGAGCCGGTGCCGGTGACGATGTAAAATTCATCCTTGGCCAAGCGGCAAACGGTGAGGTCGGCTTCGATGCCGCCGCGTCGGTTGCAGAGTTGCGTGTAAACCAAGCGGCCCGGCGGAACGGCAACGTCGTTGGCGCAAATCCACGACAACACCGCCTCCGCGTCCGGGCCGGCGAGCCGGTATTTCGCGAACGACGACTCGTCGAAGAGCGACACCGCCTCGCGCGTGTGCCGGTGTTCGCGCGCCACGTGCTCGAACCAGTTTGCGCGACCGTAGCTTGGCTCGTCCCTTGACTCGACGCCTTCCGGCGCAAACCAGTTCGGTCGCTCCCAGCCAAACTTGCTGCCGAAGCAACCGCCGCCCGACTTCAGTCGCTCGTAAAGGGGCGACGTCTTCAGCGGCCGGCCCGACTCGTGTTCCTCGCTTGGCCAAGCCATCGTGTAATGTTTGCCGGTGGCCTCGGTCGTGCGCTCGATGAGAAACTTCGTCTCGCGGTGATGCGCACCGAATCGCCGAATGTCCACCGGCCACAAATCCGTCGACGGTTCGCCGCCGACAATCCACTCGGCCAACGCCCGCCCCGCGCCGCCGTTGGCCGCGATGCCGTAAGCATTGAAACCGGCACCGACAAAAAATCCGCGCACTTCCGGCGACTCGCCGAGGATGAAACTGCCGTCCGGCGTGAACGCTTCCGGCCCGTTGATGAGCTGGCGGATACCGGCATTTTCCAGCGCGGGCACGCGACCGACAGCCTGCAGGAACAACCCCTCGAATTGATCCCAATCGCTCTCGATCAGTTGAAAATGGAAGTCGCGCGGGATCCCGTCCTTCGGCGTCCACGGCACGGGATTCAACTCGTAACCGCCCATCGCGAACCCGCCGACTTCCTCCTTAAAATAACAGAGCCGATCCGGGTCGCGCAGCGTCGGCAAATCGGCGGTGACACCCTCGATCGGCTTGGTGATGAGATACTGATGCTGCATGGGTTGCACCGGCACGGAGACACCAGCCAAGCGGCCGCATTCGCGCGCCCAAATGCCGCAGCAGTTGACCGCAATTTCGCACTCTATGTTGCCCAATTCCGTCTGCACACCGGCGACCCGGCCATCACGAATATCGAAGCCGGTCACGCGGCAGCCCTCGATAATTTTCGCGCCCTCCATCTTCGCGCCCTTGGCCAAAGCCTGGCACAAATCGGACGGACTCGCCTGCCCGTCGGTCGGCAAAAACGCCGCGCCGACCACGTCCGATACCTCTATCATCGGCCAAAGATCTTTCGCTTCATTCGGCGAAAGCAAATGCATCTCAAGCCCAAAACTGTGCGCCGTCGTCGCCTGCCGTTTGATCTCGGCCAAGCGCTCGTTGTTGCAGGCCAAGCGCAGGCCGCCGTTGGCTTTCCAGCCGGTCGCTTGGCCGGTTTCCTCCTCCAATTTACCGTAAAGATCGACACTGTATTTCAGCAGTTGCGTGATGCTGGCCGAGCTGCGAAGTTGGCCGACCAAGCCGGCCGCGTGAAACGTCGAGCCGCCGGTCAGCGTCTTGCGCTCGAGCACAACAACATCCTTCCAGCCAAGGCGCGTGAGGTGATAAGCCACACTGCAGCCAACAACACCCCCTCCGATAATGACGACCCGCGCGCGCGGGGGGAGTTGTGCTTTTTGATCAGTGTCCGAGGGCATAATAAGTTTCGTAAATTCGCTTGGCCCTGGTTTGCGCTTCAGCTGCGTCCCACTTGCTGTCGAGGAACCGATCCGGGCTGAGGCTTCGCACGTAGTCCGACGGCGACGACTCGAGCATCGACTCGACCACGTGCCGACCGATGCCGGCCGAACCACTGACGCCGTGCGCGTTGCAGCCGCCAGCCATCACGAAGCCCTTGAGTTTGCGGCTCTCGCCGATAATGAATTTCCCGTCCGGCACGAATGTCGGCCAGCCCTTGAAAATAGTCCGCACACCAAGGTCGGCCGCCTTGCCGTAGAGCGGCGCGATCTGCTCGATGAACCAGCCCATCACGTCCCAATCCTCCTCGACCCGGGGCGGCGTCTGGCCGTTTTCAAAATCATCCGGCTTGAGCGAAAGTGACTCCGGTTCCCATCCGCCGAGCAGCAGTCCGTTGATCTCGGCACGCAGATAAAGCGAGGCATCCGGCACGCGCATCACCGGCAGTTCCGGCTGCATGCCGTAGGCATCGACACTCACAAAATATTCGTGCCGCACCGGGAAAATCGGAAGGTGCAGCCCGGCCATTTTTGCAATGTGCCATGCGTGTGCCCCGGCGGCGTTAATGACTGTGTCACAAGCGATTACGCCTTGGCTTGTATCGATGCCGGTGACGCGGCCATTCTCCGTGCGGATGCCCTCGACCGGCACGCCGGTGGCCAGACGCGCGCCCTTTTTTCGGGCGCGATGCGCGTAGGCCATGGCCAAATCGTTGGGCTGCAGATAGCCGTCGCTCGGGCACCACAGCACTGACTTGGCCGGTGAAAAATCGAACATCGGCCACTTGGCCCGAGCCTCATCGTTGCTGATGAACGCCGTCTCGAGTCCGGCCTTGTCGGCGACTGATTTCATCTGCTCGAACTCCGCCACGCGCTCGTCGGTCAATGCCACGCGCAGCGAGCCGACCTGCCGCCAGCCCGGCTTGGCCTCCGGCTCCGCTTCCATTTCGGAAAACGTTTTGACCGACCACATCGCCAACTCGACGCGCTCGATGCTGGTGCGAACCTGACCCACCAAGCCGGCCGCCTGCGAGGTCGTCTCCGAGGCGAGCGCCTCGTTTTTCTCGAGCAACAGGACGTCGGTTTTGCCGGCTTGGCAGAGGCTGTGCAAGACGCCGCAGCCGATGCCCCCGCCGCCGATCACCACAATCTCCGCGTCGCCAATCGTGTCCATCGCCTAACTTCCGTTTCGGTTTTTTGCTGCTTCGGTGAGTTGTGGCACGACCTCGAACAGGTCGCCGACGATGCCGTAGTCGGCCAATTGAAAAATCGGCGCGTCGGGGTCGGTGTTGATGGCGACGATATGTTTTGAAGTGCGCATGCCGGCCAAGTGCTGGATCGCGCCGCTGACACCGCACGCGATATAAACCTGCGGCGATACCACTTTGCCGGTCTGGCCGACTTGATCGCGGTACGGCCGGTAACCGGCATCGACCGCCGCGCGCGACGAGCCGACCGCCGCGCCGATGCTGTCGGCGAACGCCTCGATGATGCTGAAGTTTTCCGCGCTGCCGAGTGAGCGGCCGCCGGTCACGACAATCGACGCTTCGGTGACGTCCGGCCGGGCGTTGTCGCTGGCGATGAGTTCCTTGAGCGTAGTTTTTTGTTCCGGCAACTCAACGGCGACCGGGGCGACTTCGGCGCTGCGGGTGGCGTCCGGTTCCGGCGACTTGGCGGTGCGCGGACGGACGGTGATCACTTTCAGGCTGTCGTTGGTAAACTCGACTTCCGCCGTGGCTTTTCCGGCGTAAACCGGGCGGCGGGCGGTCACTTGATCGCCGTCGCAACTCACTTGGACGCAGTCGGTTGCCAAAGCGGCATCGAGCGCGGCGGCTAAGCGCGGGGCCAAGTCTTTGCCTTGCGGCGTGTGAGCAGCGAGTACGACGTCGGGGGCGAGTTGCGGGATGAATTGGCCAAGCGCTTGGCCAAGCGATTCGCCGGTGCCACTGGCCAAGGTCGGCGAGTCGATGAGATGCACCTTGGCGGCGCCGAGTTGGCCAAGCGGCCCGGCGAGCGGCTCGACGCCCTCCCCGGTGACGACGGCGTGGACTTCCGCCTGGCCAAGCGGCAGGCCAAACAATTCCTGCGTGGCTTCGCTGAGTTGTCCGTTTTTGTGTTCGGCAATGATTAAAATTTTCATGTCTGTTTTTCGGGTTAGATGGCTTGGATTTCTTCGGCGAGCACGCGGATCAATTTTTTCGCTTGATCGGCGGGAGTGCCTTCGATGATTTGGCACGGCTGTTTGGGCGGAGGCAGCTCGAAGTTTTTTAGCCGCGTTTTGCGGTTGGCTTCGGTGACGCCGAGTTCGTCGGCGGACAATGTGTCGATCGGTTTTTTCTTTGCCCGGATGATATTGAGCGCGGTGGCGTAGCGCGGTTCGTTGAGGCCGACCTGCGCGGCGACAACCGCCGGGAGCGTTGTTTCGATGACCTCAATACTGCCGCCGCCGACATCGCGGCGACAGGTGATCGCGCCGTCGCCGTAGTCGATGCCGTTGACGACGGTGACGCTCGGCATGTCGAGCATCACGGCGAGCGCCTGGCCAACTGCGGCCGCGCCGTCGTCGATCGCCTCTTTGCCGGTGAACACGATGTCCGCCGGGCCAAGTTTGCCGATGGCGGCGGCGAGAGAGCGGGCGTTCATGCCGGAGTCGGCGTCGCCGGGAAGGTCGAGTCGCACCGCCGAGTCGGCGCCCATGGCCAGCGCCATTCGCAGCGAGTCGGTCACCCGCTCGGGACCGGCGGAGAGCACAGTGACAGTCGAGTCCGGCCGCTGCTCGCGAAGCCGAAGCGCCTCCTCGATGGCTAATTCGTCGTGCGGCGAAATGATCCACTGGATGTCTGCCTCGTCGATTCCATTGCCGTCACCGCGCAGCTTGATCCGCGTTGTGGTGTCCGGCACCTGCTTGATACATGCGAAGATGTTCATTAAAAATTATTCGGCTCCTTTTTTTAGTTGGTTCAAATACCAGCGGACAAACCGCTCGACGTTGTATTCCTTGTGGGTGGAATACGGCCCCGGCTTGTAGCCGCTGGACTGCACGCCCAGCTGCGCGGCCTCGCACAGTCCCCAGTCCTGCTCGGCGGTGAGTTGCCAAAAGGGCATGACTTTTTCGAGATCGTAATCCTTGCCCTCAACCGCCTGTTCATCGACCAACCAGATCACGCGCACCTCGGTGGTGGTCTTGTCGATCGGCAACAGCCGTGTGCTCACGACGTGATCGCAACTGGCGTGGCACCACATGTTGGGCACGGTGCGAAGCCGGAGCGTGCCGACGGAGTTGTCGGTGTAGTCGCCCATCAGCGGGGCGACCTGCTGGCCGTCCATCGTCTCGCTGACGTAGCCGTCGGCCAACGGCGTGCGATTGATGGTAAACCAGCCGTCATCCCCGGTGTCCGGGAACGGCGCCATGCCGCTGCTTTGATGGGTGATGGCCAATCCCTGCCGGCCCCACGCCTTCTCGCTGCGTTCGGACTTGTCGGCGATTTTGGCCATTAACTCCGGCGAAGTGTCATCGGTGTTGTAATGGTCGTAGTTGGCCTTGATGTATTGCGGGTGGTTGAGATTGCAGTGGTAGCACTCGCGGTTGTTTTCCCAGACGAGTTTCCAGTTGGAGTTGACGGTGTAGTTGACCGCCTTGGCCACCTTGGCGCGGTCGCAACCCTGCGGCCGAAGCATCGGCTCCATCAATTCCCGTGCCGGGCCAAAGTCACCCGGCCGCTTGGCCAAGTTCACAAAAATAAAGCCGCACAAGTTCTCGGTGGCCACTGGTGACAAGCCAAGTGCTGCGGTGTCCAGCCCGTCCTGCATGCCACGGCACGACAATAGTTTGCCGTCTTTGCCATAGACCCACTGGTGATACGGGCAGACCAGTTGCCGCACCGAGCCGCTTGGCTCACGGCACAACAGAGTGCCCCGGTGCCGGCAGACGTTGTGGAACACCCGCACCACATCGTCGTCACCCCGGATGGCAATCAACGGGTCGATGCCGATGTTGAAGGTGAGGAAATCCCCGGCCCGGGGAATCTCGCAATCATGCCCCACGAACAGCCAGCCTTGACGCCAAACCCGCTCAAGATCGGCGCGATAAATATCGTCCGACGCGAAAAACTCGCTCGGCAAACTCCTCCAATCCGGGCGCGCCTTGGCGGCGGCAGCGATCGGGTCAGGCGATTGGGGATCGAGTGTCATCGGGGTTTAGCGGCTAAAAATGCCCGCGACAGCGAGCCGATCGAGGGTGTCAGTTTTGCCTTCCCGGCAGTATAACCAATTTTTGGCAGCATGAGTTGTGGGGTTATTTTTGCAGGTATTCCATGACCGCCTCGGTGCGGTTTTGGACGCCCAGTTTTTCGTAAATGTTCTTGAGATGATTGTGCACCGTCCAAGCGCTGATTTGGAGCCACTCGGCGATTTCCTTGTCCAGCGCGCCCCGGCTGAGGTGGCTCATGACCTGATGCTCACGGGGGGTCAGGTGAGGGAACGAATCCTCCCCCGGTTCGCCCGCCAAAAAGTCGACCTGCTTTTTGAAATATTGCCGGACCCGGCGGGAGAGCGAAGCGGTGTCCAATCGCGCTGTGCGCTTGGCGGCGGTGTTGCTCTCCTCGAGCAAATGCAGCATCCGGCCCTCCGGCGTGCGGTGCAGGTAATATCCGTGATGGCTGCCGGCGGTGGAGTTGAACAACTGTTCGCTGTCCTCGAATGTCGAAAATGCCACCACCGGGCAGTCGCGAAAATGCTGCTTGAAACAGGCATCGAGTTCCTCGCCGGAAAACCCGGGCAACCCGCGGTTGACCAGCAGCAACCCCGGCGCGTCCGCCTGGCCAAGCCCGCGCAGCGAAGCGATGTCCGCGAACGTGCCACAACAATCGAACCCCGGCGCTTGGCTTGTCAACTCGTGCAGCGTTGCCGCCACGGTTGCATCCGGTTCCACCACGAAAACATTAACCGAAACAGCGTTCGCCTCATTGCGCTTGGCCAAACTCTTGGCCCTGCCGGGGCGGGTGTGGATCGTCGTGTACGTGCTGCAAAACGGGCTGCCGAACCAAAACAGCGCGAGTGTCAGTTCGCGCCGATGCCGAGCCGCGACGGCCTCCCAACCTTCGCCAACGACGCAGTTGAAAATGCGCAACGACTCCTCCGCAGCGTGCGCCTCGTTGAGCGTGCCCAGCGGGAAGTAACAGCCCGCGCCGTCGTGCTCGATGCGGCAGGAAAACTCCGGCTTGGCATCGGGTGCGGCCCGGTATTTGCGCTCGACCAACCGCAGCCGCCAGTAGTCAAGCGACTCGCGCGGATCGGCACCGTCCGGCTCGACAATCGCTTCACGTTGGCCAAGTGCCGTCCAGCCGCGCTGCTGAAGGGCCGCGAACAACCCGGCCGCCTTCTCTGCCGCGACATCCTGATCCACCGCGCCAAGCGAGATCGTCCGGCGCACGCCCTGATGCTGAATCTTGGCCGACCAGCCCCGCACCCGGTGCAGTTTGCCGTCGCGGACGTAGCTGTTGCGGAAAACACGGGTGCGCCAATAGGCCGGCTCGAGCCGCTGATCCGCCGATGCCTCGCCCGTTCCGACCCAATCTGCTGCCGCTTGCTTGGACATGCTTGGACAGGCCTATCGCAGCCTCCCCCGCTTGGCAAGTCTCAAATTCGCTTGGCCAAGCGACAGCTGCTTGGACACGCTTGGGCACAAATTGGTGGCAATGCCCTGTGATGGGCGCTTTTTTTGCGGCTAAAAAAGGCCATTTCTGCTTTCATGCCGGTTCCTGACTATCTGCCCCTGACACGACAAACGTCGATTCCGATCAAAACAAGAACCATCGACTCATGAACAAACTGTTAAAAATCAAATGGCTTCTCGTGGCCGGGATTCTGGCCACACAAGCCCCGGCGGCGCTCGGGCAGGAAGTCAGCACTGATCTCGGCAATTACGCTGAGGGCGAGGAAATCATTGTCGCGTTCAGCGACGGCCCAGGGAATCCCAAGGACTGGGTTGGCCTCTACAAGGAAGACATGGTCGCGGGGGATGTCGGCTCGCTCGCTTGGTTTTACGTCAACGGCTCCAAGACCAGTGGCGAGGGTCTCACCGATGGCGAATTAACCTTCCCCGACGGGATGACTGACGAGGGGATCTACGAGGCGCGATTCTTTGAGAACGACGGTTACACCTTGCTGGCCAAGGCGACCTTCACCGTCGGCGATGTTGGCCCCGGCGTCAAAACGGACAAGTCGTCCTACACGCCCGGAGAGGCTATCACGGTGGATTTCTTTGTCGGCCCGGGTAATCCAAAGGATTGGGTGGGGCTCTACAGGGAGGACATGGTGCCCGGCTCTGTCGGCAGTCTGGTGTGGTTTTATGTCAACGGAAGCACGACCAGTAATGAAGGAATTGAATCCGGAACACTTACGTTTGCCAATGGTATGACTGATGAGGGAGACTACAAGGCGCTCTTCTTTGAGAACGATGGCTACACCATCCTCGCTGAGAAAAAATTTAAGGTGATGCAAGCGGCACCGGACACTCCGCAGGTGGTTGCCGCCACGCCGGAAGCGGATGCCAAGTACGCCGACCCGGAGATTGGTTTCACAGCGGTCATCCGCAACGGCAGCACAGCGCTGAACCCGGACAGCGTGAAGCTGAGTCTGGACGGCACAGGCGTGAAGGTGGAAATCACCGCCGGCGATGACGAGTTCAACACCATTGCTTTTGTTGGCGAGGGGCTGTTCGAGGCCGGCTCAAGCCATAAGTTCAATCTGGAGTTTTCGGACGACGGCGACCCTGTCACCGCCGAGACAGTTGTGGTGGTGTTTAACGTCGCCAACTACTTGCAACTCGAGATGCCCACGCCGATTTACTTTGAGAATTTTGACAGCATCGAGGAATTCGAGCTGCCGGAAGGCTGGGAAGTCGTCAACCTGTCACAGGAACTCAACACGGAACTCGAGCCCGACGACTTCACCTCGGCCTACTACGAGGGCTGGGTGAATGTCTCGTTGAGCCGCTGGAGCAAAAGCGGCAGTTGGGCTGAAAAATCGGTTCACCCCGCCCCGCCTGTTTTTGTGAACGGCACGCGACAGAGCCTCGACGGCAACGCACTGGTCGCGGACTCCGCCTCGCGCAACGGCCATTTCATCACATTCCTCTACACCGCCGATATCGACCTGAGCAAACACAAGAACGTGCACCTCGGGTACTACAGCCACTACGCGCAAAACCAAGACAGCTCCGGCTCCGTCGAGTACTCAATCGACGGGGGCGAAACCTGGCTGCCGGTGGTTTACATGGTCGACCGCGACGACATCGTCCGTGATGACGACGGGAATGTGGACGCGATCACGACATTCGAGCAGGTTCACGGCGACGTCGCCATCGGCTATCACCCCGACACGTTTGAGGAGGTCGGCGGCTATTATGGCGCGTACATCGGCGCGGAGATTTCCGAGGAACTGGCCCCTTACATCAGCGGCCGGATCAACGACAACCAGACTGAGTCGAAGCGGTACGAGCTGTTTCGGCTGCCCGAGGCGGACGGCGAGAAAACGGTGCGCTTCCGCTTGGCCAAGAGCGGCACCTGGAGCTGGTACTGGGGCTTCGACAATTTCGGCATCTACAGCATCGCGCCCAGCTCGATGCCGGAAGTGGTCGAGGCCAGTCCC
>Ga0310122_10003257_pt1 | contig 10311 bp, 4 predicted proteins | sample CB6_Bottom_1051__FD_203503 | JGI IMG/M metagenome (GOLD analysis project Ga0310122, IMG submission 203503) | Marine microbial communities from Western Arctic Ocean, Canada - CB6_Bottom_1051 | ecosystem: Environmental > Aquatic > Marine > Oceanic | place: Canada: Western Arctic Ocean | collected...
CTGAAGATGCTTCCCGACGGTGCGGTGGCGGCAGCCGAAGTCAACGGGCTGGGTGCCCGGGTCAAGCAACTGAGGCTCTCGGGATTTCCCAGGTGGCTGGTCGATCAGCAGCGTGACTCGGGGCAGGCTCGACAGGCCGAGGAGCTCTCGCGAGGCCTCTCCGCCGCTTTGGGGGACTCGGCCTGGGAGAAGCTGGAGACACTGCTTTCGGACCGATTCGTCGCGGCGGCCTATCCTCCCAGCGAGCAGAAGCCCGGGATGCCACGTGCGGCGGTGATCGCGGAGGTTCGCAACGAGGCGGCTTTGCGCGAGGTGTTGTTGCGTGCGAGTGCGTTGCTGATCGCCGCTGAGGATCTCTCGAAGGCCAGAAAACAGGCCGGCGGCTTCAACCGCATCTGGCTCAAGAACGGCTTCCGCCTGGCGTTTGGTGCCCGGCACATCGTGGCGGCGACCGACACCAGGTTGCTCGACGACATCCTGGCCCGGCTCACCGCCAAGGCTCCGCCGGGCGGCTCGCTGGCCGACGGCAAGTTGTTGAGTGAAGCGGCCAGGACCTGTGGGGCCACTCGCCCGCTGATGGGCCTGTACGCATTCCCGAAACAGGCCGCCGCCGCCTACCAGCAGCCTCTGCAGATCCCCACCCAATCCGACAACGCCCTGGCCTCGCTGCTCTTCGGCGACCTGCTGCTGGCCGCCTCATCGAGCTCGTTTGCCGCGGTCACGGTTCGGGCTGGTGAAGCGGGTGTGGACGTGTCGTTCTGTCAGAGACGTGGGGCCCCGCCTTCGGCTGCCGTTGCGGCTGCGTTTCCCGAGACGGTCAAGGTGACCACACCGCTGAAGCCGGCTCGTGGCACGCTGCTGTCGTTCTCGATGCATCGAGACTGGTCGGCCTGGTACCGCCAGCGGGAGACGGTGATGCAGGCTTCGGTGCTGCCGGAATTCGACAAGTTCGAGGCGGGCATCGGAAACCTGGTGCCCGGTCGCGACTTTGCCCAGGACATTCTGCCGTTGTTTGGCCCGGAGTTGAGCCTGGTGGTGATGACGCCGCCTGCCGCTTCAAAGACCGACAAGCCCGCCGGACTGGCTCTGCCGGGCATGGGCGTGGTGGTCGAATTGGCTCAGCCCCAGAAGGCCGACGACATGATGCGGCTGCTGTTTCAGACGATCGTGGCGATTCTCAATTTCGAGGCCGGCCAACAGGGCACTCAGCCCTGGGTGCTCTCGCACGAGACCTACCGCAAGATCGAGATGACCTATGGCCGACCCCTGTCATCTGAGGCCAACGCCGGCAATGCGGTGCTGGCGGCGTTGAGGCCGGCGGCGGCACGAGTGGGCAGCCGCTTCATGTTCTGTTCGTCACGAGACGCCTGCCGCCGCTTGATCGATCAGCATCTCGACTCCGCCGGCAAGTCGCGGGCGGTGGCCTCGGGCACTCGCACCTCGCTGTCGGTGCCCGCGGCGCTTGAGGCCCTGGAACGCAACCGCGGTCCGGTGATCGCTGGTGCGGTCCGGGACGGACGGACGTTGCCCGAAGCCCAGACGTACCTGGCCGAGCTTGTCGAATGGCTGGCCGGGATCAAGTCGATGTCGATCACCTCGGGGTTCCAGTCGGATGTGGGCCGCGTGAGCTGGTCGTGGAGGTGGAAGTAATGGGCGCCCTGGCGAGATGGAGTCGTCCCGAGGCCTTTGATTTCGCGGCGGCCGGGCACCTGCTGGGCCGGGCCGGTTACGGCGTCCGTGCCAGTCGTCTGAAGGAAGCGGTCCGCGAGGGGCTGGACCGGACGGTGCTGCGTGTGCTGAGTGGTGAGCAGCCCGGCGAGACGTTTCGCGAGACGGATGCGTTGCTGAAGACGGCCGCCCTGGAAGCCGACAGCATCGATTCTCTGAAGGCCTGGTGGGCCTTCCGGCTGACCGAGTCGCCTCATCCGCTCGAGGAACGCATGACTCTGATGTGGCACGATCACTTTGCCACGTCGTACCAGAAGGTGCAGTCGGTGCGGATGATGGCCGACCAGAACCGGTTGTTCCGCCGCGAGGCGTTGGGGCGTTTCGATCGGTTGCTGCTGGATGTGGCCCGCGACCCTGCGATGCTCGTCTGGCTCGACAGCAATCTGAACCGCAAGCGTCAGCCCAACGAGAACTTCTCTCGGGAACTGTTCGAGCTGTTTGGTCTGGGGCTGGGACACTACACCGAGAAGGACATAAAGGAAGCGGCTCGTGCCTTCAGCGGCTGGCACGTCCGTTACGGGCGGTACTGGTTCAACGAAGCTCAGTGCGACCGAGGCTCCAAGCAGGTGCTGGGCAGGACGGGCGACTTCGGCGGCGAGGATGTCATCCGCGTGACGCTCGATCAGCCCGCCTGCAGCCGGTTGATTGCTCGGCGATTGCTCGAGGAATTCGTCGCACCGGGTCCGAAACCGGAGCAGGTCGAGGAGTTAGCCGGCCGGCTGAAGCACCATCGCTGGCAGCTTCGTCCGGTGCTGGGTGAGTTGTTCCGTTCGGAATTGTTCTTTGCCGAGCGGTCTCGCGGGGCACGGATCAAGAGCCCTGTCGAGTTGGTGGTGGGGACATTTCGGCAACTGGGTGGCACGGCGGCCTACAGCAGCATGGTCGAATTGACTGCCCAGCTGGGCCAGGACCTGTTTGCTCCACCCAGTGTGAAGGGTTGGGATGGAGACCGGGGTTGGCTGAACACCGCGTCGATGATCCTGCGGCTGAACTTCGCAAGCGAGGTGACCGGTGGCCGCGGGTTGGGTCGGTTGGGTGAGGGTGTGGCCCGGGAGATGAAGGCTGCGGCACGAGTTGACGGGCTGACGGGGTCGATGGTCAGGCGTCCGCTGTTGGCGTCGACGCGGGGGAAGATCATCAGGGAGGTCGAAGCCGCAGGTGGTGCCGATCGGCAGCGACGGGTTGCCTGGCACATGGTGGTCTCGCTTCCGGAATACCAGTTGGGATAGGGTTGGAGTCCGGCCGCCGCCGTTGGGCGTCGGGGTTTGAGAATGGAGAGGGGAGTCATGCCGGGACGTCGTGAGGTGTTGAAAGCTCTGGCGGGCGTGGGTGCGGTATCGCTGGGCGGGTCTCTGCCGGATTGCCTGTCGCGGGCCGTGGCGGCTCCGGGGGCTGCTGCCGGCGGTGACGGCAGCGTGCTGGTGCTGGTGCGGCTGGCCGGAGGCAACGACGGGTTGAATACCGTGGTGCCCTTCACCGATCCCCTCTACTCCAAGAACAGGCCGGGCGTGGGCCTGGGTCGCGGCAGCCTTTTGAAGCTCAACACGAGTCTCGGGTTTCACCCGGCGATGGGTGGCCTGAAGGGGCTATATGACGACGGGCGGTTGTCGGTTGTACAGGGTGTCGGATATCCCAACCCGAACCGTTCGCACTTTCGCTCGATGGACATCTGGGAATCGGCTCAGCCGGGGGCAGCGACGTTTTCTGACGGGTGGCTGGGTCGTGTGATCGGCAGGTCACAGTTTCCCGACAACGCGACTCCTGCCATGGCCCTGGGACTCGATCAACTTCCCTTGGCCTTACGTGGGGCGGGACTGTCTGTGCCGGTGATCAAGGATCCGGCCCAGTTGAGATTGAGACCGGGACCGGCGGTCGAGGCGAGGGGTCGAGCGGGTCGCGACGTGGTCCGCAACCTGGCGGTGCAGAGCTCCGGAGGCGGCCCGCAGGCGTCGTTTGTCCGCAACCTGACCCGTTCGGCGATCGACGTGTCGCGGCGGATCGGTGACGTGTTGACCCGCGAGGGCGAGACGGGTCTGCCGGCGACGGGGCTGGGCCGGCGGCTCGAGGCGGTGGTGCGGTTGATCGAAGCGGGACTCTCGAGCCGGATCTACTTCGTCTCACTCGACGGCTTCGACACTCATGCCGACCAGCAGGGTGCTCATACTGCACTGCTGCGAGAGCTCTCAGATGCCGTAGCGGCTTTCTATCGTCGGCTGTCGAAGTCGAAGATTGCCGACCGCGTGTTGCTGGCGACGTATTCGGAGTTCGGTCGTCGGGTCAAGGAGAACGGCAGCCTGGGCACCGATCATGGTTCGGCGTCGCAGTTGTTCGTGGTAACGCCGCCGGGGCGAGGCGGGATTGTCGGTGCTCATCCGAGCTTGGAAGATCTCGACGACGGGGACTTGAAGCACCACACCGATTTCCGGCGGGTGTACGCGATGCTCTTGGAGCGTTGGCTGAAGATCCCTGCGGTGCCGGCCGTGGGCAAGGGGTTCCGGCCGCTGGAGATCGTCTAGCTACCCGGCTTGTTGAGTTGTCCGGGCCGGACGGTGATCGTGCGTTTGCGTTCGTCGATCCGGGTCACTTTGCCGAACTTGATGCCGTCGACGATCGATTGGATCGACTGCGTGGTGGTCAGGATCACCGTGGTGGCGTCGTTGCTCGAAGTATAGTCAGGCACTTCCTTGCTGTTGGCAAGAGTCCGCAGCACCGCGATGTGGTCGCGGCGGGCCTTTTCATCCATCGCGCCCTGCAGCACGACCGTGATCGTGGTGGCCACGCTGGACTTGCGAGGTTCGTTGCTGCTCGAGGTGGCCAGCAACGGGATGACCTTCAACTGAGCATCCGCCAGTGCCTTGTTGAACGACTCGACCGTGTCGGCTTTTTCGAGAGCCGTGGCGGCGGTGTCCAGGGCATCCAGGACCGCCAGCCAGCTCTTGCGAGACTCGGCCGTGCCCGCCCTGGGCATCGATTCGACCGAGGCCCGGCCCAGACGTAGCGCCTCGTCCAGGTCTGCAGCCAGCTCGGACGGAAACCACTGCCCGTCGATCACGATGAACTGACGCGGTGGTGAGGGAGTCTCGGGAGTCTCGCGAGCACGGGCTGCACCGATTTGCAATCGAGCCGTTTCCGGACCGCGATCGATCACGCTGATCCTTGACGTAGCCAGACCGCCCAATGGATCGGAGGCGTCGGTCGCGGAGAGCGAGCGGAGCTGTTCGAGGAACCGGGTGCCGGTGCCGGCAAAGAACTCCTTGCCGTCGAACGTCTTGAGCGTCTTGACCTCCTTCAACTCGCTGGTCAACAACGTATCGAAGAGTCCCAACAGCGCCGGCCAGTGTTCATCGAGCTGCTTCTGGTCGATCTCACGCAACGCCAGACCCGGGTTGTTGATCAGCAGGTCCTTCTTGGATCGGGCCACTTCCAGAAGCCGCTTGAGTGTCACGAACGTGCGCTCCCAGACCTCGGCGTCGACCCGGCCGGCAAAGTCCTGCACCAGCCGGTTGATGTCGCGCCGGTAGCGCGACGGCAGAAACGTCCAGATCGATGAGCCCTTTCCGTTCCGGACACCCTCCAGCACGGCTCGCACAGCCTGGTCCGGCTCACCAGCGTCAACCGCCGTGGGGACCGCCGCTTTCGGGTCGGCGGCTGTGCCTGCAGCGGACTTGGGGCCGCCGACTGAGGAGGCCGATTCGCCCGGCTCTGATCCCTCGCCGCCACAACCGGGTATGCTAATCATGCCAAGCATCCCAATCATGCCCAGCATGCCGCAGGCACAAAGGCCAACCAACTTCAGTTGCCGTCCCCACCGTTTCATGCGTCGCCCTCTTCGCTGTTGCACTCGATCAGGACCGCTCACCGCTACGCTCGATCGACTCCGGCGCTATCCTACCTGCATTCCTCGACCACAGAAGCGGTTTCGGTCCAAATAAAACCGTTTTGACGTCGGTCGAGCCTGCTTGAAAACGTCCCCGACTCCCTTTAGAGTGGGCCCTTGCGCCGGTAATAGTGTGGCGCAAACATAATCGGTTTCTCTTATATGTTCGGTCCCCAGGACGGGTTGACTGCGCGATGCACTTGCGAAACGTCGAGTTGTTCTGCGAGGTGGTATCGCGGAGCAGTTTTTCGAAGGCGGCCGAGGCACACCAGGTCTCACAGTCGGCGGCGAGCCAGGCCGTTCAGACGCTCGAGGATCGACTCGGGGCGGTGCTGATCGACCGGTCCCAGCGGCCTCTGGCACTGACCGAAGCCGGCCAGATCTACTACGACGGGTGCCGTCGTCTGTTGGAGACGTTTCGGCAGGTGGAGGAGCAGGTCTTCGCGATCAGTGACCGGGTGACCGGTCGCCTGCGGGTCGCGGCGATCTACTCGGTCGGTTTACTGGAGATGGCCGAGATGGCATCCGGTTACCGCCAGTCGTATCCGGACGTGTCATTGACGGTGGACTATCTGCATCCCGGGGAAGTTGCCGAGCGGGTACTGGCTGGTGAGGCGGACTTGGGCATCGTCTCGTTTCCTCGCAGCGGCGGCGACTTCACGGTGGTTCCGTGGCTCGAGCAGGCCATGTCGATCGTCGTGCCGCCGGATCACCACCTGGCCTCACGCAACGGTTCCAGCGGCCCGGCGTCTGTCGAGTGGATTGACGGCGAGTCGTTTGTCGGGTTCTGTGCCGACTTGCGGGTTCGTCGTCGGATTGACCGTTGGTTGAAGGCGGCGGGGGTCTCGGTTGACGTGGTGCACGAGTTTGACAATTGCGAGCACATCAAGCGTGCCGTCGAGGTAGGTTCGGGCGTGGCGATCCTTCCCGAGCCGACTCTGCGTCGCGAGCTGGCCCAGGGAACCCTGGTCTCGCTGTCGCCGGCCGCTGCCGACTGGAAGCGTCCTCTGGGCTTCATACATCGTCGCAATCGCCAATTGAGCAGGGCGGCCGAGCGTTTCATCGAGCGGTTGCTGGAGACGACTGATGCCCAGTAGCCGTCTTTCCAACCGGACCTCGTCTTCATCCGCCCCAGCTTCTCCGTCGTCGGTCTTCCACAACGGCAGGCCCGGGAAGTACGGGTTGTACGATCCGGCCAACGAGCACGACAGTTGCGGCGTGGGCTTCGTGGCTCACATCAAGGGCCAGCGGTCCCGCCAGATCATCGACGACTCGTTGCACATGCTCAACCGCATGACGCACCGTGGTGCCTGCGGATGCGAAGAGAACACCGGCGACGGTGCGGGGATCCTGACCGCCCTGCCCTACGAGTTTCTCGAACGGGTCGCCGACAGCGACCTGGGAGTGCGCTTGCCCGAGCGGGGGAGTTACGGCGTCGGCGTCGTATTCCTGCCTCGGGACGACGCCGAGCGAGCCAGTTGCAAGCAGGCGGTCAACCGGGTGATCGAGGAGGAGGGCCAGGTGCTGCTGGGGTGGCGGGAGGTCCCGGTCGATCCCGTCGGAGCCGACATCGGTCCTTCGGCTCGTGCCGCTGAGCCGGTGATCGAGATGCTGTTGATTGGTGCTGCTGAGGGCCTGGACCAGGAGCAGCTGGAGCGGCGGCTGTTTGTGATCCGCAAGCGGTCCAGCCATCTGCTGCGGACCAGCGACATGCAGCAGGCCCTGCTGTTCTACATCTGTTCGCTCTCGACCAAGGTCCTGATCTACAAGGGCATGCTCACCTCCGAGCAGGTCCCCCGCTACTTCCTCGACCTGGCCGATCCCGACTACACCAGCCACCTCGCGATGGTCCACTCGCGGTTCTCGACAAACACGTTTCCCAGTTGGGACCGTGCCCAGCCCAACCGGTTCATGAGTCACAACGGCGAGATCAACACTCTGCGTGGCAACACCAACTGGATGCACGCTCGCCAGGGCGCATTGCACAGCGACCTGTTCGGCGAGGATCTCTCGCGGCTGTTCCCGATCATCGAGCCCGAGTGTTCTGATTCGGGCAACTACGACAACGCCCTGGAATTCCTGTATCACGCCGGCCGCAGCTTGCCCGAGGCGGTGATGATGATGATTCCCGAGGCGTGGCAGAACCATAATTCGATGTCGGAGCAGAAGCGGTCGTTCTACGAGTACCACTCGGCGCTGCAGGAACCGTGGGACGGTCCGGCCTCGATTTCGTTCACAGACGGCAGCTACATCGGCGCGGTACTCGACCGCAACGGCCTGCGTCCCAGCCGCTTCTACGTGACTCACGATGACCGCGTGATCATGGCCAGCGAGGTGGGCGTACTTGAAGTCGAACCGTCGAACGTACGTCAGAAGGGCCGTTTGCAGCCGGGGAAGATGTTCCTGGTCGATTTCGAGCAGGGCCGGATCATCGCTGACGAGGAGCTGAAGCTCGAGGTCGCCACGCAGCGGCCCTACGGCAAGTGGCTTGAATCTCAGCGCGTGCAACTCGCCGCACTCCCGCCGGCCACCGTTCCCGATGCGTATGCATCCGGGGACCTGATCCGGCGGATGCGGGCTTTCGGGTACACGACCGAGACGTTGCAGTTCATGCTGCTGCCGTTGCTCGAGCAGCAGAAGGACCCGATCGGGTCGATGGGCAACGACGCCGCCCTGGCCTGTCTCTCGGATCATCCGCGGATGATCTACGACTACTTCAAGCAGCTGTTCGCTCAGGTGACCAACCCCGCGATCGATTCGATACGCGAGGAAGTGATCATGTCTCTGGAGTGTTACATCGGTCCGGAGGGGAACCTGCTGGAGACGAGCGAGGCTCAGGCCCACCGCCTGTGTGTGCCTCACCCGATCCTGACCAACGAAGAACTCGCTTCGATCCGTTCGCTCAACTCCTCGGGCTGGACGACTCGAACCGTCGACATCACGTACTCCCGCAGCGAGGCTGCCGGCGGTTTGCGGCCGGCCCTGGAGCGGATCTGTGGCGAGGTCGAGCAGGCGATCGAGGCCGGTGACAGCTTTGTGGTGCTCAGCGACCGCGACGCCGGGCCGGACCGCATACCGGTCAGCTCGCTGCTGGCCTGCGGAGCGGTGCACCATCACCTGGTCAGCAACGAGTTGCGGACGCGAATCGGGTTGGTACTCGAGAGTGGTGAAGCCCGGGAGGTGCATCATCACTGTCTGCTGGTCGGCTACGGTGCCGACGCGATCAACCCGTACCTGACCTTCGAGGCGATTGCCCAGTCTCGGCGTGACGGGCTGCTCGATGAGTCGTGGACCGACGAGAAGATCGTGGCGATCTATCGCAAGGGCGTCGCCAAGGGGATGCTCAAGGTGATGGGCAAGATGGGGATCTCGACGCTGCAGAGCTACAAGGGGGCCCAGATCTTCGAAGCGGTGGGACTTGATGACGACATCGTCACCCACTGTTTTTCCGGCACCGCCAGCCGGATCAAGGGGGTCGGGTTCGAGATGGTGGCCGACGAGGCATTGCGTCGTCACGAGCTGGGCTACCCGACCCGGGAGGGATCTTCGGACCCCCCCGGCAGCCTGCCCAACCCCGGCCTGTTCCACTGGCGCAAGACGGGCGAAAAGCACGCCTGGAACCCGTATACGATTGCCGAGATCCAGGAGGCGGCTCGGACCGGCGACCCGGATGCCTACAACCGTTTTTCGACGCTGGTCAACGAGCACACCACGCGTGAGTGTCACCTGAGAGGCTTGTTGAGATTCGCCGATCGCCCCGGTGTGCCGATCGAGGAGGTCGAGCCTGCTACTGAGATCGTCAAGCGGTTCTGTACCGGGGCGATGAGTTACGGGTCGATTTCGATCGAGTCGCACGAGGCGTTGGCGGTGGCGATGAACCGGATGGGTGGCAAGAGCAACACCGGCGAGGGGGGCGAGGACTACCGCCGGTTCGAGCCACTGGAGAACGGCGATTCGAAGCGGTCGGCGATCAAGCAGGTCGCCTCGGGACGCTTCGGCGTCACCGCCTGGTACCTGACCAACGCCGACGAGTTGCAGATCAAGATCGCCCAGGGGGCCAAGCCGGGTGAGGGTGGCGAGTTGCCCGGGACCAAGGTCGACAAGGTGATCGCCGCCACCAGGCATTCGACTCCCGGAGTCGGCCTGATCAGCCCGCCGCCCCACCACGATATCTACTCGATCGAAGACCTCGCCCAACTGATCTATGACCTGAAGAACGCCAATCCCACCGCGCGAATCAGCGTCAAGCTGGTTTCCGAAGTCGGCGTGGGCACGATCGCTGCCGGGGTGGCCAAGGGGCACGCCGACAACATCCTGATATCGGGGTCCGAGGGAGGCACCGGGGCCAGCCCGCTGACCAGCATCAAGCACGCGGGGCTGCCCTGGGAGCTGGGGATCGCCGAGACGCACCAGACACTGGTGATGAATGATCTCCGCAGCCGCGTGAGGCTGCAGACTGACGGGCAGTTGAAGACCGGCCGGGACGTGGTGATCGCGACGTTGCTGGGTGCCGAGGAGTACGGGTTTGCCACGGCGCCTCTGATCACCCTGGGTTGCATCATGATGCGGAAGTGCCACCTGAATACCTGCCCGGTCGGGATCGCGACTCAGGATCCGGAGCTGCGCAAGAAGTTCACCGGCAAGCCCGAGCACGTGGTCAACTACCTGTTCCTGGTGGCCGAGGAGGCTCGGCAGATCATGGCGTC
>Ga0310122_10003258_pt1 | contig 10309 bp, 7 predicted proteins | sample CB6_Bottom_1051__FD_203503 | JGI IMG/M metagenome (GOLD analysis project Ga0310122, IMG submission 203503) | Marine microbial communities from Western Arctic Ocean, Canada - CB6_Bottom_1051 | ecosystem: Environmental > Aquatic > Marine > Oceanic | place: Canada: Western Arctic Ocean | collected...
GGAGGTGATCATCCCTCCATCAAAGCGGGCCACTACTTCCCGTCGGCCGAGACCGTGAACCCCCAACCTCTTCTCGGTACACTCTGTCATGACAGGACTGCTCCGTCAGTCTGGCGTAAGGTCTGTTACACCTTCTTCTTACGCTCTGACGGGCAGTCTTGTCTATTTCACTGGTGAGAAATGCGGGTTAGCCGTTGTCCATCGGAGCCGTGTCTCGAGCGGGCAGACCCGTGGCCTGGGTCTTCAGCGACACGGCCACCAGGGTCAGGAACCCCAGCGGAATGGTCACGATGCCCGGTTGGGTGAAGGGAGCAATCGCCAGCGCGGGATCCAGTCCATAGACCTTCTCGAACGTGTCGGCACTCAGCAGGATCCAGGCCAGCGAAGTGGTCATTCCTACGGCCATCGAGACGATCACGCCCTGGCGGGTGGTCCGGTTCCAGAACAGGCACATCACCAGCGACGGCAGGTTGGCACTGGCGGCCACGCTGAAGGCCCAGCCGACCAGGTAGCTGACGTTGAGTTCCTGGAACACGATCCCCAACACGATCGCGATGACGCCGACAACGACCGAGGAGATCTTGGCCACCCGCACCTGCTGCTGATCGGTCATCTGGATGCCCATCGCAGAGCCAAGCAGATCGTGTGTTACGGCGCCTGCCGAGGCGAGGATCAGCCCGCTGACGGTGCCCAGCACCGTGGTGAACGCGATCGCCGAGATGGCCGCAAACAACCACTCACCGTGGCTGTAGGCCAGCAGCGGCGCGGACATGTTGCTGTTGGTCACGTCGAGCGTCCCGCTGGTCATCGCGCCCAGGCCCATGTACAGCGTCAATATGTAGAAGAAACCGATCGTGGCTATCCCCACGATCGTGCTCTTCCGGGCACTCGCCGCGTCCTTGACCGTGTAATAGCGGATCAGGATGTGAGGCAGCGAGGCGGTGCCGCAGAACAATGCCAGCATCAATGACAACAGGTTGATCTTGTCGAGAAAATTGTCACTGTGAATGCCCTGGAAACGGGGATGGGTGCCCGGTTGCAGGATCCGGCTGCCGGGGGTCGGCTTCTGGAAATACACCGTCGTGGTGCTGCCGTCCTCGTGAGTCAACTTCCGGTTGCCCCACAACACGACCTCGCTCTCCTCCAGCGTGCTGAAGAACTCCAGCGGACCCAGCGGCCCGGTCTCGGTCATCTCGCCCGGCAGATCACTCAGGTGACCCACCTGAAACAACTCCGGTTCACCCTTCTTCGAACCCTTCGGCCTTCCGTTGACCAGCACGGTCCCGTCGACGGCCTTGTGCAGGGTCTGGGTTTCGCTGAGATAGATTCCGTCGTCGCGGACGTCGATGTGCCAGACCGCATCGGGGCCGCCGCTGGCTTGGGCAATCCGCACAAAGGGCATGGTGGTCCAGGCACCCTCGGCCGGCACGACCTTCGCCCCGGCGATCCCCCACGACTCGGCCAATTCGGCCTCGAAGGCCTCGGTCTCAGAAACAAAGTCGTCCTGCATCAGGGGACCGATCGTGGTGAAGCGGTGCCCGTCGGCTCCACCCTCTTCCTCCGTCAGACCTCGTACCAGAATCATCACGGTCAGGATCGCACTGAAGACGACCAGCAACGAACCCTTCAGAAACTGAACCCAGGTGGTCGAGACCATCCCGGCCATCACCACGATCAGGATCACCGTCGTCCCGACCAGCACCACGCCGACCCAGTGCGGGAACCCCAGCAGAGGCTGAACCAGCACTCCGGCACCCACCATCTGAGGGATCAGGTAGAACACGCTGACGGCCAGCGTGCTGATGCCGGCGACCAGCTTGATCCCCTTGCTCTGAAACCTCGCGTCCAGCGCGTCGGCGAACGTGTACTTGCCCAGCCGCTTCATCGGCTCGGCCACCACAAACAGTGCCACGATCCAACCGGCCAGGTAACCGATCGAGTACAGGAATCCGTCGTAGCCGTAGAAGGCAATCATGCCGCAGATGCCCAGGAAGCTGGCGGCCGAGAGATAATCGCCGGCGAAGGCGACTCCGTTGATGAACCAGGGGATCTGCCCGTGAGCGGCAAAGTAGCCGGCCGACGACGTGGCCTTGCGGCCCAGGAAAAAACTCAGGCCCAGGGTCACACCCACGAAGGCAAAGAAGCAGACCACGGCAATCGGCGAGGCTTCATAGATCATGCCTGGCCCTCGCTGTCGGAGGAATCCGGCGACGAGCGACTTCGGCAAATCCAGCCGTAGATCAACGCCAGGACCAGGGCCAACACGATCAGGCCAAACCCCGACCAGATTGCCAGATTGACCCCCGCCGGACCCAATACCTGCAGCCTCTGGGCATCAAAGGCCATCAGCAGCACGAATCCGCTGTACAGCAGCAGGTAAAAAACAAACAGACCCAGCCCGATCTGCTGGTTACGCCGTTCGATCGACATCGTGTCGGTCTCCTCGCTTGGGATCCCACTCCGCAGGTCAAGCGCTCTAGACTGCCTGAGGATGATGAGAATTGCCAGCCGAGAACTCCAGAGGGTGATTGCATGGAGAAAAACGGCCGAGCTATGATAAAGGGGACCTGCCCGGGCGACCCGAAAGGGCACAACGAGCCGGGGCGGAGCAGCGGAGCAGCGGAACACGGGAGCAGGGTATTGAGCGTGGAGCAGATCGAGTCGAATGACCTGGTGACGGATCCGGCCCCGGCTCCCGAGTCGACCACTCCGCGCCGACGTCAGTTGGGGCGCTATGCCCTGGGCGTGCTGATCCTCGCCGGCGGACTGGGCGGCGCGGCTCTGCTGGCCCCCGCGGCCGCACGACCGATGCTCACCGACGCCGACCTCAAGTACCTGCAGGATGCCGAGCACTTCGGCGGCTTCGTACTCGGAGACCGCACCCTGCCGCTGCTTGCCGGAGCACTGAGAGACGCTGACGCTGAAGCCGTCAAGTCGTTCCTCGCCGATTCCTTCCAGGGACACCTCTTCGCTGAGGATGCCGGTGAGCTGACCACGTATGCCTTCGCGACCTTTCGCCGTTTTGACGAAGACGACGGCGCCGCGGAGCCCCTGGACCGTGACGGCTTCGTCGAAACGCTGCTGGCCTACCGTGCTGAATTCGACGAGCGTGCGAGCGTCTCGTTCAAGGTGATGCAGATGCAGCCTGTGACCTACGGCGAACTCGAGGGTCCCTGGCAGGGAAGCCTCAAATTGCGACTGGCCGGCAATCGGGTCGACGGAGGCCTCGCCGAACGAGTGATCCGCTTCCGCTGCAGCATCACCGGCATCGACGACGACACGCCCGAGGCTTACGGCTGGCTGGCCTCCTGCACCGCCTTCCAAGCCCGGTACGCTTTCGGCGAAAAACGCCTGATGACCGACATCACCGCAAAGACCGGCATCGACGTCTCGAAACTGCACGACACCTGGAACCACACCGACTCGCCCAAGAAACCGACCATCACCGGAGGCGTCTTCCTGTCCGACTTCAACCAGGACGGGCATCTCGATCTGCTGCTGACCGACATCAGCGGCCACCAGCTGTACCGTGGCGAGGGGGGCGGTCACTTCAGCGACGTCACAGCCGAGATGGGCATCGACCCCAAGGCCCCGGGCATCCGGGCCATCTTCGCCGATTTCGATGGCGACGGGTTCGAAGACCTGCTGCTGGGCGAGATCATCTACCGCAACGATGCGGGCAAGAAGTTCGTGGTGCTCGAGCCCGGCCGCGACACCACGCTGAAACTCGAACACTGCACCGCATACAGCGTGGTCGACTTCGACCGCGACGGAAGACTCGACCTCTACGCCGTCGGACTCCCCCAGCCCATGGCCCGACACGTCGGCTGGCTCGGTGACAACGACATCGACCGCAACCAGCTGTGGCGAAACACCGGAGACTGGAAGTTCCAGGACGTGACCGAGGCCTCGGGAGCAAAGGGCAACGGGGCCTGGACGTTTGCCGCCGTCTGGTTCGACGCCAACCAGGACGGTTGGCCCGACGTGATGACCGCCTGCGAACTGGGAATGAACGCCTTCCTGATCAACAACGGTGACGGGACATTCCGCGAGGTGAAACTGCCGAAGGGCTTCGGAGGATTCTCGATGGGGATCACCGTCGGCGACTTCGACAACGACGGCCTGCCCGATCCCTACGTGGCCAACATGTACTCCAAGGCCGGCGAGCGGATCGTGGCCAACCTCAGAGCCGACGCGTACGAACCCGGGATCGACGCGCAGATTCGCGACTTCGTGACCGGCAGCGAGCTGTACCACAACACCGACAAGGGAACCTTCCGCCGGCTGGGACGCACGATCGGGGTCGCCGACGTCGGCTGGGCCTACGGACCCAGCTACGTCGATCTCAACAACGACGGTCTGCTGGACCTCTACGCACCGGTCGGCTTTCAGAGCGTCACGCCCGACAGGCCCGATGGATGACGCTGCGTCTGGCTGGCTGCCGTGACGCAGCCGTTTGACTGCATGGCCAAGGTCGCCAACCTCAGAGTGCTCGACGGAGAAAACGGTGAGTTCTGGGTCCGCAACCCCTGGGAATTCTCAAAGAGTGGCCAGAACCTCAGCGCGTATGAACGCAATGGCGTCTTCCTCAATGGCCTCTCAGGTTCCCAGACCACCTTCCACGACATCGGGTTCCTCTCCGGAGCCGACAATACCGGAGACGGCCGCAGCGTCTGTGCCTGGGACATCACCGGCGACGGTCGCCCCGAGCTGTTCGTGAGGCAGGCCGGGGGCGGAGCACTGGTCGTCTACGAGAACGGGTTCCCCGCAGGCCACTGGCTGAAGCTGTCACTGCGAGGCACCGCCAGCAACCGGTTCGGGATCGGTGCCAAGGTGGTGTGTGAGACCGAACAGCGAGTGATCCGCCGCGAACTCTACCCGCACATCAATTTCCTCTCGCAGAGCCCGGCGATGGTGCACCTGGGACTGGGAGAATCGGAACGGATCACGACCCTGACCATTCACTGGCCCAGTGGCACCACGCAGGTGCTCACCGACATTGCGGCCGATCGTCACGTGCGGATCACCGAAGACAATTCCACGCTCGAGACGATCCGGGCCAAATGACCTGCGGCCTCAAGGGACCGGCGGCCTCCGCGGCACCGCTGCGATCACTTGTCGACGTCGAAGATGAAGTCGTTGGGACCCTTGGAGTCCACGTGGGCCCTCAGCCCCGATTTCTTCGGGTCGATCAGGTCCGCCGGCAATGCGCCCGGCTGGGGCTTGGATTCCTGCTCACGAGCCATCCGGTACATTGCGGTGGGATCGGCCTGGCTCGGTTCGGTTCCCGCCGGAGGTGAACCGGGGTCGACGTCCAGGAACGAGACGTCGTGGAATTTCAGGGACCACGCCGGCACCTTCTCGACGCCCACCGCGTAGGGACCCGGCATCGCCCCGTCGTCGAATCGAATCGTGGTCAGGTCACAGCGACCGCTGGGACCGGTCGTCCCGGCCGCCGCCCGCATCGGAGCATCGTGGGGCAAGGGAAACAGCGTGACCATCACGTTGGGGATCAGCTCACCGTTCTGACGCACGGACACTGAAACCGGGACCGTCCCCAGCCCCGAGGGCTCGCTCCAGTCGATCGTCCGGATCACGACCAGCAGCGCGATCAACACGACCAGAGTGAGAATCGCCCAGAAGGGGCGATTGTTGCCCTGCACCGAGTCCATCACCATGGTTGACCCTACCCAAGTCTTCGAGACGGTAGATTCTCGACTCTCGACACCCGGATCTCAACCCCGAATCCATTTCGGCACCGATTCCTCGGCCCCGCGACTCTGGTCAGCCAAGGCTGCGGAGGTACACTGAGTCGAGCGCCAGGGAGCCGAGAGCAAAGCGAATGGAGTCGAGATGAGGATCGCGGTCACCGCCGACGTGCACCTCGTGCCCGGGGACGACCTGCACCCCCAGCGGCTCGCCGCGCTTCGCGATGTCCTCGAACAACTGCCCGCCCTCGACATCGATCGCCTGGTCATCGCCGGAGACCTCTTCGACAAGGACCTCCAGGGATACGGCGAATTCGAAGCACTCTGCGGCGAATTCCCCGAGATCTCGATCGAGATCATTCCGGGCAACCACGACCCAAACCTCGCGCCCGATCACCTGCTGGCCGACAACGTCACGGTGTACGCAGAGCCGCAACTGGTCGAATTCGACCAAAGGCAGGTGCTGTTTGTGCCCTACGCAGAGGGGACCCGGATGGGGGAGGTGATCGAGAGATTCCGCGACCGGCTGGCAGCGGGTCGCTGGATCCTGGTCGGGCACGGGAACTACGGAGGCGGCCTCAGTACGCCCCATCCCCACGAACCCGGCGTCTACATGCCGCTCTCGCGACGCGACATCGACCACTCCGAACCGGCACTCGTGCTGCTGGGACATGTCCACATCCCGACCTCCCAACCGCCGGTCCATTACCCCGGCTCACCCTGCGGCCTCGACATCAGCGAAACCGGACCCAGACGATTCCTGGTCCTCGATACCGACAACGCCACGGTCGTCTCGCAACCGATCCGCACCGACGTCCTCTTCCTCGAGGAACGCTTTGTCGTTCTGCCGGACGACACACAGAGCGAACGGTTGAAGGAAGAAATCGCCCGGCGGATTGATGCCTGGCCGATCACCGACGAGAACCGGCACACGGTGAGCGTGCGGATCGAAGCGGCGGGATTCTGCACCAGCCGAGAAGCGATCCGGGACGTGCTGCAGCAGGGGTTCTCGGACTTCACCTGCTACGACAGCAGTCCACTGCTGGACGACCTCCAGGTCGACGCTCACCCCCAACTGATCGCCCTGGCCAGTCGAGTCCGCCAGCAGATCGACGAGCTCGACTGGAACTGGGGCGGCGGGGAACCCGAACCCGCCGACGTGCTGCTGCAGGCCCTGGCGATTGTCTACGGGACGGAGCCGGCCTCGTGAGCGTTCGCATCGAAAGGATCGAGGTCAAGCCGGGCGGGCCGCTCGAACAACCACTCGACTGGCCCTGCCGTGACCTGACGCTGGCCTATGGTGGAAACGAGACCGGCAAGAGCTACGTGGTCGAATTCCTGGTCAGGTGCCTGTTCCGCACCAGATCCCGCAAAGGCAGCGACTGGACACTCAGAGACCTGCCCGGCGGAGGCGGTGTGACCGTCTCGGGAATCCAGGACAAGCCGGTCAAGATGAGCATCTCGAAACGCCCGAAACTCGATGAGATCTGGGACGAAGACCCGCGAGGCCTGCCCCAGGACCTCTGCCGACTGCTGGTCGTTACCCAGGGCACTACCCGCCTCTCGGTCGCAGAAACCTCCGACGGCATCGACGACAACATGCTCCGAGACTTCTTCTCGGGTGAACATCTCATCGAGTCGATCCGCAACAGCCGGGCACTGCCCAAGAGTGCCGCGACGGCGTCCCTCGAAGCGGGGACAATCAGCGGAAGCGGCCAATGGAGCGACAAGGCCCAGCGCGAGAGTGTTCTCGATCAGATCGACGCGGTCGAGGAACTGCTCGGACAGTTCAACGACCAGATCTCCCACGGCGCCATCGCCTCACTGACCGTCAACCGTGACCGGCTGGTCGAACAACTCGGTCAGCTCCAGGCCGGCCGGCAGCAGCACGCCAATCGGCTCGATCAGCAACTCTCCTCCAGCACCAGCCGACTCGACGCCCTGCCCTCGACCGAGGCGATCGAGAGAGTTTCGGCCGAGCTGAGGACACTCCGGCGGTCGCGGATCGAGACCGACACCAAGCAGGAACGCCAGCACGAGCTGGCCCGGCAACAGGACCACCTCGAGTGGACCACCTCGGCACTGGAACACTACGACCGAATCGTCTCGGCTCGACCTCAACCGGCCGCCACACCCTGGCTGGCGATCGCCGCCGCTGGTGTCCTGATCGCCGCGGTGATCGCCGGACTCGTCGAACAGCGGCTGGTGCTGGGACTGCTGGCGCTGGTCGCAGGCGGCCTGGCCGCTGCCCACCTCTGGCGAACGCGTCAAACCCAGCTCCCCGAACCGGACGACCCGGTGGAACTCGAGAGAATCGGATCCGAGTTCCAACGCCGGTTTGATCAACCACTCGGCGACCGGGCTTCTCTTCAACAGAAGATCGAAGCTCTCAAGAAGCTGGGTAACGTGGCCGAGGTGCTCGAAGGACAACTGGGAACCGAAACGGGCCACGCGAAAAGCGAGACCGACCGGATCGGCCGACTGCTCTCGGGCTGGGCCAACCACGACCTTCCCGAAACCGATTGGGACTCGCTGATCGAATCGACCCGCAAGCAGCGGCAAAAACTCGATCAGCTGCTCCGCGACACGCAGTCGGAACTGGATCGATTGGGCGTTGCTCCCCGCCGCGATACGGAGGGGCCGGCTGATATGCCTGATATGCCTGATATGCCTGATATGCCTGATATGCCTGATATGCCTGATATGCCTGATATGCCTGATATGCCTGATATGCCTGATATGCCTGATGAGCCTGATGAGCCTGATGAGCCTGATGAGCCTGGTGAGCCTGGGCAGCCAGATCAGCCCTGGGATCCCGACAACTACGAACGGCTCCGAGAGCAGCATCAGCAGGCCGATGCAGATCTCAACGAGGAGACTCAAGCCCAGTCGAAATTGCTCGAAGACGCCCACCGCTTCGCCGGCGAGAGTGCCACAGCCGATTGGGAATCGCTGCTGGCCGCGCTGGAATCGACGAGGGCTGACCTCCAGCAGCAATACCGCGACATAACGGCTCGGATGATCGCACAGTTCGCCGTCCACACGGTGCTCGAACAGGTCGGTCTCGAAGAGGCACGGATGATCGAGGAAGGGCTCGAGAGTGCTGCGATCGGTGAGTCGATCCGGTTGATGTGCCCGAGGTACCAGGCCTTGAGATCCACCCTTGACGGGCTTGTGGTCACCGATGGCGACGACAACGAGTTCGCCGTCAAGAACCTCAGCACCGGAGCCCGCGAACAGGTCTTCCTCGGAGCCCGACTCGGTTTCGCCCGCAGAGCACTTGATGACCTGCCCGCCTTCCTGGTCCTCGACGACGCCTTCCAGCATTCCGACTGGACACGACGAGAACGGCTCGTCAAAGAAGTGCTCACGCTGGTCGAAGCGGGGTGGCAGGTGCTCTACTTCACCATGGATGACCACATCCGTGACCTGTTCCACACCGCAGGTCAATCTCTCGGCGAACGCTTTGTCTCCTACGACCTGCCACAACCCGACTCCTCTCTTGACCGGTGATCCATGAGCATCGACACCACCGCAGCCAACACCGCAGCCAACACCGCAGCCAACACCGCAGCCAACACCGCAGCCAACACCGCAGCCAACACCGCGACAACCACCGCCCTCACCAGCGAACTCCGCCAGGCCGCACTCGATCACCTCTGGCAACACAACCGGGACTGGGAATCGGCCGCCCGTGACAACGAGCCGCTGATCTTCGTTTCCGGCGACGGGATCCGGGTGACCGACAGCGATGGTGAGACCTGGATCGACGTCAATGGAGGCTATTCGTCGGTCAACATCGGTTATGGACGGACCGAGATTGCCGAGGCCGCCTTCGAACAACTCAAGCAAATCCCCTACTTCCCGCAGGGCTCGGCCAACCCGCCCACGATCCGGCTGGCCGCCAAGCTGGCCGATCTGGCCCCCGGGACACTCAACCGGGCCTTCCCCGTCAGCGGCGGATCGCTCGCCAACGAGACCGCTCTGAAAATCGCCCGGGCCTACCACAGGCGGCGAGGACACGAGGGACGGTTCCGGTTGATCAGCCGCCGAGGCTCCTACCACGGAGCCACCGGCGGAGTGCTGTTCCTGGGCTCGGTGCCCTCCTCGCCCCGCACCGACTATGAACCCGCACCGCCGGGAATGGTCTACGCACCACAACCCAACGCCTACCGCTGTGAACTCAACAGCAGCTCACCCGAGGAGTGTGCTGTGAAGTGTGCCGAGGCGATCGAGGGGCTGATCGAGTTCCACGGCGCCGATACCGTCGCGGCGGTGATCGCCGAACCCCTCGCCAGCGGACCCGGTGCCGTGATGCCCGACCCGGTCTACTGGCAGATGCTCCGTGAAATCTGTACTCGACACGACGTGCTGCTGATCGCCGATGAGGTGATCACCGGATTCGGACGCACCGGCAAGCTGTTCGCCATGGAACACTTCGGAGTCGTGCCCGACATCATGACCCTCGCCAAGGGGATCTCCAGCAGCTACCTGCCGCTGGGTGCCACGCTGGCCACCGACGAAGTCGCCGCCGAATTCGCCGCGCCCGGCAAACACCTCAAACACGTCTTCACCTTCGCCGGACACCCCGCCGCCGCCGC
>Ga0310122_10003260_pt1 | contig 10304 bp, 9 predicted proteins | sample CB6_Bottom_1051__FD_203503 | JGI IMG/M metagenome (GOLD analysis project Ga0310122, IMG submission 203503) | Marine microbial communities from Western Arctic Ocean, Canada - CB6_Bottom_1051 | ecosystem: Environmental > Aquatic > Marine > Oceanic | place: Canada: Western Arctic Ocean | collected...
CGTATCCGTTGTGGAGGATGTCGTCCGGCCTGACGCCTGCCAGGGCGAGGGAGCGTGCGTTCACCTCTGCCCAGATCGCGAGGTCGCCGGGCGTGTAGACGACGATCGTCGGCTTGCCGCTGGTCCCGGAGCTTGCGTGGAGGTGGGTGGTGTCCGCCATCGGCGTGAGGACCATGCCGAGGCGGTAGTTGTCGCGCAGGTCCGCCTTGGCGGTGAGCGGCAGCGAGGGCAGGTCGGCCACCGACCTGATCGAGCCCGGGTCCACGTCGCCGAGCCTCTCGGCCCAGAACGGGTTGCCGCACGTGGCCAGGAGCTCGACGAGGGAGTGTAGTCGGTCCCCCTAAATTCGGGCCTTCTCGTCGCGGGCGACGCCGGTCGTGTCGATCGTCGGTCGAGCGTCCATGGCTGGCGTCACGAGGCGTCGTTCCGGTCGCGGCATGGGATCGTCATCGCAGTTGGAACCCGAGGCCGATCGGATCTTCTGGGTCCAGGTGGAAGGTCGTCGTGGCGTGGAGGTGGGCCGACCCCTCGACCGTGGTCACCACGCCCCCGTCGGTCAGTGACTGGACCCGACCTTCGAACAGCCCGCCGGCGATTCCCTCGTTGAGGAAGGCCTCGCCCACCTCCACCCGACCGGCGTGGTGGAGGAGGGCCAGCCGCGCCGAGGTACCGGAGCCGCAGGGCGAGCGGTCCACCTGGCCGTCGCCGAAGACCGTGACGTTCCGCTGGTGGAGCGGGCGCCCGCGGAGTGGGTCGTCGTCGAGCGTCTCGTGGAAGATGGTGCCGTAGAGGCCCGAGAGGCGTTCGTCGCTGCCGTGTCGCACCGATGGCGCATCGGCCAGCGCCGCCCGTATGTCCCGACCGAGTGCTATCAGGGCTTCGACGTGGGCGGCATCGGCGGACAACGACATGTCGTCGATGGCGACGGAGGCGTAGAACGCACCGCCGAAGGAGACGTCCACCCGTACAGGGCCGAGTGGGGTGGAGACCTCCAGCCCGGTTGCAGTGACGTACGAAGGAACGTTCCGGAAGCGCACGCTCGCCACCCGCCCGTCGACGAGGCGGGCCACCGTGTGCAGCCGACCCGAGGGGACGTCCACCAGGACTTCGACGCTGTCTCCTTCGGTGGCGATGAGACCTGTGTCAATCGCCCAGGTGACTATGGCGATCGTGCCGTGGCCACATGCCGTGCTGAAGCCGTCCTTGTGGCAGAACACCACCCCCAGGTCGCCGTCGCCGTCGTCGGGCGGCACCACGAAACCGCAGTACATGTCGGCGTGGCCACGCGGCTCGTTGACGAGGAATCGGCGGAGCTCGTCGAGGTGGACCATGGCCCACGACCGTCGGTCCAGAACGGTCGAACCCTCCATGGGACCGGCATCGACGATGCGGAAGGGCTCGCCGGCCGTGTGGTAGTCGGTGCTCTGGATGGTCTCACCGGGGTCCAGAACCATGGCGGAACCGTAGCGCCGACGCCCGGATGTCCCAGCGACCGGGCCGTCAGTCGAAGACGATCCGCTTCCTCAGCCATCGGGTCAAGGCCGACTCGTCCATCTCTCCGGCTGCAACCGCCACCATCGTTCTCTCGGCATCGGCAACGTCGGGCGGGTCGGGCCTCCGACCTCACGGGCGTAGCGGGCCGTGGCTGCGAAGTCGACGCCGCCGCTGGACACGGTGGCGACCGGTTCGCCGGTCACGGCGTGGCGGGTCAGGACCCCGTCCTGTAGGGGCGTGTGCCAACTGCCCAGTACATGGCTCTCGAGTGGCCGCACCTGCCCGTTGATCGACCGCCGACTGCCCACGGCAGGATCGTATAACCTTTGATCAGTTTGTCAAGGCAATGCATTCGGGCAGATCCGGCCCTCCGGATCCGGGAAGGTGGAGACCCCCTGGGCGCCTGGTCGTACGTATATGACGGGCCGATCCGGCAGGGGCAGTAACAATTGCGCCATGGTACCGGTCGACCCCGCACTTGTGATGGCCGCCATCGGCGCGCCCGTCGTGGCGGGAACCGCCACGCTCCTGCTCCCACGGGGCCGGACCTCGCTCCGGGTACTCCTGGCAACCTGCGGTCCCCTGGCGTCGCTCCTGTTCGTCGGGGCACACCTGCGGCGCTACGGCGTGGCTTCCAACGAGGAGGGCACCACCGCCATCGCGTGGGTGCCGAGCCTGAACCTGGACCTGGGTTTCCTCGTCGACGGGCTGGCCACGTTCTTCGCCCTCCTGATAGCCGGGGTGGGTGTCCTGATAGTCCTCTATTCCCGCGCCTACTTCGGGAGCGACGGACCGTCGCTGGCCCGATTCTTCCCGGCCCTCGGGCTCTTCACCACGGCGATGCTGGGCGTGGTCCTCGCCGACCACATGCTGCTCACCGTCCTCTTCTGGGAACTCACCTCGATCAGCTCGTTTTTCCTGATCGGGTGGGACCGCGACGACGAGGAGGCTGTGAAGAGGGCAACGCAGGCCTTCGTCACGACGGGCCTGGGCGGCCTGTCCCTCCTCGGCGGCGTGCTCCTGCTCGGCGACGCAACCGGCTCCTGGCGGTGGAGTGGGCTCGTCACCGGGGCATCGGACATCGGGTCGGGCGGCACCATCGTGGCCGCCTTCATCCTGATCTTCATCGGGGCGGCGTCCAAGAGCGCCCAATGGCCGTTCCACTACTGGCTGCCGGGGGCGATGCTGGCACCGACCCCGGTCTCTGCCTACCTGCACTCGGCGACCATGGTCAAGGCCGGTGTCTTCCTCCTGGGTCGCCTGCTTCCCGTGTTCGGCCTGCTGTCCCTCTGGCTTCCGGTGGTCGTGGCGTTCGGTGCCGTGACGATGCTGCTGGGTGCCGTGCTGGCGCTCCAGCAGCACGAGTTGAAGCGGATGTTCGCCTATGCGACAGTGAGCCAGTTGGGCCTGTTCGTCTGCATGTACGGGCTCGGTGGTGCGACGGACGGGCACGGTGTGTCCGCCATCGACTGGGACCTCTCGCAGATAGCCAGCCATGCCCTCTACAAGGCGCCGCTGTTCCTCGTAGCCGGCGCACTGGCCCACCGGGTAGGTGCGCGACGGATGTCCGAACTATTCGGCCTCTGGCGGCGGAGGGTGCCGGGGGCACGCCTGCTGGCCGTGATCCTCCTGGCGGCGGGCTACGCACTGGCCGGAGGTCCCGGCACGGTGAGCTTCGTCGCCAAGGAACTGTTCTTCGGTTCAGTGCGCCATGCCGCCGGGACCCGGCCGTTGCTCGTCGTGGTGGCGGTGATGGCCGTGTTGGCGGCAATGTGCAACGTGGCGATCGCCGTGCGGCTGGCGGCGACCGTGTTCGGGTGGAGGACGGGCGTAGGCGACGCCGCCGGCGCATCGACGCACGGGGCCGGGCACGGGAACGACCGCTGGGGAGCCGTGCTGTGGCTGCCCGCCGCCGGGTTGGTCCTGCTCCAGTACGTCGGCGGCCTGGTTCCGACGGTCTGGAACTCGGTCTTCGGTCGGCTGGAGGTGAACGTCAACGACGAGGCGTTCGCGGGCGGGCTGCCCTGGTTCTGGGAGCCGTTCCTGCATCCGGGCGTGCCGCTGGCGATGTCGATGGCCGCCATCGTGTTGGGCATCGCCCTCGGGTGCTCGGCGCTGATGCGGGGCCAGGTCGACGACGTCCACGACCGGATCTACCCGGAGTCGTACAGGCTGATCCTGCGGTACGGGCATCGTGCCTTCCACAGGGTCCAGACCGGCCACCTGCGCCACTACCTGGTGCTCATGTTCGCGATGCTGTTGCTGAGCATCTCGTGGGCGGCGTGGATCGACCCGTCGATGCTGCGCCTCCCCGACGGCCTGGCCCCCTTCGAGTCGCTGAGCGGCCTGATGCTCGGCGCCGTCGTGTGCGCGGCGGCCATTGCCCTGCCCCTGGTGAGCGAGCGGGTGGTGCGCGTGCTGGTGCTGGGGGCCAGCGGCTTCGCCGTCGTCGGCCTCTACCTCGTGTACCAGGCCCCCGACCTGGCCCTCACCCAGCTCATGTTCGAGATCATCTCGGTGATCCTGTTCCTGCTGGTGCTGCGACTGCTGCCCCGCCCCGATCGCCGTCCGCGCATCAGCCCGGCGCCGCGGCTTGTCCTGGCGGTGCTCGTAGGCCTCGTGGTCGGGTGGATGACCCTGCTGGCCGGCCATGCGGCGGAGCAGCGCGGCGAGGAGGTGGCCACGCTCGGCGAGTTCTTCGAAGAGCACAGCCTGCATGGCTCCGAGCTGACCGACGGGCACGGCGGCGGGGGTCGGAACATCGTCAACGTGATCCTCGTCGACTTCAGGGGCTTCGACACGCTGGGGGAGATCACGGTGCTGGCGACCGCCGCCCTGGGGGTGTGGTCGATGCTGCCGGGGCGGCGTCGGCACAGGGACGGAGGGTTCCCGCGGACGGTCCCCGGCGTGGGAAGTCCGGCGGGGATCGACTCCCTGATCCTGCGTACCGCTGTCCAGTTGGTGTTCCCGCTCACGATGCTGTTCGCCGTCTACGCGGCGTTGAAGGGACACGACGGCCCCGGCGGCGGCTTCATCGCCGGGCTGGTCACGGCCGTGGGCCTGTGCACCTACCGGATGGCGTTCGGGCAGCGGGCCTTCCACCGCCTGCTGCCCATCCATCCCCGGTGGCTCGTGTTCGTCGGCCTGAGCGTTGCGGCGGGCGTCGCCGCACTACCGCTCCTGCTGGGCCAACCGCTGCTGCGGTCCGGGTCGGCCACGCTGTCGCTGGGCGGCGAGGGGCTACACCTCGTCTCGGCGATGGCGTTCGACCTCGGCGTGCTCCTCGTGGTTGTCGGCGTAGCGGTCGGGATGATCGGCCGCCTGGGCGAGGAGCTGAACTGGTGACGACCGTCCTCGCCATCTGCGTGACGGTGATAGTCACCGTCAGCGTCTACCTGATGCTGTCCCGTGAGTTGAAGTCCATCGCCATGGGCGTGTTCCTCCTGGGCCACGGCGCCAACCTGTCGATAATCGCCATGAGCGGCTCACCGGTCCTGCCGGGGGGTGGCCTGCGCCAGCCCCCGATCCTCGGCGACGGAATCCTGGTGGATGCGCTGCCCCAGGCGCTGATACTGACGGCAATCGTCATCAACTTCGCGGTGATGGGCTTCTTCCTGACACTGCTTGTACTGACGGCTCGCAATACCGGAACCCTGAACCTCGACGAGTTGGCGCTCGAGGATCCGCCCGTGGCCAGCCCGGAGTTGGAGCCGACGGTGGACGGTGGTCCCGGTGGGGGGGTCGGTCGATGAGGAACGACCTGCTCGGGCTGCTCGTGGTGATCCCGTTGGCGACCGCCGTCGCATCGGTGGCGCTGGTCCGTCGTAGCCGTCCCCAGCGGGTGCTCGGCCTGTTAAGCCTCGGCTCGATGCTGGTACTGGCAGTGGGTTGGCTGTCCGAGATCCGCGACGGCGACGTGCTCGTGTCGCAGATGGGGGCGTGGCCGGCGCCGTTCGGCATCACGCTGGTGTTCGACAGTCTTTCCGGCCTGCTGCTGTGCACAGGGCTGGTGGTGGCCCTCGGCTGCTACGTCCACTCCTTCTCGGTCCTGGAGCCGGAGACGGAGCGGCGATACTTCCACCCGCTGGTCCAACTCCTGATGGTCGGGGTGAACCAGTGCTTCCTCACCGGCGACCTCTTCAACCTGTTCGTCGGCTTCGAGATCATGCTGATGGCCTCGTACGGGCTGCTGGTGATCGGCGCATCACGACGGCAGATGGCGCAGGCCTACAAGTACCTGGTGTTGAACCTCATCGCCTCGACGGTGTTCGTGATCTCCGCCGGGTTGGTCTACGGGATGTTCGGGACGCTGAACCTCGCCGACCTGGCCCGCATCGTCGACGCCCGGGTCGCCTCTGGCGAGGGGCTGCCACCGGGCTTCGTCGGCGTCTCGGTCATGTTGCTGTTCGTGTTCGGCGCCAAGGGCGCCTTCTTCCCGTTGTGGTTCTGGCTGCCCGACACGTACCCCACATGCCCGGTGCCTGTGGCCGCCCTGTTCAGCGGCCTCCTCACCAAGGTCGGTGTCTACGCCGTCGCGCGCACGTTCCCGCTGGTCTTCGCCGTGGGCGACGCCCGCGACGTGGTCACGCCGCTGCTGCTCGCCTCCGCCGGCATCACGATGTTCCTCGGGGTCCTGGGCGCCGTCTCGCAGCACAGCGTCCGGCGCATCCTCGCCGTCCATGTGATCAGCCAGGTGGGCTACATGGTCTTCGGCATAGCCCTGATGACCACCGCAGGCCTCGCCGGGGCCCTCTACTACATGGTCCAGCACATGGTGGTGAAGAGCTCGCTGTTCCTGTGCTGCGGGGTGATGGAACACCATGCCGGCTCCGATGACCTGGACCGGCTGGGAGGTCTCCTGAAGCGGGACCGGTTCCTCGGCATCGCGTTCTTCGTGGCGGCGATGAGCCTGGTGGGCCTGCCGCCGTTGAGCGGCTTCTTCGGAAAGCTGGTCCTGGTACGCGAGGGATGGACCGACCACTGGTGGCTCTCGGTGGTGGCCCTCCTGACCGGCGTCCTCACGCTGGTGTCGATGCTCAAGATCTGGACCAGGGGTTTCTGGCTAGCGCCCGTGGCTGCGGCGGAACCGGCCCCGGCCGCCGGGTCCGGCGACCTCCGGGGGGCGTACATCGGCATCGGGTTCCTCGTCGCCGTGGCGGTCCTGATGGGGTTGGCGGCGGAGCCCATCTACGACATCGCCTTCCATGCCGGCGAGCAGTTGACCGATCCGTCGGCCTATATAGGGGCGGTGAACCCGCGCGGGCTGGCCGCCGTCCCAGGTGGTGGAGGATGAGCCGGCGACTGGTGCTCAACGTCGGGCTGGCCGGCATCTACCTGGTGTGGGCAGACGAGCGGAGTTGGCTGGGCGTGCTCGTGGGCATCGCCATCGGCTTCGCCATCATCTCGGTCTACGACCTCAGCACCGGGCTTCCCATCTACGCCGTCCGGCTCTTCCGCCTGGTCAGGTTCGGGGCCTACTTCCTCGCCGTCCTCGTGCGCGCCAACCTCCAGATCGCCTGGGAGATCGTGACACCGGGCTTCAGGCAGACGCCGCGCATCCTGCGCTACCCGGTGGCACACCTCACGGCGGTCCAGAAGACGGTGTTCGCCAACTGCATCACGCTGACGCCCGGCACCCTGGTCGTCGACGTGACCCCCGACGGGGGGCTCCTCTACGTGCACTGCATGTACGCCGAGGACCGTGCGACGGCCATCACAGAACTGCGGAAACTGGATGAACGGCTCCAGCGGGAGGTCTTCTCATGATCGCCCTGGTCTCGGTTGTGGTCGACGTCGGAATCGTGGCCCTGGCTCTAGGGATGTTGCTCGTGCTGTACCGGATGGTGAAGGGTCCGCACCTCGCCGACCGGGCCATCGCCGGCGACGTCCTCGCGTTCCTGGTCGTGGGCGTGGTCATACTGCTGGCTGTCGACCAGCGGCGATCGGTGTCGCTGGACGCGGCGCTGCTCGTGGCGATCGTCGGCTTTGCGGCGACCGTGGCGTTCGCCCAGTACCTGGGTGGGTTGACGGCGGACGTCGAGCCGCCGGAAGACGAGGCGGTCCCCCTGTGACCGTCCTGCGAGAAGTCACCACGGTGGTCTTCCTGGTGTCGGGCCTCGGCTTCATGCTCGTCGGCGTGTGCGGCATCGTCCGGCTGCCGGACGCCTACCACCGGCTCCACGCCTCCAGCAAGTGCTCCACGCTGGGCCTGCTGGGCCTGTTGCTCGGTGCGGCCGTCCACATCGGCACCCCCGAGGCTGTGATGAAGGCGGTCGTGACGCTCGTGTTCGCGTTCGTGGCGACGCCGGTGGGGGCGCACGTCCTGGCCAAGAGTGCCCATGCCTCGGGAATGCGGCAGTGGGAGGGGACCCTGTCCGACGAACTGGCCGAGGACCAGGACGACGCCGCGGCGTGAATCGGTCGAGCGGCCGCTGGAGCGGGTGAGGAGAATCGAACTCCCGTCATCAGCTTGGGAAGCTGGGGTTCTACCATTGAACTACACCCGCGTTCCCCGTCTACCGGGGTTCGGCGGTCCGTCATCGACGGACACGCGGCGCCGAACCTATCGTGCGCCGGTGTTCCCGGTGCATCCCCTGCGGGTTGTCCGAGCGGTCAGTTGAAGAGCCGTGAGGCATCCTCGAAGTCGACCAGCCAGGTCCGGCCACCGGCTTCCGAGTGGTAGGACGCCCAGCCCAGCAGTCGGCGCGCCCGCTCGGGAAGTTCCGCTGCCCGTCGGCGGTCGACGACCAGCGGGCTGGCCTCCTCGGGCCGGAGCCAACCAACGACGAAGCTGACGTGAAGCCCGTAGCGCCAGGTGTCGCCGGTGTTGTGCCCGGCACCGTGGATGACCCGGCCGCTGTAGATCATGCCGCTGCCGGCTGGCATGGTTGCCGCAGCCGTCTCCTCGTCGCTGAAGTCGGCGCCGCGTACCAGCCCCGGAGGCAGGCGCTGGGACCCCGGGACGACCACGGTCGCCCCGTTGGCCAGGGTGAAGTCGCTCAGCGCGAACATACAGCTGACGGTTATCTCCCGGTCGGGGGCGATCGCCTCAGGCCAGTTGTTCTCGTCCCGATGCAGGTACTGGGCGGGCTCACCCGGTCCGACCGCCATCACCTGGCCGGTGTTCAGCCAGTAGTCGGCTGCGTGTGGGAGGAGGCAGTGGTCGGCGACTGCCAGGAACGTCTCGTTCAGGAGCGCATGGTCGACGAACGCCCCGCTGTGTGCCGCCAGGCCGCAGAAGCGCTTCGTGTTGGCGCCGTGGAAGGTCTCCCAGAGGTCCATGCCGCTCTTGGAACCGGGGACGGTGTCGGCGAGGGTCGCCGCAAGGTCACCGACTATCCGGGCTCGTGCGGTGTCTGACAGCATGTTCTCCACGATGATGCCGCCGTCCGTCCCGAGGGCCGCCACGAGGCTCGCCACCGACTCGTTCCGCCCGAACCGCTGCAACTCTGCCATTCGCGCAGACTATTCCGATCGGTCGGAGCCTGTTGGTCCGGGATCCGGCCACGTGGGCCGATCGGCAGGAGTCAGTCGATGGTGGCGACGTGCAGGACGGCGTCACCCCGGTTCACGATCGGTGAGCGGGTCTGGCCGATCACGAGGCCGTCCCGTGGGGCTCGGATGGCGGCAAGGCTGTTGGCGAACGCGTCATCCACCGTGCCAAGCACCTGTCGCCTGGCCACGACCGCTCCGGTCGATACGTGAAGGTGCAGGATTCCGCTGCGGGGGGCACGCACCCAGGCCGTCGAGCGCGACACGAGCGAGGGACTGTCGGGAGGGTCCACGGGGCTGGTGAGGCCGACAGCGGCGAGCACCCTGCGCACACCACCGACTCCGACGACGATGGCCTGCTCGTCGAAGCGCAGGGCCTCGCCTGCCTCGTAGACGAGCACGGTGGAACCACGCCTGGTCGCAGCGCGGCGGAGTGTGCCTGCACGGCTGGGTGCGTGGACCATCACCGGTGCGCCGAAGGCCTCGGCCAGGCGCCGCGTGGGCGGGTCGTCCAGGTCGGCTCGGATCTGGGGAAGGTTGCTGCGGTGGTTGCTGGCCGTGTGGAGGTCGATGCCTATGTCGGAACGGGACACGATCTCTGTCATGAACAGGTGGGCGATCTGGGCTGCGAGCGAACCGGTCGCCGATCCCGGGAACGACCTGTTCAGGTCGCGGCGGTCAGGCAGGTACCGGTCGCCACCGATGAAGCCGTGAACGTTGACCACAGGAACGGCGAGCACGGTGCCGGCCAGGTACTCGGGGCTGAGGCCGTGGAGCACCCTCGTGATGATCTCGACCCCGCAGACCTCGTCACCGTGGATGGCGGCATTCAGCCACACGGTGGGCCCGGGGAGTGCGCCGTGCACCACCCTGACGGGCAGGGCCATGTCGGAACCGGTGGCGAGTCGGCCGATGGGAAGTTCCAGTTGGGCCTCGGTACCGGCCCGCACCTGGTTGTCGCCGATGCTGATCGGCTCCGGCTCACCCACCGGACCGGTGCTCCGCTGACAGACGCTCGTGGGTGGGCGTGCGGTTGGCGCTGCGGGCGGCCCGGGGTGGGCGACCCGTTATGTATGAGCGGCCCGGATCGATGTTGAACCGCTTCCTGAGCGCCTGGCGTCCGAGCAGCATTCGAAATCCCATCTGGTCCCGCCGGGTGAGGGTGAGCTCGACGGACACGACCGTTGATCCAATTCGGACGGGCAGCACCACGACCGGACGGAGTTGGGCGACGCCGCTCGACGACCGCACCAGGCGACGGTCTAGCACCGGAGCCTCGATCGTCACGGCATCGACCGTCGAGCGTTGCCATGGGTAGA
>Ga0310122_10003262_pt1 | contig 10303 bp, 9 predicted proteins | sample CB6_Bottom_1051__FD_203503 | JGI IMG/M metagenome (GOLD analysis project Ga0310122, IMG submission 203503) | Marine microbial communities from Western Arctic Ocean, Canada - CB6_Bottom_1051 | ecosystem: Environmental > Aquatic > Marine > Oceanic | place: Canada: Western Arctic Ocean | collected...
TGATAGGCGAGGAAGCGGATTTGCATCCAGAGCAGCAGGAAGATCGGGATGCCGATGGCCATGAGCCAGGTCATGGTGCGCAGCAGCCAGCCGATCAGCCCGTGATGGCCATCGTCGTCCCTCGCGTTGGCGCTTTGACCGTCTTGCGGGGCAAAAGCCTCGGAGTAGGGCAGGGGAAACAACAGAATCCAGCGCGACGGCCCACCTTGGGCGACGTTGGAGCTGTTGGCGTCGCGGAAGCGGCGGATGCGCCGGGACAGCATATAGAATTGCAAAAGCAGGTTGAAATGCAGGATCACGTAAATTGGTCCCGCCGCGACATAAAATCCGACGATCGGCAAGGTCACGTTCAGCAGCGGCAGGTTGATGGAGCTTTCGCGCAAAAATTGCTCGTCAGTGGTGGCACCGATCAGGATGGCGAAATACAGCCCGGCCAGGAGAAAAACCAAAAGCACGTTGCGGGTATTGCGTGCGGCGTCGTTGACTGAAACCAGCAGTTTGTCCACATATTCGGTTTCGTCCGCCATGCGCCGGTGTATCCTCCGCTAGCCCCGATCATCGTTACCTGGTTGCCAGTCCGAAAGACTACACAACCCTGCGGCGATACAAAACCGGTAATGTGCCTCTGCCTTGATCGTCTGCTGTTGAACCTTACCCGCTGGAATGCACACCTCGGAACGGTTATCATGCGCCCAAACTCACAACGGAGGCTCCCATGACCAAAATCTATAACCCCGATGGCGTGTCGCCGCCGGTAGCGGCTTATTCCCATGCGGCCGTCGTGCCCGGCGGTACCGAATTATTAATCATCGCCGGCCAGGTGGGCGTCGATGCGGATGGCAATCTCGGCGACGGCATCGCCGAGCAGGCGGAACGGGCGTTTCGCAATATTGCAACCATCCTCGCCGCCGAAGGATTGACGCCTGCCGACATCGTCCGCCTGCAGGTGTTCCTTACCGACCGCGCCGACCGGGAAGCGGCAGGACAGGCGCGGGCGAAGGTGTTCGGCGACGCCAAGCCGCCCTCGACGCTGCTGGTCGTCGCCGGGCTGGCAACGCCTGAGTTCCTGATCGAAGTGGAGGCCATGGCGGCGCGCGGCTAGGTTCCCGCCGAGACCAGGGAACAATGTCCAGGACTTTTATCCTGTTGATCATCGGCTATCTGGTGTTGGCCGGCGGCGCCGTCGGCATCATGATGGTCAACGGCATGTTCGCGGCCAAATCGAACACCGATAATGCGGAACGCGTCGCCCGCGGGCTGGCCGTCTATGCCGCCAATTGCGCCGCCTGCCACGGCAGCGACCTGAAGGGCCAGCCCGATTGGCAAACCCAGCGCGCCGACCGCACCTATCCGCCGCCGCCGCAAGACCACACCGGCCATACCTGGCAGCATTCGGACGCGAATTTGTTCGACTATATCCGCGATGGCGGCGAACGCTTCGAGCGGCGCGCCTTCAAGACCGACATGCCCGGTTTCGGCGATTCCTTAAACAGCGCCGAAATCTGGGCGGTCATCGCCTACGTCAAAAGCCATTGGCCGAAGGAGTTCCTGGCCAAGCAGGCGCGCGCCAACTTCCTCGGCGGCCTCCATAATCACTGAGTAGGAGTGTCATAGGTCATTGAAGATAAAGCGTAATTTTAATGTTGCTATTTAGTTCTAAAATATGTATAAGCTTTCCCAACGCCAACAAAATGCCAACGGGAAGGAGCCAAGCCATGGACGTCTTCGAATATGTAAAGGATTTCACCGCCCTCGCGATTCTTTTCACCGCCGCCTATCTGTGGATGATGGTCCTGTAGGCGGAAACCCCTTGCGGAAGGCGCGCCGCCTACCAAATAACAAGGGGTGTTCCTGGAAATTGTGAATCACCTGTGACCGGACCGGGACGGCGCCGTTGTGAGCAAAAACCGTAACAAACCGTAAGGAACCGTCATGACCGTAAGGGGGGGGTACGAAAATGTCGCGTATATTTCGCGCCGGCTGGGGATTGGCCCAGGGGGCTTTTTTTGGAGGACACCCCCAACCCCAATGCCGGCCAGCCGGCGCCCCGTTGGCATGCACCGAACTGGGAGCATGACGATAATTGTACAGGAATGATGAGGAATGATGAGGAATGTACATGGTGGATATCGCGAAAATATGTCGCACCACGGGCGCGGCGCGGCCAACGAATAACATTTCGAGGTGCCAAGACGGACGGCCAATCGGCCAACCCCCCATTGGACCGGTGTGCTATCCCCGATTGGCCTGCTCCATTTGACCCCCATTTACCCCCACCGCCCCCCATGGTCGTTTTCGGCGGTTTGTGTCGCATTTGGGGGCTCCATACCAGGGGTGGTAGTTGACCGTGGGGCAGCCAGAATCGGGCATGGTCGGATCGCCACCCGGTGCCACCCGGCAGTTGTCCGGGAATCAGGTATCGGGCACCGGGCGCGGTTTGCCGTCTTTATCGAGGGCCACGTAAGTGAACACGCCCTCGGTGACCTTGGAGGGCGCAGTCTGGGTATAATGGTTGGTGGTCCAGGCTTCGATGGCGATGGTGAGCGACGTGCGTCCGATGCGCATGATATCGGCGTAACAGGTGAGCCGGTCGCCAACCTTGACCGGCTTATGGAACTCCATCTCCTTGATGCCGATGGTGGCGGTGCGGCCCTTGGCGCGGCCGCTGGCGGCGACGCCGCCGGCGATATCCATCTGCGCCAACAGCCAGCCGCCGAAAATATCGCCGGCCGGGTTGGCGTCGGCGGGCATGGCCACGGTCATGATGGCAATCTCGCCCTCAGGCGATTCGGCGGCGGAATCGGCGGCCATGGCTGGCCCTCCTCTGCGAAATAAATTGGAGTCAATTGATACCATATATTGACATGTTCAATCCACCAAACACATTATCCGGTGATACCAACGGTGATTCTCGGGCCTTCTTCGGATGGTTTCGACGACGGCCGAATACCCCTGGGGTAAATGCAGCACCATGAACGATTTGTTTGAAAACGCGCCCAAGCCCAAGAAAAAGGGCGGCAAGACCTATTCGGCCAAGGATATCGAGGTTCTCGAAGGGCTGGAGCCGGTGCGCCGGCGCCCCGGTATGTTTATCGGCGGCACCGACGAGCGCGCCGTCCATCACCTGGTGGCCGAATTGCTCGACAACGCCATGGACGAGGCGGTGGCCGGCGAGGCCAGCCATATCGATCTGCAATTGGACGCCGGTCACTGGGTGACGGTGCGCGACAACGGGCGCGGCATTCCGGTCGACCCGCACCCCAAGTTTAAATCCAAATCGGCCCTCGAGGTGATCCTCACGACGCTGCATTCGGGCGGCAAGTTTTCCGGCAAGTCCTATGAGACCTCGGGCGGCATGAACGGCGTCGGATTGTCGGTGGTCAACGCGCTGGCCGATTCCTTGAGCGTCGAAGTCGCCCGCGATAAAAAATTGTGGACGCAAAGCTATGCGCGCGGCAAGCCGGCCGGCAAGCTGAAGAACGCGGGCTCCGTCTCCAACCGGCGCGGCACCACCATATGCTTTCATCCCGACCCCAAGATCTTCGGGGCCAAGGTGCATTTCCGCCCGGCGACGCTCTACCGCATGGCCCGGTCCAAGGCTTATTTGTTCCGGGGCGTCGAAATCCGCTGGACCTGCGCCCCGGAATTGCTGGCCGGCGACACCGAAACTCCGCAAAAAGCGACCCTCCATTTCCCCGGCGGGCTCAAGGATTATCTGGGCCTGACCCTGGATGGGCGGCGCACCATTACGCCCACGCCCTTCGCCGGCCAGGCCCAGCTCAACGGCGGCTCGGGCACCGTAGAATGGGCCATCGCCTGGCCGGAGGACGAGGACGAATATTTCAATTCCTATTGCAACACGGTGCCGACGCCCCTCGGCGGCACCCACGAATCGGGGCTCAGGACGGCGCTTTTCAAGGCCTTGCGCGCCCATGGCGAGCTGATCGGCAACCGGGCGGCGGCCAAGATCAACGCCGACGATGTGGTCGGCGGCGCCTGCATCATGCTGTCGTTGTTTATTCCCGAGCCCCAGTTCCAGGGCCAGACCAAGGAAAAGCTGGCCTCGCTGGAGGCCGCCAAGCTGATCGAGGTCTGCCTCGGCGACCATTTCGACCATTGGCTTTCGGGCGATCCGGTCACCGCCGGGCGCCTGTTGGAAGCGGTGATCGAGCGCTCCAATATCCGCTTGAAAAGGCGCCAGGAAAAGACCTTGAAGCGGCAATCGGCGACCAAGCGGTTGCGCCTGCCGGGCAAACTCGCCGATTGCACCTTGAACGCGGCCGCCGGCACCGAAGTGTTTATCGTCGAGGGGGATTCGGCCGGCGGTTCCGCCAAGCAAGCCCGCGACCGCAAAACCCAGGCGGTGCTGCCCTTGCGCGGCAAGATTCTGAACGTCGCCAGCGCCACCGCCGACAAGATGGCGACCAACCAGGAATTGAACGATCTGAACGAGGCCCTGGGCTGCGGAACCGGCGACCGCTACCGGGAAGACGATCTCCGCTACGACAAGGTCATCATCATGACCGACGCCGATGTGGACGGCGCTCACATCGCCTCATTGCTAATGACCTATTTTTTTAAAAAGATGCCACAACTTATTGAAAATGGTCATCTTTATATTGCACAGCCGCCTCTATACCGCATTGTCCAAGGGGGCAAGACCGCCTACGCCATGGACGATGCCCACCGCGAGGAATTGATGGCAAAAGAGTTCACCGGGCGCGGCAAGATCGACATCAGCCGCTTCAAGGGCCTCGGCGAAATGCCGGTGCAGCAGCTCCGCGAAACCGCCATGAGCGTGGCCACCCGGACACTGCTTCGGGTCACCGTTCCGTTGCGCCACACCGACGACGAAAAGCGCGAAGCCCGCGAAACCGAGGATCTGGTCGAACAGCTCATGGGCAAAAAGCCGGAACTGCGCCTCGCCTTCATCCAGGAACACGCCAAGGAACTGGAAGACGGGCTGATCGATGTGTGATGTGGGGGCCGTTTATGCTCCCCGCCACACGACGATCGAATAGGCCTCGTGGAAGGTGCTGCCGAAGCCCGAACGGTGGGTTTTGAGAATCTCGATCCGGCCGGCTTTGGCGCGGGCGCGAAGGGCCGGCAGGAAGCCCGCCAGGTAGCCGCGTTTGCGGTGATAGGCGAGGGCGGCGGCGTCGAACGGATTTGCTGCATCGTAGAGCTCGGCGATGGGTTCCACGTGCAGGGCCAGGGCGGGCCGCAATTGGATCAGGTAATCCAGGAACGGCTCGAAGTTGGTGCCCAATTGCTCCATGGCGTGCAGGGTCATGACACCGGCGCCGGCTTCGATGGAGAGGTTTTCGCGCCCCTCCAGGCTCGCCATGTCGAAGCGGACGCCGTCCATCGGGGCATTTTCGGCGGCCGCGATCAGGCGCACCAGCTCTTGCGACGGCTCCGCCCAGTCGGCGCCGGTGAGGCGGAGGCCGGGAAGGAGCCGGTGCAATTGATAGAGGTTCTGGCCGGTGCCGCAGCCGAACTCGACCACCTGGGCGAGCCCGGCGAACAGGTCCTGGAAGAGGACGGCGCGCATTGCGGCATAGAGGCGGGGCTCGAAATCGGTGTTCACGGCGCGGATATAGCGGCCCTCCAGGCGCAGCACGTCATGGCGGAAATATTGCGGTGCCAGGGTGGTTTCGGAGACGCCGCCCTGGCGCACCCGCTGCAAAATCTCGCCCCAGCCGCGCTGCCAGCGGCCAAGAGCGTCCGGACCGGCGGTGGTCAGGCCGTCATCGTCCAGAATATCGCGGGCGCGTTCTTGAATCGCCGCGGCTTCGGCGCCCTCCAGGGACCGGTAGGCGAGGCCATCGGGCGCCGCCGCGCCGTCCCTATCGAGCAGGCGGGCCAGATCATCGCCGGTGATGCGATCGGTTTCAGCCATCGCGGCGTTTGATCGGGAATTGGGCGGCGTAGTCGTTGGAAGTGGCTATATCGGGGCCGTCATAATCGGCGAGCGGTGCGTCCGAGGTGAGCACCCGGCCGGCGCCGATATCGGCCCAATGGTTGGGCGCCAGATAGTTGCCGAGCCGGGTGCCGGGCGCCGGTGCGTCGCTGGCCAGGGTCTCGATCGGCAGGAAGCGGAAATCGATGGACAGGCGCAGACTGTCGGAATTTTTCTGCGTCGCGTGGATCAAAAACGGATCGGCCAGCAGCAACGAGCCGGGGCTGAGCCCGGCGTCGTATTCGCGCCCGCCCAGGGTCAGATGGGCGCCGGCATCGAAATCATCGAGCGGGCCCATGAGGTCTTCCGGGAAGGCCAGCGGCTCGATCCATTTGATGCCGGTTTTGCCGGTGGCGCCGAAAACCGGAAGGAACACCATGATGGCGCCCGCCGGCTCGCCCGCCCACATGTCCGAATGCATCTTCGCCGATGCCCTGGGCCGGCCATCGATGGCCGCATCGGGCCGCCCGCTGACCAAGCGGATATTCACCGGCGCGTGCACGGCGGCGGCATGCTCCGGCAATCGGAAGGCGGCGAATATTTTGGCGACGGCCTGGTGCACCAGATTATAGGCAGCGGTGGATTGGCGTTTCGGCAGCACCAGGCCGTTGGGGGTGATATTGGGAAGGCCCGCCAGGGCTTGCCGTTCGGTTTCGACCAAATCACCGGCCAGATCGAAATCCCGGTCCTGGTAATAGCTGTCGAGGGTCACATAGAGGTAAAGATTGACCGCAGCCTTAAGCCGCCGAAATAGGGGCGCGTCCACGGACAGGGACTTCAACAGCGGGAAATCCTGGTCCAGGGGCGCCGGCCCGCAGATGCGGGCGAGGCGGCCGGCGCGGTCCGGAAAGGCGGTGTCGGTTGCCATGGCTGTTTGCGCCCCTATCCGGCCATCGACAGTTGCCGCAGCGCTTCGAGGGCGCCGGGCTCAAGTTGCGGTGACATATAATCCTCGATGGGCCCGAAAAAGGATTTTATGTAAAACAAGGCGCTGGCATCCAACCCGGCGCTGCGGCTGGCGATCAAATCGATAAAATTATAGCTGGCGTCCACAAGCGCCGCCGATTCCGCTGCCAAGCGGGCATAGTCCTGGTGCGCCTCGCCGGCATGGAAATAGATGGGCACCCGGGCGAACAGGCGGTGCCGCCGGTTGGTGCCGGTGAGCAGGAACAAGGCCAGATTTTCCGCCGTTGGCGGCGGGCCCGATTGGCGCGCCGCCCGATGATCGTCGCCGGTGAGCTTGCAGACCAGCATTTCGTCCGAATCGGCGGCCACGTAAATCTTCTCGTCGGGCGTGGTGCGGAGCGCCATATCGTAATCCATGGTGCTTTGCGAGCGCGCCATCTCAGGGGCAAGGGGGGCCATCAGGGGATGCGGCAGGAAGGCGCGGGTGAGCAGGCCGCCGTCACCCAGGCGCCAGATTAGCTGGCTCGGATAGGGGGTGAAATTCTCCGCATCGACGCAAAAGGCGTCGGTAAAATGGTGGGTTGCCGCGAGCCCGACGGCGGCCAGTTGGCGCCCATCCACCGGTGTATTTTGGCCGAGCCGTTGCCGCAGCACCGGCGCCGCCGTGGTTTCCGACAAGCGCAGCACATTGACGGCGGCGGCTGCATAGCCCTGGCGGCGGCGCTGATCAAGCGCGGCGAGGCTGCCGTCCGACAGAATAAAATTGGAATCCAGGAAAATGACCGCGGCGGCGCCCTCGTCCTTGACGGTTTCATGGAGGTGGCGCACGCATTCCCGCTGCAAAACATATTTGTATTCCGGGAACGCGATACCGGCGGCGTGGGCAAGGGGCGAGACGCCGCGCACCCGAATGTCTTCCATGATATGGATGCGTCGCCGACAATGGGCGTCCAGCCCGGCGCTGCCAGCCTCCAGCATAGGCGCGGTCTCCCGGTCCGTGTAGGTATGGAAATCTACATCCGCGGCCGCGGCCAGAGCCGGCAGATTGCCGGGCATCATCAGGAACGGCAGCGCCAATTCCAGATGGGCGCCAGCGAACGGCTCGCCCCACACCAGGACGAAGACATGGTACTTCATGCCGATCCCCCGATCTCCCAGGCGGGCAGGGCGCGCGCCAGGACCCGCCGCCAGAATGCTTCAGCCGAATAGTTGGCGCGCGCGTGGGCGGCGCCGGCGGCGGCGATTTTCGCGCGCGCCTCTTCGTGGGCCAGGTAATGGCGGACCTGTTCGACCAGATCCCGCTCATCGGTGAAGGCCGCGTAATGAACGCCGGGGGTGAACCACATTTCGGTTTCCCGGTTGGACTCTTCCATCAGGAGGGCGCCGGACAGGGTCGCCTCGATCACCCGCCCCTTGCATTGATTGCCGGGTCCGTCGAGGGCCGGGCCCGAGAAATTGATGGTGATCCTGGATTGGCGGAAGATGCCGGCATAGTCTTGCGGCGGCAATCCGCCCTCGATCTGGCCGCCGCCCTGGCGCACCTCGATGCCCGCATCGGCCAGCATCCCAAGCGCCAGTTTGCGCCCCGGGTAAACCCGGACGCTGCCGAGGAAGCTGACATCGATGGGCCGCGCACCTTTGCCTTCCTGGTAGAGGTCCGGGTCCTGGGGCGTCCAGGTTGGGAGGAACTTGTCCGGCCAGGCGCCGTTGGCGGCGTAGTTGGAATAGCAATCGACGATCACATTGACATCCACGAACGGCGCGTAGGTATCGATCCATTCGATGGCGTAAGCGTCGGTGGTGTCGAAATAGGCCGACACGATGGGGATTCCCAAATCATCCCCGATGCGCGCAAGGGTCTCGGGCGCCGGGTTCAAATTGGTGCCGCGCACCATGGTGAGGAAGATCATTTGGGCGGGGCGCGCCCGGCAATATTCGAGCAGATGGGCATCGCAGCGCTGCTTGGTCTGGTGCGCCACTTCATCGAAAAAGAACGTATCCACATATCCGAGCCCGCAGGATTTGAGCGATCCGATAAAATTGTGATGCACGTTGGAGAGGCCGTGGCTGGGATCGCACTCGGCCCATTTTTCGATGACGCAGAGGATGCGGGGCAGGCTCATGGCATCAGCCCTGGTAATCCGCGTTGACCCAAAAATTGGCATCGCCGCGCCGCCCGGGAAAGCTGTCGGTCAATATCCGGCTTTCGCATTTCTTCAGATTTTTGAGGTAAAGCGGCGGGATATCGCCCGGCCCCAGGTGATCGGTCTGGTGGTTTTGTTCGAAAAAAATACCGCTGTTGCCGATCAAGCGGCTGGCGGCCTTACAGTAATCGTGGATCTGGGCATCGGACATTTCCGCAAGCGACAGGGTGTTGATGACCAGGTCGGCGGGCAGGGCCGCGTCTTCCAGGTCGTGATGGATGGTATTGGGCACGAACGAGAAGCCGGGCGCATCGGGCAATTGGACCGGTCCCTGCTGCTCGAAGCGGTTGTCCAATCCGGGGAAAAGCGTTGTGCAATAAACCGATGAGAAGGCCAGGGATTCCGCGATATCGATGATCGCGTATCGGACGCGCATCTCGAACAATCCCATCAGATAATAGGCGAGGCCGCCGAAGCCGCCGCCGATCTCGACAATGCGCAACACGCCGTTTGCCGCTTGGGCCGCGCGCAGGCGATCGATGAGCCCGTTTTCATGCATCAAGCACAGCCGTTCCAGATAGGCGTAAGTGTCTTCGTTGACGATGGCGCCATCGATCAGCCAGCCGATCTCGCCGAATTTGCGTGGCGGCGAGGCGCGCAATTCTTCCGGCAGGGCGCCGGCTACGGCGACATAATCGAACACCGCCTGAGCCGGCGGCCCGGCCAAAAAACCCAGCACCTGGTCCCAATTGCCGGGCAGTTTTTTCGACAGCCACGGCCTTTTTCCCGCCAGCTCCAAGGTGGCCAACTGATAGCCGGTGAAGGAATGGCCGTAGAGGCGCATTTTCGAAATGATGTCGCGGTCGCCCGCCGCCAGCAATTCATACGACGTCTGCGCGTTGCGGGTGGCGCCGTCCAACTCGAAGCTGGGCTGGCTGTCCGGGTGCCAGCCTGCGTCGGGCAACCATAGGGCGGCCCGCTCCGGCGCGCCGGCGATCAATTGGGACCGCCTTTCGATCGCTTCGCCGGCGGCGTCCAAAAGCCGAAGCGCGGCTTCAAATTCGGCGTCGCTTAAACTGGACGTTTCGTCGGAAAAAACAAAACCCTGGAACACGCAATCACCACCCGAGCGGACATTATTGGGGCCACCATCATAGCGTGGCACAACCGGCTTAAGATCAAGTAAAATATGAACGGCGCAGCCCACATGGGGATGGCCCGGTCGGCCATGTGGGCGTCTGTCCAGGCACCTTGCCATGTGATTCGCTGCCGCCGCATCAAGGTTTGGCGA
>Ga0310122_10003263_pt1 | contig 10302 bp, 8 predicted proteins | sample CB6_Bottom_1051__FD_203503 | JGI IMG/M metagenome (GOLD analysis project Ga0310122, IMG submission 203503) | Marine microbial communities from Western Arctic Ocean, Canada - CB6_Bottom_1051 | ecosystem: Environmental > Aquatic > Marine > Oceanic | place: Canada: Western Arctic Ocean | collected...
AGGCAATGGATCCGCTCAGCCGACTATTCACCTGGCTCGAAGACCGCGTCGAGCGGCCTCGCCTGCTTGCGATCCGCAGTGCATTGAGCAGCAACCCGGGGGCCCTGCGCACCATGGGCTTCGTGTGTCGAGAGCACGCCGAACGGATCCCAGACCACACGGCCCTTCGCTTCGAGAAGGAAGTGGTGTCCTTCGGGGCATACAACGAAGGAGTCAATCGCTACGCCAATCTCCTCCGCAGTCGCGGCGTCCAGAAGGGTGACGTGGTCAATATCATGATGGAGAACTCGCCCGACTTCCTGATGGCACAAGGCGCCTGCGCCAAGCTGGGCGCAGTGGCTGCGCTCATCAATCATCACCTCGAGGGTGAAGCGCTCGTTCATGTGCACGGCTGCTCGGGAGCCGAGATCGCACTCGCCGACCGGGCGAGTTTACAAGTGCTTGGACCGCTGTCCGGGCAGCTCGCCGCGATCGAGATTCACGGGGATGTTCCCGACCCGCATCCGGGAGGTTTGCATTTCCGTCCTCTTCGCGAAGAGCTCGAGGATGCCTCGACGGGTGAGCCGGAGATTCCGGACGTTTCGCTCGGCGATGTATTCCTCTTCATCTACACCTCGGGCACGACCGGGTTTCCGAAGCCGGCGATCATTCGTCACCTCCGCTTCACGGCCGGCGGCCGTTCGCTGGCCATGTTGCACGAAGTGACTCCTGCGGACTGTGCCTACGCACCCATCCCCCTCTACCACGGTTGGGCGAACTTCGTCGGATTCTCTCCTGCGTTCCACACGGGCGCCTGCTTCGCTTCGCGTCGGAAGTTCAGCGCAAGCGAGTTCCTGGCCGACGCGCGGCGCCACGAAGCAACGATCTTTGCGTTCGTCGGTGAGCTGTGCCGCTACCTGATGCGCACACCGCCCACCGATGCGGACCGGGACCACTCGATCCGCCTGGCGACGGGCACGGGCCTGCGTCCCGACATCTGGGTCGACTTCCAGAAGCGCTTCGGGATTCCCAAGATCATGGACACCTACGGGCAGACCGAAGGAAACGTGAGCCTCCAAAATCGCAGGGGACGTGTCGGATCCGTGGGTCGCTGCGCGCCCGACACCCACGATCAGCTTCGCCTGGCGCGGTACGATGCCGAGAAGGGCGAACTCGTACGCGGGCTCGACGGAATGCTGGTCGAGTGCCCCGTCGGCACGCCCGGTGAACTGCTGAGTCGGATCTCGGAGTCGAGCGCGATGCCATTCGACGGGTACGCGAACCCCGCGGACAACGAGGCCAAGATGATCCGCGACTGCTTCGAGAAGGGGGATCTCTACCTGCGGACGGGTGATCTCCTGCGACGGGACCGCGCGTCCTACTACTACTTCGTGGATCGGATCGGCGACACCTTTCGCTGGAAGGGTGAGAACGTCGCGACGCTAGAGGTGGAGCATCTCTTGAACTCGGCACCGGGGGTGCACGAAACAGGCGTTTACGGCGTTCTCGTACCCGGCGCGGACGGGCGCGCCGGCATGGCACTCGTGGTTCCGGAGGATGGCGCCAGCTTCGATCCCCAGGCCTTCCTCTCTCATGCGAAGAAGAACCTGCCGGTCTACGCACGACCCCTCTTCATCCGCGTCGCCAGCTCCATGGACGTGACCGGCAATTTCAAGAATCGCAAGCTGCGCCTGCAGACCGAGGGGTTCGACCCGACCGGCATCGAGGACCCCCTCTTCTTCCGCGACGACGACGCGGAACGCTTCGTCCCGCTCGACCAGGCTCTCTACTCCGAGATCGTGGCCGGCACACGCAGGTTCTGAGCGGGTCTTCTATCGCGGGTCGTTTACTCTTGCTTCCGCCCCTTCGCCTTTCGGCTTCGGCGTGCCGGCTCGATCGCCAGGATCGGGTAGATGGCCTTCATGCTCGGCCACTTCGAGCACGCGGACTCCGTTCATTGCGCCCTCCATTGATTGGACCCTATTCGAGTCTCCGTCTCAGCGTTTAGACTCTGCGCGGATGACCGTCCCCGGGAGTCGGTCACGTCCATTCAGCCGACTCCGTAGACGGCGGCGGCGTTGTCGAAAATCACCTTCTGGAGCACATCCTCTCCCAATGACGCCAGGGGGGAGTCGTGGAGGGCTTTGCGCGAATGCGGCCAAGTGCTGTCACCATGCGGGTAATCCGAAGCCCACATGACGTTGCCCGCTCCGATTTCGGGAATCAGCTTGACGCCGATCGTCTCTTCTTCGTAGGTGACGAAGACCTGTCGACGAAAGATCTCGCTAGGCAGCATCTCAAGACGATGATCCTGGATTTTGTCGTAGTACTTGTGATGCTCGTGGTCCATGCGTTCGAGCATATACGGAATCCATCCGAGTCCTCCTTCACCGAGGACGAATTTGACGTTGGGACGCTGCTCGAGAATGCCGGAGAAAATCATTCCGCATAACGTCTCGTCGAGTTGCATCGGAATGACCGACACGAAGGCAGGCATTCGCCAAGATCCGAGCTGGGCCTTCAACATGGTTCCAGTCGGTCCGAGATGAGCATGAATGGGCAGTCCGCTGTCTTCGGCCGCGTCCCAGAATGGATGCCAGACGTCTTCGAAGATGGGTGACACTCCTTCATCCTGGGAGATGATCGCACCCTTGTGGCCCAGCGCGGCCACGCGCATCAGTTCGTCGCGAGCGGCCTCTGGGTCGTGGCCCGGGAGGTGCGCGAGGAGGAGGAGCCTTCGTGGATCCACCCGGTTGAATTCGTTCGCCCAGTCGTTGTAGGCGCGCATGCAAGCCGCGCGAAGCTCGGGTTCCCCCAGCCGCATCTGGGTCGTCATCGGGCTGTAAATCACATGCGCGAAGACGCCATCACGGTCCATGTCCTCGAGCCGCTTCTCGGGAAGTCCCGGCCGAAACCCGTGATCCTCGGCGCCGATATAGCCCTTGCCCTTGCTGCCACTCGGGCTGACTAATCGACCCTCCGCCTGCCAGAAGGGTCCTTCCTTTGTCTCGATGACCCGGGGACCCAGCTCCCGATGTTCCCGGGGCAAACGCTCCTGGAAGAGTTCGGCCGGCAATACGTGGATATCCATGTGATCATCGGCCGAAATGATCTGCTGATCAGAGTTAAGCGCCATGCAGAAATACCTCGCCGGTCAATTGGGTGCCGCCAAAGATCGTCGCGCAGGAGCAAAGCTAGTGACGCCTCCGCGGCTTTTCAATACTGCACCCGCGGCCCGACGGGGGCTGTTCGGACTCGGCAATCCTCGCGGCGGGCACTATCGTGAGGGCACACCGATCGTGAGGGCACACCGATCGTGAGGGCACACCGATCGTGAGGGCGTGTCAGGGCTGAACGCACGGCCGCGGCGTCCCGCCTATGAATGACCACCTGAAGGGGAAGCCATGGCCGAATCGTTGCTGCAGGGGATCCGGGTGGTCGACCTCGCTGCCGAACCGGGTCAGATCACCGGCCGAATCTTGGCTGACCTCGGGGCCGAAGTCGTGAAGCTCGAGCCGAGGTCGGGGGACCCCCTTCGCTCCGTGGGTCCCATGATCGGCGATCGCCAGGATTCCGAGGCCTCCCTGCGTTTCGCGGCTTGGAATGCGGGTAAGACCAGCGTGGCCGCGGACGCGGATGATTCTCGCATCGACGCCCTGCTCGCAGGCGCCGACGTCGTGATCGATACGCCCGGCTGGCCGGGCGCCCACGCGCTCGATCCAGCGCGTGCGCCCCATGCGGTGTGGGTACGCATAACGCCCTTCGGAATGGCCGGGCCCCGCTCGGGTTGGTGCGCAACGGATCTCGGTGTCATGGCCGCAAGCGGTAACATGTACTCCACCGGGTTCCCAGACCGCGCCCCGCTTCGTTGCAGCGAGCCCGCCGCCTACGCTCACGTCGGACCCGAGGCGGCCATCGCCACCCTCAGTGGCCTGGCCTCCGGCCGACCCCACGTCATCGACGTATCGATCCAGGAAACGGTAATCGTTTCGAATATGGGGGCGCTGTGGGACTACGCGCGTGATCGTGGTAGTCGAGGAAGCCGCGCAGGCGCGCGACTCGGTGCCACGCGCGAAATCTGGAAGTGCAAGGACGGTTGGGTGAGTTTCGGTCTGCGCGGCGGCGTCGCGAGGGCCTCGACCTACTGGAAGATGACGAAGATCCTGGAGGAGGCGGGCTGCTCGACGCCCGCCTGGTCGCAGCGCGATTGGGATCGGTTCAACCAGAACAAACTCACGAAAGAGGACATCCGAGAGATCGAGGCGCCGTTGGCGGCCTATTTCTCAGGGCGCACGATGGCTGAACTCTACGAGATGGCGGCGGCGGACAATATCATGCTTGCCACGACCAACTCACCGCGCGAGATGGTTTCCAGTTCGCAACTCGCTGCCCGCTCCATGTTCGGCACCCTCGGCTCGATCGATCAATTTCCGACCCGCTTCGCCCTCGCCCGAGGCGCCGTTCGGCCCATCGAGAGCCCGGGCGCCAAACGAGCCGCTCCGGGGCTCGCCGAGGGACCGTGGCCGGAATGGACGCCACGGGGCATCGCAGCAAGCGATGTGGCGACGACACCGAATCGCTCGAAGGGCGGTGGTGCCTGGGAGGGCACGAAGATTCTCGAGTTTGGCTCCGGTGCCGCCGGCCCGATCGCTTCGCGTTTCTTTGCGGAGCATGGCGCGACGGTGATTCGGATCGAATCGCGTAGCCGGCCCGAGTTCCTTCGCACGATGGCGGTCGCCATGGAAAGCCCTTACGGAGTCGAGGGCAGTGGCATCTTTGGTGCGCTCAATGTCGGAAAGAAGAGCGTCGCGCTCAATCTGAAAGATCCAGGGGGACTCGCCGTCGCCAAGCAGCTCATGGGATGGGCGGATCTCGTTCTCGAGAACTTTGCGCCCAAGGCCATGCGCGGTTTTGGCCTCGACTACGATTCGATGGTCGAGGAGCTTCCGGATCTGCTCATGGTGTCGGCTTGTATGAACGGCCAAACGGGCCCGCATCGAAACTACCCAGGCTTCGGTTCGCAGGGATCCGCGTTAGGCGGCTTCACCTTGCTCACCGGATACCCAGATCGAGAACCCGTCGGTCCCTACGCGACGATCACCGACTCCCTCGCACCTCGCTATTGCGCAACCGCGATGGCCGCAGCGCTTCTCTACCATCGCCGGACGGGGGACGGTGTTCATATCGATCTGTCCCAGGTCGAAGCGGGCCAATATGCGCTCAGCCCGTGGCTCCTCGACTTCGCCGTCAACGGCACATTCATCGAGAACATGGGAAATCGATCGCCGCGCACAGCACCCCATGGTGCTTTCCCGTGCCTGGGTGACGATCGCTGGATTGCGATCGCCACCTGGAGCGATGCGCAGTGGGCACGACTGGCCGAAATGATAGGCCTCGAGGATCCGTCGCTCGCCTCGACGGCCGCGCGCCTGAACCGCCAGGACGAAGTCGAGAGCGCGCTCTCCGCCTGGACATCGACGCGCTCGCGCGAGCAGATCGCCTCGCTTCTCCAGGCCGAAGGCATCGAAGCCGTCCCGGTCCAAGATTGGCAGGACGTCTTCGAAGATCCTCAACTCGCGAGCCGTGGCCATTTCGAGCGGATCGAGCACGCCGTCCTCGGAGACTGCTGGTACCAGCACAACGGATTCCGGCTGAGCGGCGCGCAAACCCACTACACGCAGCCGACTCCCACGCTCGGCGAACACAATGACGAGGTCCTGGGCGAACTTCTGGGCCTGTCACCGCATCGGATCGACCAGTTGCGACAGAGCGGTGGCGTCGAGTAATCCCCGGCAACCCGTGATCTTTCAGTGACGAAATCAGGTGTTAGGTTTGCCGCCCTCCGCCGCCGCCTTCGCCATCGCTTCGAGGCGCTCCAGAATCGGCATCGGTTCCTGTCCTATTTCGGCGTCGAGTCGTTCGCCGATCTCGTCGAGCGTCCAGCGCCCCTCCTTGACCATGTCACGGATCTCGGCCGGCTGGTTCCACACGGCGATGCGACCGCCGTTGATGGTGTACGTCTGGCCCGTGACATGCCGCGCCTTCTCACCGAGCAGGAAGCTCACCAGCGGGGCGACATCCTCGGGCTCACCCATCTCGAACCCAAAAGGAACCTGCCCGGACATCCGGCTCTTCGCGGCCGGAGCGATACAATTGGCTGTGACGCCATATTTGTGAAGTCCCGCGGCCGCGCTTCGCGTAAGGGAGACGATGCCTCCTTTGGCCGCGCTGTAGTTTGCCTGGCCGACACTCGCGGTGAATGCGCCGGATGTGACGCCGATGAGCGTGCCCGATTTTTGCTTACGCATATGGGCCGCGGCGGCGCGAAACACAGTAAAGGTGCCCTTCAGATGGGTGGCGATCACGGGATCCCACTCCTCCTCGGTCATATTGAAAAGCATGCGTTCGCGCAGGATGCCGGCAACGCAGACCACGCCGTCGATGCGGCCGAAGTGGTCGACTGCGGACTCGACGATGCTGGCGCCTCCGGACATCTCGGCGACACTGCTCGCGTTGGCGACCGCCTGTCCCCCCAGCGCCGCGATCTCGGCGACCACCGAATCGGCCACCTCACTGGTGGGCTCCCGTCCATCCATCGCGACTCCGTAGTCGTTGACCACGATCTGCGCGCCCTCTCGCGCCGCGTCCAGTGCGACCGCGCGCCCGATTCCGCGACCCGCACCGGTGACGGCGATGACCTTGCCTTCCAAATATCCCACTCTGATCTCCTTCGGTCGGATCGACGCGATGACGAAGCCTAGCGACCTCGTCCGGAAGACCGCTACGGGTACGTTACCTTCAGGGTCGTTCTCTAAAACGGATTGCGAAACCGACGAGAGGCGAGTCGTGTTCAAAGACGCCACTGCAATCGCAGGAATCGCTGAGACGCGATTCGCCAAGAATCTCGAGCCCTCGGAATACGAGCTCGCCTGCGAGGCCATCGTCGGCGCATGCCGCGATGCCGGAATCGATCCCTCCGAAGTCGATGGTCTCGCGAGCTACACCATGGAGACGACAAGCGAGGTCGATGTGGCACGGGCCGCAGGCCTCGGCGACATCACCTTCTTCGGACAGGTCCCTTATGGTGGGGGCGCGGGCCCGGGCGTCGTCGGACAAGTCGCGATGGCGGTCGCCACTGGACAATGCCGTGTCGGTGTCGCATGGCGCTCTCGTAAACGTGGATCCGGCGGACGACCCTGGGCGGGCGCCCAGCAAGCCGGCGTGTCCGAATGCTGGACGCGTCCTTTCGGACTCCTGCGTCCGGTCGACGAGATCGGCATGCTCATGCGCCGCTATATGCACGAATACGGCGCCACCCGGGACCATCTGGCGAATGTTGCGCTCTCGGGTCGGCTGTACGCGAATCGCAACCCGCGGGCCATGATGTATGAGAAGAAGCTCGACCGAGAAAGCTACATGCAAGCGAGATGGATCTCGGAACCGCTCTGTCTCTTCGACAATTGCCTCGAAACCGACGGCGCCCTCGCCTGCGTCGTCGTTTCGGCGGAGCGGGCACGCGATTGCCGTCAGCCGCCCGTGCTGATCCATGCTTTTGGCCAGGGACTTCCGCGACAACATCAAACGATGGTCAACTACTTCGGCAGCGATCCCCTCGAAGGTCCCGCTTGGAGTTGTGCACGCCAACTCTTTCGCCGCTCGGACATCCGTCCCGGCGACATTCACGTCGCCCAGCTCTACGACGCGTTCACTCCCCTCGTACCCCTCTCTCTCGAAGGCTACGGATTCTGCGAGCGAGGTGAAGGCGCAGCCTTCACCGAGGACGGCGCGCTCGAACTCGGCGGGCGGCTACCGGTCAACACTTCGGGCGGCGGCCTCTCCGAGGCCTACGTCCACGGCTTCAATCTGATCAACGAAGGGGTTCGTCAGCTTCGCGGCACCTCGACGAGCCAAGTCGAAGGCGCGGAGAATTGTCTCGTCACCGGCGGCGAAGGTGTTCCGACGAGCGCTCTCCTTCTGCGGCGGGCGTCGTGAGCCAGGGCTATCTACCGCCCCCCATCGACGAGCACAACGCCGTCTTCTGGGAGAACGCACGCCGAGGAATCCTCAGCGTGGAACAGTGCAAGAACTGCGAAGCGCGCCGCTTTCCGCCCAGACCGATGTGTCCCCACTGCCAATCGACCCAGCGCGGATGGGAGCCCGTCTCGGGGCGGGGCACCCTCTGGTCCTTTGTCTTGCCTCATCCTCCGCTGCTGCCCGAGTTCGCCGACCTCGCGCCCTACAACGTGATCGTCGTGTCCCTAATAGAGGATCCGAACCTGCGAATGATCGGCAATCTCGTGAGCGAACCAGGCGGCGTAATCAATGCCTTCGATTCGACCCAAATCGAAATCGGTCAGCGAATTCGGGTCGCGTTCGAAGCTGTGAACGACGAACTCCACCTACCCCGTTGGATACTCGACTAACGCCCTCAGAAGCCACGACGCTCCCACGCAGCACTTGCCCGTCAGTCATCGCTTGTGCCGTGCCTCAGTGGCGAGGATCTCAAGCGTGCGATGAAGCGCACCGGGATCGCCGGGAATTGAAAAGGGAATCGCATTGAAATCCGTCACTCCGATCGAAGCGAGTTCCTGCAGACGCTCTCGAAGGAAGGACTCATCGCCGATCAGTGCGGCCGAACCCGCGCTCGCAAGCCCCTCGCGCTCGAGCACGCGGCGATAAGCCGGAAGCTTCGAGCTCGGTCCCAGAAATTTCTCAGCGGCGTCTCGCGCACCCGGATCCCGTGTCACGGATACGGGGAGCCCAACGATTATCCGGGGTCGTTCCCGCCCCGCTGCGCTTGCGCCTTCGTCGACTTGGGCCAACGCAAATTGCTCGAGAAATTTTACTCCGCCCAGCCAGATGGCCACGCCATCCGCTTTGGCACCTGCGAGTTCGAGCATGCGCGGCCCGAGTGCAGCGAGAATCAGCGGCGGGACGGCGGCGCCGAGGGGGTCGAGGCGCGCAGCGATTCGAAACTTCTCGCCCTCGAAGCGAGTCTCTTCACCTGCCAGGAGATCCGGAAGAACCGTGACGACTTCTCTCATGTGCCGAAGCGGCCGGGCGTAATCGATCCCCAACCGCTTCTCGATGACGGCGGCGTGACTGGCTCCGAGCCCCAGTGCGAGGCGGTCACCGCAGGCCGCCTGCGTCGTCAGGGCCTGTTGTGCGAGTGCCACTGGATGCCGCGGAAACACGGGCACGACCCAGCTGCCGAGCTCGATTCGCTGTGTCGCCCGCCCCGCGAGCGCAAGCAGGGTCAGGGCGTCCCAGTCGAATACGTGCCCTGCCCACGCCGTATCGAAGCCCATCGCCTCTGCACGAACGAAGCCGTCGATCATCTCGTCGAGAGAACGGCTCCCTGCGCTCGATATAAAGAGTCCGATTCGCACGCGTCCATGATCTCAGGTGGGGCCGCACCCGTCCAGCGAATCTCGTGTCGGGTCCGTACCCGTCCACGCTAGTCGAATACGAGATCTGCGTAGCGGCGCAGGCCTTGGACGGCCTCCCGCGAGCCCGTCCAAGGGCGAGCGAAGAGGCGAGTCACGCCCGCGTCCTCCCATCGCTTGATGTCGTCGCGACTCGAGATGTCAGCGCCGACGATGATTTCGAAGGGACGGTCCTCCTCACCGATCTCCGCCCGAAAGCGCGCAAGGCGTGCGATCGGTTCGACGACGGTTTCGAGACTGTGATGCAAGCCGAGCCAGCCGTCCCCGACACGTGCGGCACGCCGCAAAGCGGCATCGGATTCGCCCCCTACATGAATCGGCGGATGCGGCCTTTGGACCGGCTTCGGCTCGAAACGGACGGGTTCGAAATCGTAGAATTCGCCGTGGTGCTCGATCGTCTCTTCCCGAAACAGGCGCTTGCAAATTTCGATCGCTTCATCGAGTCGCCGGCCCCGCGTGCGCGGATCGAGACCGGCGGCGGTCCACTCGCTTCGCAGCCAACCTGCGCCGACGCCGACTTCCGCTCGCCCGCCCGAAACCCAATCCAGGGTCTGGATCGCGCGGGCCGCGACGAAGGGATGGCGCAAGCCGAGAAGGTACACGTTCGTCCCCAAACGAATCGACGTGGTCTTGGCAGCCAGGTAGCTGAGCATCCCGAAAGGATCGAAAAGAGGTGTCTCCGGCGGGATCGGTGGATGATCCGCTCCCGGGTAGGGAGAGCCGGCCATATCGAGCGGGAAGATCAGGTGTTCGGGAAGCCAGAGGGACTCGAAGCCGAGTCGATCCGCCTCGATCGCGACGGGCTCGAAGGCGGCTGGGTGAAGCATTCCGAGGGTGATCGCCAGTTTCATCCGCCTACTCCACCTAATCCGCCTAG
>Ga0310122_10003264_pt1 | contig 10299 bp, 7 predicted proteins | sample CB6_Bottom_1051__FD_203503 | JGI IMG/M metagenome (GOLD analysis project Ga0310122, IMG submission 203503) | Marine microbial communities from Western Arctic Ocean, Canada - CB6_Bottom_1051 | ecosystem: Environmental > Aquatic > Marine > Oceanic | place: Canada: Western Arctic Ocean | collected...
GTCCTGGACGGGTAAGCTCAAAACTGCCACGAGAAACGCCACATCTCCATAGTGCATCCACTTTCGGCTCTTCGCGCTTATCGCTCCAACCGCAAGTTCCAGGCCGATAAAACCCACGGGGATGATCAGACCCAGAAGCCCTATCAGCCCAAGGATGTCGAGCAGCCCGGCTCTGTGAACCACGAGAAAAGCGGCATGCCGGGCTAAGAGATCAAACAGCGGCCGCGCAAACGCAAAGCTGCACAGCATGAAGATATGGCAAATACTGATGAGGAGCTCGCTTCTTTGTCTCATTTTTATTTCACTTGTTACCTCAGCGTCGGGACGGCGTCGAGCACAGCTTGGCACGAGTATCTCACGGGGTGAGAAGAATTTCTAAGAAGAGAGATTATGAGTTCCATTCCAGAACCAATGTTCCAGAAAAGAAGGCAACTCAGCGACAGCTATCTGAGCGGACAGGGTATAGAAACCGGAGCCCTGCACCATCCGTTATGGGTGAGCGAGCAGGCAACCGTCCGCTATGTGGATCGGCTGAGTAGGGAGGAGCTGCGTCGTCATTATCCAGAACTGTCGGATTCGTTCCTCTGTGCGATTTTGGTAGAAGGGGTGGCCAGCCACAAGGCACAGCCACAAGGCACAGCCAAAAGAAAACCCGTCATCAACCCTTTACTCAAGCGACACAAGATCTTCTTGTCTACGCTGGGCTTACGGGTTAAGCGACCCGAGGGGTCAAGCGGCGTCGATCGGTTCGACTTTTTCCGCGTCGGACGAGCGCGGTTCAGGCAGCATCAAAGAAGAAAAAATGTCTTCCAACTCGGCCACGTTTTCCTCAATGGTTTTCACCTGAGGCACGTTTTCTTTCCAGCCTGCCAGGAGTTCAGGGGCGTCCATTACTCTCTCAAGCTGCTCACATAAACTTCGCGGATCGCCGAGTGTAAAAAGCGCCCCATACTGGTCCGAGACCAACTCCTTCATGCCGCCCACATTCCCGGCTATCACCGGAGCCCGATGAATAAAGGCTTCGTTGATGGTGAGGGGCGAATTTTCAAACCAGATGGACGGGATCACCAAGATATCAAAGTGGGCATACACTTCTGCGAGCTGATCCGGCAAAAATCGTCCATGAAAGCGAATGCGCTCATCGCCCTGGGCCAATGCACGGATCCGCTCCTCGTACGGCTTGTCATAGAACCCGCCAAACACATGCAGTTCGGCCTGTTGGCTTGTTAGCTGACGAAACGCCTCAAGTAGCACGTGTACGCCTTTATGGTGCACAATCGAGCCAATAAAGCCAAAGCGGACCTTCCCGGCCGCCTCCTTCGATCCGCTCGTTTCCGTTCCTGTCACACTGTAGCCGTAGGGCGAATAGCGACTTTTCTCCAGGGGGATGCCCCATTTCCGGTGCTCTTCGAGCAGGAAATGGGACGGCCCTAAGAAGAGCGAAACATCGGCCAGCGCTTCCTTGATAGTCTGCTCTCGTTTCTGTAGTTGGGTCAAATACGTGGCAGCCAGTCGTCTCGTCCTCAAAGGCTTTTTCCAGCCGCGCATATCCCATTGATCAATTTCGCTGCGTGCACAGCGAGCACACTCGTTAAGGTCAACGCCCCAACATAGGGAGGCATCACTTTTCAGCCGTGTAAAGAGGGGACACTGCAGCCAAAAATCATGCAGCGTGTAAACGATAGGAATATTCCGCATTGTGAGCTGCTGGAGGAGATCGATCGACAACGTGATTAAGTGATGCACATGCGCGACATCGGGTCGGACAAGGTCGAGGAATTTCCCAAATGCAGCGGAAATCGTAGGATTGAGGTAGGTCTCGGAAAATTTTTCTACCTGCTGATTCCGATTAACTATGCTCTGAAAAACGAGCCCATCAAAAATCCCGTCACGAATAGCATACTCGGGCGCAGTCGCTGGCAATTCCGTCGAAAAAAAGAGCACCACATCGTGGCGTTTTCGAAACTCTTGCGCTAAGCGGTAGGTATAGACTTCGACACCGCTCGGATACTCCGGCAAAAAGTGATGTAAGAGAAACAGGATTTTCATACACGCCCCGACGGCCCGACCGCTATCGAGAAGTCTTCGCTGTCGTGCGTCAGGTTCGGATTATAATACGGATCCCCCTGAGACAGATACGTATGCCAGCGACTGCGGGCAAGGGCGATATCCTGTCCGCCAAATGCCATCGCGCCACCACGCGACGCACTCTCATAATGAACCAGCGGCGCATACGGCGTATACACACTCAAGAGACCTTTGTCTCGCAGTCGGAGACACAGGTCCACGTCTTGATACGCGTATTGAAACGCCTCATCAAACCCATCCATTTCCAAGAAAAGCGAGCGACGCATCATCAGGCAGGCGGCGGTCACGGCGCTGTAATTCCGGATAATGTCGATACTGCCCCAATAGCCATGCTGAAATCCGGAAACGTGTCGATGCGAGTGACCCGCAAACTCGCATAACCCAATAATCACCCCAGCATGTTGAACGGCGTGGTTGGGATACAGCAGTTTCGTCCCCACTGCTCCTACTTCAGGACGGCAGGCCTGTTCTACGAGCGCGTTCAGCCACTCGGCACTCAACACTTCGATATCGTTATTCAGGAAAAGGATGAGGTTGCCCGAAACCTGTTCGACCGCAGCATTCATCATCCGTGAGAAATGAAAATCTCCGCCAAACTGAATCACCCGATGCGGGGTGTGTTGGAAGTAATCCAGCGTTTGTTGCTCAACACTGTCATTATCCACAATGACAATCTCATAGGTGGGATAGGTCGTATACGTCTCAATGGAAGCGATACAGCGCGACAGAAGATCGAGCCGGTCACGGGTCGGAATAATAATCGATACCAGCTGGCTGGTGTCACACGACCGTCGGACACGATAGAAGCCTAACCCCTCTTTGAGACCAAAGGTATCCTCTACCGACCCGGAAATTCCGCGGCGTTCGAGTGCCGCGGTCAACGCTCGCTTGCCCGCTTCATAGGCGTACAACTTGTTCATCGCTTGCTCGGCAATCGAACCGGGAACGATCCGCCAGTGGTAGAGAATCTTAGGAATATGTCCGATGGCCTGCGTTCTTTCCGTCACTTTCAGGGCAAGATCGTAGTCCTGACTCCCATTACAGTCGGGGTCAAAGCCACCTACCTCAAGCAGGCATTCCCGACGGTAGACAGAGAAATGGCAGGTATACATAAAAGACAGGAGCATATCGGGCGACCAGTCCGGCTTAAAAAAAGGCTGCATGCGTTGGCCCTGGGGGTCTATCTTGTCTTCATCCGAGTACACCAAGTCAGTGTCCGGATGCGCATTCAAATACCTCACTACTTCAAAGAGCGCGTCGGGACTCAGTTCATCATCGTGGTCGAGCAAACCCACAAACTCCCCGGTCGCAAGTGCTAAAGCCTGGTTACTGGCCCCGGCAATGCCCATATTCCTTTCGTTGGTGTTAATGTGTATCCTCGGATCGTCTTGGGCAAACTCGGTCAGAAGTTCACCCACCCGAGCCTGGGATGATCCATCATCACACACACACAGCTCCCAACGTGGATAGACCTGGTTTCGGACGGACGCTACGGCCCGACGCAGCCACGTCTCGTCGGTGTTATACACAGGCATCACGATGCTGATGGTCGGTTGGAAAGAGAGGTCGGCAACCTCTTCGCGCTGTTGCTGAAGCTGTTCTTGTGTGAGCACGTGCGCCGCTAACCACGCTCGATACGGATCACCGCCCCCCGAGTCAACGACCCCTGGACGAGTCGGATCTTTTTGAAAGGACCGTCGTATGGCAGCCCAGACGCCGCGCCATCCGCCTGTCGCGTAGACTGCCCCGACTTTTTTCAATCGATCATACAGCCGACCTCGGCGCGTTCCCGGCGGGGCAACGAACCGTTCTCGCACGAAATAGAAGCGCGCGAGCAGACGCCAGCCCCGACTGCCATAGATCCGGTGCAGGGCGTCCGTAAGGGCCTGCGTTCTTTGTCCTTCCTCCTGCAGTTGCCGTTCAAGATGAACGGTACCGCGATGCTGCTTGGGGAGTTCGGGTTGACGCGTTTGCAGCGCCTTCTCTTTTTGTTGCAGGGCTTTAGACTGCTGAGCCCGTTGGGTGCGCAGCTCTTGCAAAGCCTCATCTTGTTGGTGCACAGTTTCCCTGTGCTGCGCAACCAGCGCTTTGTGGTCGGCTAACACATCCCGATGTTGCTGCAGGTCAACGGTCAACGTGTGGATGTCCTGCTCACGTGTGAGCAGCTGATGTTGGAGGTGTTGCAGCCGACGACCGGCTGGGACCGCCGGTCTCGTGTCTCGCCCCTCAACAGATCTGTGGTGAACTTCTTCGTAAATTTTCTCAAGGGTTTGCACATGTTCCTGCATTGGAGGAGAAGGGAGCGCGGGAATGTGTTGACGCAGAGTTTCCAGTACTAAGGGCGTGTCTAAGATCTCCTGAATCCGCCGCGCCAAACCCTCGGCACTCTCTGCAGGAAAAACGAGCCCGGCTTCACCAGCCCGACTGGCTAATGCTCCTCGGTCAGACACAATAACGGGCAGCCCGAGCTGAAACGCTTCGTCTAAGACAAACCCATAGGATTCAGCGGCTAAGGAGGGCAGAACCACCAGATCAACATCCAGCTGGGCAAGATCGTCTGGTCGGTACTCCCCAACAAAGGTCACCGCAAGCCCTTCGGCTTGCTTTGTGAGCGTATCAAGGTAGTGCGGCTCCGGCGCAAGACCGGCGAGATACACTTCAACCGAGGCCGGATGAGCGAGGCGGCGCGCGGCTTCGAGGATGAGATGGACACCTTTAAAATCAACCAGATACCCCCAATAGGCGAGCCGCAAGGGGCGCGCGGGAAACGGCGCAGACCGCTGAGCTGCCTGTGGCTGGAGGTGGCTGATGGCGCCATTCGGGACGACCCGAAATCGGTCCACATCAATATCCAAGAGGCGACTCAGTTGTTGCCGATGCGAGTCCGAAGGGACGATCAGACACTGCGCGAGGCGGAGTTCCTCGTCTATTTGTTGGTGGCGGAGAGCCAGCGCCTGTTGCACTTCTTCTTCGGATTGCCACTGTGGCCGCTCAACACACCGAGCACATAACGCCGGGGTTGGCGGCTCCTGACAAAAATGGCCTTCTTTATGCTGGCGATGCAGACGGGCACACGACGTCCACATATCGTGCAAGGTCACAACCGTCGGCAGATCGAGTTCTGCCGCAATGGAGACAATATTAGTCGTAAGCCGCATCCAGTGGTGGAGATGAATCACCTCGGGCTGAACGAGTTGCAGGTAATGTCTGATGACGTTCTCTGCTTCCGGATTATACGGGTCATGCTGGTGCTCACGCCAGATCGGGGGCAAGGGGCTCACATAGCGCGCAACGGGAAACCCCTCGTCGTTCGTGGTCACAAAAGCTGGTGCTTGGGCGGGCGCATAGGATCCTGCCAACACAAAGCAGCTATGGCCTCGGTCGTGGAGTGTTGTCGTCAGAGCACGGCAGTAGAGTTCTGTTCCTCCGATGAATTCAGGCGGAAAGCCTTGGACAACCTGTAGAATTCGTAAGTGTTGAGACTGTTCCACACCATCATCCCTTCGTGGTGTTATTCAGAAAAATATTGGCCAGCTGTATACCGCTCGGTCTGCCCTGCTCCAAGATCATATAGTACCGTTGTCCTTTGATATGTCAGGCAGTATGCACCCAAGTAGCCCGGACAAAAAGGGCCAGTACCGATATTGACGGCTTCTAACAGGATGCGCTACTACCGATCCTAGTCTGGAGAGTCACTTCTCCAACTGGATACATCTGGATAGAGAAGGAATAGAGAGAATGACAAAGCAAAGTCTTGCCGTAGCGGGTATCGTCGGCACGTTGCTAATGGCTCCTATTCCCGCCCATGCCTATTTGGATCCGGGAACTGCCAGCATGTTCCTGCAGCTCTTGCTTGGCGGAGTGGCTGGGCTCGCCGTCCTGTTGAAACTCTACCGGCAGCGCCTCTTATCGTTTTTTGGTCTTGGCCATCAAGAGAGCGACATCGTCGCCAAGGGCGATGTCCCAGCGTCAGAACCGGAATCCGAAACGGAAGGTCAGCCGCACTGAACCGATTTCCTCTCTTCTCACATACCCATTCATAATGCCCGCCTTTGATCCAGGATCATTCCGGGACCGGACGAGCCGCGTCTTTTACGCCGAGGGAGGCGTCTTCCGCGGGTTGACCCCGCATGCAATGCGGGAGTGGACGGCCTTATCGTCAGCAGCATTTTTTCGCCGACTCGTCACCGAGGGCAAGCTTGTTCACACCGAGCCTGTTGCACCGGACGCTCTGCCGCCTGGCGTTTCCCCGGAGCAATGGGCGCTCATTCTCAAACATCGCACCATTCCATTTATTTCCTACCCGTATGAATGGTCGTTTAGCATGCTGAAAGATGCCGCGCTCCTCCACCTTGATCTTCTCCAGGCAGCGCTGGCAGAGGATATGATCCTCAAAGATGCTACCCCATTTAACATCCAGTGGAACGGCAGTCAGCCCATTTTCATCGATATCCCCTCTTTTGAGCAGCTTCGCCACGGCGAGCCCTGGATTGGATATCGACAGTTCTGCCAGCTCTTCCTCTATCCTCTTCTTCTCCAAGCTTACAAAGGGCTTCCGTTTCAGCCCTGGCTGCGTGGGAGTCTCGACGGGGTAACCCCTGTGGATTGTGCGAGCCTGATGTCTTGGCGCGATCTTGTGCGGCCAGGCGTGCTGCCGCATGTCACGCTTCAGGCCAAAGTGCAGTCGGCCTATGCCGAGACCGATCGGAATATGAAACGAGAGCTCCAGAGCGCAGGCTTCCAGAAGACTATGATTCAGACCAATATTAGGCGGCTGACACGTCTCATTCAGCGCTTAGACTGGAAACAGACGAAATCCACGTGGTCTGCGTATGCTGAGAATACGCCGTATACGCAGGCCGGGCGAGAGCACAAAGCCGATTTCGTTCGGCATGTCACTGCCGCCCAGACGTGGGACCTGGGTTGTAATACGGGCACCTTTTCGCGGATTGCAGCACAAAACGCCAAGTCCGTTGTCGCAACAGACATTGACCCTCTGGTTATTGAACGTTTCTATCTGTCGCTAAAAAATAAGCGGCAGCAAACGATTCTGCCGCTTATCAACAATCTGGCTGATCCCTCACCCAATTTGGGCTGGCGTGGACTCGAACGGAAAGCGCTGAGGGAGCGAGGAAACCCGGATCTGATATTATGTCTTGCGTTGCTTCACCATATGGTCATAGGTGCGCATATTCCGCTCAAAGAATTTATTAACTGGCTGGCGGAACTTGGCGGTGCGCTTATTATTGAGTTCGTCACCCGAGACGATCCCATGGTCAAAACATTATTACGGAATAAAGCCGATCACTACACGGACTACGACCTCGCATATTTTGAGCGCTGCTTGTCTGAGGTATACGATATTCGCAAACGGGAGCCGCTCGAAACGAAAACGCGAATTTTATACTATGCACATAGTAAAATACATGCATGAGGGCTGTCCGCACCGGGCAATCGTCCACTCGGTTTAGTAGCGCGTCCTCTCCAGGTAAACAGACTGAAGGCAGCACGCTGCAACAACACAAAAAACTTATTTTCCTGCACATCCCCAAAACAGCAGGAACGTCGCTGCGGACCCTGGTCGAGCAAGCCTACCCGGCTGGCGCCTGTGTTGATATTTACACGGCCAATAGTGCCGATTTCTATAAAACGATTCGGCACGATGTCGATAAAGCAGAGGTATTGTACGGACATACGTCTTATGGAATCCATCAGTGGTTCGGCCTAGAGCCACGCTATATCGCCTTTGTCCGCAATCCTATTGCACGCGTCGTCTCCCTCTATAATCACCTTCGGCGACATAAAAAGAGTCCGCATGATACAGACATCAATGCAGGCGGAATGACGCTCAGGGATATGGTCCAGGCTGAGATTTCCGTTGAGACCAATAATCATATGGTCCGGATTATCGGTGGCTATGGCGGCACCGAAACAATCGATAACACTACAATTCTGGATAATGCGATTACGCATATCGAGCAACATTTTGAGTTCGTCGGGTTAACGGAACGCATGCCGGAATCGGTCGACATCCTGGCTCAGCGGTTGGGCTGGGGGAGACAGTTACGTATACCACGTCTCAACATCACCCCGCCCTTCCCTGAAATCGACGCTGCAACCATTACCACTATTAAAGAATACAACCGACTGGACCTCATGCTGTACGAGTATGTAGAAAAACATTTTCCACTTCATCCAGATCCGTTCAATGGTCTGCGGAATGGGCTGTTCAACCGGCTGGGACGGCAGGTCCGAAAGTTTTTCGGTTCGGGACACACCAGACCGGGTGGACTGCGAAGTCCAGAATTATTCCAGACTAGGCCGTATGCCGATCTCGTGGGGCAGCCCATCAGTAAGTTTCCTATTCAGGAGGCCGAAAGCCTCGCGGTTCGGGTCGACACTCCCCACGCGTCTACACCGTCGGATCCACAGGGCTCTATCGCCCCTGCCTACATCACCGGCCGCATTCAGTCAGAACAAACTCCGCTCAATCCACCGCCTCTCGCCCTGGCAATTAACGGCACGATTCGGTCGCTCACACAGCCATGGACGTTTCCGGTCAACGGCCAATACGGACGCTGGTGCACGGTGGTTCCTGAGGCCGCTTTCCACCCGGCTCGCAATACCATTGAACCCTTCTCCGTCTCCGTAGAGGCTGGACGTATCGTGCTCTTGCGTCCGACAGCGCCTTTTCAAAATCTCGCCCAAGACAGTCCAGGCACAGGTGAGGAACTCGTTTCCCCTCACGGTCACAAAGTCAGGGTTGAGCCAGGCTCTTTGCAAGGCTGGGTTGACCGGGCGAAGCTGGATCAGCAGCAGCTCGAACTCGTCGGCTGGGCAGCCGATATCCGGAATACGAGCTTGCCCCAGGCAGTGTGGGTTGTTGTCAATGGTCGTCTGATACACACTGGGCAAACAACCGTTTCCAGGCCCGATGTTGTCGCCGCCTTGAAAACAGCCGTATTTCAACAGGCAGGATTCTTCTTTACCCTCGCCTTAGAAGAGACTGCGGACTTGGGAGTCCGGGACTTAGAAGTCCGCGTCTTTGCAGTCTCAAAAGATGGTGTTGCGTCCGAGTTATGCTATCCTCCAGATTATCCGTGGAGGCAGAAACCGTCATTCAAACGGAGTCCATGAGGCTCTCTGAGGATCTCTGGGAAGTCCGTCCTTAAAGGAGAACAGGCTCCCGCCCCGTCTCTTTTGGCAAGCCCATAAGCGACTTACCGCCGTTTAATACTCTCTTGTAAAGACAAGCGCTGCACCAGCCCCGGCGCAAGCCGACTCTTACGCTCACCAAGCCAGGTCCCACCCAGCGCCGCAAGATGCCAACCGAGAGCCGCTCCGCCCCAGCGCAGGCCAACCCGGAGGCGACCTCGTTGTGTTCGCCAACGCCAAAAAGAAAGATCTTTGCGGGTTGTCAGCCAGGCAGCACGTAATTCGGTCTGCAGCGCCAGCCGTGGACGCTGGTTCAAATCACCCACGGCGCGGGCGTGATCAAAATGGCGCCGAAAATTCGTCCAGGGCCCATATCCATGCGAATGATACACCAACGAATCCGCTCGAAAGGTTGTTGTATAGCCCGCCTCTAAGACGTGCTTTGCCCACAGTTGATCCTCAGCAAACTCCACCTCGGGAAAGGGAAACCGCTCCCATATGGAACGGCGCAGAATAGAACTCACATTCGACAGAAAATAGAAAAAGGCCGGATTTGTCGAGTAGTTGGGATCTGTCTGGGTGTTCATACAAGACTGCGCCCGGCCTGACAATTCCTCCATGACGATACGCCGCCACTCCATGGGATGGCAATCCGGTCGGGGCAGATGGCGGCTATAGCCGCCCGCAATCATAGGGTTAGTCCTGAGCGGAGCAAGCAGCTTCTCTAACCAGTCGGTCCTGGCTGGTGTGGCATCCTGGGTGAGGAAGACCAGATAGTCTCCCTGTGCGTGTGAGACCGCCAGGTTACGCGTCCGTCCATGCCCAAAGGTCTGAGGCGGAATTTGCACAATACGAACCCCAAACTGTCCGAGGATCGACAGGGTCCGGTCTCGTGAGCCAGAGTCTACAGCAATGATTTCCTGTAGACGAAACTCTCCCTGTTGACGTTGGACGCATTCGAGCAGCTCGGCCAAATAGCGCTCGCCGTTTTTTGTGACTAACAGAACCGACACGCTGGGCAGGCCAGTCATACGCTATTCCGACACACAGAGAAAC
>Ga0310122_10003266_pt1 | contig 10296 bp, 9 predicted proteins | sample CB6_Bottom_1051__FD_203503 | JGI IMG/M metagenome (GOLD analysis project Ga0310122, IMG submission 203503) | Marine microbial communities from Western Arctic Ocean, Canada - CB6_Bottom_1051 | ecosystem: Environmental > Aquatic > Marine > Oceanic | place: Canada: Western Arctic Ocean | collected...
CACGCGCGTGAAAAAGTTGCTCGGCGTTTTGGAGCGCGGCAACGTCGAGATCGAGTGGACGGACAAGGGCCGCCTGATGCAGATCTCCGGCAGCCGGGATCATCAGGGCGTCGTGCTCAAGACATCGTTTTATCCGTACGCCGAGTTTGACGAGTTGCTCGGCGTGCCGCGCATGCTGATGCTCGACAACGTCGAGGATCCTCACAACGTCGGCGCGATCCTGCGCAGCGCCGAGGTGTTCGGCTTCACCTCCGTTTGCCTGCCGAAAAAGGGCGTGCCGGAAATCTACCCGTCGGTGGTCAAGGTCAGCGCCGGTGCGACGGAGTTCATGAAAATCTGCCGCAGCGACTCCGCCAACGGCTACGCCCGCAAAGCCGCCGAGGCCGGCTACCGCATCGCCGCACTGGACATGGCCGGCAAATCGTCGCTGGAGGCGCTCGCCGCGGCCAAGCCGGAAAAACTGCTGCTCGTGATCGGCGGGGAGGATCGCTCCGTCGGCCAGTTCATCCTCAACATGGCCGACGACGTGGTGGGCATCACCCAGCGCGGCCGCATCAATTCACTCAACGCCTCCGTCGCCGCCGGCATCGCCATGTTCGCCCTTGGCCAAGCGGAGTAGCTCACTATAATCCGGCCGTGGTTCATACTGGAATTGGATACGATGTGCATCGCCTCCTGGAGGGGCGGCCGCTTTGGCTTGGTGGCGTGGAGATCGAGCATGACATGGGGCTCGACGGTCACTCCGATGCCGACGTGCTGATGCACGCGATCTGTGACGCGGTGCTTGGGGCGCTTGGCCAAGGCGACATCGGCAGTTTTTTCCCACCCAGCGAACCGCAGTGGAAGGATGCACCGAGCCGGATTTTTCTCGAGAAAGCCGCTGAGCTGGTGGCGGAAGCCGACGGCAAGATCGTAAACATCGACGCCACGCTGATCGCCGAGGCTCCGAAAATCCTGCCGCATGTGCCGGCGATGAAAGTTGCGGTCGCCCAAGCGCTGTACATTTCGCCGGACCAAGTTGGCATCAAGGCGACGACGAACGAGCTGCTTGGGTTCCTCGGGCGCGGGGAGGGCATGGCGGCGATGGCGGTCGCGGGCGTGAACCTGCCGGACTGACATGGGGGCCAAGGGGGAGATCAACTGGAAGCGGCGCGACGAGTACGGTGAGCGGATTGAGTGCTACGCCCGCAACGAGCGCGGCGTGTGGAAATTTTTCCGGCGCGAACGGCGCTTTGAAAACTGGGAGGAGTATCCCGACCCGGCGTTCGAGGACTGGATGGAACTGCTCGACAGCGTCCGGCGGCGCATCCCGAGGCGCAAGATGGAGCCGGCTGACGAGAGCCGGTTGGTTCGCACGATCAAGGAGAAGTTTCCGGATCAAAAAAACCAGGTTTGATCCGACATCAAATATCGACATCCTCGGGGCGAACCTCGAGACATTCGTCCTGATCCTCCCACGCCACCGCCGGGTAAATCTCGAGCAGCGCCGGGGCCAGTTGGGTACCCGCCTGGGCCAGCAGTTTTTCCGCGGATTGTGCCGCCAACTCGAACAGCGCGTCGTAGTCGGGCGGCAGTTTTTTACCGTCCTCCTCCCAGTGCGCGACGGAGTGCGCCTTGTCGTAACAAGCCGACCATGTGTCGAGCTCCTGCCTTATTTCATCCGGCAGATCATCGAGTTTCACGCACGTTTCGCCGCAGTGTTTGCAGACCAAGCCGACGTCGTACACGTCCCGGGAGAGCGTCGGCAACAGCGGTGCCCGGCAACACTCGGAGGCGGTGTAGTCTGCAGGGATGATCGCCATGCCCTTGAGCCAGATTTGGCGGTCGTGCGCCGCGTGCGCCGCCAACTCGTAGGCCAGCATCAGCGGATGGGAGAGCCGCCAGGCTTGGCCGGAGAATTGGCCCAGCGTCTGCGCCATCCAGCGCGCGAGCGTCAGGTCGTCCATCTCCATGAACACTTGGCTGTATCCCTTCCACAACTGGTCGTGATTGTCTGTCAACTCGCGAGCCATCGGTCGCGGACTCTACGGCTTGGCTTGGCCCAGCGAAAGGCAAACCGACGGCCGGCTTGGCCAAGCGCGAGGTTGCCGGTACAACTGCCGCAGTGTCCGAGTTTGCGACAGATCCCCTTGGCCAACAGGTGGCGGCGCTGCCCGGTGTCGGCGGTGAGCGCGCGACGCGCCTGGCCAAGCTCGGCATCCGCACCGTCGCCGACCTGTTGTGGCACGGGCCAAGGCGCTACGAGGACCGCAACCAGCCGCACGAGGTCAAGGCCTTGGCCAAGGGCGACGATGCCACCGTCGCCGGGCCGATCGTCGCGGCGGGCGTCAAGCGGATGCGTTTTGGCAAGAGCCTGTTCGAGTTTATCATCGACGACGGCACGGCGCGGCTGCATTGCCGCTGGTGGAACATGCCGTACATGGAGCGCTACTACAAAACCGGCGACTTCGTCCACGTTCACGGCAAACTCAAGGCGGAGAAACCGCGCACGATGGACCACCCCGAGGCGGAGGTATCCGAGGAGGGCGAGGAGTTCATCCACCTCAAGCGCATCGTGCCGGTGTACCGGTTGACCGACGGCATCAAGCAACGCTGGCTGCGCGGCGTGATGTGGCGCGTCGTTGAGCAGTTCGCCGACGACGTACCCAACACTAACGCCGAACTGTTGGCCGGCGACGACAGTCATTGGCTGCCGCTGGCGGAGGCGTTCAAGGCGGTGCATTTTCCCGGCGACCTCGGGCAAACCGAGCTGGCTCGCGAGCGGTTGGCGCTGGAGGAGTTCATCCGGTTTCAGCGGCAGATCCGCGAGAGGCGAAAGACATTTCAGGCCAAGGTCAAGGCGTTGGAATGCTCCGGCGATGACCGGTTGGTGAAGCCTTTTTTGGCCGGCTTGGGCTTTGAGTTTACCGGTGCGCAGCAGCGCGCGTGGGACGAGATCGCCCGCGACATGGCCGGCTCGTACCCGATGCGCCGGCTGCTGCAGGGCGACGTCGGCTCCGGCAAAACCGCCGTCGCCGCCTGCGCCGGGCTGCGAGCCATCGAGAGCGGTTTCAGCGTGGTCGTGCTTGCGCCGACGGAGATTTTGGCCGAGCAACATTATCGTGTTTTCGGCAAATGGCTTGAGCCGCTCGGCATCCCCGTGCACCTGCACACCGGCGCCAGGAAAACAATGAGCGACCCCGGCCAGGCCGAGTTGAGCATGGGAAACAACGAGTTGCCGCCGCTCGTCATCGGCACGCACGCGCTCGTCGAGGAGAAGTTTGCGCTCGAGAACATCGGGCTGGCGATCATCGACGAGCAACACAAGTTCGGTGTCGAGCAGCGAAAAAAGCTCGTTCGCAAGGGGCAGTATCCGCACGTGCTCGTGATGACCGCCACGCCGATACCGCGCACGCTTGGCCTGACCGTTTACGGCGACCTCGACATCTCGCTGATCGACGAGTTGCCGCCGGGCCGCGGCCCGGTGCGCACGCACGTCCGCAAGCCGGAGAGCCTGCCCAAGGTGTGGGGCTTCATCCGCGACAAACTGGCCGAGGGCAGGCAGGCGTACGTCGTTTATCCGCGCGTCGATGACGAGGGCGGCGGCAGCCTCAAGGCGGTCAACCAGGAACTCGAGACCGTGCGGGAACAACTCGCACCGCACGCCGTTGGTCTGCTGCACGGCCGGCTGAAGTCCGCCGAGAAAGAGCAGGTCATCACCGGTTTTCTCGCCGGGAAAATCAAGGTGCTGCTGGCGACGAGCGTGATCGAGGTCGGCGTCGATATTCCCAACGCGACGATCATGCTCATCGAGAACGCCGACCGCTTCGGCTTGGCGCAGTTGCACCAGTTGCGCGGTCGGATCGGCCGGGGCGCGCACGAGTCGCACTGCATCCTCGTCGCCGATGAAGTGACCGACGACGGCCGGCGGCGGCTCGACGTGATGGAAAAAGGCGGCGACGGATTCGAGCTGGCAGAGGAGGATTTGCGGCAGCGCGGCCCGGGCGAGCTGCTCGGCCAGGCGCAGAGCGGCCTGCCGGATTTCAAGTTCGGCAACCTTATCGACGACTGGCGCTTGATCCAAAAAGCCCGCGACCTCGTCGCCCGCGAACCCGCCGATTAACCGCCGAAAAGGCGGACGAAATTTTCCTCCACGCGCTTGGCCAAGTCGTCGGGCGCTTGGCCAAGCAACTCGGCGGTGGCCTCGTACACGGCGGCGATGTTGGCCGGATGGTTGACCGCCTGGCCAAGCGGGTGGGTGACTCGGTTCTCCGGCGGCGCTTGGTCGGGGGCGTCGGTTTCGATGAGCAGTCGGTCGGCCGGCACTTGGCGGAAGGCATCGCGCTGGCGGGTTTTGCGCTCGTGCGCGAAGGCACCGGGGAAGCTGAAGTACGCGCCGAGCTTGGCCAACGGCTCAACCATTTCCACCGGGCCACCGTAGCTGTGAAGCAGAAAACCGCGCTTGGGCAGCGGGCCGTCGCGGAGCAACTCATGCAGCCGTCCCCACGTTTTCAGGCAGTGAATGCTCACCGGGAGATCGCGCTCGGCGGCGAGGCAAAGTTGGGCGGTGAAAACCTCCTCCTGCCCGTCGTAGCCCAAGCCGGGTTTCCAGCGGTCGAGCCCAAACTCGCCAACGGCGGCGGGGCAGTCGTCGAGTTGCTGCCCGAGCTTGGCCAGCCATTCCGGCGAGCGCTCGTGAACAAACCACGGATGCAGCCCGAAGCTCGGCAGCACGCAGTCGTGGCGCTTGGCCAAGGCGGCGACCGCCGGCCAGTCGCTTTCGCAAGTGCCGTTGACGACCATTCGTGACAGGCCAACGGCGGCGCAATCGGCTATCAGCTCGTCCTGCTGCCCGCCAAACCGCGCGTCCTGCAAATGGTTGTGCGCGTCGAACAATCGCATCGGGGTCGGTGGCTAGTCGTTGAAGCGGAGCCGGAAGAATTGCGCATGGCCCAGTCTGGCTTCGATGGGGAATTCCAACAACGCGGTGTCGTCCGGCACACGCCTGGCCAAGCTCCACGACAGCAGGTCGTTGGTTGTCTCGACGATGGCCGTCGAGCCGTTTGGCAACTCAGTGGTCAGCGTGAACTGGCTTTCGTCTAAACCAATCTTGAGCCGGACGGCGGCTTGTTTGCGCTTTTGCCGGTACTTGCCATCGGGGAGTCGGGTGGAGAGGTGGTACTTTGGATCGGTGAGAATCTTGACAACGGCCTTGTCCTTGGCACGGAGTTTTTCCGGCGTGTTGAGTTTCCACTCGTGCTCAATGTTTTCGCCCCGGCCCTTGAAAGCCTGTCCGTCGAGCAGGCTGGTGAGCGCCCAGTAAACGTACTCGGTGATTTGGCAGCCGTAGTCGCAGGTGCGGTCGTCGTAGGAGTACCATGCACCGGTGGGATAGTGGCGCGGCACGGTGCGGAAGTAGCCGCCGCGCGCGATGTCCATCGCGTTGGCAAGCTCGGAGCCACGGCGCTCGCCGAACACTTTTGGGTAAACACCAGCGTAACCGACCGAGGTGATAATGTGCAAAATCTCCTCAATGGAGGCATCAAACTCGCGCGACTTGGGGTTGTGCGGCCCGGCGTTGGGCAGCGTCTCGGTGGCGAACAGGCCCTGCAGCGCGTAGTCGTCGAACATCTCGCCGTAACGGTCGTGGAGCCGTTCGAGTTCTCGCTCATCGTAGCCCATGACGATCGCCGAAAGCTCGTTCCAGAGTTTGTCGTTTACTTTTGGATTGTCCGGTTTGCCATCGCGATCGTTGTCGAGGAAATCCGCGGTGATGTCGGCGGCGTGCAGCAGTTTGGCATCCGGCACGCGGTCGGTCGCTTGGATGTACAGTCCGAATACCTGGACATGCTTCGGCAACGCCGACTTGAGCCCGGGCAGGCGGTCGTTTTTGCCGCTGTGGATCTTGAAATCCGGCTCGGCGGCTTGGCCAACCGGCGTCATGAGAAAATAAAACAGGGCTGCGCAGATGGACGTGGTGACCCTATTGAAATGTCTTATTGTTGCGCCCATTGGTTGTGGCCAAGCGCTTGCCCGAGGCCATAATTATTTCACTTCACCTGTGGTGAATGGTGAAGCAGGCAGCCCGGCGCCATTGGCCAAGTTTGGTTCAGCTTCCTGATGGTAGCCGAAGCGTATGAACCTGGGTTTCTTCACTGTGTCACTTCTAGCGACCACGGTGCTGCCTTTTATTTCCGCCTGGGCGGCGGCAAATTTTTCATCCTCACCGGCAACTTCCCAATGGCTAAGGGGTTGACCGTTGGTTGATTTCAAACCATCGGCGTGAGTGAAGCGAACAATTGCAGTACCCTTGCGGAATCTGGCAGACTTGAACAAGGGACCTGAGTACTCGATCCCTTTTTTGCCGTAATCCTTGGTGAGTGCCCACAAGGCGAGGCGGCGACCCACTTCCTGTTTGTTGCGTGGATGAATGTCGCGGATATTGCCGATGTCGGTGGTGACCGCCATGCCGGTGTGCGGAACCTTCAGAGTTTCCAACTGCGCCTGCCAGATTCCGGCCAGTCGGGTCGGTTCACCGCCGTATTTGTAGGGCGCCAGTTGCACGAAGTAGAACGGCATTTTTTTGTTGTTCCAGATATCACGCCAACCGTTGATCAGAGCCTTCTTTTTCTCGTAGTAGAGCATCCCTTCCCCGTTGTTGCTCTCGCCTTGATACCAGAGCGCGCCCCGGATGCCGTACGGGTTGATCGGCGAAATCATGCCGTTATGCAGCGCGAGCGGAGACTGGTGATTGATGGACCCGTTGTCACGCTTCTGCGGAAACGTATCGAGTTTGTCAGCGTAATCCTTCTTGAGTTCTGGTACCGACTTGAAACCGCTCGGTGTGGTCCACGGTTCGATGCGGGTGCCGCCCCAGTTGCAGCCGAGGAGCCCGATCGGCACATCAAGTTCGCCCTGAAGATGGCGCGCAAAAAAGTACCCAACGGCGGTGAAGTTGCCCACCGTCTTCGGGCTGCAAACCAGCCAACCGTCGGTGGTGACATCTCGCTCTTCCTTGTCGCTCGGCCGGTGCGGAATCTTGATGTGACGAATCAACGGATGCTTGGCATTAGCGATTTCCTTGTCGGCATTGTCTGAGGAGCGCACGGACCATTCCATGTTTGACTGGCCGGAACACAGCCAGACCTCGCCGACAAGCACGTCCTTGAAATCGATGGTGTTGCTCCCTTTGACGGAGTGAATCCCTTTGACGGTGAAGGCGACGGGTGACTTGGAGGCTTTAAGGGATTTTTTTAGTCGCAGATTCCATGCGCCGTTTTTGTCAGCCTCGGTTGTGTGCGACTGGCCTGCGATGGAGACGGTCACCGACTCGCCGGGTTCGGCCCAGCCCCAGACAGGGAGGCGCTGGCCCTGCTGCAAAACCATGTGATCTCCGAAGACAGACGGCAGCTTAACTTCAGCTTGGACAGCGGCTTGGCCAAGCGCAAACGCACCGGCGACGAAGACAAAACGACGAAGACAAGAAATGGAGTAAGCCATGCCCGAAATTGAGCAGGACGGATCTCTGCCGTCAACGAAAACTTGGGATTTTTTCCGGCAGAGGTTATTCGCCGGTGATGTGGACGTGGATTTGGCGGGTGTGGGGGTGGGTGCGGTGTTCCCAGAGGAAGATGCCCTGCCAGGTGCCGAGTACCATCGAGCCGCCGGCGATGGGGATGCTGAGGTTGACGTTGGTCAGCGCGGTGCGGACGTGGGCGGCCATGTCGTCGTCGCCCTCATAATTGTGCTCATAAACCGGATCGGCGTCGGGAGCCAGGCGGGCGAAGATCGACTCGAGGTCGGTGCGCACGCTGGGGTCGGCGTTTTCCTGGATGAGCAGTGAGGCGGAGGTGTGCCGGACGTGCAGCGTGGCCAAGCCGGTTGTAAAGCCGCTGGCCGTAACCAACGCGGCCACCTCACGGGTGATCTCGTAGAGAGCGCGGCCGCGAGTGGAGACGCTCAGTTCCTCGGCGTACTGCCCGAGCATGACGGTTTAATTGCCGCCATTGAGGATTTTTTCCAGGTCGGCGTTCTTTTTGTGGCCGCCGGCGATGGCCTTGTCGTAGTGGAACTTGGCCAAGGCGATGAAGGGCGGATTCTGAGTGGCGTAAACCACGGCGAGGTTGTGGTGGGCCTCGGAATATCCCGGCTTGATTTGGACCGCTTTGCGCAGCGCCGTCTCGGCGGCTTTGCGTTGGCCAAGGTTGTTGAGTGTTGATCCGAGGAAATGCTGGGCGCGGGAATCCTCCGGATTCAGTTTGACCGCCTTGGCCAGATAGTCGCGGGCCTCGTCATATTTTTTCTGCCGATAACGAAGCGTGCCGATCAGCGACAGGGAGAAGGCATCTTCGTCATCGTTCTTTAGCGCACGGGTCAGGCTGGCTTCGGCTCCCTCGTAGTTGCCCTGTTCCATTTGGGCGAGGGCAAGGTTGCCCAGTGTCAACGGATTCTCTTCGTCCAGTTTGAGGACGTGCAGGAATTTCTGCTCGGCCTCGCCGAACTTGGCCTCGATGAGGGCCGCCTGGCCCGCTTTGAAATCGTCCGCGGCACCTTCCGGCAGGGTGGCCACCTTTGCTTGAAGCGTGTTGACGGGCTGATCCCCTGTGTTCGGTTCGGCGAACAGTTTCTTTTCCTCGTCGGTGTAGGGGATTTTCTCAGCCTCGAGAATCTCGAGGCGTGACCGCAGGGTGTCAATCCGGTTCTGCAACTCAGCCACTTGGGCCTTCTCGGCCCGGTCTGATTTTCGCCAGTTAAAGATGCCGGTAAGCCCCTTCCTTTTGCTGGCGGGGTTGGTGTTTTTACGCTCGGCCTTGGCCAGGCGCTTCTCGAGCGAGTTGATGTAGTTGCGCATCTCCTTTTCGCGGGAGCCTTTCTGGAGGGCCTTGAGCTGATCCCCGAGCGAGTCGTTGCTGTTCTCGGCGGAAGCCAGATTGCTTGCGGTTTCCTTCAGTTTGCTGTTGCTGTTGGCCAGTTGTTTCTCGAGGGAACCGACCTCTGCCTCGAGTTCCTTTTCGCGGCTTCCTTTTTTGAACGACTTGAGTTCCGACTCGAGGGCTTTGTGAGCTGTTGCGAGTGAGGCCAGTTCCTTTTCTGTTTTGGCCAGGTTTTCCTGCTTGTCCGCCAATTTATTCTCGAGGCGCTTGGCTTGGCGGTCGTTCGCTTTTGCCTTGGCGGTCTTTGCCTCTTCAACTGCATTGGCGAGCGCTTCGTTGGTCTTCTTGGCATCGGCTTGGGCCTTGGCCAAGTCGGCCTGCGCTTTTTCGGCATCGGCCTTGGCCTTGGCCAAGCCGGTGTTGGCGCCCTTTAACCGGGTGGTGGCTTTGTCGATGGCGCTCTTGAGGTTGGCGTTTTCCTGGCGCAAGCCGGAGAGGTTGGCCTCCAGCGTGGCGAGTTGCTGGGTCTCCTCCGGCGGAGGGACGGCGGAGAGCGCCTCCTTAAGTTTGGCGTTCTTGAGGATGATATCGTTGTCCAGCCTCTCTATCCTGCGCTTTAGGACGGCGATCTCGCGGCGGGCGGCGGCGGGATCAAGGACGGCAGGCTTGGCCGAGGGCGCCGCCGTTTCCGGCGCCGCGTCGCCGAGGGCCTTGAGTTTCTGATCCACGTACTTGATGCGGAAACTGACGACACCGGCATTCCAGTTTGGGTAGCCGGACTGCAGGGCGGCGAGGTCATTGCGGGCCTGCCGGTATTTCTGGATGGCGGAGTTTTTCTGCCCAAGCCGGGACAGGTTATCGGCCTGTGCGATGAGCGTGTAGGCTTGGATGAATGAATCGTCGGGCCCCGCAGCCTGGGCTGTAAACAGGAGGCCAAGCGAAAGGACGAGTGTTGTAATGGATGAAAACCGTTTCACGCGGGCGATTTAGCCAAAGGTCATTCGAGTTGGCAACCATTGAAAGAGACGAAGGGTCGATTCGCTTGGCCAAGCTGGGGCAATGTAACTTTTTCGTGACAACTGCGTATTACGCGTTAAATTGCCCTGCCTTCGGGCTTTTTCGGGGGCAAAGGTGCTAAGGAGGGGGTGCGGCTTTTCAATTGATGCGAAGTTATTTTGGCGGACAATTTGCAAAAACAACGTTACGAGTACAAGTACATCATCCGGGAGGATGTGTCGCTGGCTTTGCGTGATTTTGTGTCGTCGTATCTTGATCTTGATCCTTTCGGCGCGACCCAGCCCAATTTCTCCTACCCTGTGCACAGCCTTTATCTGGATTCGCCGGGGTTGCGTCTTTACCACACGACGATCAACGGGGATAAGAACCGCTACAAGCTGCGCATTCGCTTTTACGAGGATCGACCGAAGACGCCGGTTTATTTCGA
>Ga0310122_10003267_pt1 | contig 10292 bp, 4 predicted proteins | sample CB6_Bottom_1051__FD_203503 | JGI IMG/M metagenome (GOLD analysis project Ga0310122, IMG submission 203503) | Marine microbial communities from Western Arctic Ocean, Canada - CB6_Bottom_1051 | ecosystem: Environmental > Aquatic > Marine > Oceanic | place: Canada: Western Arctic Ocean | collected...
CTGATGCCGAGCCCAACAGCAACCTCTACCTGCTGCTCAACGACGGAAAGGGCCGCTTCAAGCACTCGTTCATCCAGAAGTCCCGCAACCTGCCCGATCAGCCGATCCGGCTCGAACGGCATGCGATCGGCGACATCGACCGGGACGGCCATCCCGACATCGTGATCGTGGACAACCTGAAATGGGACATCCGCTGGTTCCAGAACCCGGGCCCGGGGAAGATCTCGCAAGCCTGGAAGCTGAACCGCGTCGCCCAGCCCAAGGAAGTTCCCGGTTCCTACGACGTCGCACTTGCGGATCTCGACGGGGACGGAGATCTCGACGTCGCCGCATCGAGCTGGAGATACGGAAACCGGTTTGACTGGTTCGAAAACGTCGGCCGGCCGGGGAAGGGAACTCGATGGGTTCGGCATGAGGTGGACAAGGACATCGCGGAGACTCGAACGATCGCCATCGCCGACTTCAATCGAGACGGCAAGCCCGACCTGCTCGGCTCGGCTCGAGTCGGCAACCAGATCGTCTGGTACGAGAACTCGGGTAGCCCAGGCAAGGGACCCTGGAAGAAGACCGTGATCGATGCCCAGACCAAGGCTCCCGCTCACGGACACCCTGTCGACCTGGATGGTGACGGGGACCTGGATGTCGTGATGGCGTTCGGGATCGCCGCACCGGTCCCGAACAACTCGCCCGACTCGCACCAGGTGGCCTGGTACGAAAACGTGGGTCAATCTGGACTGCCCGGCCGAGGCACCTCATGGAAAAAACACACGATCGCCGCGAGTTTCCCTCAGGGCTTCGAGGCGGTGGCCGGAGATCTTGATGGGGACGGCGACCTGGACGTGGTCGCCACGGGCTGGAGCCCCGATGGCCGGATCGCCTGGTTCGAAAACCCCGGTGACCCGACTCACAAGTGGGCCACGCACATGATCAAGGACCACTGGTCAAACGCAGTGACGGTGGTCCTGGCCGACCTGGACGGGGACGGCCGACTGGATATCGTCGCCTGTGCCGAGCGTGGGGCGAACGAGATTCGCTGGTGGCGGAATCTCGGTAAGTAGCCGGCAGTCACCGGGTCTTGCTGAAGACAAAGCAGAAGACATTCTGCCGGCGATGAAACGGGGTCTCATCGGGAGGCTCCGCGTCGCCGACAATGAAGCCACCCCAATCGGCAGCCGCATCGCCCCAGTGAGCAGCCTTGACCAGCCGCAGCGCATTGTCGCGGGTGTCCCGCAGAGTCGTTTTCTCGAACTTGAGCACCGGGGCGCTGATCGTCAGGCCATCTCCGGGCATCGAAAACCGAAACGACACGATGCTGGCACGGCGAAGCCGGTCGGCGGGGACCGGGAACGAGTACTTTTTGCGAGCCCCCGGTTCGAGAGTCCCCAGCACCGCTCCGTTGAAGAGTACCTCGGCCCGGCCGGCCGGGGCACGTGGAGTTGTCCAACTGCTGGGAGCTCCGACAGTGAACTCCAGCAATCCCGCGGCTCGGATCGGAGCAGCATCGCGGCCGTTGGCGACCACGACGACCCGGGTCCGGACCTCACCGTCTCTCGTGTCGCGTACGCTGAGATTCAGGAGCCCGTCCGGGACGGTTGTCGTGTCCACGGTGGCCGCAAACACCGCACGAAGGAACGGGCGAGCCGTCTTCTGCATCTTCTGCCAATCCCGCCCGTTGATCGAAAACTCGAGTTGTTCGCCGTCGCGGGGTTGGACGAGATGAGCCTGGATCCTGACCCGTCCCTTCCAGGCAGCACCGACCCGGTGCGAGATAATCGCCACGCGTTGACCCAGTCCTTTATAGAAGTGCTCGAACGTCTCACCCCGCACCCGGTACACCATGTAACCCTGCGGCCCGAGGTCCGGGCACAACTGGTTGGTCCTGGGATTCCACCAGCAGCCGGCCAACGCGCCTCCGGCACGGTAGGGCACGGGTCGTTTCTTGTACGAGACGACGTGGATGTCGCCGACGAGCTGCAGCCGGATATCGTGCTCTCGGGCCATTTCAAGAAAACCCGGGCAGTGATTGGCCAGGTCCGCTTCGGCCGTTGTGACGACAAATGTGCCTCGGGATCGATGTCCCAGGTCCTGGCGCAGCCACTTCACGTGCATCGGCTGGACCCGGTTGGTCGGATAGTCCAGCGTCTTGCCTTTGACCACGATCTTCCGCTTCCCGAGGTGGTAGCCGAAGTCCACCGAGACGAAGTGGATCTTGCCGTACTCGAACGAAAAGAAGTGCGGACCCAGGTACTCCCAGTACAACGCCTTGCCGCAGCGATGATCACCTCGAGGAAACTGATCCAGGCGGTACGACGAATCGGTGTGGTCACCGGCGACGTTGTAGTGAGGCATCTTGAGGTGATTCATGATGCCGGTGTAGCTGCGAAAATCGGCATGCCCCGACTCGGGCTTGCTCAGCAGAGCCTTGTTGAGATCCAGCAGGTCACCGCTGTTGACGACGAACCGTGGCCGCGGCGACAGCCCGTTGACTTCTCTGACAAATCGGCTCAGCCCGACCAACGAGCGGCGGTTCTGGGAGACATGCGTGTCGGTGACATGGATGAACGTGAATTCGTTCTCGTCACGCTCGGCCGGCCTGATCGCGAAATCGATTTCCGCCGCCAGAGGCTTGTACCAGTCGCCGATGACGTCGTGCCCGGTTGGTCGGGTGAGATAGAGAAAAACGGCACTCGGGTCGGGCACAATCGAAAACCGCCCTCGCTGGTCCGTCTTGACAACCGAGTATCCGTCGGTGATCGAGACGTCAGCGGCAGCGGTGACCGAACCGCTGGACATGCGTTGGACGCGACCGGAAATCCGCTCCGGAACCGCAACGCCATACCGCGGCCTGGGAGTCTCTTTGACGAGCGGTTTGAGCACTTCGGACGCAGGAACCGGTTCGGCCTCTGCCACGTCGACACACACCGCGGACACGATCGCCAACGCCAGGCCACTCGACACGACACCTCGACGCAACACGGAGCACAGCGGGTACATGACGGGCGGGGTTTCCGGTCAGCACGTCCAGTGAGAACTCGCCACGGTTGTACCACTTCGCGAGGCCGGATGGGTAACATCGGACTCGGCCCAGCAGCAGGACACACCGGGGACCCGACGGCATGCCGACTCCTTTACCGTCCCTCGAATTGACAGAGAGACCCATGACTCCATCGACACCGCGACCCACTGCCTGGTTGGCCTCACTGGCGGTCTGCGTCAGCCTGCTGCTGTCCTCATGCGGCGACTCCTCCACGTCACCGGTCAACCCGACCCGAGTCGCCGGCAGCTCGACGGCTGTGGCGCAAGTCGAAGCGGTGATCGCGGCCGATGACCGCAAGGCACTCGCGGCGGGTCTCTCCGAAACAGCCGAAACAGCCGAAACAGCCGAAACAGCCAAACAGCCGCGTCGCCGGATCCTGCACGCCTGGGACGGAGTCACGATGTGGGCCACGATCTTCAACGTCAACTACTACGGCGCGCCCAACCGCAAGATCCCCGATCCGGCCGCCGAGTTCAGCAAGAGAATGCTCGAGGAGATGATCGACGAGGAGGCGGCCGGTGGTGTCGACTCGATCAGCTACTGCCTGTTCACCGCCTTCATGAGCGATGTGCCCTCGTCGAAGGTGACCGAGCTGTTTCCCTGGCGACCGCCGGGCATGGATGAGGCGGGACTGGACCTGCTCGAGGTGCTGATCGATCGCTGCCATCACCACGAGATGAAGTTCATCGCCGATATCCGCATGAATGACCGGCATGGCGGGCCCCGCAAGGGATTCTCGAAGAAACACCCCGAGTGGTCTCTGCTGGGATCGGGCAACGACTACGCGATCGAAGGTGTCCGAGATGCGATGCTGGCTTTCTCGAAGGAGGTACTCGACGCCTACGACGTGGACGGCCTCGAATACGACTACATGCGGTGGTGCCACATGTTCCAGCCGGGCCAGGGCAAGCAGAACGCTCACCTGTTGACCGAGTTCACTCGCCGCACCCGCAAGCTGCTCGATGAAACAGCCCGTCGGCGCAAGGTCGATCGACTCGCCCTCGGCGTGCGGGTCCCCCAGAGTCTCAAGGAATGCGAGTACCTGGGCTTCGACCTGGCGACGTGGATCTCCGAGGGCCTGGTCGACTACGTCGTTCCGTCCGACTTCTTTCACTCGGACACGAACATGAAGACCGAGGACTTTGTGGAGTTGGTCAAGGGGACCGATTGCGAGATCTATCCGGCGATTCACCCGATGATCTCGATGGACGGCCCCAACGAGCACTACCGGCTGATGAGCCTGCCGAATTACCGGGCCGCGGCCCAGAACTACTATGCCTTCGGAGCCCACGGGCTTTCGCCGTACAACTACCAGCGAGGCTTCCAGAGACGAGCCTCGGCCCATCGCTCGTCGTCCAATGCGGCCTATCTCTGGCCGGCGGCGTTGGGATGGCTCGGTGAGTTGAGTAAGCCGGACGAGGTGTTGAGCCGCGACCGTCACTACCTGTTCTATTCGATCTACAAGAAGCCACGGAAATCGCCGACCGGGTTCTCCAACGACGAGAACATCTACCTGGATCGCTCCGACTCGTCGACGCTGCAGGGATCCCGGCGGTTCCGGATGGCCGAGGACTTCAGCGACCGCCGGCTGCGAACGACGATTCAGTTCAAGGCCATCGGCCTGTCGAAGGATGACTCGCTGGAGATCCGCATCAACGACGCGAAGGTCCCTGACGATTACATCAGCCGGGTTCACGACAAGAACGGCCAGAACGTCTACGAAGGCGACACGCTGCCCGCGTTTGACCTGTTCGTGATCGACACGAACTGGGAGACGACCGGCCGCAAGCAACCGCTGATCTTCGGCGACAACCAGCTGTCTGTGCGGCTACTGCCTTCAGTCGGCGCGACGAAACCCCAGCCGTTTCGGTTCGCCGAAATGGTCCTCGGTGTACAGGCCGATGACCAGGGCGGCATCAGCAACGTCGATCTCAACGGCTCTCTCGATGACTTCGCCATCTGGTCTCGAGTCCTCGGCGACGATGAGATCCAGGCGGTGCGAGCCAACGGACTCCAGGGCATCGGCATCCGCGGTCCTGATCCGGGCAAACGGCGTTCATCGAAACTGGCCAGCGGCCTTCAGGTGCTCTACGAGTTCGAGAAGCCCGACGACCTCGGCTTCAACAGTGCCGACCAGGGCAAATCCGCCGCACAGACAGGACCCTCCGGCGCACTGGTCACCCGGGACGCCAGGGATCCTCGAATCGGCAACGGCAGCGCAGACTTTTCCGCGAACGACGCGACGCTGAAGGTGCATGCCGGCGACATGCAACGGCTGATGCAAGACAAGGCTGGCGGCCTGACGATTTCGTGCTGGTTCAAGTCGACGTCTCGGTCGGCCAACCACACGATCCTGGGCATGTCGAACCAGCCGATCCCGTCGCCGATGTACGGCACTAACCAGGCCAAGGCGGTCCTGGCCACGCTGACCGTCGAGGCTGCGACTCCGCAGCGGACGTCGTTTGGCCTGGTCAGGCCCGGAGACAACGAGACGGGGCGGGCCGAAGCGAAACTGATCGACGGCATGTGGCATCACCTGGCCGTGACGATCGACCAGGATGCCGCCAGCGGCAAGGTGATCGGCCGACTGTTCATCGAGGGGACTCCGAAAGACAAGGTGGTGCTCGGAGGTAATACCACGCGGATTGGAACTCGCGCGGTGAGCATCGAGGAGTTGGAGTGCTACGTCTACGTGCGAAAGTAGACTGCACGAGCCCCACTTCCAGCCCCCACCTCCGGCGGGGGCTTGGTTGTTGGGGTCGCCTCGGTGAATCCCGGGGTTTACACCCCGGGCTATGGCATGCCGGCCCCGCCAAAGGCGGGGGCTGGGCTTTTGGAGGCCACAAGCGGTCAGATCACACTGACGACGGACTGTCTCGGTTTGACCTCACTTTGACACTCACTCATTCGAGTCTCGATATGGCTCAAGTGCTGATTCGGAAACAACTTACGACGATCCCATCAGCTTCGGCACACCGTCTGCAACAGAGGATAGGACCAGAGCACCGAATCGAGTCGGTGCACCAGTCCATCCAAGAAGGAGCAGACGATCATGAAACGTATGGCATCGATCATGGCGGCCCTGGGAGTGTTGGCGATTCTCTCGGCGAGTCCCGCCCCGGCTGAGGCAGGACACAGGTACAGGTACAGGTACAGCCACAGTCGGCTGCACAGCAACCTGCAGCACAATTCGTATCACCGCCAACTGACCCATCGCATTGCTCATCGTTACCCGATGAGTTATCGGAGCCACGATCGGTTGCACGACAATCTGAACCACGACGCGTACCACGACCGGCTGACCCACCGTTCGGTGCACCGGTCGTACCGCCCGTCGTACGGTTTCGGATTCAGTGGCAGGAGCTTTGGCTTCTACCGTTCCGGGTACAGCCGCGGCCGAGGATTCTCGATCCACATCGGCCACTAGGCTCTGCCAGCTGCAAGAGACTCTGGAGGCCAGGAATCCGCTCGCGGCGGGTTCCTGGCTCCTTCTTGTCAGCCGCTCGATCCGGCCGACGAAAGAGGCATGCCCACTTCGCTCACCGGCTTTCTTCTCGATCAGCCAACTGGCGAAGGTGCCAAAACACTCCTTTCACGGCCATCGGTGTGCCTGAGCAATACACGGTCAGGAAGCGGTTCCGGGACACCTGGACTGTCGGGGTTGTGTACGAGAATCCCGGCGGGTTGGACACGAGTTCAAAGCTGCGAGCTTTGCTCATCGCCGACGTGCCGTGTTGGGTTCCATCAACCCACGTCTTTCCGCCATCGAGGCTGATGTTTGCGACAAGCCGATAATCGCGTGGGCCGGTGGCCGTGTGAGGCGCGACGATGACGTTCTCTTTGGTCCACAGCATCGTGCCACGATGGCTGTAGTAGCCGAGGTAGCTGCCGGGCACCTCGCGAAACTTCCGCCCGCCATCGTGGGATTCCAGCAGGATCGCCCCCTTCCACGGCCACGCAGTACTCGGCGGCACCCCAGCCCGTCGCGCCACGCTCGCCGCGTCTTCGTCCCGCAACAGCATCCTCTGCTTGCGGGTCATCGCCAGCACGTGTTTCGGATTGTTGGGGTCAACCGCATAGCAGGTCTCCGCCACATGGGCATGCACTTCGGTCGGATCGCCCCAGGTCCGGCCGCCGTCGCGAGAACGGATCAGAGTCTCGTGAAAACCAGGCCGCGACTGGTCCAACTGCTGGTAGTCTCTCCAGTCCTCATAACGCAGCCCGACACCCAGCAGCATCGTCCCGTCCGGCTGCTGAAAGAACGTGTTGTAGTCGTTTGAGCACAACGCGAATGGCCGCTTGCGATCGGGCGCAAGACGGGCGAAGTCGATGCGAGTGGTCTTCCAGGCCAGTTGGGCGACCGGGGTCTTCTGGAATGGCTCGGTCGAAACGGACACAAACAGGTCCTTGACGCCGGAGGACTGGTGCATCAACCACAGACGCCCGTCGCGGCTGACTCCCAGGGCGTGCGACTTCTGCTTCGGAGGCGCATCGGGGAGCCTGATCGGCACCGGAGTCCAATACTCGCCGTTGTCGCGGCTTCTGAGCAGCAACGGCAGAGTCTGCAAGTTCAAGAGAATCGACCCGTCGGGATGGCGGACCATGCCGAGCATCGCACGCTTCAAACCGGTTCCGGGCGGAACGATCGTCACTCGCCGGTCGATCTTGATCTCGACCCGATGATCAACAGCACCCCGGCTTCTCCGAACAGCCGAGATGCTCTGGGTTTGCGACTCGGACGCGTCCACCGGTATCCCGGCAGAGGCCGTAGAGCAGATCACCAGCAGCACTTGGATTCTCGACATCCTCATCCCTCGCGTGCCAGACCCAATCCGGTTCGAATCAACACCTGCTTCGATCACATGCGGGTTTGATTCCAGCCAGAGAGAATAGAACTGTGCGGCGCGAATCCGAAGCCCACCTGACAATCCGGACTCCGCCGGCAATCTCCTCTGGTCTCACAGAAGACAACAGGCGATGGTTGCCGCTCAACAGCGGCCGAAGAGGCTATACTTGGTGATCGACAGGTTTTTTACGAGCAGAAGCGTCTCGGATGCCGGACGTCGCTCGGCGGAGACCAGGAGCACGGCCAGAATGGCGTGCCGCCAACAGCCGAAACACACCGCAATGAAAAGAAACTACACAAGGTTGTCCTGCAAGCGGGTCATTGGACTCATCACGTTGCTGTGCGCGATCGGCACAGCGGCAACCGCACAAGACGCGAGTGCACCAGAGCCGAATGCCGCCAAGGCGAGCGGGAGTGATTCGAAACTCCCGACACTCGACGAACTGAAAGCTGCCGGTGCACTCCGATCGAGTTATCGGAACTTCCAGCAGCGTTCCATCGGAACACGAGCTCCCAAGCCCCGACTCGCAGCCTTTCGAAAGGACGTCGAGCCAGTCCTCAATCGGACCTGCCTTCAGTGTCACGGACCCAAGAAGCACGAAGGCAGTATCCGGATCGACAAGCTGGATCCCGATCTCCTGCACGGAAACGATGTGGAATGGTGGCTCGAAATCGTTGCCGTGCTGACTAATGGCGAGATGCCGCCGGCCGATACCGTCAAGTTGAGTGACCGAGATCGCTCGAGGGCCATCGAGTGGATTTCCTCGGAGATCCAGGTCGCCTCGGCCGTGCGTCGCGCCAAGCAGGGGCACTCGTCGTTCCGGCGAATGGCCCGGTACGAATACAACTACGCACTGCAGGACCTGCTGAAGCTCCCCTACAACTTCGCCAGAGACCTGCCACCGGAAGCCACCTCGGCAGACGGCTTTCAGAACAACTCCGAAAACCTGCAGATGTCAGTCATCCAGTTCGGCACGTACCGCGAATCGAGCCGCAAGGCCCTGAAGCACGCCACGGTCCGGGGTCAGCGGCCGGAACCGATCTTCTGGGGCATTTCCATGAAGGCCGCGTCAGCTGACCTGTGGGCCAAGCAAGAGGAACAACTGGAGAAGATCAGGCAGAAGAACAAGGACGATCCCGAAAAGCTGAAACGGGAACTCCAACAGCAAGCTGCCAAGTTCCAGGCCCGGCCCAACGGCACTCACTACAAGGATCTGGGTACGGGAGCGACTGCGAGAGTATCGTGGAATTACGGAGGAGCAAAATACGCCTGGAAGCCGACCAGCGCACGACCCGAGATTCCTGCCGTTTCCGGTCGGGTTGTCGTCATTCCCCAGAGACAAAAGCTGATCGTCGAACTGGGACACCTGGTCCCTGATTCGGGAACGCTTCGAGTTCGCGTCCGGGCCTCGCGAAAGTCCGCCCAGGACAACCGCATCCCCAGCCTGCAGCTGGAATTTGGCTGGCAAGCCAGTAACGACTCTCAAGCCTCAGTGAAAGTCAGCACTCACGATGTTGCCATCGATGCCACCCCGGACAAACCGCAGTTCTATCAGTGGGACATACCGCTGAGTGAAATCTACCCGCGGAATCCGTTCCGCAAGATCCAGAAGATGGGAGACCTGCCGAATCCGTCTGAGCTTCTGAAACTGGTCAACAGCTCGATCTCACAAGGCGACATCCAGATCGACTACGTGGAGATCACCGCACCGGTTTACGAACACTGGCCGCCCGACTCGCACACTCGGATCTTCATCGACAGCAAGAACCGCGCCGACGAAACGATCTACGCACGAGACGTGCTGACGAACTTCATGTCGCGCGCCTGGCGACGCCCTGTCACGGCTCCAGAAGTCGATCAGAAACTGGCCCTGTTCACCACGATCCGACCCCAGTGCGATGACTCTCAGGAAGCCATGCTCGAAGTCCTGGCCACGGTGCTCTCCTCGCCGAAGTTCCTGTATCTCGCCCCGCCCAACCGATCCGGCAGGAAAGACAAGAAGAACAACAAGAACGCCAAGCGTCTGGCGGCCTGGGAACTGGCGACTCGTCTCTCGATGTTCCTGTGGTGCAGCACGCCCGACGATGAGCTCCTGGAACTGGCGGCCACGGGACGGCTGAACGATCGCAAGACCCTGGCCGGCCAGGTCAGGCGCATGCTGGCCGATGCACGATCCCGGCGTCTTTCAAAACACTTCACCCGCCAGTGGTTGGGCATGCAACTGCTGGATTTCCTGAAGGTCGACAGAAAGACGTACGGTCAATTCGACCCGTCTTTGAAAGAAGCGATGCAGGAAGAACCCGTGGCGTTCTTTCACGAGGTTCTGCAGCACAATCACAGCGTGCTGGATTTCATCCATGCCGACTACACGATGGCCAACGAGCGACTTGCCAGGCACTACGGGCTGA
>Ga0310122_10003268_pt1 | contig 10292 bp, 9 predicted proteins | sample CB6_Bottom_1051__FD_203503 | JGI IMG/M metagenome (GOLD analysis project Ga0310122, IMG submission 203503) | Marine microbial communities from Western Arctic Ocean, Canada - CB6_Bottom_1051 | ecosystem: Environmental > Aquatic > Marine > Oceanic | place: Canada: Western Arctic Ocean | collected...
TTTTTACTTGGTATCTCTTCCACCACTAAAATGACCGATAAATCATACGGAGTAATCCCTAATTTTGAACGTATTTCAATCTCTTTGGTAAAGCTAGGAGGTGCATAAATAAGTGCTGTGACATCGTCATAATCTGTGTTGGCAAGCCTGTTGTAGTATGCCAAAGTAATAAAACGTACTTCATCGCGGTTCATGTGGTGTACTTCACCTACTTTGTATTCAATCTTACCTCGGCTGTACTCACCTTTGAGTGTAGAGTAGGGTAAAAAGTGTGCAGGCACAACCTCTTTACGTACACGTAAAAGTCCTGAGTTTAAACGCCAATTTAAAAAACGTTGTTTAATAATTTTGTGCGCTTTATTATTTTCTTCTAGTTCCCAACGTTTTTCATACATTTCTATACGCTCTTCAATGGACTCTGGTTGTATTTGTTTAGAGAGTGGTACAAAAAGCTCATCTGCAAGCTTGTTTTGTTGGTCCCTTTGGATGTTCAGTGCATAGAGACATCCACAATAATCTTGACGATATAAAGCATCTTCTTTGGCTAAAATATTTTGCTCTTGGGTACCAGACGCTTTTCTATAATCAGGTGCAATAAATGTTACACCAAAGGTTTCACCCAAAGCATCTCCTGCAAGTTTAAGTTGGGGGAGTGACTTTTTAGGGCTTGTGAGTAGGGTAGAAGTATAACTTGACTCTCCTAGCTCTTTGGCTTTTTGAGCTGACACTTCAAAACGTCGGTCAAAACAAATACCACAGCGCTCACCCTTTTCCGGTTCATTTTCAAAACCTTTGACAAGGTTTAACCATTTGTCTACATCATACTCACCTTCAATGAGTTCAATACCCAGCATTTTACAAGATCTTTTAACATCTAAAAGACGTAGATAGTATTCAGAATAAGGGTGAATGTTTGGGTCATAAAAAAAGCCAGTAAGTTTCTCTTCTGGATACTCTGTTTGGAGTTTTTGTAAAAAATAGTGGCTGTCAACAGAACAGCAGATGTGGACTAACATATTATTCCTCGTATACGCGTAGGTCGGGGTACCCTTACCCCGACGTTTTTATGTAAATGCAATAGGCTTGTCGGGGTGAGAGCACCCCGACCTACAGATAATTCATTCATTGTTTTTTTCATTTTGCTTCCATAAGTATTTCAGCTACATTTTTAGAGCTTCCATGGCCAAGATATTCTTTTAACTCTTTAGCTTTCTCTGCAAAGATTTCTCGGTCGGTATTGTAGTACTCTTGGAGCAAGTTGTCAACTGTGACTTCTTCTTGTAGTATTTCTTTGTGAAGTGTTGTGCCATTAAATTTAGAGAGTATGATGTTTGCAAGTCCTACTTGTGTGATGCCTAAGAGTTTTGTACCAATGAAAAAGTCCACTTTTTTTGCAATGTATGCAAGAGAAAAAGGGGTAGCAATGAGTGCGGCTTCTAGTGTGGCAGTACCTGAACAGATAAAGGCAAATTCTGAACGACGTAGAGCCTCATGGGTATTACGTACAATTTCAAACTCTCTGTTTCCTTTATATAGGTGGGCAATCTTGTTTCTATCAAAAGAGGGTGGTATCACAAGTAGAGGTCTAATATCATTACCCAACTTACGTCTAAGTTCTAGAAAAATAGGCATTAAACGGCTAATTTCAGACTTGCGGCTACCAGGCATAAAAGCAATGCAGTTTTTTGTCTCAGCTTCTACCCTATGCACATCTATTTCATCAAGTAAAGGATGCCCTACATACTGGGCTTTTCCTTGAGTATAGAAGTCTATTTCAAAAGGTAAAATACCCAATAGTTTGTCACAATAAAGTTCTAATTTTTTGGCGCGTTTGGGACGGCTAGCCCATATTTGTGGCAAAATGTAGTAAATAATCTCTTTGTTTGGATACATAGTTTTAAGCTTTTTTGCCAAAGGTAAGTTGAAACCAGAAGAATCCATGAGTAGTATTTTGTCTACATCTTTTGCCAAAGTCACCATCTCATCTGCTACTTTAAAAAACCAGCGTAACTTTTTCAAAGCATCTACCACACCCATAATAGCCATCTCTGAAATGTCATAAAGAGGTGTGCCTGCTTCAATATTTTTATCGAATATACCCACGAATTCTATGTTTTTTGTATGTTTGAGTACTTCTTTGAGGTGTAAGTTTGATGAGGGTTCTAGGGCAGAGACTAATATTTTCATGGTACGATGGCTCTCTTTAGATGGTATTGAACCCCTATGACTAGTTTAATCAGAGGGTTCTATTATATAGATGCTATTATATACTATATAGATAATATAAGACAATTATACTCTCATTTTAGCCTATTTTTAGGTTAGCTGGCTAAAGTGCACATTATATCCAAAAGGAAAAAATATGGATCAAGAGAGAAAAACTGAGTACGGAATTAAAGTAGAGATGTTTATATCTGACCCAAAATATGTGGGTTCTATCTCTGAAGAAGAAGCTACAGAACTTAATGCCACACTTTTTAGCTACAGCTATGGATCTGATAAATTGGGCTATAACCTTACACTTCATTGGGCAATCAATGTCCAAGAAGCCACAATTGTTTTAGCACGTTATACTTATGATGGTATTGCTTCAGGAATTGCGGTGAACCATATGTTGTCACTTATTTGTGCAAATAAAAGTATGAATGAAGTAGAGAAAATTACCTACCAAGCGTTGGAGCGTTTTTTACGTGATAATCCTAAAATAGAAGCACTTCCAGAAACTGAGCGTTACACGATCACTTTTGCTATTGATGCTGCTAAATTGGCTGTAAAAAAATATATTAATGCCCAACTAACACATGAAGAAACAACACTTGCTTGTGCAGATACAGCCATGAGTATTGCTTCTGTGAAAGAGTCTATTGCCTTACATAACATTGAGTCACTTGAATCACTTGCAGAGTACACGAAAGCAGGTTCTTCAGACAATTCATGTAAAGAAAGTTTGCAAGCACTGCTTGATGCACAAAAGATAGCAGTATCTGCTGAACAAGAAGCTGAAGATGCTTTAAGTGAAGTACCATTTAAAGATTTAAGTGTAGACCATAAAGTGATTGCTGTTGAAATCGCTATTGACAATACCGTAAGAGACTTCTTGATTATGGATGGTGGAGATATCGATATTTTGAATGTAAAAGAAGAGGGTGAGGGGTATATAGTATATATTTCTTACCTTGGTGCTTGTAGTTCTTGTTCTAGTTCGGGAACAGGTACACTTTATGCCATTCAAAATGCACTACAAGACAAACTAGATCCAAATATACAAGTAGTAGCAATTTAAAGCGAAGACCCATTGGGTCTTCTTAGTTATTCTTCTTCAGGACAGAAGTTACAGGTATTATACACTTCTTCCATTCCTTCAACCGCGAGTATTTCTTCACTACATTTTTTCATTGTTTTTGCAAAGTCATCGCTCACTTTACCATCTAGATCACAATAAATTGTGAGCATACGGGCGTATTTTTTTATGGCAGGAAGAGGAATTTTTGAAGGGTCATCTATGGCTGCCTCTGCTTTTTCAATAAAATCTTTTGTCCATTTATCGGAGTGATCTTGCATATTCATTTTAAGGCCTTTAATTGTTAGTTATGTTTTGGAGAAGAGAGAAGAACGAGTAAAAAAGTTTTACTCTTCTTGCTCTTTTGTATTCCCACGTTTAACGTGGGAATAGAGTTTTATGAAGCTGTTGCTTCTGTGTAAAGATGTTTTGCTTTTTGTACGTGGAATTTAAGACCGATTTCTTTTTCAGTACATCCAAGTGCAAGTGCAACCATTTGTGGCATGTGTAAAACAGGAAGTTCTACATCACGTCCCATTACTTTAGAAATGCTGTCTTGGTAGGTATCCATTTTGAGGTGACAGAGAGGACAAGGTGTTACCATAATGTCCGCATTGTTGTCTATGGCGTCAAGTAGGGCATTTCCTGCAAGTACTTCAGAAGTATGGTTCGCTTGAAGTTCAACGTGGAAACCACAACACTTGTTTTTACTTTCATAATTAACAGGGTTACCTTCAAGTGCATCAATAAGCTTATCAAGTGATGTTGGCACATAAGCATTTTCATGCCCATTTGAACCTTCATGTAACTCAGAAGGTCTAATGTTATGACAGCCATAAAATGGTGCAATGTTCAAGTGTGAAAGTGGCACAGTCACTTTCTCTTTCACTTTGTCTAAACCATATTCATCAATAATCGCGTAAAGGAAATGTTTAATCTCAGACGTTCCTTTGTACTCTAAACCAACTTCTGCTAGTTTTTCATTGACTCTTGCCTTAAGTTCTGGGTTTTTGTCTAGGGCATGTTTTGTCATCGCAGAGTTAAGCTGACAAGTATTACAGATGGTAATCATTGTAAGACCAAGCTTTTCTGCATAACAAATGTTTCTAGCATTGAGTACATGTGCCAAAAATTCATCAAAATCTTGTATGTGAGACGCGCCACAACAAGAAGCTTCTTCAAGTATAGTGATTTTGATCCCTAGTTTATCAGCCACAGCAAGTGTAGATGAAAGTAGCTCTGGTGTAGACTGCTTAGCCGTACATCCTGTAAATAGTGCATAGTGTAATTGTTCGCTCATCTTTTCTCCTTACAGCTTGTTTGTTTGTGAAATTTCGATAAGTTTTTGAACTTCATCTAGATTTTTAATTTTAGGGATAGAGTTAATGAATGGAATACCTGAATGCCAGTGTATTTTTCCTACTTTCATCATCTTAATCGCTGTGCCTATGTGTTTATACATTCCTAAGTAACCCTCAGAGTAGACAACAATATCTGCCTCATCCAAGAAACCGGTTTTCTTCATACCTCTTAAGAAACCTTCTGCGTGACGTGTGGCAACATTTGACACAGCAACACCTTCGCTAAACTGTAAGTTATGCAGTTTAGTGATTTTCTCAATAGGGTTAATGTCTTTTGGACAGGCTTCTGCACATTCAAAACATTTCACACAGTCCCAAACACCTGAACCCATTTCTGCGGTAATTTCAAGTCTTTCTTTTCCTGCGGTGTCTCTTGTGTCTACTGTAAATCTATATGCAGCGTTAAGTGCTGCAGGTCCCAAGAAGGCATCATTGACTTCTAAAGCAGGACAAGAGTAGTGACAAGCACCACACTGAATACAAAGATCTGAGTCTAAGAAGTTATCAAACTCTGCAATGCTTTGTTTTGTCTCTGCTTGAGGACGGTCTTCAACATCTGCAACCACAAATGGTTTTACTGCTGCGTGTTTTTCCCAGAAGTCTGTTTTATCGATAATCATATCTTTAATGGCACGTCTTTTAGACGATGGCTCTAAAGTGATGTCATTGTCAAAAAGGTCAAGTAGTTCAATAGCATTTTGTTTACATGCTAGCACTGCTTTACCATTTACTTTAATGGCACAGGCTCCACAAATTCCATGTCGGCAAGAACGTCTGTAAGAAAAACTTCCATCATGTTCCCATTTAATACGGTTCATAAGGTCAAGAATCAACTCATCTTTTCCTACTTCCATCGTGTACTCTTTTGTGTACGGAAGATAGTCAGTCTCTGCGTTAAATCTCCACGCTTTGATGGTCACTTTTCTCGTGTTAGGTAGTTCGTTTATTTGTACTTCACTCATCATCAGCTCCTTAGTATTTTCTTTCCATTGGCTCAAACTTACCTGGCGTTACTTTACCCCAGGCAATAGAAACATTGTAGTCTTCATCCATCGTTGCGTAAGTATGTACCATAAATTTCTCATCGTCTCTTGTCGGGAAATCTTCACGGAAGTGACCACCACGGCTCTCTTCACGTGTTAATGCACCTACAACTACAATCTTAGCAGACTCAATCATGTGCCCAAGTTCAATGGCTTCTTGCAAATCTGTGTTAAAAGTATAAGATTTATCATCAATACGTACATTTTTAAATCTTTCAAGTAAACCATTTATAATCTCAAGTTGTTTTTCAAGTGACTCTTTAGTTCTAAATACACCAGCATTAGCTGTCATACCTATTTGAAGTTCGTCTCTTAATTTTGGAATGGTTTCTGATCCATTTGATGTTTTAATGGTATTCATTTCATTTATACATCTATCTGCATCTGAAATAGTAGCTTTACGTAAAGCTATACCCTCATCTAAGATTTTAATCATGTTTTCACCAGCATGTCTACCAAATAGCATCGCTTCAAGTACTGAGTTGGCACCTAGACGGTTTGCCCCATGTACTGAAACACATGCACATTCACCCGCAGCATAGAAACCTTCTACTAAGTCACCCTCAGCATTTTTCTGTACTTGACAGTCAATGTTGGTTGGTATTCCACCCATTGAGTAGTGCGCTGTAGCTGAAATGTGTATAGCCTCTTTAAGCATATCTTGACCTTGGAAAGCAATGGCAAGTTCACGAAGCTCAGGAAGACGTGTAAGGATAATCTGTGGATCAAGGTGCGTGAGGTCAAGTTTTACGGACTGACCATCTTTACCTACACCACGTCCTTGACGTACTTCTTCCATAATAGCACGGCTTACAACATCACGAGATGCAAGTTCCATGGCATTTGGTGCATATTTCTCCATAAAACGTTCACCTAGTGAATTGAACAATCGTCCACCTTCACCACGTGCCGCTTCAGAGATAAGTACCCCTGAACCACCTAATCCACTTGGGTGAAACTGTACAAACTCCATATCTTCTAAAGGAAGACCATGACGTGCAACAATAGAAAGTGCATCGCCTGTGTTTGCATGTGCATTTGAGTTAAATCTAAAGAGTCTACCATTTCCACCTGTGGCAAACATGGTTACTTTTGCGTTAAAAATAGCAACTTCAGAGTTTTTAATGTCATACGCAACCACACCTGATACTTTTCCGTCTTCATAAATAAGGTCACTTGCATACCACTCATCATAAACTACGATACCAGCTCGGTCTGCTTGTTCATAGATGGTTTGAAGTAGTGTAAGACCTGTTCTGTCTTTTGCGTAACATGCACGAGGTTGTGACTGTCCACCAAAAGGTCTAATGGCAATGTCACCTTTTTCATCACGTGAAAAAACAGCACCCATGTGTTCTGCCCATCTGATAGTCTCAGGGGCTTTAGAACACATAAGTTCAACACAGTCTTGGTCAGCGAGGTAGTCAGAACCTTTTACTGTATCAAACTCGTGAAGTTCAGTAGAATCTTCAGCTCCAATAGCAGCATTAATACCACCTTGTGCAGCACCTGAGTGTGAACGTAATGGGTGAAGTTTTGTGATAATAGCTGTCTTTTTTCCAGCTTCTGTCAGCTCTTTAGCCGCAGCTAAACCTGCTAAACCAGAACCAACAATTACAGCGTCATATTCGTATATTTTAATATCAGAGTTTTTACTCATAGAAGAATAACCTTTGTGAAGAAATTACATCTATTTTAGCGTTTTTTCTTTAATATAGGGAGGGATTGGGCTAGAATGAAGGCTAAAAGAAGATGAGTGTTACAGGGTATTTCATTAAAATTATCATGTATGTATAATATTAAACTATAATTTATATATTCTCTATATTATAATAGTATAAAAATTGAAAATAGAGAGTAGGTAATTTAAATATGAGATGTTATGCCTGTACTAAACTCTCTTTACAAATCTTATGTAAGGGCTGTAAAGAAGAACTGTTTAGTCCTCAAATCCAAACAAAAAAAGTAGGTACGATGGATGTGATCTCTTTTTATCGGTATGCGAGTATTGGGTCTTTGTTACACAGTAAACATAAACCTGAAGGGCATCGTATCTATAAGATCTTAGCTGAGATGACGGTCAAACCTTTCATACAAGAGTTTGTAGAAAACAATGATGGGTTGGTGTATATTGTGGGTGTAGATGAACATGTAAGCAGTGGGTATGCACATGTCTCTTTACTTTTAAAAGCCATGAAAACCCAAACATCCATACCTCAATATGCTTCTTTGTTGGCACAAAACAGGGTCAATTATTCGGGAAAGTCTTTAGCGTTTAGGGTCGCAAATCCTAGAGATTTTGTCTACAGTGGAGAAGAAGATGTACATGTGATTTTAGTGGATGACATTACCACCACAGGCATTACCCTGCAAGAAGCCCAAAAAGTACTCATGCAACATGGTGTAAATGTACTTTTTGCTTTGACATTAGCAGATGTTGAAGCATAGCTAAGTCTATGTCACGCTCTTAGCTATCTATAGATAGTATTAAGCTACTACTTTCGCTGCTTGTGCCAAAAAGTCTGAAGCAAGTTGTACTTCTAGACCTCTCATTTTTCTACCCATAACATTTTCAATGTCAGCAAAGTATTTTGCAATCATGTCGTAAGAAGCTTTATCTTCTATGACAAGTACTTCTGCACCAGCATCATACGCTTCTAAGAGTGTTGTCCCAGCTTTGGTTAGGGCAAGTACTTTGTTGTCGTTAAGTAGACTAGTACCTAAAAGTTTATTTTTTCTGGTGATGCTTACTTCTTTACTACCAAAAAAAGTGATGATATCAGAAATGATTTCTTCATTTTTTCTTCTTGTTCCCGAACAGTAAGCAATGCGTTTGTTTTGAAGGTTTTCAATTTTAGCTATTGTTCTTGTTGGCTTTGTCACAACTTTTTCTTCTTTTTCTTTACAAAAACGGCTTTTTATCATATCCATAAGTGAAGGATGCTCATTGTCATCATGTGTAAACATCTTTTTTAGTTCAGCAATTGTTTCAGAATGATCTTGGGCATTAAAAAGGTTGTTCTCGTACTCACAATCCATGAGTCCAGAGTGTGCAGAAGTAATGGCAGTTAAGATTTCTGCTTTATATTCAGAACCTTCTGTAATCATTTTATGCGCTAAAAGAAGAATGGCATCCCCAATGTACGTACGGTCAAAGTTTTCACTCTCAGATGCGTAGTGTAGGGCATAGAGTGTTTTGTAGTAGTTTAAGTCCTCTTCAGAGGCATAAGGGGCTAAGAGTGCATAAGACTGCATAAAGTCGTCATCGTTTATCTCAAGTCCATTATTTGAACGGTAAGTGTTTGCCGGTTCAATGGTAAGCTCAGAACCTAGTTGTGCAACAATAGCTCCCACTGTCTCTTTGCCTTCAACAATCAAACCATTGATTTTCATAATGAGGTTTTCCTCTGGGTAAGAGAAGTCCCAATTTTGCTCTTGAATACCTGCTAAGATCTCTTTAGCGCTTGTTTCATCTTCAACTGTAAGTGTGAAGTTTTTGTAGTAAGGTAAGTAGTCTGTTTTGGCATTAAAAAAGAATGCTCTGATTTGAAGTTTGTGTGACATGTATTCTCCCGATGAATATGGAACTCTCTAAATAGCTTTGAGTATAGCTTAGAGAAATGAAAAAGAAACTATTGTAGCTATAAGTAATCTATAAAGACTTGAAGTATGTTACAATTCTGCCATGGATAAAGAACAATACCTCATAGACAGACTTACTTCAAAATATATTGGTGATGATGCCGCCGTGATTGGTGACAAACTTTACAGCATGGATGCCTTTTTTGAAGATGTACATTATAAACGCAAGTGGATGAGCATGGCACAAATTGGCAAGAAAGCCATGTTAATAAACATTTCAGATGCCATTGCAATGAATGCAAATCCTTTGTATGCCTTAGTAACCGTCTCCTTACCCGCTGCTTTGACCCATAAAGAGATAGATGAACTGACACAAAGTTTGGAAGCCACAGCCAAAGCCTTTGGTTGTGAAATTATAGGGGGAGATACCATTGGAGGAGATAAGTTACATTTGTCTATTACCATTATCTCTGAGAGCAAGGATCCCCTTTTGCGTACAGGGCTAAAAGAGGGAGATTTACTGGCTTACACCGGAACATTGGGTGAGAGTAAAAAAGCTTTAGATACCTTGTTTAAGGGAGAAGACATTGCAAAAGACTCACGATTTTATGAACCTACTTTACGTGCCGACTTTGTAAGAGAGGCCAGACCTTATCTGCGTGCGGGTATGGACATTTCAGATGGACTCTTTTGTGATAGCAACAAGTTGTTACATATTAATAAATATGGATTTACAGTACTCAAAGAAATTGATGATGCTGTAGGGCTTTCAGGAGAAGAGTATGAAATGTTAGTGGCTATTGACCCTAAAGATTTAGAGCAAGTAAAAGCTGTGTCTAAAGCTACGAATACCCCTTTGACAATCTTTGCTAAAGTGGCTAAAAATGATGCAAGATACCTTTGTAAAAGCCACCATTTTTAAAAGTTTTTTTAAATCACAGTAGAAATATCACTTTGGTATTTTACTGTCACAAAGTCACACATCTTTCCCGATCTTCTAATTATTTTACTTTTTTGTATATTCAT
>Ga0310122_10003269_pt1 | contig 10290 bp, 9 predicted proteins | sample CB6_Bottom_1051__FD_203503 | JGI IMG/M metagenome (GOLD analysis project Ga0310122, IMG submission 203503) | Marine microbial communities from Western Arctic Ocean, Canada - CB6_Bottom_1051 | ecosystem: Environmental > Aquatic > Marine > Oceanic | place: Canada: Western Arctic Ocean | collected...
ACAACCTTCAGAACTTAAAACACTTTTTAGAAGTATCTACGAAAAACATAACTTTGAACGTATGAACCTCACGATGCAGCCTTTTTCTGCAACCTTTTTGTATGAACAGTACTCTTTGTATCAAAATGCTTCTTTAGAGACTTTTGATGTTTGGTTTTTAGAGAAGTATCCTGAACATGAACCGGTGATGGATATTTATATGCATATTGCCGAAAAATTCGAAGATGAGAAAATAGAGTATGGTTTTGCTTCGTTTAATGACTTACTTTTACGTATGAAAAGCCATTTGGAAAACCATAAGATTCCTTTTTCTGAAATCCTTGTAGACGAGTATCAAGACACCAACACTTTACAGTCTGCACTCATTGATGCACTCAAACCAGACTCGCTGTTCTGTGTGGGTGATTATGACCAGAGTATTTACGCTTTTAATGGTGCCAACATTGAAAACATTGCCACTTACTCAACACGTTACCCCAATGCCAGAGTCTACACGCTTAAAACCAACTACCGTTCTACTGCTCCCATACTTTCACTTGCCAATAGGGTGATTGAGCGTAATGAGCGTATTTATCCCAAAAAGCTTGAAGTAGGGCGACATGGTAAAACGCATCCGCCTAAGCTACTCATTTATAATGACCTTTTTGAACAATATCAGTCCATAGCCCAAGGCATAAAACATACCCATGTCCCTAACGATCAAATAGCAGTTATTTTCCGTAACAACTCTTCAGCAGATGGTGTGGAAGCCTCATTACGTGAGTATGGTATTGCATGTAAACGTAAAGGGGGCACAAGCTTTTTTGATGCCAAAGAGATCAAGTTTCTGCTTGACTTGATGGCTCTGCTAGTAAACCCAAAAGATATGATGGCATTTATCCATGTGTTTGAGTATGCACGAGGGGTAGGTTCTGCACTTTCAAAAGAGTTGTTTCAATGTTTTTTACATTTTGGAGAAGGCAGGTTTTTACAAGGTGTACTCTATCCAAAAGTAACTGACTTACCTAAACTCAACCCCAACAAAAATGTACAATTAGGCCTTTTTGACGATGACCAAGAGATAGGTTCTGCCGCACGTTTTAAGTCACTAGGTTTTGATGCTACACTTATGGCACACCCTTTACTTAAACATCCAAAGCTTAGTCCAGATGCTGCGACATTTTTTAAAGAGTTTTACACCCTTATGAAAGCTGTTCAGCCTTTAGAGAACCCTTCTGACATCTTAAAAAATGCTATCTCTTCTTCTTTGTATAAAGGTATTGTAGAGCTTTTGGCGACACAACGAGGACGTTTAAAGAGTGGAGAGGTAGATGAAGAGAAAAAGAAAATAGCCAAAGAACGCATAGACCGTAAAGCAGGGCTTCTTTTGAACCTTTCCCGTCAATACAAAGAGTTAAGACGTTTTGTGAATGCCATGGTCTTAGGTGGCAATGAACTCAGTGAAGGCGAGGGGGTAAATTTACTCACTGTGCATGCATCTAAAGGTTTAGAGTTTCCAGAAGTCTACGTCATAGATCTTGTTGATGGACGTTTCCCAAACAGAAAGATGATGTCAAGTATTGAAGAAGAAAGACGGCTCTTTTATGTGGCAGTCACCAGAGCCAAAGACAGACTCTACCTCTCTTTGTCTAAGTTTGATAAAGTCAAAAAGATAGACTACAAACCTTCACAGTTTTTACATGAAGCAGGACTGATAAAAGGGGAATTTGTAGAACCAGAAGTGAAAGAGAAAAAACCTCGGAAGAAAAAGGAAGATGTGGATTAGAGTCTTTACTCGTTTAACAGCTCCGGCTGTTAAACTATTATCGGTAGTGTTTATCTATATAGGTTTTGTAGGAGGAAAAGATTCTGATATGTGCATCACAGCTTGAGAGCTGTGATGCTAGTGACTATTTAGAGTAGTCCCATTGCCAATTTTGCTTCGTCTGTCATGCTGTCTTGTCCCCAAGGCGGATCAAATACGATTTCTACATCGATGTCTTCAAGTCCATCTTGACGTTTAGCAATACTTTTTACAAGATCAATAATCACTTGAGAGAAAGAACAAGTTGCGGAAGTGAGTGTCATGGTGATTTTACATTTTTTCATCATTGACACTTCATCGGTCCAAACATCTACGTTATAGATAAGACCTAAATCATAAATATTTACAGGTAATTCAGGGTCATAGATCTCTTTGAGATGTGCTATGATTTTTTCTACCATCTCTTCATCTGTAGGCTGATTGTCAATGAATTTTTGTCTCTCTGCAGCCATTTTTTCATCAATGGCTTTATTGTCTAATGTACTCATTATGATGCAGCACTTTCTTTACATTTTTGTGCATAAGCATAAACCATTTTTAAGAAGGCTTCAAGACTTTGCTGACGTACAGGAGAGAGGAGTTCAACCACACCCATGTCTTGGAGTTTTGCTGGGTCAAAATTGAGTATCTCTTCAGGCATACGGTTGGAAAAAATGTCTAAAAGCATGATAATCATCCCTTTAGCCATTTCCGAAGTACCTTCACCACGTAAAATGAGTTTACCCTCAGAACACTCACCTACTAACCATGCAGCAGAGGCACAGCCTTGTACAAAAGTAGCTTCATTTTTCTCTTCTTCTGGAAGTGTTTGATGTCTCTTTCCAAGGTCAAAAATATATTCTAACTTTTCATTATCTGTTGGGAAGAGTTCAAAATCCTCTTTAAAGTTTGCTATTGTTTGTTCCATTGACATGACTACTCCTTTTTATGTATTAGTTGGTGTTCGTTGAATAAAAGACTGCTTCAAAAGCTTCTTTTATACGTTCTTGATATCTTGCATCCATCACTTTTTCTATGAGTGTATTGGCAAAAGCAATAACAAGCATTTTTCTTGCTTCATTATAGCTCAGGCCACGACTCTGTAGGTAAAAAATCTGTTTTGCATCAAGCTGACCCGTGGTTGAACCATGAGAAGCTTCTAGTTCATCTATATAGATTTCAAGCTGAGGCTTTGCAGCCATATAGGCTTTTTCATGTAAAAGTATCGCTTTAGAGTTTTGCTCTGCTTTGGTATGTTTTGCTGTCTTTTCCACACGGATGAGTGCATCAAAAATACCTCTGGTATTACCATCTAAGATGTTTTTTGCCTCTTGTTTAGAAGTAGAGTATTCACCTTTATGTACAATCTGCGAGACAGTACCACGGCGTGAATGTTGGTTCACGTAAAGTAGGTGGTTCGCTTCTATGTGTGCACGTTCATCTAAGTCAACTTTGAGAAGTTGTAAACCATGGTCCCCACCAAAATCAAAACTTTTAAAGATGGCTTGGGCATTTTTACCTACATTCATTTTATGTGAAGCGATGATGCTGTATTTGTTGTCATACATTGTTTGTAGTTTTACCATACGGAGTGTTGAGTCTTGAGCAATGTTTAAGTCATAACCATACAGGACAAGCGTATCTTGGATGTCATCAGCAATAAATGTTTCATAGACAGTAGAATGACGGTTTACTTGGTTAGTCAATTCTATACGGTAGTGAATCAGTGCATTTGACTGTGTATAGTGGTGTTCAACCTCTAGTTGGACATCTCCATCTAATTCTATTTTAATGGTATGTGAACACAGTAAGTGCCCTAAGTAGTACATGGCATCAAAATGAGCTAAGTCAATTTTCGTGTCATTTGCATAAGAAATACGTAAACCTTTAGGTGCAGAAGTGACCACACCATCGGTTATGACAAGTTTTTCACCCTCAGCAATAGGCTTATGGGGATACTCTAAAAGCTTATACTCTTTGTCAAAAAGCTTTTCTACATCAAAGTAGTGATACTCTTCTGTCTTTTTATTGGGTAAGTCAAGCTTAGCAAACTTTTCAGCTTGGTTTGCCTTATCAGGAAAACCTAAGACCCCTGTCAGTTCCTTTGCACTTTTACCTTTTAGCTCAGAGAGTTTCATTTCTCTTCCTCAATATCATCGTAACCATGCTCTTCAAGCTCTGCAACAAGCTCAGGACCAGCAGTTTTAATGATGCGTCCATCTTTAAGTACATGGATGTAGTCAGGCTTAATGTAGTCAAGTATACGAGAGTAGTGTGTGATGACTAAGAAAGTACGTTTACCGTCTTTCATTTTATTGATACCTTCTGATACTGCTCTAAGCGCATCGATGTCAAGTCCAGAGTCAATCTCATCGAGAATGATTACTTCAGGCTCTAAAATAAGCATTTGAAGTATTTCATTACGCTTTTTCTCTCCACCTGAGAAACCTTCATTAAGTGAACGGCTAATCATGTCAGATTTCATACCTAGACTCTCTAAGTGGCTTTTCATAAGACGTAAAAACTCTGCTGCATTTAACTCATCTTTACCTTCATGTTTAAGCTTCGCATTGAGTGCTGTTCTAAGGAAATAAGAGTTATTAACTCCAGGTATTTCTACAGGATGTTGGAAAGAGAGAAAGATGCCGTTTAAGGCTCTTTCTTCAGGTTCCATATCTTTAATACTTTCACCTTTGTAAAGGATGTCTCCTCCCGTTACTTCTACATCGTAGTGACCTACGAGGGCTTTAGAAAGTGTAGATTTACCAGCACCATTTGGTCCCATGATAGCATGTACTTTTCCAGGTTCTAACTCTAGGTTAATACCTTTTAGTATCTCTTTGTCACCTATTTTTGCTTGTAAATTCTCTATTTTCATAATGCTGTTCTTTGTACTCATCCTACACTTCCTTCTAATGTTAATTCTAATAATGCTTTTGCTTCTACCGCGTACTCCATAGGGAGTTGGCTAAAGACTTGTTTACAAAAACCGTGAACAATCATGCTCACGGCATTTTCTTCACTAATACCTCTTTGACGTAAATAAAAGAGTTGTTCATCTGAGATTTTTGAAGTCGTTGCTTCATGTTCTATCTGTCCATGCATATCTTTTGATTCTAAATATGGGAAAGTATGTGCCCCACAATTAGGCCCAATAAGCAATGAGTCACACTCAGAGTAGTTTCTTGCACCTGTAGCACTTGCCGCTATTTTAACTAAACCTCTATAAGTGTTTTGACCTTTCATAGCCGAAATACCTTTGGAGATAATGGTTGAACGTGTGTTTTTACCAATATGGATCATTTTGGTACCTGTATCAGCCTGTTGGGCTAGGGTAGTGACTGCTACTGAGTAAAATTCACCCACAGAGTTGTCACCCTTCAAGATACAAGATGGGTACTTCCATGTAATGGCAGAACCGGTTTCAACCTGTGTCCAAGAGACTTTAGAATTGTCACCTTGACAAATAGCTCTTTTGGTTACGAAGTTATAAATACCACCTTTACCATTTTCATCACCAGGGTACCAGTTTTGAATGGTTGAGTACTTGATCTCAGCATCTTTGAGGATGACAAGCTCTACTACCGCAGCGTGGAGTTGATGTTCATCACGGGTAGGTGCAGAACAGCCTTCGTTGTATGAAACGTATGAACCTTCATCTGCAATGATAAGTGTACGTTCAAATTGCCCCGTATTGGTGGCATTGATTCTAAAGTATGTAGAGAGTTCCATAGGACAACGTACACCTTTTGGAATGTAAACAAATGTCCCATCGGTAAATACTGCAGAGTTGAGTGCTGCAAAATAATTGTCTGCCATCGGTACAACGGAGAACATATACTTTTTGATAAGTTCTGGGTAGTCGCGTATGGCTTCAGAGATAGAACAGAAGATAACACCATGCTTTTCAAGTTCAGCAGAGTACGTTGTTTTCACTGAAACAGAATCCACAACAGCATCTACAGCTACTTTAACACCTGCGAGTTGTTTCTGCTCATCCAGTGAGATACCTAGTTTTTCATAAGCTTCTAAGATTTTAGGATCTACCTCATCTAAAGAGTCTATCATCTCTTTGGGTGCTGCATAGTAAGAGATACTTTGGTAGTCTATAGGTTCATAGTCTAACTTTGCCCAGTGAGGTTCAGTCATAGTTTCCCACTTCTTTAACGCTTTTAAACGTAGCTCTAACATCCACTCAGGTTCATCTTTTTTCTTGGAGATAAACTTCAGGGTATCTTCATCAAGTCCTGGTTCTATAACATCAGTTTCAATATCTATCTCAAATCCGAGTGCATACTCACCAGAGAGAGCTTTATCTAAGCCTTCATTTGCCATGTGTTTCCTTCATATTCTATCTAAGCACTAATCGGATAAAATTAGTCTTATTTAGTACTTATATCACAAATATCCAACTAGGTCAAGGATATTTGTTAGACTTATGGTTATTATAGCTTTTTATGCATTAGAGTGTTCCCTTTTCTCAACACACTAGGCCGTGTTATGATGCATTAGCATCTGTGAGGTTTTGAGAAACAAAGTCCCAGTTAATGAGTCCCCACCACTTCTCAATATACTCAGGTCGTACATTTCTGTAATCAATATAATAGGCATGTTCCCAAACATCACAAGTCATTAGCGGTGTGTTTCCTGTAAGTAGGGGGTTTCCGGCATTAGAGAAAGATTCTATTTTTAATACACCTTCTTTGTCAATGCTAAGCCATACCCAACCCGAACCAAAGAGGGTGCTTGCTGCTTTTACAAAGTCTTCTTTAAAGGCTTCCTCTGAACCAAAGTCTCTGCTCAATAGGTCTTTTAATGTTTGGGAGGGTTCCGTATTTTTACTGCACATGCCAGAAAAATAAAAGTTATGATTATAAACCTGTGCGGCATTGTTAAAAATGCCTCCCTCAGAACTTGTGACAATGTCAGTCAAAGTCCGTTCTTCATACTTTGTACCTTCAATGAGCTTGTTCAGGTTGTTAATGTAAGCTGCGTGGTGTTTGCCATGGTGATAAGATAAAGTTTCTTTAGAAATGATAGGCTCTAAAGCAGAGTTATCAAAAGGTAAAGGCATTAATGTGTGTGTCATTAATATATGTGTCATTTTAAATCCTTTTTTAATCTTAATAATAAAGGCTCAACGTGTACTATTTGTGTAGTACACGTTAAAGCATTGTCCTAATATTGATCAAAGAGTGTTTGGAGTTTTTTAAGGTCATGTTTCATCTCAAACAAAGGCTTTTTATTTTCACCTCTTTGATGATCTTCAAAAGTACTTGAAAGAGATTTATATAATATTCCTATAGGCATAGGCTCAACTTCAAGGGCTTTTTCCATAGCAGAGGCTAGGTTGTTGTTCTTATACGTACTTTCAAGTTCATAGGTATTGTCTTTAAACCATCTATAGGTATTCACTTTGTTAAAGACCACACAGGGCTGGAAGATATCTACCAAAGCATAGCCCTTGTGTAAAAAGGCCTCTTTGAGTACTATTTTAGCATGTTCATAATTCCCAATATTGACACGTGCTACAAATCCAGCTCTTAAGGCTAGGGCTACAGAAATCGGATTAAATGGCTCAGACTCTACACCTCTAACCTGCACGGGCGTTTTAAAACCTTTTTGACTTGTGGGGGAAGCTTGCCCTTGGGTAAGACCATACACCATGTTGTTATGTACTATATGTACAATATCTGGGTTACGCCGAATGGTGTGCATAAAATGGTTTCCACCTTCACCATACATGTCACCATCTCCACCTTCTGCAATGACTGTAAGTGAGGGGTTGGAAACTTTAATGGCTGTGGCTACAGGAAGTGCACGTCCGTGAAGACCAGAAAACATGTTTGTATCTATGTAATAGGGTGTTTTAGACGATTGCCCGATACCTGCGACTATCACAATGTTTTTAGCATCAAGTTCAAGTTCTGTCAGTACCTCTTCTATGAGTTTTAAGATACCAAAATTCCCACATCCTGGACACCAGGCATTGTTTATGTTTGCTCTGTCAAGTGGATGTTTCATCTTATCTCCTTTAGGATTTTGCTTAATTTTACTTCTAAGAGGTCTGTAAAAAAGGCAAAGCCGTTTGACTGTAGAATACGATGGTCAATGTTGACATCATGGACTTTGAGAATATCTGCAAAGTCTCCTATGGTATTGTTTTCTATAACAATAATGGTTTTGGCTTCTTTAAGTACGTTTAGATGCTCTGGATTAAGTGGATGTACCCAGCTAAAGTGCACCTGAAAGAGTCGTGCATCATTCAAGACTTTTAGTACTTCTTCTATGACAGCTTCTGTAGAACCCCATCCTATTATTGCAATGTCACCTTGACCTATGACTTTAGGTGCAAAAGCTTCTTCAATGCTTCGTTCTATTTTCTCTTGTCGCTTCTTCTGCATTTGTTCACGTGTGTGATAGCTCTCCGTACTTTGACCACGCTCATCATGTTCATGACTGGAAGAGACGATGAGACCTTCTCCAAAACCTGGTACTCCTCGTGGGCTTATAGCACCATCTTTCAAAGAGTAACGATTATAAGATGCTTCTGTTTTTTGAAGATATCTACGTTGCTCATATTTAGAGAAATCAAGGTCTGACATCATCGCTATGGAGTCTGCTAGGTATTGATCAGACATATAAATCACAGGCATCTGGTACCTGTCTGCCAGTTCAACGGCTAGATAGGCATAGTCTATACACTCCTGTAAATCTCCTGGAGCTAAAACAATACGCCCAAAGTACCCATGCCCAGAGTGTATGGCGAGATTGAGGTCTCCCTGTTCTGTTCTTGTAGGTAGACCTGTTGCAGGGCCGGGACGCTGTGCCAGATAAACCACTGCGGGTGTTTCACTCACCCCTGAAAGGCTGATGGCCTCGGTCATCAGTGCGAATCCTCCTCCTGAGGTTGATGTCATGGCTCTTGCACCGCTGTACCATCCTCCTAAGACCATGTTAAGTGATGCAATTTCATCTTCACTTTGTTCCACAACTATCTCAAATTCATTAGACATGGAAGCCATAAAGTTCAGCACACCTGTAGAGGGGGACATAGGGTAAGAGGTAATCATGTTACAACCCCCTAGTAAAAAGCCAAAGCCTGCTGCGCTTGAACCATTGAGAAGATGCATCTTCTTTGGATCATGAACTAAAGAAGAAAGATGTTTTGGCATCTCTACACTTCTTAAACTTGTCCCATAGCTAAAGCCCTCTTGCATGGCTGTTTCATTCTCTTCTGGGCTTTGTTCTTGAAACAAAATTTCTATACTCTTAGAGAGCTTTTGCTTGTCAAGTGAAAACATAGCAAACAATACACCCGCCACATAAGCATTGGCATAACGTACATTCCCCACTTCTCTGACCGCTTCTAACATAGGCATAGCTGTCATTGTAAGTGTTTCATCTTTAATGCTTTCATCAGCGAGTACAATCGTCGTAGGGCCTAAACGTTCCTGCACATGCTCTAAAGCTTCTGCGTCTAGAGCGATGAAAATATCCACCTGCCAACAAGGTGCGCAAATGGGAACATTTGAAATGCGTAGTAGGGTGGTGTTAGATCCTCCCCTTACCCTAGACATATACTCTTTGGTAGAAAACACAAAATACCCACAGCGTTTAAATGCATCGGTTAAAACATTTTCCAAACTCATGATACCTGCACCTGCAGCACCTCCTATAAGGATAGAGATACTTTCATTTTGACTAGCACTTTCTTCTTTCTTGCCTTCAGCTAGCTTGATGGGAGAATCATCAATAGTGTTAAAGTGTTCTGACTCTAATTTTTCTTTACTCATTTAATATCCTTTTTTGACCAAGTAAGTTTTGCCCCGTAATAACCCACAATAGCAACAAAAACCATAGTACTAAGTACAATGACGTGGTAGAGTATACTTTGCATAGAAAGGCTAAAAACCACTTCAGGGTTTTGCCAATAAATGTTAATAGCCACAAGGCCTAGAAGAAAGTTAAGCACAGAGAGTAGAAGTTTTATAATGAAAATGCGGGTCCAAGATAATTTATAGTTAATCCACCATGAAAAAATCCCTGGGATCATGGCAAAAAACCCTGTCACAATAGCCATAAAAAATGTATAGAAAATGGCTGAGGCAAAAGAGCTTTTAGGCAGAAAGAAAAAGAGTAAGTCTAAACCCCCTGCAAAAAAGTGTAGCGCGATGGGAAAGTGTACAAACATTGGGTGAGGATGGTACTTTTTATACCAATTCACTAAGTTTGTTTTCTTTTGTGCCTGTCTGTCTTCTTCATCTCTCATAACAAGAAGCTCCTTTTTGAGGGCTAATCTTTATTATAGTATAAAATGTAAACGTGCAGTATGCGTGGACTAATAGAAAACTTGAAGTTTTCCTCTTGCTTTTGACCCGTTTGAATCAAGGTCTTCTTTTTGCAAAAAGAGTTTCTTGTTGCCATGACAATCTGCACAGCCTGCATGGCAACTTTTACAGTCATTATTCCAAACAGTGCCTAGTTTATGAAAATTATCTTCCCCC
>Ga0310122_10003272_pt1 | contig 10285 bp, 5 predicted proteins | sample CB6_Bottom_1051__FD_203503 | JGI IMG/M metagenome (GOLD analysis project Ga0310122, IMG submission 203503) | Marine microbial communities from Western Arctic Ocean, Canada - CB6_Bottom_1051 | ecosystem: Environmental > Aquatic > Marine > Oceanic | place: Canada: Western Arctic Ocean | collected...
AAGGATCCCAACCAAACGCCTCATAAAATATAGACGGGCCTGCTTGATCTTTAGATGTTGTCAAATATGATTCGCCCATTATTTCTTTAAAATAAGTTATTGCACTTTCATCCATAGTTGAAATTGCCGCATTTATTTTATACATTTCAGCAGACACAGTCAAAATTTTAGATAACCATGGAATCAACGGCAGGGAATCGGTTTTATCATATCCAAGATCATCCGCATCAACTCCTGGATTAATAACGTAATAGATGGCTGCGCCAGACTCCCAGCCCCTGGGTCCATGCACCGCACCGGTAGTCTCAGTACCACCATGGTGGCCGCTGCTAGCAGGGGCCCCATACATGGCACTGGATAGACTAGAAAGACGCCACTGGCCTACAATTGCCGAATTAAATGAAAGCTTAGCTATCAACCACAGCAATGGAATAATTCCAACACTGTCTGGATTAGATGGAGTGTATTGCCATGATGAGAAGTTGACTGGCCAGCTCTTTAAATAATTCCAATCTAGATTGCAATATAATTTCATATACTGATCAAAAACAGGATTAGTAGAGCTACCAATATCTAAATCTGCATCCTCTGGTAATTCATAGGATACTATAAAATCTGAAAATGACGTGGCCTGTTCGGCATATTTTCTCATCAGATAAAATAATTTTAAAAATGAAACTTCCGTATAAGATGATGCAAGCGCTGATTCATATTGAGTTAATGCGGCAGTATAGGCTGCCTCACTTTCCGATTTTACTTGTTCCAGCGCTTCCTTTGTTGAATCTAGATCTGAACTTCTAAGAGAAATGCGCAGATCAAATAAATCACCAGCCGGTGTGTTGCCTTCAGACTCATACAGCGGAAAGAAATCAAACATTCCTATCAGCACAGGTCTGTTGGAAATTATATTTCTTGAACTTAAAATCCTATTAGAGCTGGCGCTAGATAGAGTGTATTCTGTGCCGGTTATTTGCAAATCAGCAGAAGACTGGCCAGTCTTTGATTTGTTAGTATTTCCGGTTATTATTTCACTTGGAGTTACGACTTCAACGGACGGACTTCCCGAGGCTCCTGCACCGGGCGATGATGTTGGTACGCCCTCGGATGATCCGCCTGACATTCCGCCTGTACTAGCTGGCATTATAACCTCCAAGTAATTTTATCATGTCTTATTTTCCTGAGTATAAAATATCGGTTGGAATTAAAGAAGTTTGCTTAATAGGAGCCTGTTTTGATTTATCTGTGCGGTATTTCAGCTCGGTCGTGACGGGTATTATTGTATAGGTAACTGTCCCTAGTAAATCAAACATTCTTCTATCTTGAAGATAATAAAATGCACCTGATTTTCTTACTGATGCAGTAGCTATGGGAGCGGTAACACCATTATACTTTGCTAATATAAGAAAATGATCCACCGATGAAGTTGGCCCTTCGCACCTCCATTTTAGCCAATTACATTCATTAAAAATATCTCGGGTAACGGACAGGGCCCTTAATTCCAATTCTTCAGATCTAGACGAAAGCGATACAACTTGGCGCTGTGTGCTTGTTCCTGCGGCGGTCAAGGAGCTTCCAATACCTGCAGTTAAAACCCTCGTAGTTGACGGAAGCGATTCATCTGCCTGAGTATCTGTCCCTCGCCACTGTCTATATCTATACGCATAACTCTTACCAGAGGTTGGGTCTACCTCTTCAACTATAGTGCTATATGATGAGGCTGCTGTCTCTACTGCGTTGAGCTCTACTTCATAAAGTATATTATCTAATAGTTCACTAGTTTCCACAGGGAATGAATAATCTCCGGCTTCTACACCGGAAGATAGGGTGGTTGTCGTCCCTAAAGCTCCGTTTGCAGAAGCAATATTGTAACTAGTTAAAACACCAATCTCCACTTTTTCTCCTGCAGCCTCTTCAGAATAAACTGAAGCCTGCCCAGAATCATTAACTTGTGCCAAAAACTCAGAGGCAACGTTAGACTCTAAATTTTCTACGATTGTAAAACTATGGGTACCGGCCGTGGAATCTGCAGTTGCACCGGTAATTATAAATGACACCCTAGTTTGCAAATCATTTACTGATTTATGAGTATAAACTGTTTGTGCTGCCAACGCTAATACACAACCTTTTTCATAAAATTTTGCAGAAATTACATACGTTGAATTTGGATACCACACTCCGCTTATAGTCAGAGTACCAGGCGCCGTTATTGAACCTACAAATTCATTTTTTTCCATTCCTACTGGCCGAACAAAAAATTTAATTAGGTCTACTGACTCCGGACACGAGCCTAACGAAATATTAACTTGGTTAGAATCCAACTTATTAACTGATATTCTTGGTTGCGTTTCTACATTTTCAGTAGATGGAACCGTAATCTTTCCGGGGACAGCTATGTTACAAATATTGCAAACTGTTCTAGCCGTAGGCGAGTCTGTCTCATAATTAACAAAACGATAAGACCGAGATTGAGTACTTTGTGGATTAAACACGGTATGCCCCCAGCTCGCCCCTGAGCGCCTTCCGACTATTGTAAGATTAGCGAGCAGGCTACGTCGTACATTTTTAAACTGTGGAATATGTTGAGATAAACTTGTTCTCAGCTTTGTTTGACTTGGATTTTCCCATGTAATCCAGTCGGCCGCGGCCGGAGTCTGGATGGTGACACCTGGATTTCCTGCGGCAGAAACTTTAATAGCTTTTTCAAAAACAGACATATTATCAAATGGAATATTCTTTTGATATACGGTAACGCCATTAGACTTAAATTTTAGCTCTAAAGTATATCTCGTTGTTCCTATTATATCATCTATGCCGTCGTTCCAGATGGAAGACTGCGAACCGGCTCCTAATTTTGATAGAGATAATACCACTGGCGTGAATTGGATCCTTCCAGTTTCTTCAGTAAACTGTTCAAGCTTTTCACTAATTTTCACAAAATTATCATAAAGTTCATAAAAGGTATTTGAGAGATTGGCAGCTGGAGATCCCCACAGAGGAATATTCCAGCCGCAAGGATTAGTATAGGCGTCAGTAATACCATTTGCCTTATATCTAATTCCAGTAGCTGGGAATGTAACTAAACCAAGCGTTGCTGGATCGATTCCGCTATCATTAAATGAACTCATCGCTATAGTAGATACTTCCCCGTGGCTGGCGATACCGTCAGAAGAATAGCGATTAGTAGATAAGGACATTACATTCTTGTTAGAAGCAGCTGGCCCAGACTGGATACTAAAATAAGAAATCTTATCATAATATTGTTTTTTATTAGATTCCGTAATTATTCCACTGGAAATACCAGATATTATTGAATCACTTAAATAATCATATATGCTTCCAGTGGATTTTACTACATCCTCTAGCTCATCTACTTCCCTAACTTTTTTATTCATTTTATTATTAAAGCCACGGATATCAATATCAACCTGTCCGGGGGATGACGATCCAAAGTAATTCACTGACATAGTGGTCCCTTCAGTGATAGCATATTCAAATTCATCAATTCCGGCGAGTGCCATAGAGAGTAAATCCATGTAGACAGTAAATGCCCATGTAATAGTCTTGGAATTGTTCTGTATATCATAGTACCTATTCGCCCTGTAGGTGTAGTCCCCCTGGCCTACGCTCCCGTACCACCAATCATTCGCGGCGGGATTTACTCCTGCATACAGATCTGGAATTTTTATGATCGATGGATAATAGTCCTCATACATTCCCCTAATAAACGGTATAACACTCTCACCTGTTTTGTACTGTTTCACGGGAGTGAGGTAACCACCCACAAAATTAGATGGAGTCTTAACGAAAATTTTTCCAGCAAATTTATCAGCTAATAATGTCATATCACTTATTTAAATACCAGGGTAAATAGATTAGCAAAGGTTAGAGAACCCTTAGAGTCCCTGTAGAGCTTTCCTGCAAAATAAACATGGGGATATATCCTTCCGTCTATTGGAAATGATCCCATATCAATCAGGGCTAATTTAGATATAGAGGATCCATATTGTTCAAACATTTGACCGATTATATTGTTTTCTCTACTTGTCTCATCAAATACAATCTCCTCGGACTGTTTTCCATCCAAGTATTCTTCCATCTCTTCCCAGGTATCTAGCGCATCTTGATTCAACTGGGTGTAGCTCGCGAGCACGCTTCCAGTTAAAGCTCCTGCTAGTGGCCTGGTAATTGGAGGCATAAATCTGTAATTTAATGTATTGGCTAATCGAAAATCCTGAAATACAGATTCAACATCATCAATTGTTGCTCTACTAATAGAAGATGAATTAAATGGAGTCTCGTCCGTAATAAAAAATGTTGAAGTCTCTGGAGCTATTACAAATCGATCTTCCTTCCCATATAAATTAAGATTTCTAGTCCCTATAATCATCTGACGCTGAAAATTTAGCACGCAGGTATCAAATATTGCGCTAGTAACCGCATCAATTGATCCGCTTACCTGCTCTCCTGACCCGCTGGCATAAACTTTGCCGCCGTATGAACTATATTCGTCAGAGGAAAACGGTTCTAAGTTACCCTCTCCATCTGTCTCAATAATTATCTTATCGTTATCATCGGAATAGGCTTCAAAATATATCCTATTACCTTGATCGTCTAACACTCCAGAAGATCCACTAGAATAAAAAAGGTGGCGGTCCGTGAAGGATGCATACTCTATCTTTAGTTTACCACTAGAGATCTGCCGACGACCCTCGGACGTAATCAGTGTGTCCATTATCCGGGTCTTATTATCTAAGATACCTGCCAACTTTAACTCCGTTCAGATATTAAATATTTTCCTCCTCAGTTTCGCCACCATCTAATTTCACATTTTCATTCCTAATGTCCTTAAGTTTTTCCGGGTGGTCCCCGACAGAGCGAATATCTTTAGATACTGAGGGTTCTTGAGCTTTTTCTTCTACGGGCGCGTCAGAGTGATCTTCAAACGAAGAGGCTGTACTTTGAAGTAATTCTAAGCATTCAGAGTAAGCATCTTTCCTATGACTCAAAGAGCTAAGTGTCAATGATAAATTATTTGGCTCATTGGTGGCATATTGTCCCACTTGGGCCAGAGCATTCACTAATTGCTGACTCACTGAAACTGCGTCTGTCCCATTGTTAATTTCTCCCAACGCAGAATTTACAAAAGTAGAAATTGAATTACACACCCTGCTTATTTGAACTTGAGAGTTTTGTAGATTCTCTATTTTCTTATCTGCGTCGTCGATATTTTCTAGCATCTTATCTAGCAGTGCATTAACTTCATCAACATAATAACTTTCGGACATTTTGACCTCTTTGCCTTAAAAGAAAAATATTAAATCTGTCAGAATGTAAAAAAAGATGGGGGCCACTAGGGCCCCCATCAGGAATTATGATAGTATTAATATTATCTAACGATTACTGAGACGATGTCGTCCAGTTCTAGGGCAAACTGCATTTGGATATCACAATCTGCAAAGCCGCTGGCAACATCTAGTTTATAATCACCGTTTCCAGTGACCATCGATGAAGATACCATTAACTGTCCATTGATGAAGCAATCGACTCTAGCATTCGTGTCGGCTGGGATTTGAGAAACATCGAAGCCATTTCCAGCGGTGAAAACTCTAGCACCAGCAACAACACCAGCTACAGGAATTTCCTTGACCGTCTTAGACTCAGTAACTTCGTCACCAGAGAATGTAGTCCATGCACCGCCGCTATCCTTAAACTGCATAGTACCATTACTGTTTCGGAATCCGAACCCGCCAGAATCGGTGGATATCGCACTTGCATCATTAGTGCTAAAGTTTAGATACTGAGTATTAGCAGAACCTCTAGACCATGCAGATCCAGGTTCGTCTGCGCTGCCCTTGAGGAATATTTGGGCACCATTGGCTACCAAGTACATATCTGCAGCAGCAATAATCCCCAAGTCGGGCCCAAGCATCTCAAGAACGTCATTCGCGCCAGCTACCTCAAGCTTGAGACCGCGAAGAGCAACGTTAGAACTGATAAGAGCGCTTCCACCTGTGAGAACGGAGTTACCATTGTTCCAGTTGATTACACTACCGTCAGACAAGAATAGATTGTTCCAACTAAGAGCAGCTGTACCGAGATACGCACCACCATTTGCATCAGGAACCATACCGATTTGAAGGGTCGTTAGTCCTGAGATATTTGCTGTACCATCAAGATCCAAGTTAGCATTCATGTCGACAAGCGTTGCTGTTAGATCAATTTCATCCGTTGCACCAAGTCCTAATACGGTTCCACTCACGCCTTGAATAAACTGAGTTGCATCATTGAACTGAATCTTCATAGTAGAATTCAGAAGAAGACCCGTATCAGCAACGTGAGTTAGCTTAACATCTGAATCAGCGCCGAAGTTAAGAACTGCAGCGTCTGAAATCAACATTACGTCATTACCGAACGAAGCATCCTTTACAACGCCAAGGCCACCATCAGTCTGTAAAGAGCCGTTAGTAGCAGCCGTAGAATCAGTTGCGTTATTAACAGCGACCGCTCCAGCAGCACTTACAACAACACCTGTAGTGCCACCTAAAGTACTGGCTCCAGATACATCCAAAGCAGCATTAACATCAACTGTAGTACAGTCAAGGTTAATATCAGTAGTAGCAGCAAGATCGAGATCTGCAGCAGATGAAGCCTTGATATACTGAGACGAGTCATTGAACTGAATTGCCATTGTGGAATTCAGAAGAAGACCAGTATCAGCGACGTGAGTTAGTTTAACATCTTGATCGTTACCGAAACTGATTACCGAAGCATCAGCAAGGTATAGATCTGCCCACTCTTTAGTCGCGCCACCAAGAGCTCCTGAATCAGCGACCCTTGGTGAAAGACCGGCAGTTGCACTAGCAGGACCACCTACGAGCCAACCATCTGAGGAATCCCACTTGAATGAGGTCTCTACAACAGCTCCAGGTGCAAGCATTATTCCAGATCCAGTAGCAGTAGCGTTTGTTACATCGTTAGCGGAGTGATCGATAGCAGTACCGGCGGAAACATTAGCCCTTGAGTAGGCAAACGTGAAGGTATCAACATCAGCAACCGAGGTAATCAGATAGACCGCTTCGGGGATAAGTACCGTTGCGGCTGGATCAGATATGAGAACATATTGTCCGTTCGTCAACCCGTGACCAACACTTGTTACTGTGACAACATTTGAAGTCAGAGCATATGTAGCAGTTCCGGGGTCTGTCATGCCACCAGGAATGCCGATGACCACAACCTTATCTTCTACCATCAACTCGCTTGTATTAATATAAGTTGCAGTACCGTTAACCAGCAGGTTTCCAGGAATTGTAACGTTCTTGCCAAGTCGACCGATTGTAACACCGGTTGCATTGCTGCCGCCGACGGCAATAGTGGTTGTTGCATCTATATCAATTAAGCCACCATCGGCATCAATATTCATTGAAGCTGCACCCAGAGTCATTACACCGTCAGAATCGATTCCAACAGCACCAGATGCGTCAATATCGAATTGACCGGAGTTTATGTCGACGAGCGCGGTCGTGGTAATATCAATTTCTGCTGCATTACCAGCAATACTAACACCACTGTTACCGTCTAGCAACAGCGTCGATGCTGTTGAATCAATAATGAAAGCACCGGCAGAAGCAAGTGTACCGCCTGTTCCGTTGTCGTGTGTAATGGATATATCAGCACCAGCGCCCATGGAAAACACCGAAGAGTCAGAGCTTAACAGTAAATTAGTACCCACATATGCTTTCTTTGCAACAGCAAGACCACCGTCTATGACGACAGCACCGACAGTAGATGAAGAGGCATCAGTTGTGTTATCGAAATTGGTTGTAGCAGCCGCAGCAACATCGACAGAGTTTGCATCAACGCTTACGATAGAACTACCCGCGATGGAGAGATCAATACCGCCTGAAGCATTTTCAGCATCAAGAACGATGGCATTAGCTACAGCTTCACCAGCAACAAGCTCAACTCGTCCTCCAGCAGAATCTAATCTAATATCCTTACCAGCTCCATCAGCATCTAAGCTAATTCCACCAGCCGTAGCATCAAGCTCAATTGCTTCATCACCAGCTCCGCCAGTCACTAATTTGATTCCAGCTAAAGCATCACCGTTGTCGTGAAAAATGGTTGTCTTACCAGAATTATCTGTTCCTGTAATTAAGATCGGCCCGCCGCCATTGAGCGTGACACCATTAGCGCCACCATTGATATCAACAACAATAGCGTTGATCTCGACCTCAGTTGATGCAACGTTACCTACAGTGATTGTCTTTGCAACAGCTTCAGTACCAAGATTGACTGGATCAGTACCGTCAGAGTCCATGGTCAAACCAGCGGCGCCATCGATAGTCAGGACACCTGCAGAGGTCGACCATGTAGCAGCTGCGGCAGATGTAAGTGTCATCGCTCCAGCAGCCGAAGAAATAGTTCCGGCATCGGTGAGTGATATGTCTCCTTCGAGGAAAAGATCTTGCCAAGCTTTTGAGGCTGAGCCTAAATCGTAAGTGTCATCACCTGACGGAAGTATGTGTTGTGAAAATTCACCTGCAGTTTGATCTGAGAACGACGCTCCACCATGGATGCGTCGAATAGCAGTAGCTAAATATGAAAGGGAACCGCTGAGATCTTGAATACCGATGTCAGGGAGGGGGGCTTTATTTTCCAGACCAGGATTTATGCCACCGTCGTTAATTTTGCCCAGTGCGTCTCCGAAGGAGCCTGTAAGTTGAGCTAGTCTTACTTGTGTTTTAATTGCCATTTTTTTTTCCAGTTGAGATTAAAAAAATATATGCCAGTCCATTATTTAAGGACTAGCGAAACGAAATCGTTCAATACCGGAGTCAACATAACTAAGCACTCAACGGAATGAAACTTCAACTCAACCTGTTTACGATTTTAAATATACTTCATCAGGACTTCCTGACCCTTCTATTTAAAATTTTTCTAAGATTTCTCATTTGATTATCGAACCTGCTACATTCAGAATTTAAAAATTCTATTGCGTAATTTGGAGCCATTTCGTTTGGATCACTAAAAGCAAAAATATACCTCCCACTTGGCTCTATATCACATGATTCTAAATTCAGACCACGCAACATTAAAAATGCCGAAAGAGCTATATCGTGAGTTTCAAACAAAATGGGTCTCCTTTTGGGCGTGCACATCCTTAAGTATTAAATTCTTACAGCATTTTACTTCATGCTTAAATCAATTTAATCATCAATATGTCATCAGCCTGAAGTCCAAAGTTAAAAATTATATCTTGAGCGTTACCTTTTAATCTATAATCATTAGAACTTCCTGACATCATTAACGTTCCATTTAAATAAATATCGGTCTTGTTAAAATCAAAATCATTACTAGCAAAATTAACTCCGGAAACCCTCAAAGGACTTCCAGAAGCGTGAGAACCAGTAATGTCATAAACAACTTTAGTAGGCGCGCTATCTATGGTTATATATCCAGCTGATGCAGACGCTATGCTTATACTGCTTCCTGCCCTTATATAAGATGTCCCATCAGCTAATTTAGTTAAAGACCCAGACAAATTAGTAACCGAAAGTACCGATGTTGTTTTATTAAACGTAAAATTGGCATTACCATTTAAAGCATCAGAATCATTAAATTGAACTTGCGTATCGCTGCCGCCGGCACCGGGCGCTACACCAGAAGCCGTTATAGTAACGGCCCCATTAGACGCAGATGTTATGTTAATGTTGGTCCCTGCCTTGAGGTAGGATGTTCCATCCGTTAATTGTGTAAGCGAACCAGAAATACCCCCAACAACACCAAGTGACCCTGTAATCCCTACGTTGCCTGAAAACTGCGAGCCCGTCAAAGTGGCTACAATATTATTTTTTACCTTAATAGTGTATGCGCCGCCGGCGCCGGCATCGACTGTCTGAATTCCCAAGCCTGATGTAAAAACTCTCTCATTAGATAGAGAAGAAGTCGCGCTTAGAACCAAGTATGTGGCCGCAGAATCTCCATCGCCAGTACCCCCTCCCCCAGTGCTAGTTATTGTAATAGCGCCGTTTGAGGCTGATGTTACCGTTATATTATTACCCGCGCGTATGTAAGACGTGCCATCTGCAAGCTGAGTTAGGGACCCCGATAGACCCATGACCGAAGTAAGAGATCCTGAATTAATGACATCCCCGCCAAATAACGACGTACCTTTCGTAGAAGTACCACGAGAACCTATTGAACCCGACACAAAGAAATTTATGTCCGCATATGTCGATTCATCGGATGAAGTTGCCCCACCGCCTGAGAGGATCAGAACCTGATC